>JAEEGJ010012666.1_pt1 | contig 20764 bp, 20 predicted proteins | sample 8958761 | NCBI WGS metagenome assembly JAEEGJ01 (sample SAMN16246546, study PRJNA631951) | gut metagenome | biome: gut microbiome; feature: rumen; material: RS-attached | host: Bos | place: Iran: Karaj | collected 2018-10
GGAAGTCCCGCAGGCATCATCCAACTCCCTGTCCGATATCGTGTTCATGCTCCTGTTCTTCTTCATGGTAACCACCCAGATGCGTGAAACCGAGCAGAAGGTGAAAGTCACTATGCCCGTCGCATCTGAAGTTGCCAAACTCGAGCGCAAGGACCTGAGTGCCAACATCAATATCGGTAGCCCTACTCTCCAGTACCAGGCTAAATTCGGTACCGATGCCCGTATTCAGCTCAACGATTCTTTCAAGAGTGTAGCCGACATCCGCGACTTCATCGCCGCCGAACGTGATGCGATGTCCGAGGCAGAGCGTTCCCTTATGACCGTGAACCTCCGTGTAGACCAAGACGTCCGCATGGGTATTGTCTCAGATGTAAAGCAGGAGCTGCGTCGCTGCTCCGCTCTAAAGATTATGTATGCTGCAAGAAAACCTTCGCAGGACTAATCCAATGCATCGCAATATGATAAAAAAAGCAGCCTTACGGGGCTGCTTTTTTTGTTCTTACTCCACCTCTCAAAATATTGACACCTAAAGCCCTGAAAACCTTTTCATTACAGGAAATAACACGGATTAACAACTACACAACTCGCTAAATAACAAGCTATTAAGCACCAAAATTAAAAACGCTAAGGTTCTTCATAGTCTTAAAACCGCTATCTAATTTTAGCGGCAGTTCCCAATCATTAACTCTTAACAAAAAAGATTATGAAAAAGAATCTTGAGACTATCCCCAAAAGGAGTGCGTCTGTGCTCAAGGCACGTCGCGAACAAAGAACCAGAATGCAGCAGGAACTGGCCTGCCTATCCCCGTTCCTAACGGAATGGTTCTGGCAACACGAAGAGATGAAAGACGCCAAGCCCTATCAAGACCCTGACTTTCTGATCTATCGCTGGAAAAAGGGGAGGTTCAATCTGCTGGGCGGTCCCGGCTTCGGGTACGGAGAACTGCAGAAGAAAATGGACAGGGAAATGGACGGCATCCTCAAGCGGCTCAAGGCCGATATGCCTTTCCTCCCGGAAAGTGACTTCTTTGCCTTCTCCTACTTTGCCGCCGGTTTTGACAACGCGCTGGTGGCTCACCTGGCCGGTCTGTCATCGGCCAAGGACGCATCTATGCTCAAGACCCGCCTCAAGGATGCCTTCCTGAAACTGAACTCGCCCAGCAAATTCGAATATCTGGAACTCCTGCCCCCGCGGCAGTTGCCGAATTGGCAAAGAAATGCTATCTTTGCATAATTGTAGCAAAGCATCGTATGGAAACTCTCAAAAGAACCAAAATCAAGGCTCTCCTGGCCACCCAGCCGGGTGTCGAGGTCCTGGCAAAAGGCTGGGTCCGCACCAAAAGGGGCAACAAACAGGTTAAGTTCATCGCCCTCAACGACGGTTCTACCATTAATAATATTCAGGTCGTAGCCAACGCCGAACTCTTTGACGAAGAACTCTTCAAGAGAATCACCACCGGCGCTTCCCTCTCCGTAAGAGGAAAGCTGGTGGAGTCCATGGGTAGCGGCCAGGCCGTAGAGATTCAGGCCACCGATATCCAGGTCCTGGGAGAATGCGACCCTATGCGCTTCCCGCTCCAGAAGAAGGATACCACCCTGGAATTCCTTCGCAGCGTGGCTCATATGCGCCTCAGAACCAACACCTTTGGTGCCATCCTCCGCATCCGCAACCAGATGGCCTTCGCCATTCACACTTTCTTTAACCAGAAGGGCTTCGTATACCTCCACACTCCCCTCATCACGGAAAGTGACGCAGAGGGCGCCGGAGATATGTTCCAGGTAACCACGCTGGATCTCAAGAACATCCCGCTGGACAAGAGGGGCAACGTGGACTTCTCCAAAGACTTCTTTGGCAAGAAGACCTCCCTCACCGTTTCCGGTCAGCTGGAAGGTGAGCTGGGTGCCACTGCCGTTGGCGAAATCTACACCTTCGGCCCTACTTTCCGTGCAGAAAACTCCAACACTCCCCGCCACCTGGCCGAGTTCTGGATGATTGAGCCGGAAATGGCCTTCTACGACATCAACGACAATATGGAACTGGCCGAAGAATTCGTAAAGTTCCTGGTTCAGTGGGCCCTGGATCACTGTATGGACGACCTCCAGTTCCTCAACGACAAGTACGACGAAGGCCTCATCGAGCGTATGGAGAGCGTGCTGGGCATCGCCTTCCAGAAGGTCACCTACACGGAAGCCGTGGAGATTCTGGAAAAAGCCATCGCAGACGGCGTCAAGTTCGAGTACCCGGTGCACTGGGGAACGGACTTCCAGAGCGAGCACGAGCGTTACCTGGTAGAAAAGCACTTTGGCAAACCCGTTATCCTCATAGATTTCCCCAAGGACATCAAGGCCTTCTATATGAAGCAGAACGAAGACGGAAAAACCGTTCGCGGTATGGACGTCCTCTTCCCCAAGATTGGAGAAATCATTGGCGGCTCGGAGCGTGAAGCTTCCCTTGAAAAACTGGAAGCCCGCATTGATGAGCTGGGTATGTCCCGCAAGAATCTCGAGTGGTACATTGACACCCGTCGCTACGGCAGCGTTCCGCACAGCGGATTCGGCCTGGGCTTCGAGCGCCTGCTGCTCTTTGTCACCGGTATGTCCAACATCCGTGACGTGATCCCGTTCCCGAGAACTCCCAAAAATGCGGAGTTTTAGAACTCCGCGTTCTAACCCGCTTTCACGATCACCCCTCCTAAATCCTCCCCTAACCGTAGGGGAGGACTTTAGAGAAAAAGGTAATATTCTTTGATTTCTGCTTTGCTATATTCTAAACGATTTCTATGTTAGTCATTGGTATTGCCGGTGGTTCCGGTTCAGGTAAGACTACGGTGGTAAAGGCCATCGTGAATCAGTTACAGGGTCGCGTAGTGGTAATCCCCCAGGATTCCTACTACAAGGATTCCAGCCACGTGCCCGAGGAGGAGCGCAAGAACATCAACTTTGACCACCCGGACGCCATTGACTGGAAGCTGATGTGCCAGCAGATTCGCGAGCTAAAAAGCGGCAAGAGCATAGAGCAGCCCATCTACTCCTACATCACCTGTTCCCGCTCCAGCGAGACCATCACGGTAGAACCCGACGACGTAGTAATTGTAGAAGGCATCCTCATCTTCACCTGCAAGGAACTGCGGGACCAGATGAACATCAAGATCTTCGTGGACGCAGATGGAGACGACCGCCTGATGCGAATCATAGTAAGAGACATAGCAGAGCGAGGAAGAACCATTGAAACGGCCATCGAGCATTACTGCAATACCGTCAAGCCTATGCACCTGCAGTTCATTGAACCGTCCAAACGCTATGCAGACGTCATTGTCCCGCAGGGAGGCCACAACAAAGTAGCCATTGACATCATTACCAATACGGTAGAAAAGGCCCTGAGCCAAAAGAAGAAGAAGGCCAAGCACAAGAAATGAAATTAACCCCGGATCAGAAAGCAGGAATATACATCACCGTGAGTGTCCATCTCGCGGTGATTATCGTATTGCTTGTAATCCGGATTGGCCAGGAAATCCAGCGGGAGAACAGCTTTGTGCTGGACTTCACCCAGCAGGAAGAAAAGGAGAGAAGGGAAGAACAGGCCCACCTCCAGGAAATGACGGCCGAAAGACTGGAAGAACTCATAGCCGCTGCCCAGGCCATCCCCATCCGCAACGTCACCGTGGACCGTTCGGCCCTCAAAGACGACCGCGGGACCAACGCCGACGAACTCTACAAAGAGGCCGAGCGCCTGGCACAGGACTTGAAAGATGGACAGAACCGACAAGTGGAAGACCCGGAAGCCTTTGCCGCAGCAGCAGACCCTGTCAAGCCCAAGAAGGAAGAGGAGAAGGCCAAGCCCTACAGCGGCCCCTCCGTCCTCTCCTGGAGCCTGGACGGACGAAAAGCCACCCACCTTCCCATCCCGGCCTACCGCTGCTACGGAGCCGGAGAAGTGACGGTGGTGATTGCCGTCAACAACCGGGGAGACGTGGTTAACGCCAAGGTCAACGAAGAACTGTCCACCAACGACGGTTGCCTGCGCAATTACGCCATCCGGGCTGCCCGCCTGTCCAAGTTTTCCGCCTCTCAGACCGCCCCCGCGCGGCAGATGGGAACCATTACTTACGCATTCATTGCCCAATGAAAAAGATTATACTCAGTCTCCTGACCCTCGTCATTAGCCTGCCCCTGCTGGCCCAGGGACAGGTGAGCACGCGCAAACACCGCCTGCAAGATTTCCCCGACAAGATGACCCAGGTGGTCCTGAGCGAGAACGAAGTCCTTTCGGCCGCGCTCCGGCAGGAAGTCATCCAGGTCTGGACGGCCACCACGTTCGAGTTCTGCTCCCTGGAGCAGTTTGAGAAACTCAAGACCAGTGACAAATATTATTTCCTCGTTCCCGTAGAAAGCCGTTTCAAGGGAGAGGAAGAGCCCGGCATCACCCTCCTGACCCTCGTCAAGGGCGGGGCCGAAGCCTCCAAGGGCATAGGAGAAATGCACGAGGTGGTAAGCCTTCCCATAGGGGCCGCAATGGGCAGCACCGAAAGGGATCTGCTGTACCTGGGAGCCCTGGTTCAGGCCATTCAAGACTACACCCTGGAAGCTATGAGGTCAGAAGCCGTGGCCTACAAGATGAGCACCTGGTTCAACGACGGCTTCAAAAAGACCGCCGAAGGCAAGGAAATCTACATAGCCAAGGATGACCTTTCTTCGGCCTGCAGCCCCAAAGACCTGGAGAAGCTCAAGGCCAACGAACATCTGCACCTGGTAGAGGCCCAGGAGGCCGATGAAGTATTCCGCAACGGCACCTCCAACGCCCTGGTGGGCTACGTGATAGCACCGCTGCTCCCGACCAGCGGATCCATCTGCTACAAGCTTTTCTTTGAGGCCGATACCCACCGCCTCTGCTACCTGGAGCGCCACAAGATTACGGACAAGAAGAGCGAGGGCTTCCTCCCCGCCGAACTCAAATCCCTGGGTAAATGATAACAGGAACCTCTCCCCAAGGAATCCGCTATGCCGTGCGCCAAAGCGGACGCTCCGTGGCGTACTGCGCCCTTACCATAGGCGCCGGTACCCGCGACGAAGCCCCGTATCCCGCCGGCATTGCCCACTTTGTAGAGCACACCCTGTTCCGGGGCACCCGCAGAAAGAGTGCCTCCGTGATCTCTTCCTACCTGGAGAAGCTGGGAGGAGAACTCAACGCCTATACCACCAAGGAGGAGATTGTGCTGCACGCCACCGTGCTCAAGGAAGACCTTCCCAAGGCCGCCAAGCTGCTCTTTGAGCTGGCCACCGAATCCACCTTCCCCGACCGCGAGATAGAGACCGAACGCGGCGTGGTCCTGGACGAGATTATATCCTATAAGGACAATCCGGCCGAAGACGTCTACGACCGTTTTGAGAGCCTCCTCTTTGAAGGAAGCCCCCTGGACCGCCCCATCCTGGGAACCAGGGCCTCGGTAAAAAGGATTACCCCGGAAATGCTGAGGAAATTTGTGGCCGAAAAGTTCATCCCGGAGAAGATGGTGTTTACGGTAGTGGCCGATATCCCCGAAAAGCAGCTGGAAAAGCGCGTATTAAACCTGTTTGACCATGTCTTTCCACAAAGTAGTAGATAAGCGGCACCACGAGGTGAACGCCGTGGTGGGGTGCAAGGCGCCCTCCCTGTACGAAATGCCGGACCGGCTGGTCTGCGCTATGCTGGCCAATATCCTGGGCGGTCCTGCTTCCAACTCGCTCCTCAACGCCGAACTGAGGGAAAAGCACGGCTGGGTCTACGGCATCGAGTGTTCTTACACCCAGTACGCCGACACCGGCATCCTGGCCATCACCTTTGGCTGCGACCGTCCCAACCTGGACCAGTGCCTGGGCACCATTGACAAGATCCTGAAGCGCCTGCGGGAGGTTCCCTTCACGGACCGCCAGCTCAAAGCGTACCGCAAGCAGCTCCTGGGCCAGCTGGCCATCAGCTCCGAAGCCGGAGAAGCCCAGTGCCTCTCTATGGGCAAGAGTATGCTCTCCTGGGGCACCATCCTCTCCCCCGCCGAAACCCGCGCAAAGTTGGAAGCCATTACCCCTGCCGACTTACAAAAAATGGCCGAAAGGCTCTTCGCCCCCGACCACCTGTCTTCTTTGGTGTATCTCTAGTTGGCTACTTCGCAGAGGAATTTTATTCGTACCAGGCGAATCTCGAGTTCTTCGTACTCGTCTTCCAGGGCGGAGATGGCGTCCTGGAGGGAGTCCGAGGTAGCTTCCGTCTTGAACCAGGTGAAGATTTCTTCCACCACGTCCGGATCCAGCTCTTCATCTATATAATAGTTGATGTTGATGCGGGTACCGGTGGCCACGATGGCTTCAATTTCCGTGAGGAGTTCTCCCATATCCAGACCGCGGGCCGATGCAATGTCTGCCAGATCCAGCTTGCGGTCAATGGCCTGAATGATATAAACCTTGTTGCCCGATTTGGGGGCCACGGAACGGACCACGAAATCGTCGGGGCGCTCTATCTCATTCTCCTCCACATACTTGGCAATGAGGTCCACAAAGGGTTTTCCAAACTTGTGGGCCTTGCCTTCTCCCACGCCCTGGCACTTTTCCGAGAGTTCCTTGAGGGTGAGGGGATATACGATGGTCATATCCTCCAGGGCAGGGTCCGAGAACACCACCCAGGGCTGGAGACGCAGCTTGCGGGCCACGTCTTTACGGAGGTCCTTGAGCATAGAGAGCAGCACGGGGTCTCCCCCGCCGCCTCCGCGGACGGATGCGCCGTCATCATCATCCTCATCCACACCTTCCGAGAACACGCGGTCTTCTACCATAAGGACCGTCTTGGGGTTCTTGATGAACTCTTCTCCGGACTCGGTGACAAAGATGAGGCCGTAATTTTCTATATCCTTATCCAGGTAATGCAGGATGAGTCCCTGGTGGATGACCGTGGACCAGAAGCGGACGTCGTGGTCTTTTCCGGCACCGAACAAGGGCAATTCGTCGTGCTTGTAGGACTTGATCATGGCAGTGGTGACGCCCGCCAGGATGGCTGCCAGATGTTCCAGTTTAAAGCGCTCCGGCAGGGACTGGATGAGCTCAATCACGAGGCACAGCTCTTCCTTGCCGTCGAAACGCTTCTTGGGATGGAGGCAGTTGTCGCACGCGCCGCAATTATCTTGCAGATAATCTTCTCCGAAATAATTGAGCAGCAGCTTGCGTCTGCACTGGCTGGACTCGGCGTAAGCTACCGTTTCGTTAAGCAGCTGCTTGCCAATCTCCTGCTCTGCTATGGGCTTGCCCTGCATAAACTTTTCCAGCTTCTGGATATCCTTGTAGCTGTAGTAGGTGATGCATCGGCCCTCCTGTCCGTCTCTGCCGGCGCGACCGGTTTCCTGGTAGTAGCCTTCTATGCTCTTGGGTATGTCGTAGTGGATGACAAAACGGACGTCCGGCTTGTCAATGCCCATACCGAAGGCAATGGTGGCCACAATGACGTCTATCTCTTCCATCAGGAACTTGTCCTGGTTTTCGGCCCTGGTCTTGGCGTCCAGGCCGGCGTGGTACGGAAGGGCCTTGATGCCATTGATGGAGAGCATCTGGGCCAGTTCTTCCACCTTCTTGCGGCTGAGGCAGTAGATGATGCCGGACTTGCCGGGGTTCTGGCGGATGAAGCGGATGATGTCTTTCTCCGGCTCCACCTTGTCCCGCACTTCGTAATAAAGGTTGGGCCTGTTGAAGGAGGACTTGAACACCGTGGCGTCCTGGATGCGGAGGTTCTTGAGGATGTCGCTCTGCACCTTGGGCGTGGCGGTGGCCGTAAGGGCAATGATGGGGGCCAGCTGAATCTCTTCTACGATGGAGCGGATTTTCCGGTATTCGGGCCGAAAATCGTGGCCCCACTCAGAGATACAGTGGGCCTCGTCTACGGCGTAGAAGGAGATTTTGACCTCCCGCAGCAGGGCTATGTTTTCTTCCTTGGTGAGGGACTCCGGAGCGACGTACAGGAGCTTGGTAACGCCGCGGCGGAGGTCTTCCTGGACCTCTGCCAGCTGGATGCGGTTGAGGGACGAATTGAGGAAGTGGGCAATGCCGGCGTCTCCGGCCTCGAAGCCGCGGATGGCGTCCACCTGGTTTTTCATCAGGGCAATGAGCGGCGAGATGACGATGGCCGTTCCCTCCATAATGAGAGCCGGAAGCTGATAGCAAAGGGACTTGCCGCCGCCCGTGGGCATTAACACAAAAGCGTTATTGCCCGCGATAAGGTGGTTGATGATTTTCTCCTGGTCGCCTTTAAATGCGTCGTAACCGAAGAAAGTCTTCAGTTTTTCGTGCAATATGACAGATTGGGCGTCCATTAGCTATCAGTTTTTTCGCTTGTTGGGGTTAAATTTAACAAATCCAAATCAAAAAAGCAAACGAATTTGGAACCTTATGTATTCTCATAAAAAATGTGTATCTTTGCAGATTGAGCGATTTAGAGCTCTTAAAAAAGATTATTAAGTATCAAAAACATAAGAAAATGAAACTTCAGAAAATTCTTCTCGCCGCTTCCGCCGCTTTGCTGGTGGTTGCTTGTGGCACTCCCAAGGTGGAGGGCTCCAAGGCTGTTCAGTCCCTTCTCCCTTCCAAGGGTGAAACCGATTCCACTTCCTATCTCCTGGGCGTCAACTTCGGCCTGGTTATTACCCAGAACGGTTTTGGCGACCTTAATATGGCCCAGGTAGAAAAGGGTATGAAAGACGCCCTGGGCGCCAAGGAAGGCCAGCCTATGGACTCCGCTTTTGTAAAGCAGTTCAAGATTGACCCCAACCAGATGAACGAAATCATCAACGGTTATCTCCAGAAGCGCACCGCTTACGAAGGCGCCCTCAACAAGGAAAAGGGTGACAAGTTCCGCAAGGAATTCGCCGTCAAGAACAGCGCCGATTCCACCGCCTCCGGTATCGTTTACCTGATCCAGGATTCCGGCAGCGACGTTCGCGCCACCGACGACCGCGACACCGTGAAGGTGAACTACCGCGGTACCACCATCGACGGCAAGGAGTTTGACAAGAACGACGGCATCGAGTTCCCTCTCAACCGCGTTATCCGCGGATGGACCGAGGGTATGAAGCTCATCGGTGAAGGTGGTAAGATCACCCTCGTGATCCCCGCCAACCTCGCTTACGGCGAGCGTGGACCCCGTGAGATCGGTTCCAACTCCACCCTCATCTTCGACGTAGACCTCCTGGAGGTTCACCCCTACAAGGAGGCCGTCGTCGAGACCGTTGCCACTCCTCTGAAAAAGAAGATCGTTAAGTAAGATGGCACTGGAACTGGAAGGCACTCTTCGCCAGAAGCTGGGCGTACAGTCCGGCACTTCGGCCCGTGGCCCCTGGGCCAAGCAGGAATTCATTGTGGAGTTTCCGGACGGCAACTTCACTTCCCAGGCCTGCTTCACCGCTTGGGGACAGGATAAAGTGGCCGAACTGGACAAGTACCAGGTAGGAGACCGCGTAAAGGTTTCCTTCAACCTCAAGAGCCGTGAGTTCAACGGCCGCTGGTACAACGACCTCCAAATCTGGCGCATCGCTCCCGCCGGAGAAGCCCAGCCCGCCGCTGCGGCTCCCGCCTATGCACCGGCCGCCCCCCAGGCACCGGCTCCTATGGCCCCGGCACCCACTTTGGACGATATGCCAGCCGACAGCGGTCCAGAAGATGACCTCCCCTTCTAAGCACTAAAAAACCTTCGGCATTTACCGAAGGTTTTTTGTATCTTTGCGAACTATGACAAATATCAGTTTCAACAATAGATGGGTACGGCTGGTGAAAGACCTGCTGTTTGCCGCTTTGTGCCTCTGGTTCCTTACCTTCCGGAGCTTTTTCGCCGTCATCATTGGCGTACTTGGACTCTGCTGGTATGGCCGTGACGCCTGGTTCCAGATCAAAGCCCTGTGGCAGGAAAAACACTTTGTACCCCAGGACAATCCCATCTCCCGTCCCACCACATCGGCCGATGACGGCAAGATTACCGTAACCCGGGACGCCAAAGAGGTAGATTACGAAAAGGAATAAAGAATGATTCCTCAGGAGACAGTAGACCTTATCCTGGACACCGCCCGTGTAGAAGAGGTGGTGGGAGACTATGTGACGCTCAAGCGCCGCGGAGCCTCCCTGTGGGCCTGCTGTCCCTTCCACAACGAGAAAACCCCGTCCTTTGCCGTCACACCCTCCAAGGGCATCTACAAATGCTTCGGCTGCGGCAAGTCGGGCAGCGCTGTGGGCTTTGTGATGGAATACGAGCATATGACGTATCCCGAAGCCCTGCGTTACCTGGCCAAGAAATACAACATCGAGGTCAAGGAAGAGGAAGAAACGGCCGAACAGATAGCCGCCCGTCAGCGCAGCGAAAGCCTGATGGCGGCCTCGGAGTTTGCCTTTAACTTCTTCAAGGAGCAGCTGATGGGACCGGAAGGAAAGGCCATAGGCTACCAGTACTTCCGCACCCGCGGCCTGCTGCCGGAAACCATTGAGAAATACGGCCTGGGCTGGGCTCCCAAATCCAAGGAGGCCTTTACGCAGGCGGCCAAGGCAGCCGGTTACAAAGATGAGTATCTGCTGGAAACCGGCCTCTGCAGCCAGTGGGAAGACGGCTCCCTCCACGACCGATTCTACGACCGCGTCATCTTCCCCATCCACTCGGTGAGTGGGCGCGTGATTGCCTTTGGCGGCCGCACCCTCCTCAAGGAGAAGAGCGACAAGATAGCCAAGTACGTCAACTCCAAGGAAAGCGAGATTTACGTCAAGTCCCGCTCCCTGTACGGCATCTGGTTTGCCAAGAGCGAGATAGCCAGGCAGGACCGCTGCTACCTGATGGAAGGCTACCTGGACGTATTGTCTATGCACCAGGCGGGCATCCTCAACTGCGTAGCCTCCAGCGGCACTTCCCTCACGGAGGAACAGATCCGCATTATCAAGAAGTTCACGGAGAACATCACCATCATGTACGATGGAGACTCCGCCGGTCTGCACGCCGCCATCCGTGCCATTGGAATGATCCTCAAAGAGGGTATGAACCCCCGCGTGGTCTTCCTGCCGGATGGAGACGACCCTGATTCCTTCTCCCAGAAACATACCCTGGAAGAAATCCAGGACTATATCCGGGACAACGAAAAGGACGGCATAGCCTTCAAGACCAACCTCCTGTTGGAGGAAGCCGGAGACGACCCTCTCAAGAAGGCCAACCTCATTAACGAGATAGCCGATACGGTGGCCGATATACCCGACGCCATCAAGCGTCAGGTGTATGTGGACACGGTGGCCCGTCAGTTTGGAATAGAGTCCGACATTATCCAGCAGCGGGTTCGAAAGACCCGGGAGAAGCAGGCCCTGGACGAGCGTGTGGCCCGCGACCGCGAACAGCACAGACAGCAAAGAGCCGAAGTCGAGGAACCTGTTACCCAGGAAACCACAACCAGAAGACTTCTGGAAGAAGACCAGATTCTGGCACCGTCCGAGCGTGAGCTGCTGAGCTTCATCCTTCGCTATGGCCGCACTCCCCTGCAGTTTGAGACCGACTCCGAGTTCTTTGACCCGGAAGGGGCCCAGACAGTGGCCGATTTTATAGATTCGGCCCTCTCCTCAGACGACATCCACTTTGGCAACAAGGCCTATGAGGCCACGTACAATGCTTACTTCGGCCTGTATGACCAGGGCCTGGAGCAGGATGCCATTGTGCTGGCCCTCCTCAACGGGGAAGACCGCACCGTGGCCAACGTGACCGGAGACCTGGCCACGGAGAAATACGAACTCACCGTCCACAACTTTACGGACGCCCTTACCACCACGGATTCCTGGCTGGTGACCTATGTCCCCAAAGCCATCCTGGTATATCACGACAAAAGAATTCAGGCCCAACAGGCCGACATTTCCCGTAAACTGAAAGACGGGGTAAGCACTGAGGAGGCCGTTCAGCTGATGACCCGCCTCACCCACCTGAATGAAATCAAAAAGACCATCAATATCAAACTTGGAAGACTGAAGAAATGAGCTACAAGAGAACCCTCGTGACCTGCGCGCTTCCCTACGCCAACGGTCCCGTCCACATTGGCCATCTGGCCGGCGCCTATATTCCCGGAGACATTTACGTCCGTTACCTTCGTATGCGCGGAGAGGACGTGGTCTTTGTCTGCGGCTCCGACGAGCACGGCGTGCCCATCACCATCAAGGCCCGCGCCAATGGCGTTACCCCTCAGGACATCGTGGACAAGTACCACAAGGTAATGAAAGACGCTTTTGCAGGTCTGGGAATCAACTTTGACATCTATTCCCGCACCTCTTCGGCCGTGCACGAGAAGAACGCCTCCGAGTTCTTCCGCAAGCTCTACGACCAGGATGATTTCATTACCCAGGAGAGCGAGCAGCTCTACGACGAAGAAGCCAAGATGTTCCTCACGGACCGTCTCATTGAGGGTACCTGCCCCAAGTGCGGCAACCCCCACGCCTACGGAGACCAGTGCGAGAAGTGCGGCAGCACCCTGAGTCCCGAAGAGCTCATTGACCCCCGTTCCAAGCTCAGCGGCAGCATTCCCGTCAAGAAAAAGACCAAGCACTGGTACCTGCCCCTGAACCAGTACGAGCCCTGGCTGCGTGACTGGATCCTGGAGCAGCACAAGGAGTGGAAGACCAACGTGTACGGGCAGTGCAAGAGCTGGCTGGACGGCGGTCTGCAGCCCCGTGCCGTTACCCGTGACCTGGATTGGGGTGTGCCCGTTCCGGTAGAAGGGGCCGAAGGAAAGGTCCTCTACGTATGGTTCGACGCCCCTATCGGCTACATCTCCAACACCCAGGAGCTGCTTCCCAACAGCTGGGAGAAATGGTGGAAAGACCCCGAGACCAAGCTGGTGCACTTCATTGGCAAGGACAATATCGTGTTCCACTGCATTGTGTTCCCGTCTATGCTCAAGGCCTACGGAGACTACATCCTCCCGGACAACGTGCCCTCCAACGAGTTCCTCAACCTGGAAGGAGACAAAATCTCCACGTCCCGCAACTGGGCCGTATGGGTACACGAGTACGAGCAGGAATTCCCCGGCTGCGAGGATGTGCTGCGTTACGTGCTCACCGCCAACGCCCCTGAGACCAAGGATAACGACTTTACGTGGAAAGACTTCCAGAGCCGCAACAACAGCGAGCTCCTGGCCGTCTTTGGCAACTTTGTGAACCGCGCCGTGGTGCTTACTCACAAGTACTTTGGCGGTGCCGTTCCGGAGAACAAGAAGCCCGAAGCCATTGACAGGGAGACCCTGGAGGCCCTCAAGCCTTGCAAGGAAGCCCTGGAGAAATACATCGAGACCTACCACTTCCGCGAAGCCCTCAAGGAAGCTATGAATATGGCCCGTATAGGCAACAAGTACATCTCCGATATGGAGCCCTGGAAGGTAGCCAAGGAAGATATGGACCGCTGCGCCAGCATCCTCTACATCTGCCTTCAGATCTGCGCAGACCTCGCCATTGCCTTCGAGCCCTTCACTCCTTTCAGCGCCGAGAAACTGCGCACCATCCTCCGCGTGGGCCTCAACGCCGGAACCGACCACCGCGCCGGAGAAGGCACTCCCACCGTGAACTTCTTCAAGCCCGAGGAAGGAAAGGCCGTGCACACCCGCCCCGCCACGGAGGCCCTGGTACTGGACTGGAATATGCTGGGCAACGCCGAGCTCATTCCCGCCGGTCACCAGCTGGGAGAAGCCGTGCTGCTGTTCCGCAAGATTGAAGACGAGGAAGTGAACGCCCAGATTGCCAAGCTGGAAGCCATCAAGAAGGCCCGCGAAGAGGCCGAGGCCGCCAAGGCCGCAGAAGAAGCCGCCAAGAAGATTGAGCCCCAGAAGGCCGAAGTCACCTTTGACCAGTTTGGCGCCATGGATATCCGCACCGCCACGGTGCTGGCTGCCGAGCGTGTACCCAAGACGGACAAGCTCCTCAAGCTCACCATTGACACGGGCATTGACCAGCGCACCATTGTCTCCGGTATTGCCGAGTACTACAGCCCCGAAGACATACTGGGCAAACAGATCTGCATCCTGGCCAACCTGGCTCCCCGCACCATCCGCGGCATCGAGTCCAAGGGCATGATCCTGATGGCCAAGCAGGGAGATGGCAAGATGCGCTTCATCACGCCCCAAGAGGTCGTCACCAACGGCGCCCAGATAGGCTAGACGTTCCCCCTCGTGCGCAACTTTTAAGGAATTGACAGTTCCGCGCCGGTAGTTTTATAAGAATTGTAACTGGTCCCAGTCCGATTTTATCGTACATTTGGACCAGTTACTTTTTTTAAACACTACTGCCATGAAAAGAATTCTAACCGCATTAACACTGGCATCGGCCCTGCTGCTGGCCGCTCCCAAGGCGCACGCCTTTGGAGAAAAGCCCGATCCCGCAGGTACCATCCGCGTGGGAGCCCATTTCACTTTCGGTCAAATCAATGCCGGAGGCTTCGGCGCTGCTGTCGGCGGCAATGTCTTCGGGGAGTACGTCATTACGGACAAACTCTGGATCGGCCATCTGGCAGGAGGTCTCACCGCCGGCTATTCCTATCACAAAAACACCATACGGTACACGGAGTTCTCTGATTTCGGAGACGGCTGGGACGACCAGGACACCTTCAAAGAAAGCAGGATCTATTTTGCTCCCCGTGTCACGTACGGAATCAACATCCTTGAGAAACTGGAAGTCCATGTAGGCGTCATGGTGGGCGGCGGCCTGTTCATCAGCAAGAGCGAGTACGACTCGCACCCCAACAAGAGCGGCATGTTCTGCTTTGCCTTCATCAACGGCGTCCGCTACAGCTTCACCGACCACCTGGCCGCCCAGTTCGAGTTCAACCCCGGCTTTAACGCACCCCTGGTAAACCTGGGTATCGTCTTTAAGTTCTGATAAATATTGATACTGCTTAGAGGTCCGCTGGAGAAATCCAGCGGATTTCTTTATCCCTCCTCCACCAGGTGAGCTGGCGCTTGGCGTAGTGGCGGGTGTTGGCCTGAATGTGGGCGATGGTGGTGTCCAGGTCGTATTTGCCGTCGAAGTATTCGAACATTTCGCGGTAACCCACGGTCTGAAGGGCCGGGAGGTCGCGGTACGGGAGCATGTGGCGGGCTTCTTCTTCCAGACCCTGGTCCATCATTTTGAGCACGCGGGCATTGATGCGCTCGTAAAGCTCCTCACGGGGACGTTCCAGGCCGATTTTTACAATCTCGAAGTCCCGTTCCTTGAACTGGCGGGTCTTGAAGGAGGAGAAGGGCTTGCCGGTATACATACTCACTTCCAGGGCGCGGATCACGCGCTGGCCGTTGGAGAGGTCCAGTTCTTCGTAGGAGACGGGGTCCAGTTCCTTGAGCTCGTTGGCCAGCACTTCCACGCCTTCGTCCCTCAGGCATTCCATCAGGTGCTCCCTTAACTGCAGCGGCACTTCCGGGAAATCGTCCAGACCATAGCAGAAGGCATCTATGTACAGCATGGAGCCGCCGCACATCACCAGGGTCTCGTGGCCCTGGTCAAAGAGCTGGTTTACCAGGTTCAGGGCTTCTGCCTCATAGATACCCGCCGTGTAGTTGCGGGTGATGGGAACCGTGCGGATGAAGTAATGCTTAACCTTGGCCAGTTCCCTTCTGGAAGGGACGGCCGTTCCTATTCTTAACTCTTTGTAGATTTGCCGGGAGTCGCAGGAAATGACGGGGGAACCAACCTCCAGGGCGCGCTCAATGGCATAGCCGGTTTTTCCGACAGCGGTGGGACCCAGTATGATCTCAAGGCGCCGGGGCATAGACTATTCTTCGCCTTCGTCGTAGATTTCTTTTCCGTCTTCGTCTTCCTCTTCTTCCTCCTCTTCACCAAGATCTTCGTCGTCGAAGTCTTCGTCGTCTTCTTCTCCGGGAAGGTGGCGCTGGGTTTCGGGGAGGTCTTCAAAGGCCACGTAGCCGTTTTCGAATTCAATGGGGTTGGGACCCTTGGTCTCTGCCAGTACGGGGAAGTCCGGGAGAACCTTTACGCCTTCGGCCTCTCCTTCAACAAGGATGTTGACGCTCTTTTTGTTGGTTACGTCGTAGAAATAGACGAAACTGTCCGTTCCGGCCTTGACGGCTTTTTCCAGGGAAATCTGGTCCACGGTGCCGGCGCCCAGGTCAAAGAGACCCCAGCGGCCCACGACGGCGCCTTCTATATCCAGGCCTTTGAACATGATGAGCTGATCCTGGGGAAATTCGAGATCTGCTCTGATTTGCTTATGAAGAGTGTACAGCGTTGTGGCGCCGTTCACGTGATAAACTCTGTAAAAACCCTTAATACCTGAAAGGGTGACTCTTAACTTGAATACCATAATTCAAATATACTGCTTTTTTCCGGTTCCGTTGCAAATTATCTTAAAAAACACTACTTTCGTACTGATGGAATTGCAAGACCAATATAAGAGCATCGAAGCCCCCTCTGAAGGCCTTTTCAAGGACAACGGTTCCCGCTTCATTGCCCTGGCCTATCCGGTGGAAACGGAGGAGGAGGTAAAGACCATCGTAGCCGGTCTCCGCAAGGAGTACCACGATGCCCGTCACCACTGCTACGCGTACCGTCTGGGCTACAAAGGAGACGTCTGGAGAGCCTCCGACGACGGAGAACCCTCCGGCAGCGCCGGCCGCCCCATCCTGGGACAGATTGATTCCCTGGGCCTGAGCGATATCCTGGTTGTGGTGGTGCGTTATTTTGGCGGCATCAAGCTGGGCATCCCGGGGCTCATCCGGGCCTACAAGACTTCCACGGCAGATGCCCTCTCTTCGGCCTGTATCATTGAAAAAGTGGCCTCCAGGCACTTCCGCGTTACTTTTGACTACCTCTCTATGAATGCCGTGATGAAGGTGCTCAAGGATATGGACCTGCCGCAGACGGCCCAAAACTTTGCCGAGCAGTGCAGCCTGGAAACGCGCGTTCGGCTGGCTGCGGTTGAAGATTTTATGGAAAGGATGAAGAATACTGCAGAATTGGAAGAAATATAGGTTTTATCAATAATAATTATTAACTTTCGGAACTTAACAAGTAACAAAATTTAACTATTTATAACCATGTCTAAAAAAGTTCACGTCTTTAACGCCGGCCCCTGCCTTCTGCCCCAGGTGGCCATTGACAACGCCATTGCTGCCCTGAAAGACTTCAGCGGCACCGGCATTTCCGTCCTCTCCATCTCCCACCGCACCAAGGAGTGGGACGCCGTAATGGATGAGTGCCGCGCCCTTTGGAAGGAACTCCTGCACATCCCGGACACCCACGAGGTAGTGTTCCTCGGCGGCGGTGCCTCCCTGCAGTTCCTCTATGTGGCTATGAACTATCTGGAGAAGAAGGCCGCCTATCTGGACACCGGCGTATGGGCCCACAAGGCTCTGGTAGAGGCCCAGGGTATTGGCGAGGCTTATGCCATTGCCTGCTCCAAGGACAAGAACTACAGCTATATTCCCAAGGGATTTGACATCCCCGCAGACCTGGATTACCTCCACATCACCACCAACAACACCATCTACGGTACGGAAATCAAGAAGGACATCGATTGCCCCTGCCCCCTGATTGCCGATATGTCCTCCGACATTATGTCCCGTCCGGTGGATGTGAGCAAGTACACCCTCATCTACGGCGGCGCCCAGAAGAACGTGGGTCCTGCCGGCGTCATCTTTGCCATCATCAAGAAGGACGCCCTGGGCAAGGTTACCCGCCACATCCCCACTATGCTGGACTACCGCACCCACATTGACAAACTCTCCATGTTCAACACCCCTCCCGTGTTCAACATCTTCGTGATGAACGAGACCCTCAAGTGGATCAAGAGCATGGGCGGCGTAGAGGCCATCCAGAAGATCAACCAGAAGAAGGCCGACCTCCTCTACGGAGAAATTGACCGCAACTCTATGTTCGTGGGCACCGCCGCCAAGGAAGACCGTTCCCTGATGAACGTGTGCTTTGTGATGGCCCCCGGCAAGGAAGACCTCCAGGACGAGTTCTTCGCCTTTGCCAAGGAGCGCGGCATGGTGGGCATCAAGGGCCACCGTTCCGTGGGCGGATTCCGCGCCTCCCTGTACAACGCCTGCACCGTAGAAGATGTCCAGGCCCTGGTAGACTGCATGCAAGAATTTGAAAAACTGAAGAAATAATGAAGGTTTTACTCGCCACCCAGAAGCCCTTCGCCGCCAAGGCCGTTGAAGGCATCGTGTCCATCCTCACCGAAGGAGGCCACCAGGTTGTGAAACTCGAGAAATACGCCGAACAGGCCGATCTGGTAAACGCCGTGGCCGATGTAGAGGCTATGATCATCCGCTCCGATAAGGTGACGGAGGAAGTGATGGCCGCCGCTCCCAAGCTCAAGATTGTGGTACGTGCCGGCGCCGGGTATGACAACGTGGACCTGGAAGCCGCCACCAAACGCGGTATCGTAGTGATGAATACCCCCGGCCAGAACTCCAACGCCGTGGCCGAACTCGCCCTGGGCCTGATGATCTTTATGGCCCGTACGCAGTTCACCCCCGCCACCGGTTCCGAACTCCAGGGCAAGCGCCTGGGCGTCCAGGCCTACGGTAACGTGGGCCGCCTGGTGGGCCAGAAGGCCAAGGCCCTGGGTATGGAAATCTGCGCTCTGGATCCCTTCCTCACCGACGAACAGATTGTCGCCGGCGGCGCCCAGCCCGTCCACTCCGTGGAAGAGCTGTATGCTTCGGCCGATTATCTCTCCATCCACATCCCCGCCCTGCCCGCCACCATCAAGAGCATCGGCTACGACCTCATTACCAAGATGCCCAAGGGTGCCACGCTGGTGAACACCGCCCGCAAGGAGGTTATTGACGAGGATGGCCTGATGAAGGCCCTGGAGGAGCGCGAAGACCTCAAGTACGTGGCCGACGTGATGCCCGACAACTACGCCGCCCTGCAGGAGAAATTCGGCCCGCGCGTATTTGCCACGCCCAAGAAGATGGGAGCCCAGACCGCCGAGGCCAACGTGAACGCCGGCCTCGCCGCCGCCCGTCAGATTGTGGATTTCTTTGCCACCGGTAACTGTAAATTCCAAGTGAACAAATAATATGGTACGCGTAAAACCCTTTGCGGCCATCCGCCCGCCCAAGAACCTGGTTACCGAGGTAGCCGCCCCGCCGTACGACGTCCTCAATTCCGAGGAAGCCCTGGCTATGGCCGGTGAGAAGAGCCTCCTGCACATCACCAAGCCGGAGATCGATTTCCAGCCCATTGCCGGAGAGCACGAACAGCGCACCTACGACAAGGCCGTTGAGAACTTCAAGGCCTGGAAAGCCAAAGGCTGGCTGGTGCAGGACAACAAGGAGAAGTACTACGTCTATGCCCAGACCATGGGAGACCGTACCCAGTACGGCCTGGTGCTCTGCGCCCATACCGACGACTACGCCGAAGGCATCATCAAGAAGCACGAACTCACCCGCAAGGACAAGGAAGACGACCGTATGGTCCACGTCCGTATCCAGAACGCCAATATCGAGCCCGTCTTCTTCGCCTACAAGGACAACGCAGAACTCAACGCCATAGTGGCCAAGGCCGCCGCCGGAGAGCCCGAGTACAAGTTTGTGGATGAAAACAACTTCACCCACACCTTCTGGGTCATCGAAGACGATGCCACCATTGCCCGCATCACGGAAATCTTCACCAAGGACATTGACGCCTTCTATGTGGCCGACGGTCACCACCGCACCGCCGCAGCCGCCCGCGTAGGGGCCGAAAAGAAAGCCCAGAACCCCCACCACACCGGAAACGAGGAGTACAACTATTTTATGGCCGTCTGCTTCCCGCAGAGCCACCTGGCCATCATAGACTACAACCGCGTGGTGAAAGACCTCAACGGCCTGTCCAAAGAAGCTTTCTTCCAGGCCCTGGAAAAAGACTTTGAGATTCAGGAGAAAGGAAAGGAGATTTACCATCCCTGCGGCCTCCACAACTTCTCCATGTATCTGGAAGGAGCGTGGTACAGCCTTACCGCCAAACCGGGCCGATACAATGACGAAGACCCTATCGGCGTGCTGGATGTAACCATCCTGAGCAACCTTGTACTGGATAAGATCCTGGGCATCAAGGACCTCCGTACAGACAAACGGATAGATTTCGTAGGCGGTATCCGCGGCCTCGGAGAGCTCTCCCGCCGGGTGGATTCCGGAGAGATGAAGGTAGCCTTCGCGCTTTACCCCGTCTCTATGCAGCAGCTCATCAACATCGCCGATACCGGCAATATTATGCCGCCCAAGACCACCTGGTTTGAACCCAAGCTAAGGTCCGGTCTGGCCATTCACAGTCTGGATTAAAAAGGAAAGCCTCCCGTCTGGGAGGCTTTCTTGATTAATACCGGTTCAGCGGACGGCCGGATGTCATCATGTGAACCTTTCTCTTCACCTCTTCCAGCACCTGCTTATGGGCAACCAGTTCGGCTGTCTGGGCTTCGGTGGGTTCCTTGGCGGTGAGGGCGTCAAAGTGCTCGTTGGCCGATGCCAGCACGGCGTCTATCAGCTCCACGATGGCCAGCATATCCTTTTCCTCGAAGCCACGGGAAGTAATGGCAGGGGTGCCGATGCGGAGACCGCTGGTGGCAAACGGGCTGCGGCTGTCGAAGGGAACCATATTCTTGTTCACGGTGATATCCGCCTGCACCAGTTCCTTTTCGGCCACACGGCCCGTAAGGGCGGGGAACTTGGTGCGAAGGTCTATGAGCATCAGGTGGTTGTCCGTACCTCCGGAGATGATCTTGTAATCCTTGTCGATAAAGGCCTGGCACATG
>JAEEGJ010012668.1_pt1 | contig 20763 bp, 14 predicted proteins | sample 8958761 | NCBI WGS metagenome assembly JAEEGJ01 (sample SAMN16246546, study PRJNA631951) | gut metagenome | biome: gut microbiome; feature: rumen; material: RS-attached | host: Bos | place: Iran: Karaj | collected 2018-10
CCGAGCCTCCCGCAGCCCCCGGCCGGGAGATAACTGCCGGCACGGTCCCTCGCTCGCTGCACTGGGCCGGGAGATAACTGCTTGGGGGGCGACATTGTCATAAGAAATAGTCTGATAAAAAAAGTAGGTGTAATTCATACCTGTTTGATACTGAGCTACTTATAAAATCAGGGTCTAAATATTTTAGACCCTGATTTTGTATTCTATTGACATTCAATAATTTAAAAATAACGCTATGGATGGCACCGCCGCCGCGCGCGGGGCAGATTAATAGCGCGACTGACAGTCTCGGGCGGGAGTTATCTCCCGTCCGGGCCCGGCCCAAAAGCCTTGGCCCGTCCGAGGATAACTCCTCGCCAGCGCCGTTTCCAACGAAAAGGAACAGATATCCACTAAACAATAGAAAACCGAAGTCGGTGGAAAGCACTTTATGCTTTACAGGGCGACAAATGCTGTTTGGTGTAGGCTTTAACTTGGGGGTCAACGTCAAAAACCGCCTTGAAAGGCCGCCCCTGCTGTTTGCCTACTGCGTTTTCTGTAAACTACTCTTTTTCAGGATATTAAGCATCGGCCTCTCCGCTAATTGAGGAGAGGGTATTTGTTAAATGATTGGATGTTAGGATTTTATGAATTACGCGTCACCAGAAGGAGGCGGCGGGAGGGGGAGTCGGGGAGGGTGGCGGTGACTCCGTAGATGTGGATGTTACCACCCGGGCGGAGGGAGAGGCGGCGGCGGAGTTCGTCGGAGGTCATGGGGATGTTGCGGGCGGTGACTTCGGCTTGGGGGTAGCGGCGGGCGACGTCGGCCATCGTCCTTTTGTCCAGGGGGAGTACTTCCAGGATCCTACGGAAGCGGCCGAAGGGGGCCAGTTCCGGGATGGGTTCCTGCCCGAGATAAAGATGGGTGGAGGGGGCGAGTTTGCGGAGGCCGGCGCGGCGGCAGGCGGCGGCGTGGCATCCGGATTTCATCAGCGCCGCGCCGGGCTCAAAGAGCCAGCAGCCTTCGCGTAGGGAAGGAACTCTCAGACTCTCAGGAGAACTTGCTTCCAGTCCGAGTTGGGGGGCACTCGTCATATCCCCGGGAGAGCTCATCTCCAACCCGTTCGGGGAAGCATCTGCCAGACCTCCTGTAGGGATTGTTTCGTACCCGCCAAGAAGATTGTACTCCAGGCCGGGACAGGATGCTTGCCTATCTTCATCCGTGAAGCAGATGGAATGCGTTTGTCCGTCGCGTAACTCCGTGACAATCAGTTGGAACGGACCGACCTGCGAGGCGTCGAGATGAAGCAACAGCTCCTTGCATTCGCCGTCCACGGAAACGACGTGGATCTCCGAGACGGAAGGGAGACGGCGGCGCAGCAGGGTGATGTCCGCCATCGGCGAAATCTTGACGAGCACGTGCGGACAGATGGAGAGCAGTTCGTCCTGCAGGGCGGCCAGGTCCGGGCTGCAGTCTTCCAACAGAAAGACTTTCCGTCCCGTGGCGGAGCGCCGGGCAGGGTCTAGATACAGCAGCGATGGCTGGAAATCGCCCAGAATCTCCCGGACCGTGCCCGGCCGGACTTCGGCGCAGCGGAAAACTGCGTTGGAGACCCCCAGGAGCCCGAAATTATGCCGTGCCGCCTCGCAGAGTGCAGGGTCCATTTCGTTGTATAATACCTCCGCGGCAACGGACGAAAAGGCCCAGGCATCCACGCCCAGCCCGCCTGTCAGGTCTGCGATGCGTTTCGCTGCCCCCTGCACAATCCCCGCCGCCACCCCGGCCTTGTAAAAAGCTGCGGCTGAAGAGCTGCATTGCTCCACGTTGAGCCGTGCGGGCAGCCGTAACGAAGGGAGGACCTCCGTCCACTCGGGGACCTTGGCCTGCAGCCGCTGCCGCAGGTCGTTCTCCGTCTCTTTGACGATGTCCGCAAAACTCTTTTTCATTTCTGCAAAATTAGCTAAATTTGTATGGATTGGACGAAACTATCAAAACGAATCTATGGCTGACTATCTCGACAACGTACAGAAATGGCTGACGGGGGACTTCGACCCGGCGACCAAGACCCAGATCATCGAACTCCGCAACGAGGACCCGGCGGGCCTGGAGGATGCATTCTACAAGAACCTCGAGTTCGGCACCGGGGGACTCCGGGGGCTGATGGGCGTGGGGACGAACCGCATGAACAAGTATACGGTCGGGATGGCCACCCAGGGCCTCGCGAACTACATCCTGCGCCGTTGCGCTACTGAAAAAGACCTGGCCGTCTGCATCTCCTACGACAGCCGCAACAACAGCAAGCAGTTCGCCCGCATCGCGGCGGACGTGATGGCCGCCAACGGCATCCAGGTCTATATTTTCGACAACATCCGGCCGACTCCCGAGATGAGTTACGCCGTTCGCCTCAAAGGCGCCGTGGCGGGCATCATGATCACGGCATCGCACAACCCCAAGGAATACAACGGCTACAAGGTGTCCTGGTCCGACGGTGGTCAGGTAACTGCGCCCGTGGATGCCGAGATCGTCGCAGAAGTGGCCAAGATCACGGACCCTTCGATGGTGAAATTCAGTTCCGAAGACGCCGACGCGCGCATCGAATTGATGGGTCGGGAAGTGGATGAGCAGTATCTCAGTGACCTGCTTTCCCTGCGCCTGAGCCCCGAGGCCTGCGAGCGCCACGGGCAGGACATCAAGATCGTCTACACCCCGCTCCACGGCTGCGGCGTGCGCCTCGTGCCGGAAATCCTGAAACGTACCGCCTGCCCGAACGTGATCCACGTGCCGGAGCAGGACATCAGCGACGGCAATTTCCCGACCGTCGTGTCGCCCAACCCGGAGGAGCCGGCCGCCCTCAAGATGGCCCTCGAGAAGGCCGAGGCGACCGGGGCCGACATCGTGATCGGCACCGACCCGGACGCCGACCGCATGGGCATCGCCGTGCGGGACAATGACGGCAAGATGGTGCTCTTCAACGGCAACCAGACGGCCTCCCTGCTGACCTACTACATCCTCTCGCGTCGCGCCGAACTGGGCACCCTGGGCGCAGGGAAATACGTCGTCAAGACCATCGTGACCACGGAACTGATCACCGACATCTGTCAGCGTTTCGGCGTTCCCGTGTACAACGTCCTGACCGGCTTCAAGTACATCGCCGAAGTGGTCAAGCGCCAGGAAGAGCAGGGCGGCGAATTCATCTGCGGCGGCGAGGAGAGTTACGGCTTCAACGTCGGGCAGTTCGTGCGTGACAAGGACGCGCAGGTGTCCTGCATGATGGTGGCCGAATGCGCCGCCTGGGCCGCCGACAAGGGCCTGACGCTCTACCAGTTGATGGAGAAGATCTATGCGGAATTCGGCTACCGCAAGGAGGCTCTGGTCAACGTCGTGCGCAAGGGCATCAGCGGCGCGCAGGAGATCCAGGCCATGATGAGCGCTTTCCGGCAGAACCCGCCCCAGGAGCTCTGCGGCTCGAAGGTGACCAAGGTCATCGACTATCTGGAGCCGGAGAAGACCGGCCAGCCGAAGTCCAACGTCCTGCAGTTCTTCGACGAAGCCGGGGACGTCGTGTCGGTCCGCCCTTCCGGGACGGAACCCAAGATCAAGTTCTATTTCGGAGCGAAGGGCGCGGATGCCGACGAGAAGATCGCCGCGCTGAAGGAGCAATTCTCCTAGGCTTCGAAAGGCCCTTCCTTGCACCAGGTTTTGAGCGCGCACTGTCCGCATTTCGGGCGGTGCGCGGTGCATACATAGCGCCCGTGCAGGATGAGCCAGTGGTGGGAAATGGCCCGGTCCGGGACCGGAATGTGCCGCTCCAGGTCGCGCTCCACGGCTTCGGGCGTCTTGCCGTCGGACAGGCCCAGGCGGTGCGAGACGCGGAAGACGTGCGTATCCACGGCGATGACGGGCTTGTCATAGACGATGGAAGCGACGACGTTGGCGGTCTTGCGCCCCACGCCCGGCAGGGACATCAGGTCGTCGATGTCGGACGGGACCTCGCCCCTGAAATCGCTGACCAGCTTCTGCGCCAACGCGATCAGGTGCCGGGTCTTGCTGTTGGGGTAGGACACGCTGCGCACATAGGGGAACAGTTCCTCGAAAGTGGCCTGCGCCATCGCCGACGGCGTGGGATAGGCCTCCAGCAGGGCGGGCGTCACCAGGTTGACCCGCTTGTCGGTGCACTGGGCGGACAGGACGACCGCGACGATCAGTTGGAAGGGGTTCTCGAAATGCAGCTCGCTGCGGGCCTCCTGCATGTTGTGCCGGAAATACTCCAGGATGCCGGCGTATCTTTCCTTGCGCGTCATATCGTCAGGGCCAGGTCGATCACTTCGTTGTCCAGGCGCTCGGTGCATTTCTCGTCCCGGCAGATGAAGACGCGCCCCGGGTATTTCTCGAAGATGCCGCGGTTGTGGGTGACCATCACCACGGCCGTACCCTGCTCGCGGTTGATTTTCGTGAGAAGTTTCATGATGCCGTCCGCCGTCTCGTTGTCCAGGTTGCCCGTGGGCTCGTCCGCGATGATGACTTCCGGCTCGTTGAGCAGGGCGCGGGCGATGGCGATGCGTTGCTGCTCGCCGCCGGACAGCTGGTGGGGCATCTTGTGCGCTTTCTTGTCCATTCCGACGGCCTTGAGGACGTCGGCGATGCGTTTTTCCATCGCATCCTTGTCTTTCCATCCGGTGGCGCCCAGGACGAAGGAGAGGTTGTCCTCCACGCTGCGGTCCATCAGCAGCTGGAAGTCCTGGAAGACGACGCCCAGCTTGCGGCGCAGGAAGGGGATTTCCTTGGTCCGGATCCCGTTCAGGGAGAAGCCGCAGACCTCGCCCTCGCCCTTGTGGAGGGGGTTTTCTGCGATGACCGTGCGGATGATGGAGGTCTTGCCGGTCCCCACTTTTCCGACGATGTAGACGAAGTCTCCGCGCTTGATTTCCATGTCCAAACCGAAGATGACGGTCTCCTCTCCGTTGAGGATGTCGGCCTTTCGGAAAGAAATGATGCTTTCGCTCATAAAAAACGTAGTTTTAAGGCACAATTATTGACAAAGATAGCGGAAAAATGAGTATATTTGTTAGTTATATTATAACAAAGTTGTAAATATGAAATTCAAATGCCTGGCAAGCGTCGTTTTTGTCGCGATTCTTGCCACCTGGACAGTCTCCGCGCTCCCCGGCCGGTACTCCAAAACCTACAGGGAAGCGGTGCGTCTGTATGAAAACGGAATGTTCGACCGCGCCCGCGTCCTGTTCGAGGGAATCTCCTCCCAGGCGCCCGAGGATCCGATGAGCGCGGGATATGCGCTGATGTGCGCCATCCGGCAGAAAGCCGCCGGTTATGAGGAGTCCATCGACTCCTACACCCGGACCTACGGCTGCACGCCGCTTTCTTCACCGATCCATCAAATCTACGCCGTGAGCCTGTTCGATGACGGCCGCTATCAGGAAGCCGCCCGGGAGTTCGACCTGGTCAACTCCAAGGGCCTGTCCCGCCGGGATCAAACCGAGATCCTGTTCAAACGCGCCTATTGCGACTATGCGGTCCAAGACTATGAGGCGGCCCGCGACGGTTTCGACAAGGTGCTCAAGCGCCCCGCGTCCGAATTCACGGCCCCGTCCCATTACGCGAAGGGTTTCATGGACTATTCGGAGAACCGTTTCGCCCAGGCCTTCCCGGAGTTCGAGGCGGCCGCCAAGGACTCCCGCTTCGAGCAGCAGGCGCTCTACTACATGCTGGAGTGCAAGTTCATGGAGAAGGATTACGCCTACGTGGCCAAGTACGGCGACGAGATGTATGAAAAGGTGCCCGAGGAGCGCAAGGCCCGCCTGGCCCGCATCCTGTCCGAGTCCTACCTGGTCCAGGGCAATGCCGGCAAGGCCAAGAAATACTATGACGCGGCGGTCGCCGAGAAGCCGGTGACCGATCCCACGGACGCCTTCTACGCCGGCTCGCTGCAGTACAGCCTCGGCGACTGGAAGGCGGCGATCGAGAACTTCAACAAGATGGGGGAGCGCCGGGATTCGGTCGGCCAGATCGCGTCCTACCAGCTGGGCTACTCCTACATCCAGACCAAGGACAAGGTGTCGGCGATGAACGCCTTCAAGGAGGCCGCCGGCCTGGATTTCGACAAGCGGATCAAGGAGGACGCCTTCTTCAACTACGCCAAGCTGGCGTTCGACCTGAACCACGACTCTTCCGCCTTCAAGGACTACCTGGCCCGTTACAAGGAGACCGGCCGGAATGACCAGGTCTACGACTACATCGCCGTGGCTTCGCTCTTCAACCGCGACTACGCCGGGGCTGTCGAGGCGTACGACAACATCGAGAACCTGACGCCCGAGATGAAGTCCAACTATATGAAAGCCAACTACCTGCGGGCCGAGCAACTGATCTCCAACGGTTCCTGGCGGGATGCCATTCCCTGCCTGAAGGCCGCGACTTTCTTCGCCCCCCGGCAGGACAACTTCAACAAGCTTTCCCGCTACTGGCTGGCCGAGTCGCAGTACAAGACGGGCAACTACGAGGAGGCCCGCAACGGCTTCACCGACCTCTACAACCAGTCTGCCCTGGACAACAAGGCGGAAGGAAAGCGGCTGCCCTACGACCTGGCTTACTGCCATTTCGACGAGGGCGCCTACGCTTCCGCAGCGAACTGGTTTGACCGCTACATCGCTTCCGGCGACAAGACCTGCCGCGAGGATGCGCTGACCCGCCGCGCGGACTGCGACTTCATCACCAAGAACTACAAGTCCGCCGTGGACGGCTACGCCAAGGTGCTCTCCGAGTACCCGAAGGCCGAGAGCCTCTATCCCCGCTTCCAGCAGGGTGTGGCGTACGGCCTGCTGGGCAAGACGGCCGACAAGATCGCGACCCTCGCCAAGGCCCGGAACGCTTCGCCTTCGGCTCCGTTCTACGCCGAGTCCCTCTACGAGCTGGGCCGCACCTACGTCTCCGACGACAAGGACAAGCAGGCGGAGGATTGCTTCAAGACCCTCCTGAGCCGCTCCAAGGACAGCCTCTACCTGGCCAAGTCCCTGATCGAGCTGGGCATGCTCGAGCGCAACCGCTCCGATTATGACAAGGCCCTCGAGTACTACAAGCGCGTCGCCCAGACCTTCCGGGGGAGCGAGGCGGCCGAGGATGCGATGCTGGCCATCGAGTCCATCTACCAGTCCAAGGGCGAACCGGAGAAATATCTCGCCTACGCCGAGTCCCTCGGCCGCTCGGCCAAGACCGCCGAAGAGAAGGAGCTCCTCTTCTTCAATTCTGCCGAGCAGATCTTCATGGCCGGCAACTACGAGAAGGCCCTGGTCGCGCTGGACAAGTACTTGAGCCTCTATCCGGACGGCGCCAAGCTGACGCCCGCGACCTACTACAAGGCCGAGTGCTACAAGTCGCTGGGGGCCAAGGAAAAGGCCTGCGACTGCTACGCCGCCGTCATCCACGCCCCGGATGCCTTCGCCTACAAGGAGCTTTCGCTGCTCAATTTCGCGCGGCTTTCCTACGGGATGGAGCACTGGTCCGAGGCCCTCGCCGCCTACACGACCCTGCAGGATGAAGCGACTTCGGACGAGACGCGCCTGACGGCGAAGGCCGGCAAGATGCGTTCCGCCTACTTCGGACGCAAGTTCAAGGAGGCCGTGGACGCTGCGAAGGAAGTCCTCGCCGACGGTGGCGCCGACGGGACCCTGACCCGGGAAGCGAAGTACCTGACGGCCAAGTCGCTGCTGGCCACCAGCCAGCGTGACGCCGCCTTCGACGTGCTGCGCGGCCTCTCCCGCGATCCTTCGACCGCCGAGGGCGCCGAGGCGGCTTATCTCGTGATCCAGGATCTCTTCGACCGCGGCCGCTTCAACGAAGTGGAGAGCGCCGTGTACAAGTTCGCCCAGGACGCCCCGAACCAGGCCTACTGGCTCGCCCGCTCGTTCATCGTGCTGGGCGACTCCTTCGCGGAGAATGAGAACTACCGCCAGGCCAAGGCCACGTTCGAGAGCATCCTCAACGGTTATGAAACGGCGGACGGCAAGCCCGACGACATCATCGACAATGTCAAGCTGCGCCTGAGCCGTCTCGAGGAAATGATGTCCAAATGATCAGGAGGAGGAACGCGTTATGAAAAAGACCTTATTTGCAATCATCCTTTTCGCCCTGGCCGCCGCGTCTGCTACCGCGCAGACCTTCAACCCCCGGGTCGAAGTCGAGAATACTTACGAAGGAAAGATCGTCGAGGCCGGGAAGCAGGCGCTTCCGATGAGCGTGCCCGACTCCCTGTACCAGTTCCAGTACAAACTGGACTATACGGTGTTTGACAATCCCTACCAGGGCTCGTACAAGTTCCAGCCCTATTCGATCGAAATGAAGCCCGAGGCGGCGCCTTCCGCCGCCCGCCGGCTGTATGCCAGCCTCGGCGCGGGCTGGTCCCTCCATCCGGAGCTGGACCTGGTCTGGTCGCCGGAGTTCAAGAACCGTCCCCTGAAACTGAGCGTCTATGACAATTTCCGCGGCTTCTGGGGCAATTACGGCCTGATGCAGTACGAGTATGCCGAGGGCCGCGCCCTGCCCTTCAGGATCCCGCGCAAGCCCGTCAACGCTTCTCAGGGCTACGTCTTCGACAACAAGGTCGGCGCCGATCTCCGCTATGAGTTCGGCAACGTCGCGCTCGAGTTCGACGGGGGATACCGGCTGTTTACGACGCAGGACACCCTGTCGAACCATTTCCTCCAGTTGGGCGAAGCCGAGATCCGGCTGCTCCCGCTGGACCCCAACAAGGCGGATTATTTCTACGGCGGCCGCTTCTATGTCAACGCCGGGCAGGACAAGATGGACGCGCTGACCTTCGGGCGCCACAAACTGGGCGTCAACGACATGGGCGCGGACCTGCGTTTCGGCGCTCCTTTCGGCAGCCGCGCCCGCATCCTGCTGGACCTGGGCATGGAGGCCTCCATCTATTCCGGCCTGCTCGACGCGGCCGCGACCTGCGCCTGGGCCACCCCCCGCTTCACCTATCGCTGGGGCAGCGGCTATGCCGAACTGGGCGTCAGGCTCTCTTACCTCAAGGGCAGCGACAATTCGGGCAAGACGCCGGAATTCTCCGTCAAGGAAGGCGGCGTGTACGCCCACAAGAGCAATTACATCTATCCGGCCGTCAAGGTCAAGCAATACATCGTCCCCGAACACCTGGCCATCTACGCCAAGGCGGTCGGCGGCGACCGGATCCACAAGTATTCCGACCTGCTCCGCGAGAATCCCTTCGCGGATCCCGAAGTGGTCGTCTTCAACATGGACGCCTCTTCGGAGCGGGTCAACGCCGCCCTCGGCTTCGAGGGTGACATCGCGGGCCGCTTCCAGTTCGACCTGCACGGCGGTTATTCCGTCATGCTCAACGGCCGCTGCGACGCCGTCGAATCCCTGAACCAGTGGCGCAAGGCCCCGGAAGGGGGCTGGAAGGGGAATTACCTCTCCGGCTATTACAACTACTGCGACTACAACCGCGTGTATGCGGACTTCTCCTTCCTGTGGAAGTCGCCCCGGCTGGACCTGGATGGACACTTCCTGTACCAGGATACCGACCTGATGAAGAACAATTGGCTGGCCATCGCTCCCGCGCGTTTCAGCGGCGAGATGCGGGCCGTTTACAACTGGAACCGCCAGGCCTTCGCCGGGCTCTGCGTCGAGGCGGCCTCCCGCCGGGAGGGCAGCGCGGTGATCTTCTTCACCCCGTCGACGGTCGCCGCCGACATCCAGGTGGCCGGCTGGGTGGATCTGGGCCTCTACGGACGCTATGTGATCAACTCCCATATCGCGGTCTGGGCCAAGGCCGGCAACCTGCTCGGACAGAGCGTGCAGCGCTACTTCCTGCACCCCGAAAAAGGCCCTTACGGAACCCTCGGAATCAGTTTTAATTTGTGAAAATAATTTTGTAAATTTGTTCGTTTATAAACGATAATCTGAAATGCTTGAGAACGAAGAGATGAAACGGGCGGAAGAGCAGTATTCCGCCAACAGTATCCAGGTGCTCGAAGGGCTTGAGGCCGTGCGCAAGAGGCCCTCGATGTATATCGGCGACATCGCCGAGCGGGGTCTCCACCACCTGGTGTACGAAGTGGTCGACAACAGTATCGACGAGGCGATGGCAGGCTTCTGCGACGAGATCCTCGTGACGATCAACGAAGATAATTCCATCCGGGTCCAGGACAACGGCCGTGGCATCCCGACCGGCATGCACGAGAAGGAGCACCGTTCCGCCCTCGAGGTGGTGCTGACGGTCCTCCACGCCGGCGGCAAGTTCAGCAAGAGCAGCTACAAGGTCTCCGGCGGCCTGCACGGCGTCGGCGTGAGCTGCGTCAACGCCCTTTCCGACCTGCTGATCGCCGAGGTGCACCGCGAGGGGAAGATCTTCCAGCAGAAGTATTCCAAGGGCAAGCCCATCACCGAAGTGGAAGTGATCGGGACCTGCAACGATACCGGCACGACCATCACCTTCCACCCGGATCCCACCATCTTCATCCAGACCACCGTCTACAAGTACGAGACCCTGGCCAACCGCCTGCGCGAGCTGTCCTACCTCAACAAGGGCATCAAGATCGTCCTGACGGACAAGCGCCAGCTGGTCGAGGAGTTCATCCAGGACGAGAACGGCGAAAGCAAGGCGACCGGCCGGCAGGTCCTGCGCAGCGACACCTTCTATTCCCAGGAAGGCCTCCGCGAGTTCATCTCCTACCTGGACGCCGGCGCGCAGCACCTGGTCCCGGAGCCGATCTGCGTCAATTCCGACAAGATCATCCCGATCGACATCGCCCTGCAGTACAACAACGGCTATTCGGAGAAGATCTATTCCTACGTCAACAACATCAACACGATCGAAGGCGGCACGCACCTCCAGGGCTTCAAGATGGGCCTGTCCCGTTCCCTGAAGGCCTATGCCGACAAGAACAACCTCCTTGCCAAGCTCAAGGACCCGCTCGCGCCGGAAGATTTCCGCGAGGGACTGACCGCGGTCATTTCCGTCAAGGTGGCGGAGCCGCAGTTCGAGGGACAGACCAAGACCAAGCTCGGCAACACCGAGGTGACTTCCGCTGTCTCGCAGGCGACCGCCGCCGCGATGGACAACTACCTGGAAGAGCACCCGAAGGAGGCCAAGCTCATCATCGAGAAGATCGTCCTGGCCGCCACGGCCCGCAACGCCGCGCGCAAGGCGCGTGAGATGATACAGCGCAAGACCGTGATGTCGGGCGCTGGCATGCCGGGCAAGCTCGCCGACTGCTCCGAGCGCGATCCCGAGAAGTGCGAGATCTTCCTTGTCGAGGGTGATTCCGCAGGCGGCACCGCCAAGCAGGGCCGCGACCGCCGCACCCAGGCCATCCTCCCGCTGCGAGGCAAGATCCTCAACGTGGAGAAGGCGGCCGGCGACCGCGCCTTCGATTCCGAAGAGATACGCAACATCTATACCGCCCTCGGCGTGACCATCGCCAAGGAGGACGAGACCGGCGAGAAGCACATGGACCTCAGCCGTCTGCGCTACCACAAGGTGGTCATCATGACCGATGCCGACGTGGACGGCTCGCACATCGCCTGCCTGATCCTGACCTTCTTCTTCCGCTATATGTTCGACCTGATCAAGAACGGCTACGTCTATCTGGCGACCCCGCCGCTCTACCTGGTCAAGAAGGGCAAGGAGGAGATCTACTGCTGGACCGAAGAGCAGCGCGAGGATGCCGCCATGCGCCTGGGCAAGGGCACGGACAAGGGCTACACCGTCCAGCGCTACAAAGGTCTCGGCGAAATGTCGGATGAGCAGCTTTGGGACACGACGATGAATCCGGAGAAGCGGCGCCTGCGCCAGATCACCATCGAGAACGCCGCCGAGGCGGAGAGAACCTTCTCGATGCTGATGGGCGACGACGTACCGCCCCGCCGCCAGTTCATCGAGGAGAATGCCCACTACGCGAACATCGACGCATAAACCTGACGTACAAAACTTAAATCTTACACGCTATGTTGGATATTTTTGACAGGATCGCCCGGGACAGCGGCGGCCCCATCGGACAATATTTCGAGCAGGCTTGGGGTTACTACATGTACCCGCGCCTCGAGGGCGAGCTCGGCCCGCACATGGTCTTCAACGGCATTCCGGTCCTGAACTGGAGCCTCAACAACTATCTCGGCCTGGCGAACCATCCCGAGGTCCGCAAGGCGGACGCGCAGGCCGCGGCCGACTGGGGCCTGGCCTACCCGATGGGCGCCCGTATGATGTCCGGCCACACCCGCTACCACGAACAGCTGGAGCGCAAGTTCGCCGAATTCGAGAAGAAGGAGGACGCGTTCCTTTTCAACTTCGGCTACCAGGGCATCGTGTCCACGATCGACGCGCTCCTGAGCCGCCACGACGTGGTCGTCTATGACGCCGAGTGCCACGCCTGCCTGCTGGACGGCATCCGCCTCCACATCGGCAGCAAGTACAAATACCGCCACAACAACATGGCGGACTGCGACAAGATCCTCACCCGCGCCTGCGCCGAGGCCGAAGAGAACGGCGGCGGCGTGCTGCTGATCACCGAAGGCGTGTACGGCATGACCGGCGCCCTGGGCAAGCTGGACGAGATCGTCGCGCTCAAGAAGAAGCACAACTTCCGCATCCTGATCGACGACGCCCACGGTTTCGGGCTTCTCGGCGAGCACGGACGCGGCACCTCCGAGCATTTCGGCGTGATGGACGAGATCGACCTCTACATCGGCGCCTTCGCCAAGTCGATGGCTTCCATCGGCGGTTTCGTGGCGGGTCCCCGCAAGATCATCAACTACCTGCGCTTCAACATGCGCTCGCAGATGTATGCGAAGTCGCTTCCGATGCCCCTGGTGATCGGCAACATCAAGCGCATGGAGATCATCGATTCGCCGGAAGGCGACGAGCTGCGCAAGAAATGCTGGGCGGTCACCCACGCCATCCAGAATGGCTTCAAGGAGCAGGGATTCGACATCGGCGAGGCCCAGGCCTGCGTCACGCCCGTCCACATCAAGGGCGGTGTCGCCCAGGCGACCAAGATGGCCAAGGACCTGCGGGAGAACTACAAGATCTTCTGCTCGATGGTCATCTATCCCGTCATCCCGAAGGGCATGATCATCTTCCGCATCGTCTGCACCGCGGCGCACACGATGGAAGACGTGGCCTATACGCTCAACGCCTTCAAGGAAATCAAGGCCAAGCTGGACGCCGGCCTGTATGACGGCGACGACATCGCCGCGATGAAGGTCGAGTAATGGGCGCCCGGCTCCCATCCGGCCTGCGGCCCTACCTGCCGTTCCTGGTCTATCTTCTGGCCCTGGTGCTTCTGATGCCCAAGGCCAAGAAGTTCGAGTACGAATACCGGAGCGGCGCCCCCTGGCGCTATGGCTCCCTCGTCTCCGAGTTCGACTTCCCGATCTACAAGACGGACGAGCAGATGACCCGGGAACTGGCGGATGCGGAGTTGAACGCCATCCCGTACTTCCGCTATTCGGAGTCGGTCACGGCCAAGAACCTGCAGGCCGCCGAGAGCGTGTCGCTCGGGGCGGGGGATACCATCCGTCCCGCCTTGCTGAACAGCCTGCGGCGCATCTACCGCCAGGGCATCATCCCGGACGACTTCTCCAAGGAAGACCGGCGCCTGGCCCTCTCGGACAACCTTATCTACATCCAGCGGGGGAAACGGGCCGCCAAGTTCCCGATTTCGGACGTCTACCGCCTCTCCCAGGCCAAGGCGCAGCTGGTCCATGACTTGCGCCGCGCCTATCCGAAGGCGCCCGTCGATTCGGCCCTGGCCGCCTGCGGCCTGCTGGACGTGATGGAGCCCAACCTGTCCTTCGACCGGCAGATGACCGAGCTGGTCCATTCGGATGAGCAGCACGACATCGCGCCGACGCAGGGCTATGTCCCGGCGGGCTCGCTGATCGTGTCGGAAGGGGAGATCGTGACGGCCGAGGTTTCGCAGATGCTGGATTCCTACAAACGGGAATACGACGCCAACATGGGCAACGACGTGCCCTCCATCCTGATCTGGTTGTCGATCTTCATCCTCGCCCTCATCCTGGCCTGCCTGCTGTTCTGGACGGTCTTTTACGCCGACAGCGGCCTGTTCGCCCGGAAAAAGGAACTCTGGTACATCGTCTTCGTCGCCTTGCTCTGCGCCGTCGTCGTCCTGCTGCTGGACCGCTTCGGCAGCAATGACGTCGTCTATCTGGTCCCGTTCACCCTCTTCGCCCTGTATCTGCAGGCGTTCTTCCCGGACCGGACGATCGCGCCCATCTATCTGGTGTCGCTGCTGCCCATGGCCGTTTTCCTGCCTCAGGGCGTCACCAACTACCTGCTGTATGCGCTGGCGGGCCTCGTGGCCATCAAGCTCTTCCCCCGCTTCAACCGGGGCTGGAAGCAGTTCCTGATGGCCCTGGCCGTGTTTTTCCTGGTGGGCGGCGGCTACCTGGCGCTCCGCTCCGCGGGCCTGCTGACCGGCCTGGTGGCGAAGGACCTGGTCTATATCTTCATCGGCTCGCTCCTCACCGTGGCCTTCTATCAGCTGATCTTCGTCTTCGAGAAGCTGTTCGGCCTGCTGTCCGTCACGCGTCTTGAAGAGCTGACGGACACCAACAACAAGCTGCTCCGCGCGCTGGAACTCAAGGCGCCCGGCACCTTCCAGCATTCCCTGCAGATGATGAGCATGGCGGACGCCGCCGCGCGGGCGATCGGGGCCAACGTGTACCTGATCCGCGCCGGCGCCATGTATCACGACATCGGCAAGATGGCCAATCCCCAGTGTTTCATCGAGAACGAGTCGCTGGTCGCCGGGGAAGAGGGCGCGCGCTATCACGCCGGCCTTTCGCCGCGCCAGAGTGCCCGTGACATCACCCGCCACGTGCCCGACGGCGTCGAGATGGCCCGCCGGGAGCATCTCCCCGAGCCGGTCATCCGCTTCATCCTGACGCACCACGGGGACAACCTCGTCCGTTCCTTCTACAACAAGTATCTCAACGAAGGCGGCGATCCCGCCGAGGACAAGGACTTCCGCTACCTGGGCGAGAAGCCGGTCTCCAAGGAGGAGGTCATCCTGATGCTCTGCGACAGCGTCGAGGCTGCTTCCCGTACCCTCAAGGACCATTCCCCGCAGAGTTTCTCCGACTTTGTCGAGCGCATGGTCGGCGCGAAGGAAGCCGAAGGCCAGCTCTCCCAGGCCGACATCACCATCCGCGAACTCAATACGGTCAAGGACGTGCTCAAGGCCTATCTCGGCCAGGTTTACCACGAGCGCGTCGCCTATCCGAAACGTAACGACGAATCATAATGAATCCCGATTTTGAGAAATTTGCCAGTCTCGACCGGCACATCAGCCCGATGACGCTGCACCGCTATGCCTCCGTCCTCGACGCCTACATCAACCCCACCGTCATCGAGGAGCGCCGCATGAACGTCGCCGCCCTCGACGTGTTCAGCCGCCTCCTGATGGACCGCATCATCTGGCTGGGCGTCCCGATCGACGACGATGTCGCCAACATCATCCAGGCGCAGCTGCTGTTCCTCGCATCGAGCGACAGCACGGCGGATATCTCCTTGTATATCAATACGCCCGGCGGCCAGGTCTCTTCCGGCCTGGGCATCTATGACACGATGCAGCTGGTCGAGCCCGACGTGGCGACGATCTGCACCGGCATGGCGGCCTCGATGGGTTCGGTGCTGCTCTGCGCCGGCGCCAAGGGCAAGCGTTCCGCGCTCCCGCATTCCCGCGTGCTGATCCATCAGCCGCTGGGCGGCGCCAAGGGCCAGGCCTCCGACATCCTGATCGCGGCCAAGGAGATCGAGAAACTGCGCACGGAGCTCTGCACCATCATCTCGGACCACAGCGGCCAGCCCTTCGACCGGGTTTTCGCCGATGCGGACCGTGATTTCTGGATGAGCGCGCCCGAGGCGCTCGAATATGGCATGATCGACCGGATCCTGACGAAGAGCAAGAAATAATGGCAGAGCGCAAGAGAGAATTCCAGATCCCCAAGCCCAAGCAGATCAAGGCCTTCCTGGACCAGTACGTCATCGGTCAGGACCGGGCCAAGAAACTGCTTTCCGTGGCCGTCTATAACCATTACAAGCGCGTCATCCACAACGTGCTGTCGCCCGAGGACGACGGCGTCGAGCTGGAGAAATCCAACATCCTGATGGTGGGTCCGACCGGCACCGGCAAGACCCTGCTGGCGCGCACCATCGCCAAGATGCTCTACGTCCCCTTCACCATCGTGGACGCGACGGTGCTGACCGAAGCGGGCTATGTGGGCGAAGATGTCGAGAGCATCCTGTCCCGGCTGCTGCAGGAGGCGGATTATGACGTCCGCCAGGCGGAGCTGGGCATCGTCTTCATCGACGAGATCGACAAGATCGCGCGTAAGAGCGACAATCCCTCGATTACCCGCGACGTCTCCGGCGAAGGCGTGCAGCAGGCCATGCTCAAGCTGCTGGAAGGCAATGTCGTCAACGTCCCGCCCCAGGGCGGCCGCAAGCATCCCGAGCAGGAGTTCATCCACGTCAACACGGAGAACATCCTCTTCATCTGCGGGGGCGCGTTCGAGGGCATCGACCGCCACATCGCCCAGCGTCTCAACACCCAGGTGATCGGCTACGGGACCGACGCGAAGCAGAAGATCGACAAGGACAACCTGCTCCAGTACGTGGAAGCCCAGGACCTGCGCAAGTACGGCCTCATCCCCGAGATCATCGGCCGCCTGCCGGTCGTCACTTACCTGGATCAGCTGGACCGCAAGGCCCTGAAACGCATCCTGACCGAGCCCAAGAACGCCATCCTGCGCCAGTACGAGAAGATGTTCGAGCTGGACGGCAAGAAACTCGTGATCGAGCCCCGCGTGCTGGACCTGATCGTCGATACCGCCATCAAGAACAAACTGGGGGCGCGCGGACTTCGCTCCATCTGCGAGCGCATCATGTCCGATGCGATGTACGAATCCCCGTCCTCCCGTTCCAAGACTTTTACGCTGACCCTTTCCTACGCGAAAGCGCGGCTCCAAAAATGATTATTTAAACCCGTGTGTCCCATGAAACTGACTGACATCCTTTCCCCTTCCTTCAACCCCGCCGAGTGGGTGGCAAAAGGCTATGAACTTCCCAAGTATGATATCGCAGCCCTGAAGGAAAAAACGCACAAGGCCCCGACCTGGCTGCATTTTGGAGCCGGCAACATCTTCCGCGCCTTCCCGGCCGCCATGCTCAACGACATCCTCAATGCCGGTCAGTACGACCGGGGCGTGATCGTCGCCGAGAGCTTCGACTACGAGATCATCGACAAGGCGTACAGGCCTTATCAGAACCTGGCGCTGCTGGTCAGCCTGCAGTCCGGCGGCACCATCGAGAAGAAGGTCATCGCCTCCATCACGGAGAGCCTCAAGGCGGATCCCCAATTCGCGGAGGACTGGGCGCGCCTGGTCGAGATCTTCCAGGCTCCGACCCTCCAGATGGTTTCTTTCACCATCACCGAGAAGGGCTACGGCGTCGCTCCGGCCGACCTCGAGCGCGGGCTCACGCCCGTTTTCGCGATGGGCAAGGTGACGGCGCTCCTGTATGAGCGTTTCAAAGCCGGCGCGTTCCCGCTGACGCTCCAGAGCACGGACAACTGCTCGCACAACGGCGACAAGGTCAAGGCCGGCGTGACGGCCTACGCCGAAAGGTGGGTCGCGGACGGACTGGTCCCGGCCGCCTTCCTGGAGTATGTCAAGGACGGCAACAAGGTGTCCTACCCCTGGTCCATGATCGACAAGATCACCCCCCGTCCCCACGAGAAAGTGCAGCAGATGCTCGCCCAGGACGGTTTCGAGGACAACGGGACGCTCATCACGGAGAAGCGGACGTTCACCGCTCCTTTCGTCAACGCCGAGGAAGTCCAGTACCTGGTCGTCGAAGACCACTACACCAACGGCCGTCCGCCGCTCGATCTCGGCGGCGCCCTCTATACGACCCGGGATACCGTCGACAAGGTCGAGACCATGAAGGTCACTACCTGCCTCAATCCGCTCCACACGGCCATGTCCATCTATGGCTGCATGCTCGGCTACAATCTCATCTCGGCCGAAATGGCGGATGAGGACCTTCGCGCTTTCATCCAGAAGATCGGATACATCGAAGCCATGCCGGTCGTCACCGATCCGGGCATCCTCAATCCCTACGAGTTCATCGGCACCGTCATCAACCGCCGCCTCCCGAACCCCTTCATGCCCGACGCGCCCCAGCGCATCGCGACGGACACGTCGCAGAAACTGGCCATCCGTTTCGGCGAGACGATCAAGAAGTATCTCGGCAGGGGACTGGACAAGGACAATCTCGTGCTGATTCCCCTGGCCCTGGCCGGCTATGCCCGTTACCTCAAGGGCCTGGATGACAACTGCGTCCCCTTCGAGCCTTCCGCCGACCCGCTCCTCGCCGAGCTGCAGGCCGTGGTCGCGCCCATCGAGGTCGGAAAGAAGGACCAGGACTACAGCTGCCTGAAGGCGCTGTATTCCCGCAAGGACGTGTTCGGCCTCGACCTGTATGAGGCCGGCCTCGGCGAAAGGATCGAAACGATGGTCAAGGAACTCTTCGCCGGTCCGGGCGCCGTCCGCGCTACCTTGCATAAATATGTGACCGCCCGCTAGGTTTCGGGCGGTTTCGGCGGTGAATATTCGATAATTATTTGATATTTATTTGGAAGTATGCATATTTTTCGTATTTTTGCCAAAGCGTTTGTATAAAAATACGGAAGATATGAAGAGCCGCCGGCTGGAAGCCATCAAATCCATCGTCGCCCGGGAGACCGTCCAGAACCAGGACGAGCTCCAGAAACTCCTTGAAGCACAGGGCTTTTCCGTCACGCAGGCCACCCTTTCGCGGGACCTGCGTGAACTGGGTATCGTCAAGTCCCACGACCCGGAGCGGGGCGGGTACTGCTATGTGGACTCGCGCAGGGGAAAGATCCTGCCCATCGATCCGCACCGTAACCGTTTCACCGTCGAGACCATCAAGAGTGTCGAGTTCTCCGGCAATCAGGGCGTCATCAAGACCTATCCCGGGTTTGCCGCGGCTGTGGCTTCGGTCATCGACGACAATGTCCACACGGGCATCATGGGGACTATCGCCGGCGACGATGCCGTGCTGGTCATCCTGCGCGAGAACGCGGACATCTCTCAGCTGGTCTCCGAGATTTCCCTGTACATCGGCGGTTTCGCCTCCAAATTGATTGAAAACAGTTAGTCGCTTATACCTATGGAAGAAGAGTTTGTCATTGAAGTGGCCAATGAGAGCCACGTCCATTACATCCCCGAGATCCTGAAGACCATCGAGGATGCCACCAAGGTCCGGGGCACCGGCATCGCGAAACGGAATCCCGAATATGTCAAGAAGAAGATGCTCGAAGGCAAGGCCATCATCGCGCTCCACGGAGACGATTTCGCCGGCTTCTGCTACATCGAGTCCTGGGACCACGAGCAGTTCGTGGCCAATTCCGGACTGATCGTCAAGCCGGAGTACCGGGGCAAGGGGCTGGCGAAACGCATCAAGAAAACGGCCTTCGAGCTGTCCAGGAAGCGTTTTCCGAACGCAAAACTGTTCGGCCTGACCACGGGCGCCGCCGTGCTGCGGATCAACACCGAGCTCGGCTACGTCCCCGTGACCTTCGACGCGTTGACCAACGACCCCGTGTTCTGGAAGGGCTGCGAAAGCTGCGTCAACTACGATGTCCTGACCCGCAACAATTTCACCCGCTGTCTCTGCACCGGCATGCTCTACACACCCCCCGCCAAGAAAGTCGTCGTCGCCTACAGCGGCGGCCTCGACACCTCCTTCGCCATCAAGTACCTGAGCAAGGAGAAAGGATACGAAGTCTATGCGGCCTGCGCCAACACCGGCGGCTTCTCGCCCGAGCAGCTCAAGACCAACGAGGAGAACGCCTACAAGCTGGGCGCCAAGAAATACGTCACCCTCGACGTCACGAAGGAATACTACGACAAGAGCCTGCGCTACATGGTCTACGGCAATGTCCTGCGCAACGGCACCTATCCCATCTCCGTCTCCTCGGAGCGTATCTTCCAGGGCATGGCCATCGCGCGCTACGCCAAGGAGATCGGCGCGGACGCGATCGCGCACGGCTCCACCGGCGCCGGCAACGACCAGGTGCGTTTCGACATGACCTTCCTCGTGATGGCCCCCGGGATGGAAATCATCACCCTGACCCGCGACCTCAACCTCTCGCGCCAGCAGGAGATCGATTACCTCAACGCCAACGGTTTCCCGGCGGACTTCAAGAAGCTCAAGTATTCCTACAACGTCGGCCTCTGGGGCACCTCGATCTGCGGCGGGGAGATCCTCGACTCGAAGCAGGGCCTGCCCGAGTCCGCCTACCTCAAGCAGGTGGAGAAGACCGGGACCGAGACCATCGCCCTGACCTTCAGCAAAGGCCAGCTGGTCGCCGTCAACGGCACGCCGTACGACGATCCCGTCGCCGCCATCCAGAAGGTCGAATCCATCGCCGCCCCGTACGGCGTCGGCCGTGACATGCACGTGGGCGACACGATCATCGGCATCAAGGGCCGCGTGGGCTTCGAAGCCGCCGCCCCGATGCTCATCATCGCCGCGCACAAGTTCCTGGAGAAATTCACCCTCAGCAAGTGGCAGCAGTACTGGAAGGACCAGGTCGCGAACTGGTACGGCATGTTCCTGCACGAGAGCCAGTACCTCGAGCCCGTGATGCGGGACATCGAGGCCATGCTCGAGAGCAGCCAGCGCCACGTCAACGGCA
>JAEEGJ010012669.1_pt1 | contig 20762 bp, 16 predicted proteins | sample 8958761 | NCBI WGS metagenome assembly JAEEGJ01 (sample SAMN16246546, study PRJNA631951) | gut metagenome | biome: gut microbiome; feature: rumen; material: RS-attached | host: Bos | place: Iran: Karaj | collected 2018-10
TCGCGTGGCAAAGGGCTTCGATATGGAAGTCGCCGCGTATGACGCTTACTGCCCAGCTGAGGCCATCGAGGCTGCTGGCGTGAAGGCTGCAAAGAGTCAGGAAGAACTCTTCGAAACGTGCGACATCGTTTCGCTCCACATTCCCGCTACGCCCGAGACGAAGCAGAGCATCAACTACGACCTCGTAGGCAAGATGAAGAAAGGCGGTATCCTCGTGAACACAGCCCGCAAGGAAGTCATCGACGAAGCTGGTCTCATCAAGCTCATGGAAGAGCGTCAGGACCTGAAGTACCTGACGGACATCAAGCCCGATGCAGATGCTGAGTTCGCTAAGTTTGAAGGCCGCTACTTCGCTACGCCGAAGAAGATGGGCGCCCAGACAGCCGAAGCCAACGTCAATGCCGGCATCGCTGCCGCCAACCAGATTGTCGGCTTCCTCCGCGACGGAATAACTAAATTCAAAGTCAACTAATATGGCTGTCGTTAAACCATTTCGTGGCATTCGTCCACCGAAAGACCTCGTTGAGCAAGTAGAGAGTCGTCCTTATGATGTCCTTGACTCTGAGGAGGCTCGTGCTGAGGCTGGCGACAACGAGAAGTCGCTCTATCACATCATCAAGCCGGAGATTGACTTCCCCATCGGCACAAGCGAGTACGACCCTCGCGTCTATGAGAAGGCTGCCGAGAACTTCCAGAAGTTCCAGGACAAGGGCTGGCTCAAGCAGGACAGCGAGGAGATGTACTACATCTATGCACAGACGATGAACGGCAAGACACAGTTCGGTCTTGTTGTGGCTGCGGCTGTTGAGGACTACATGAACGGCGTCATCAAGAAGCACGAGCTGACGCGCCGCGACAAGGAAGAGGACCGCATGAAGCACGTCCGCGTCAACAACGCGAACCTCGAGCCTGTCTTCTTCGCTTATCCCGATAATGCCGTGCTCGATGCACTCGTGAGTCGCATCGCAAAGACAACACCCGAGTACGACTTCATCGCCCCCATCGACGGCTTCCGCCATCAGCTTTGGCTGGTCAAGGACGCAGAAGACATCCGCACCATCACCGAGGCCTTCGCCGCTATACCTTATTTATATATAGCAGACGGACACCATCGTAGTGCTGCGGCTGCGCTCGTGGGTGCAGAGAAGGCAAAGCAGAACCCGAATCATCGTGGCGACGAGGAGTACAACTACTTCATGGCCGTCTGCTTCCCCGCAAGCCAACTCACCATCCTCGACTACAACCGCGTCGTCAAGGACCTCAACGGCATGAGCGACGAGCAGTTCCTTTCCGCATTGGCTAAGAATTTCGTCGTCACAGCCAAAGGTGCTGAGCCTTATCGCCCTGCACAGTTGCACGAGTTCAGTCTCTATCTGGGTGGTGTTTGGTACAGCCTCAAGCTCAAGGACGGCCTATGCGACGAGAGCGACCCCATCGGCAGCCTCGATGTCAGCATCAGTAGCAACCTCATCTTGGACGAACTGCTTGGCATCAAGGACTTGCGCAGCGACAAGCGCATCGACTTCGTTGGCGGTTTGCGCGGCTTGGGCGAACTGAAGCGTCGCGTCGATAGTGGCGAGATGAAGATGGCCTTGGCCCTCTATCCCGTCAGCATGAAGCAAATCATGAACATCGCCGACAGCGGCAACATCATGCCGCCTAAGGCAACATGGTTCGAGCCAAAGCTGAGGTCAGGGCTGGTGATTCATAAATTGAGTTAAGAATGAAGAGTTAAGAGTTAAGAAAAATACCTGAAGTGAAGCCTCTGCTTCCCAAACAATCTTTCTTAACTCTTAATTCTTAACTCTTAACAAATCTTCAATGACAGACCTTTACAAAACCATAGCATCAAAAAGCGAGGGCACTTACACTGAACTCAGAAGTAAGTTCCTCGCTTTTGCGCATCCTGTCAGCACGGTGGAGGAGGCGATGGCGCTCGTGGAGCAGTACCAGAAGAAGTACTACGATGCCCGTCACGTCTGCTGGGCTTACATGATTGGGGCAGACAGAGAGACGTTCCGCTCCAACGACAACGGCGAGCCGAGCGGCACGGCAGGCAAGCCCATCCTCGGACAAATTAACTCCAACGAACTGACCAACATAATCATCCTTGTTGTGCGCTACTTCGGAGGCGTGAAACTTGGCACAAGCGGACTTATCGTAGCCTATCGCACGGCAGCCGCCGAAGCCATCGCCAACGCTACCATCGAGGAGCGGCAAGTCGAGGCAGAATATGACTTCAGCTTCGAGTATCCCCTGATGAATGCCGTGATGAAAGTTGTCCGCGACATGGAAGCCCGCGTCCTATCGCAGACCTACGATATGGATGTCCAGATGCGCGTCAGCATCCGCCAAGGCCGCCTCGAAGAACTCAAGACGCGGCTCAAGAAGGCCATCGAGCCTTATTAGCCAATTGTCGTTATGTCGTTATAATGATTGTCTCGTTATAACGTTATCCCGTTATAACGTCATAACGAATCGATTTCTCACACAATCTTCCTTGTCCCGTTGCAGGCGGGATAGTTTGAGCAGCTCCAGAATTCTCTGCCGGAGTTCATGCCCTTCTTTGCCATGCGCTTTATCATGGGCTTGCCGCATTGCGGGCAGAGGGGAGCATCGTCCTGCAGGCTCTTTTCTGTGCGATGAGCGAGGCGTTCTGCTGTCAAGGCCTCCGTGAAGCCGCCTTCCTCGCGGAATGTCGCCAACTGGTTCTCTATCTGCCTACTGAGCATCAGGACAAGACGGTTGCAGAGTACCAGGATGCAGTTGGCCACTGTCATCGAATCCTCAGAAAGCAGCCATTTGTCAAAGAGATGCTTTTGCTTCAAGATATGAATGCTGCTTTGGTAAAGAATATCGTCCTGATAGCCAGGCTTGTCGAGCTTTATTGTTTCCACTTCAATGTATTCTGCCGAATGCGTTGACCAAGGCAATTGTTCGTGCAGCAGCAACCAATTCAGAAAGTCGTTGGTAAGTTCTGCAAGGGTAGCACGAGCCACATCGGTGAGTTTCATCTCTGCCTCCTTCGAAGTCGAGTGCCGCGAGTTGCCTTCGGCGATATTGGCAGGAGCCGAACGTGCAGCCTGCGTCATCTGGTCATACTGCCGTCCGCAAGGGTCGTTCGAGCGATTGAGGAAGCGCGAACAGAAGTCCTGCGTCGCCAACTGAATCACATTCGCCATCACCCAAGTGTCGAGCCAATAGAAGCCGAATCGCGAGATTTGCATGTTATTAAGTTTTTTAGTGGTTATTGCTCTTTTGTCGTTATTTCGTTATTCCGTTATCGTGTAATGACGTTATTACGCCATTCCTCCGCAAAGTTACGAAAAAAATCAATAGCCACAAAGCCTTTTCGCTTCATCTTCCCTTTGTGCAGCTTGCGTCAAGCCTGTTTTTGATTTATTTCATCATTTCTTGTGCTTCTTGCTTCTGTTTTCATTTTATTTCGCTATCTTTGCAGTGAGAAATCATGAAAGACGGCTGATTATTCAATGTAATAACATAACAACTATGCAAACAATCTATGATTTCAAGGCCTTGACGAGCAGGGGCAAGGAGGTGGACTTCGCGCAGTTCCGCGGCAAGGTGCTGCTCATCGTCAACACGGCCAGCAAGTGCGGCTTCACGCCACAGTTTGCAGGACTGGAGGAACTCAATCAGAAGTACAGGGACAAGGGACTGGTCGTCATTGGCTTCCCCTGCAACCAGTTCAAGGAGCAAGACCCCGAGGGCGATGCCAAGATTGAGGAGTTCTGCCAGCTGAACTACGGCGTGACGTTCCAGATAATGAAGAAGGGCGACGTGAACGGCCCCGATGCCGAGCCTATCTTCGAGTACCTGAAGACACAGGCGCCCACAGAGGACTACAACGGCTTGAAGGCAAAGGCGGCCAAGACGCTCTTCAAAGCCATCAGCAAGAGCGTGGAGAAGGACAGCGACATCAAGTGGAACTTCACCAAGTTTCTCATCTCGAAGGACGGCAAGACCGTGAAGCGCTTTGCTCCCACCACCGAGCCGAAGGACTTCGAGAAGGACGTGGAAGCCATGCTGGAACAATAAAGACCCTCTAAATCTCCCTTAGGGAGACTTCTTCCAACAGAAATTCTCCTTATATAATAATGATATTATGACAATCAAAGCTATCCGTATGTTCGACGGCGGGTTTATGAACCAGCCCTTCGCCTTTGGCGGCGAGGAGGGTAAAGACGCCTTCGACGAACAAATAATCTATCGCAGCTCGCTGCAGAACTTCCTCATCGACACGGGGAAGGAAGTTATCCTCGTTGACACGGGCTTCAAGCCTGAGTTCCCTGTTCCAGCCAAGAAGCTCGGTGCACCGCTCTTCATGGGCGAGAAGGTGGCCGACTACATGGAAGCTTTCGCACAGACAGGCTACAAGCCCGAGCAGGTGACGAAGATCCTCATCACCCACAAGCATCCCGACCACACCGATTGCATCGCCTACTTCCCTAACGCCAAGATTTACATCGCGCCCGAGGATGCCGATGCCATGAAACTGGAAGGCGAGAACATCGTCCGCGCTCAGTACGGCAAGGCCTACAAGAACTTCCCCAACGCCCAGCAGGTGGCAGACGGCATCTGGCTCATCGAGGCCAAAGGTCACACCAAAGGCAACAGCATCGTTATTGCCGAGGACGAAGGCCTCTACTACATGTTCCACGGCGATGTGACCTATTGCGACGCTGCCCTCAAGGCCAACAAGCTGAGCATCGTCTTCGAGGACAAGGATGCAGCCCGCCAGACGCTCGACCGCGTCCGCGAGTTCATCCAGCAGAATCCCACCGTCTATCTCTCCACCCATTGTCCCGAAGGCTACGAGAACTTGGAACTGAAGCGCGTGATGAAACTCTGAGACAATCAAGTAGTCAGTAGTTAAGTAGTTAAGCCAATACCTTTTCTCGCCTGAAGCAAGCAGCCAAAACATTCGGCTTAACTACTTAACTACTCACTACATAACTACAAAATTCTATTACGCCGTCTATGTCGAAGGATGTAGCACTCGTACTGTCAAGCGGTGGAGCGAGGGGACTTGCCCACATTGGTGCCATACAGGAGCTTGAGGAACAAGGCTATCGCATTACGTCGATAGCAGGATGCTCCATGGGTGCCCTGATAGCTGGCGTGTATGCCACGGGGAAGCTGGATGTTTTCCGCGAGTGGATGAAGACTGTGAACAAGAAGAAGATGCTAGAACTGACAGACTTCTCGCTCAGCATCAATCATCTGGTAAAGGGCAACCGCATCATCGAGGCCATCATGGAGTTTGTTCCCGACGTCCCGATAGAGGAACTGCCCATTCCCTATTGTGCCGTAGCGACTGACTGGAACACGGGGCGCGAGGTGGTCTTCCGCAAGGGCAGCCTTTTCGGAGCCATACGAGCCTCCATCTCCCTACCTTCCTTCTTCGAGCCAGTCCGGCGCGACGGCATGATTCTCATCGACGGCGGTGTGACAAACCCCATCCCCATGAACCGTGTGGTGCGACATGCAGGCGACATTCTGGTGGGCATCGACGTGAGCGGACGCGACTATGAGACACAGGCAGACATTAAGGACGAGTTAGCCGAGAAGCGCAAGCAAAGCAGATCGCTGTCGCGACAGATAATAAACAAACTGATTCCCGACAATCTCGACTTCAACTACTATACCGTGCTCTCGCGCGTCAGCACGATGATGATTCGCCAGAACTCCCTCCTCATGGCAGAACTCATAAAGCCCGATGTGCTTGTCGATATTCAGATAAGCCGCTACGGAGGGTTCGACTACGACAAGTCTGAGAAGCTGATAAACATCGGACGTCAGAAGACAAAACATGTCCTAAACAAATACCATAACTAACAAACGAATACCATTATGAACATTCTGATTTTACAGGCCTCGCCTCGTGCGAACGGCAACACCGCTTGGATGGCGGAGGAGTATAAGAACGCAGCTGAGGCTGCAGGTCATAAAGTGACGCTGGTCAACGTCTCGAAGAAGAAGATTGCAGGCTGCTTGGCTTGCGAGTACTGCCATGGGAAGGGCAACGGCGCCTGCATCCAGAAGGACGACATGCAGGAACTCTATCCCCTGATGGCAGAGGCTGAGGTGCTCGTGCTGGCTGCTCCCATCTATTACTTCACCCTCAATGCCCAGATTCAGGCGCCCATCCAGCGCATGTACTGCGTGAACAAACCCGCCAAGGTGAAGAAGATGGCTCTGCTCGTCTCGTCCTATTCGCCCGGCGTCTATACAGGTGCCATCAGCGAGTACAACGACATCTGCGGCTACTGGGGCGTGGAAAGCACAGGCATCGTTACGGCCAAGATTGACGAACAGAAGACCGAAGCCACGAAGCAGAAGGTGCATGAATTGGTGAAGAACCTGTAAGCAAAGACCAAAGAAAGATGAAACGACCAATAGTGCTCCCCTTTGAGGGAGTTAGAGGAGGGCGGTTCCTTCTCCTTGTTGCCTGTCTGTCTCTGGCAGGTCTCGTGTGTGCCAAAACAGAGCGCGTCATCATTCAGGGCGACCACGGGAAACTTGTGGCCGAACTGCAGACGCCTGATGTGTTGCCTAAAAAGTGCCCGATTGTTATCTTGTGTCACGGCTTTACGGGTAACAGGAACGGCGGCTTGGAGGTTGGCATCGCCCATGAGCTGGAGGCAAGGGGCATCGCCAGCATTCGCTTCGACTTCAACGGTCATGGCGAGAGCGAAGGCGACTTTGTGCAGATGACGGTACCCAACGAGATTGAGGACGCTCAGCATGTTTATGATTGGGTGAAAGCCGACGGACGCTTCGGCAAGATTGGCATCGCAGGTCATTCGCAAGGCGGCGTCGTGACGGCAATGCTGGCAGGTCGTTTAGGCAAGAAAGCCTTGAAGGGTGGGGTAGTGCTACTGGCTCCGGCAGGTGTGCTTCGCGACGATGCCATTCGCGGCAATGTGCCTGGGCAAGCCAGTCCGACGGGCGACCCGCAAGACCCGCCAGAATACGTCGAGGTGTGGGGGCATCATCTTGGGCGCGACTACATCAAGACGGCCTTCTGGCTGCCTATTTATGAGACTGCAGAGGGATATAAAGGCCCTGCCTGCATCGTTCACGGTACGTCCGACCGCACCGTACCCTTCACCTACGGCCTTCGCTTCCATCAAATGTGGAAAGGGAGCGAATGGCACCTGCTCGACCACTACGACCACGGCTTCGGCCCGCATCCCGAAGAGGCCGTGAAGCTCTCGGTTGCATTCTTTGTAAATCAGCTGAGCCGCTGATGTGTACTTGGCGAAAGAACATTAAAGTTAATCGCGTGAAAATGAGCAGTATAGAGAAGCTCCAAACGCCGCCTGCGGGGATTGCCAACGCCGCACGCGGAAATGCCCATCGCCGCACGCGGAGTTTGCCATCGCCGCACGCGGCGTTTGGAACCCCCGCTAACGAGGCTTTCAAACGCCCTTATTGCCCCTTCCGGATGAGGGCTGAAACAAAACGCTACAACTGACAGTGAAGTTCTTTATAAACCAAATGAAATAACGATTTTATGAAAAAGATTCTATTAGGTATGACAGCGGTATTATCGCTCCTGGCTTGTAATAACGGCAGCCAGAACCAGAACCCTTTCCTCACCGAGTGGGACACACCTTACGGCATTCCTCCTTTCGGCGACATCGCTGCCGGCGACTACATCCCTGCCATCGAGGCGGGCATCGAGCAGCAGAACACAGAGATTGACTCTATTGTGAACAACCCCGAAAGCCCCACGTTCCTGAACACAGTTCTGCCCTTGGAACTTTCGGGAGAAATCCTGAGCAAAGTTGTAGGCGTGCTGTACAATGTTTGCGAGACCGACCGCACAGACGAGCTCGATTCTGTCATGGAGAAGGCCATTCCCATGCTTACTGAACACGAGGACAACATCTCGTTCAACAAGGGGCTTTATGAGCGCATTGCAAAGATATACTTTGCAGACCAGAGCCAACTTACCCGCGAGCAACAGATGGTGCTGAAGAAGCGCTTCGAGGCTTTCGAACGCAATGGCATAGGCCTTCCCGAAAAGCAACAGGCCCGTCTTCGAGAGATAAATACCGAGATGGCTACCAAGACGCAGAAGCTGGGCAACAACATCCTCTCCGAGAGCAATGCCTTCAAGGAGAAGTTCGGCATCAGCGTCTCCGACTATCCCAATGCAATGACTACGACCGAGGATCGTGCCCTCCGTCAGCAGATGCTTGAGGCATATACCATGCGAGGCCACAACGGCAACGAGTTCGACAACCGCCAGCTCGTCATCGACATCATGCGCCTCCGTATCGAGAAGGCAAAGATTATGGGCTACGCCAATCCTGCCGCCTATCTCCTTGAACCAAAGATGGCACACGACACAGAAACGGTCGATGCCTTCCTCTCCGACATTATGGCAGCTGCCGTAACGAAAGCCAAGGAGGAGGTCTATGACATGCAGAAGCTGATGGACGAGGACATAGCCGCTGGCAAACTTCCTGCCGGCAGCAAGATAGAGCCGTGGGACTGGTGGTACTATGCCGAGAAGGTGCGTAAACAGAAATACGACCTCGACGAAGAACTCACCAAGCCCTACTTCAAGCTTGAGAATGTGGTGAAGGGCATCTTTATCGCAGCCAACACCCTTTATGGCGTGAACATGGAGAAACTGGAGGATGTGCCGTCATATAATCCCGATGAGGTTACGACCTATAAGGTTACCGATGCCGACGGCAATTTCCTGGGCATCTTCACGACAGACTATCTGCCTCGCTCGAGCAAGCGTGGCGGTGCCTGGATGAACAACGTCCGCGAGCAATATGTAGATGTTAGGGGCGAGATGGTTCGTCCCATTATCGTCAATGTCGGCAATCTCGAAGAGAATCTTACCATCGACGAGGTGCAGACAGTCTTCCACGAGTTTGGTCATGCTTTGCACGGCTTGCTCACGCAGTGCCATTATCCTTCTGTCAGCGGTACCAGCGTGAAGCGCGACTTCGTGGAGACCTTCTCGCAGTTCAACGAGAACTGGGCTTTCCAGCCGGAACTCCTGGCTCAATATGCCACAAACGACGAGGGCGAAGTCATTCCTGCCGAGCTCGTCGAGAAGATAAACAACTCTCTGAAGTTCAACCAGGGCTTTATGACGACAGAGCTTTGCGCCGCCTCCATCCTCGACATGAAGTGGCACGAGCTGGAGAGCGTTGATGGCATTGACATCGATGCCTTCGAGCAGAAGGTTTGCAAGGAGATGGGACTTATTCCCGAGATTGGGCCGCGCTACCGCACCACCTACTTCAACCACATCTTCTCCAGCGGATACAGCGCCGGCTACTACGGCTATCTTTGGGCAGAAGTGTTGGACAAGGACATCTTCTCCATCTTCGAAGCATCAGGTAATGTGTGGAACAAGGAACTTGCCACCAAGTTCAAGCAGACCTTCCTCGAGAAGGGTGGTAGCGAAGAGCCAATGATACTCTTCCAACGCTTTGCCGACCGCATGCCCGACAACACCGCCTTCCTCAAAGGCCGCGGACTGAAGTAGCGACTTTATTTCCTGATTTTCAACACAGGAGCTATCTCATTACAGGGCTGGGGGAGAAGAACCTCCAGCCCTTCTTTTGTCTGCTTTGCTTTGAGCTTGCCGTAACCTAAAAGCTGGACGGATGAGATAGGCTTCTTGAAGTTCGGATTGTCCTTGGCAAGCGACTTGATGACAAGCTTGCCGTCCTCAGGCCAACCCATTGCGGTGACATAAAGGTGCTTCTCTGTCTGGTTGAAGCGGATGTCGCGATAGTCCATGCCGTTGTACTGCCCTTCGTTGAAGCCCTGCGAGTTAATCTTGATGTCCTTCTCAGCAACAGGCCCTTCGCCGAATTTCACCCAAGGTCGGGTGCCAAAGATGCTCTCGCCGTTCTGCTTCATCCATGCCTCCAGTTCGTCAAGGAAACGGGCAGCCTTGTCGTCATAAGTCCCATCGGCTCGCAAAGGGATGTTGAGCAGCAGGTTGCCGTTCTTCGAGACGATATCGACCAGCTGCTTCACCATATTGGTTGCTGAGCGGTAGCCTCTGTTGTAGGTGTCGGTGTTATAGTGCCAGTCGCCAATGCAGTTGCACGTCTGCCAGGGCCGCTCCACCATCTGATTGGGAGCGCCTCGCTCCACATCCCATGTCAGCGCCTTCTTCTGTTCCTCATTGAGAATCTTGCCGAACACCACGCCACGCGGATTCCTGTTATACATGTGGGCGACAATCTTGAGGCCGCAGTCGCTCAAGGGATAGAAGGGCAACACAGTCACGTCGAAGTAGATGAGGTCGGGATTGTAGCGGTTTATGGCATCGAGCGTGCGGTTGTAGAAGTTGTCGACGAACTCCTGCGACGGCGGACAGGCACCATGACTCCAGTCCCATTGCCCATGAATGGCGCCGTTGTCCCACGAGCCTTTGCTCATCGGGTGGTTCTGCCGGTAGAGCAGCTGCGGGTCGAGACCTTCCCACCACTTGCCCTTGCCGTCCTCTTTCGTGAGATTGCCGTCATAATAGACACCAGCCTTCTCGCCCTCAAGGTCATAGCGCTGCGAAGGCTCGAACCATGTCCACGCGTGATCGGCATGAAAGGAGATGCCAAGAGGCAGGCCATATTTCTTGGCTGCAGCAGCCCACTCAGCCAGAATGTCTCGCTTCGGCCCGATGTTCTTGCTGTTCCAAGGCTGGTATTGTGAGTCCCAGAGGTCGAAGTTGTCGTGATGGTTGCCAAGGACAAAGAAGTACTGAGCGCCGCAGCGTTTGTAGCGAGCCACAAGACTGTCGGGCTGCCAACGCTCTGCCTTGAAGAGCGGCAGGATGTCCTTGTATCCGAACTCCGAAGGATGCCCATAGTGCTCGCGGTGGAATTTGTATTTGTGATTGTTCTCCATGTACATCTCGCGAGCCATCCAGTCGCCGCTGCCTTCCACGCATTGTGCACCCCAATGAGCCCAGATGCCGAACTTTGCATTGCGGAACCATTCGGGCGTCTGATGCTGCTCCAACGACTGCCAAGTTGGTTCATACTGCCCTGTCTGCATCTTCTCATTCTCCTCACTAACAGGAATCCTATATGTCTCTTGTGCCTGTGCCGACATTACGACACAGATGAAGGCAAATGACAATAATGCTTTTCTCATCTTTTTCGTTATTCCGTTATAGTGTTATGCCGTCAAATTCCTCTGCAAAGGTACGAATAAGCGAGCGAAAAGTCAAATTTATTTGAAATTTTCCGAGCGAAGAAGTAGCTTGACGAAGGTCCTCCGCCTGCGCCTGAGCACCAATGGAGCGCAAGAAGATACGATTAAGTGATGAAAAAGCCAAATTAAAAAGAATTTTATTTACACAAACAGGGGACATGCCCATCGGCACATCCCCTGTTGTCATATCTGTGTTTAAGGAACAACGCGTTTATTTAACCATGACCTTTTTGCCGCCAATGATGTTGATGCCTTTTTGCATCTTGCTCACGCGTTGACCAGCAAGATTGTAAATATCCTCGTTAGCGTTAAGGTTATCGTTAGCGTTGAGATTATTAACGCCTGTTGGTGTCTCAATCCAGAACTGTTTCCAAACGGGATGAGCCTTGTACTGAGCATCATAGCCGTCGGGCACGAGAAGCAAGACGTTATTTGTCTCAACTTCTCCAAATGTGCTATCGTAGGCATTGGGAGTGTTCTTGGCATTACATGTTATTGTCTTCAGTCCTGTGCAACCATAGAAGGAATATTCGCCAACCTCGGTCATGCTATTGGGAATTGTTACTGTGGTTAAGCCAGTGCAAAGACCAAAGGCTCCGGCGTCTATCTTGGTTACACCTTCAGGGATATCCACTGAAGTTAAACCAGTGCATCCCATAAAAGCATACGGACCAATCTCAGTCACGCTGCTTGGAATACTTACCGAGGTCAAGCTTGTGCAATACTGGAAGGTGTTTGCATAGATATTATTCACACTGCTTGGAATTGTCAAAGAGGTTAAGCTTGTGCAGTTTCCAAAGGCACCATTGCCAATATTGGTTAGCGAGCTGGGGAGACTTATTGAAGTCAAGCCGCTGCAGTTGAAGAAGGAGTTGTTGCCAATACTGGTTAAGTTGTATGGGGTTGTTACAGAAGTCATGCCGCTGCACTCATAAAATGCACATTCACCTATGCTTGTCACGTTGCTGCCAAGAATGTACTACTTAACCTGATTGCCAAAGATGGCCTTGAAGGACTTAGTTGTTGTCCTGTTATCTGATACAAAGGTATTGCTGTTCAATGTCACTTGGGCTAAGTTCGAGCAATACTGGAATGCATTGTCTCCAATGCTTTCAATGCTGCTTGGAATGGTTATGGAAGTTAAACCCGTGCAGCCATAGAAAACCTGATTGCCAATGCTTTTCACGCCATTCGAGATAGTCACTGAGGTTAAACCTGTGCAATTTGCGAAAACAGAACTTTCAACCGAGGTCACACTGCCAGGGATGGTCATAGAGGTTAAACCTGTGCAACCACTAAAAGCACCCATGCCAATGCTGGTCACACTGTTCGGAATTGAAATGGATGAGATGTTGCAACCATAGAAGGTATAGTCGCCAATGCGAGTGATGCCAGAGGTGAGATAGTAATTCTGTACTTGATTGCCAAAGGCATTTTTTATAGCGGTACTTGACTGCTTATTCTTTGACACATAGCCATTGCAGGACAAGGTCACCTCAGTCAAGTTCGTGCAGCCACTGAAAGCAGTAGGCCAGATATCGTTCACACCGCGGCCAATAGTTACTGAGGTTAAGCCAGTACATCCCGCGAAGGTGTTATCAAAGAGATTCTCCACAGCGTCCGGAATATAAACCGCAAGTAAACTGCGACAGTTTTCAAAAGCATAAGAGCCAATGTAGGTGACGTTGCCTGGAATTGTCAATGAAGCTAATTTGTAGCAATTCTGGAAGGCACTTCCACCAATAGTGGTGACGCAACTCGGGATTGAAACTGAAGTTAAATTCGTGCAACCACCAAATGCTCCACCACCTATTCTTGTCACACCACTCGACCCATATTGACGGATTGACACGGAGGTCAAGGCTGTACAGCCCATAAAAGCACCATCGCTTATGACATCCATTCCAGAGGGAATTATTATCGAGGTTAAACTTGTACATCTCTCGAAAGCATGTTCACTCATCGTCCCATTTGCCGGAAGAGAAACTGAGGGTAACTTGCTGCAACCAGCAAAGGCATAAGCGCCAATAGGGGTATCATAACCCTTGAAAGTTAATGAGGCTAAGCTTGTACAATTCTCGAAAGCATGTCCACCTACAGAAGCACTGGCAGGGATAGCCACTGCTGATAGCTTACTGCAATTCTTGAAAGCACTTTCGCCAATATTGTTTCCATTGCCAGAGAAAGTCAATGAAGTCAGGCCCGTACAATTCTCGAAGGCATGTGCACCTATTGTAGCACCCGTAGGGATTGTCATGGTAGATATCTTGCTGCAATTCTTAAAAGCGCCATCGCCTATAGACACACTGTCCGAAAGAGTCACTGATGTTATGCCTGTGCAACCTTGGAAGGCAGAATCACCTATTTTGGAAATGTACTGATGCATTGTGATTTTGGTCATACCCGTGCAGCCATAGAAGGCATTGTCGGCAATGTCTGTCACAACGTAAGCAGTGGTGCCAACGATGACAACAGGTTGAACAACAATATCACCTGAATACTTCGTCCCGTTAGGATTGGCTATGACTTTTGTCTTAGTAACACTATGGTCTAAATATTGCCAAGTACCAAATTGATCAGTCTTCTGGGAATAGTACTCGACATAATAGATTTGATAGTAAAGTTGGCCAAACTGAAATTTATCGCCATCCTTATACTTAATTATCCATTGAGCAGCCGCCGTCATGCTCCAAGCCATTCCCACAAGCGCAAAGAATAAAAAGATTAAGCGTTTCATGATGTATGTTTGTTTTAGTTATTTCTGCTTGCAAAGATAGTGTTTTTTTCTTTTACCTGCAAGCAGAGAAAGAAAAAGATTACAGAATAATAATAAGGAAGTCAATAATCGTAACGTGCTATCTTCGCAAACTTAACACGTTATCTTTGCAAACTATCCACGTGTAATTCGCAATTTATCCACGTGTAATTCGCAATTTATCCACGTGTAATTTGCCAATTACATACGTGTATTTTCGAATTTTAGCTGGGAGCGTTCAGGAACTCCCTTGCTTTGGCGAGGGCAACATCAATGTGAGGACAGATGTGATCGGGATTCATCTTGTCATAAAAGCCTGCCTTTTCCAACTGACTATGCACCTTTGGCGTTACACCTGAGAGGATGACATGAATGCCTTGTTCATGGTTCATCTCGATTAAGTTCGCGAGGTTATGTATGCCAGTCGAGTCTATGAAGGGCACTTTCCTCATTCGAATGATGCGAACCTTGGGCTTATCATGGCCGATGTTCTTCATCAAATCGTCGAACTTGTTGGCAATTCCGAAGAAGTAAGGCCCGTTAATCTCATAGACGGCACAGCCTTTGGGAATCATCAGATGTTCCTCATTTACAGCCATATCCGAGGCATCTCCAAGGTCGATTTCGTCCTTGATGACAGAGATTTCTGTGGTTTCCATGATGCGCTTCATGAAGAGGGCACAAGCGAGGATAAGGCCTATCTCAATCGCGATTGTGAGGTCGAAGACGACAGTCAGGAAGAAAGTAACACAAAGGACAATCACGTCGCTTTTCGGATTCTTGAGCAAGCCTCGGACTGTTCGCCATCCACTCATGTTGTAAGCCACGATGACCAGTACCGCAGCCAGCGAAGCCATCGGAATATACTCGGCATAAGGCATCAAGAGAAGCAGGATGGCAAGTAGCACGACAGCGTGGATGATGCCGGCAACAGGTGTCTTACCGCCGTTGTTGATGTTCGTCATAGTGCGAGCGATGGCTCCCGTTGCTGGAATGCCTCCGAAGAGCGGCGTCACCATATTCGCCACACCTTGCGCGATGAGTTCCATGTTCGAGTCATGCTTGTCGCTAATCACACCATCAGCCACCGTTGCGGAGAGCAGGCTCTCGATGGCTCCAAGGATGGCTATCGTGAAGGCAACGGGCATGAGTTGCTGGAAGAGCTCGAAGGTGATGCTCGGCACAACCATCTTTGGCAACTGCGCCTGTATGTGGAAGCGGTCGCCGATGGTGTCGATGCCCTCGATGCCGTACTGTTTCATGATGAGGACGGCAAGGGTTCCAATCAAGATGCCCCAAAGCGAACCAGGTATCTTCCCCAAGCCTGGCACCTTCTTCAACGCTTTGGGCGAGAAGATGATGACCAGCAGCGAACCGATGGCGACGATGAAGTTCCAGAGGTTGAACGTCCCGATGTTCTCGGCATAACTAATCCATTTGCCCACGAAGTCGCCAGGCGTCTTGAGCGGGATGCGGATGGCCTCGCCTGTCGTGCTAATCGCGGTTTGCGTCAGGCCGAGTATGTCGCTGATTTGCGTCGTGAAGATGGTCAAGGCGATACCTGCCGTGAAGCCTATGATGATAGGGTAGGGGATGAACTTGATGACGACACCCAGCCGGAAGGCACCAAGCGCGATGAGAATAATGCCTGCCAGAATGGTGGCAATCAACAAGCCTTGCAGGCCGTATTCAGGGTTGTTGACGATGCCATAGATGATGACAATAAAGGCACCCGTCGGGCCGCCAATCTGTACTTTTGTGCCGCCGAGCAGCGATATGAGGAAACCAGCCACAATGGCCGTGATGATACCCTTCTCGGGTGTTACGCCGCTGGCTATGCCGAAAGCAATGGCTAAAGGCAAAGCAACGATACCCACGATGATGCCTGCCATCAGGTCCTTCATGAAGGTTTCGCGGCTATAACCCTTCATGCAGTCAATAATTCTTGGTGTCAATCCTTTCATATCTGTTTTGTTCATTAAGAATTTAAAAAGAAGAATGAAGAATTGCTTACCTGTTTTTTCAGCCTCTATTCCTCTTTTGCGCTGCAAAAGTACAACAAATTGGGCATTGAGCATTGAACATTGAACATTTTTTTGTAATTTTGTCAGAAAATAATTAACTTAAATCAATCCTCTTGGAGGAAATGAGGAACAAGACCCTGTCAAGGCTTCTGCTTTTAACCATTCTCTTCGTTATTGTATGGGTGAATTCTCATGGAGAGTCTGTCGCCATCAATGGAGGTATAGGTTGGGATGGTATGATTTATCGCGACATTGTCTGCCATCTTGAAGAGAAGTATTTTACTGGCGGCTTCAACAGCTACCACATGCATCGTGTCCTCCCCTTTGTCATCATTCATTATATTATGAAATGGACGGGCTTAGCAATGACCGATGCGAATATTCTCGTGGTTGCTAAGTGGCTGAACATCGTTACGCTCAGTATGACCGTACTTTGTTTCTATCGGCTTTCCCATCTGTTTCGTTGGAGGGGAACGACGGAGACTATGGCATTTGCGAGTGTCTTCTTCACTTATCCTGTGCTTAAGTATATGGGATATTACCCATTGCTTACTGATACGATGGCCTTGTTCCTGAGTTTCCTGGCAGCCAGCTGTTACTTCGACTATGGTTTGAAGCATCGCGCCCTATGGCTGACGCTTCTTGGTATCGTCAGTATGATGGTGTGGCCAGTCCTGTCCCTCATAGTTCTTCTTTTGTTAGCCCTTCCTTCTCATGAAGGCAAAGCGACTTGTAGCAACCAGTCCGACGGTTCTTCCGACTTCCTGACGCTTGCTTTGCGATGGACTTATGTCTTGTGGGTGCCATTGGCTTTTGCCACTTATGTCTGGTATCGCATGTGTTATCGAGGAGAGGATACATTCAATGCAATCTTTGTGGGGCGTCCTGTCTCGTTCTTGTGGCTGTTGCCAGTCGCGATTATTGCTTGGATGGCAGTCGTCTGGAGAGCGACGGGAATGCTTGGGATACCAGTAAAGCGATTGCTATGCATTCTTCTTGAGCGGAAGAACCTTCTTAGGCTCATTGCCAGTTGTGTTGTCTTTGTCCTTTTCTATAAAGCGATAGAGTATTTCGGAGGCCCCTCTGTCTTCTCGCTTCCTAACGAAATGGTGTCCATGTGTCAGCTGCCACTCACGGATGTGCTCATCTTCATGGAGTCGCCTTTCGCCTATCTTGGATGCTTTTTCGTGGCTGTTGTCTGTTATTGGCGAGAAATCTGTCAGGAAGCACATCGGCATGGAATCGCCGTCCTTGCCGTTTTGGCATTGGCTTTGCTCTTCCTTGCAGATATAGGGACACGCAAGCTTACGGCTTTCTATCCCTTTATGCTGATACTTCTGATGAATATCATCAATCGCCGCTCCCTTCCAAAATGGATGCCAGCAGTTGTGATAGTTCTCCAGTTGGCATTGTCATGCTTCTGGCTTCAAATCAATGCAGAAGGCATCGAAGAAGCCTTCCAGACCTTTTCCATAGAGGAGTACATGCGGTTCCCTGCACAGCGATACTTTATGTTTCATGGCCCTTGGCAAAGTTTTCAGACTTATTTTATCTATCTGTCGATAGAGTTGGTGCTTCTCTTTGCTCTGTTTCTGTTCAAACATCACGACAAAACCCATCCGCTGAGGGAAGAATGACAAATAAACAAGTAAAAGTTTGGCAGAAAGGAAGAAAGGTCGTATCTTTGTTGGCAAATTATTAACTTAAATCAAAAATAAACTATGTTTGAAGTGTTATCTACCCCCATTATCGTGGGCTTGTTTGCGATTTGGTTCTGTTTCCTTCTGCTCTCTTACAAGGGACAGCCGAAAGGACTCTGGACATTAGCTCTTGCCAATACAGGCGAGCGTTTCGGCTACTACACCATGCTGGCCGTCTTTGTTCTTTTCCTTCATGACAACTTTGGCTTCGACTCGGGTTGGGCCAGCGAGACATTCTCCAACTTCCTGTTTGTCGTGTATCTGCTGCCCTTGTTCGGCGGCATGCTTGCCGACAAGTACGGCTACAGCAAGATGGTCGTGCTGGGCATTATGATAATGTTCATCGGTTACCTCATCCTGTCAGTACCCATGGGAGGCGCCACTCCTGCCATTATCGCAATGGGTGCAGGCCTTTTGCTCGTGTCTTTGGGAACAGGCCTCTTCAAGGGCAACTTGCAAGTCATGGTGGGCGACCTCTACAACGCTCCTGAGTTTGCCGACAAGCGCGACTCTGGCTTCTCGCTCTTCTATATGGCCATCAACATTGGTGCTCTGTTCGCACCTACGGCAGCCATAACCATTATGAACTGGGCACAGGCTTCGCTCGGCTACAGCAAGGCCGACTCCTATCACTTTGCCTTTGCCGTGGCTTGTGTGAGCGTGATTGCCTCTATCCTTATCTATTATCTGGGCAAGCGGACATTTGCTTATGTGATTGGCACAACAAAGAAGACCGATAAGGCAGCCGCAGTTCAGCAAGCAGAAGTTCCTGCAGAGAACGACACGAAGGAGCGCATCGTTTGCCTCTGTCTCGTCTTTGCTGTCGTCATCTTCTTCTGGATGGCATTCCATCAGAACGGCCTTACGCTTACTTGGTTCGCTGATGAATATACCGCAACAACCTCTACAGGTATCGAGAGCATGATGTTCGATGTGCGCAACCTCTTGGCTCTCATCTTCATTGTCTATGGTCTGTTTGGCATCTTCCAGTCGAAGGGCTTGCCTCGCATCCTTGCCGCTATCATGATTGTTGCAGGCGCGTTCTTCCTCTATAATATGGTGCCAGCTCCAGGCGTCGAGACGGCTGTTTCCGCTCCTATCTTCCAGCACTTCAATCCCTGCTTTGTGGTTATCCTGACGCCTGTCAGCGTGGCTCTCTTCGGTTGGCTGGCAAGCAAGGGCAAGGAACCAAAGGCTCCCGTCAAGATTGGTTTGGGTATGCTTGTGGCAGCCTGCGCTTATCTGTGGCTTACGTTGGATTCCGTTGGACTTCCCGCTGCAGATCCTGTAAACCATCCTCATTTGGCAAATGTTGGTCCTTCGCTGTTGGTTAGGACATATCTCATCCTCACCTTTGCCGAGTTGCTTTTGAGTCCGATTGGTATCTCGTTCGTGACGAAGGTTTCTCCTGTCAAGTACAAAGGCATGATGATGGGCGGCTGGTTCGTTGCAACGGCTATCGGCAACAAGCTTGTCAGCATTCCCGGACACATGTGGGGCATGGACCTCACCATTGTTTGGGGTACGCTTATGGCAATCTGCCTGCTTGCCGCTATCTTCATCTTCTCGATTATCAAGAAGTTGAACAAGGTGGCGTAGTAGAGTTGAAAAGGTAAAAAGGTGAAAAAAGAAGGAGCTAAAAGAAGATAGATGAAGATAGAAGAAGATAGATGACGTTAGTTTTTCCGCTGCCCAATGTATTGTCTTCTATCTTCGTGGCTGAAAGCCACATATCTTCTTCTAACTTCTTCTAACTACTTATAGAATTGAAATTTGAAGCGCCTTCCTCCTCTTTGGCTATCGTGTGTGCCACTGGTAATGCTGGTGGCACTCGTAGCTCTTGTTGTCAGCATCTTTGGTGACGAGACGTTGGCCGGTGCGTCGCAGATGGCTTTGCTTGTGGCAACGGCATTTTGCGTTTGCATCGGCATTGCATCGCGTCTCATCACCTGGGACGACTTCGAGCGAGCTATAAGCGACAAGGTGGGAGGCGTTAGTTCGGCCATCATCATCTTGCTGCTCATCGGAGCCCTTGGAGGGGCATGGATGGTGAGTGGCATCGTGCCTACTATAATTTATTATGGTATGGAGATGATGAGCCCAAGATGGTTCCTCGTTTCCGCTTGTCTCATTAGTGCTTTGGTGAGTGTTTTGACGGGTTCTTCGTGGACGACAGTAGCCACTATCGGTATTGCCTTGATGGGCATTGGTCAAGCACTCGGCTTCGAGGAGGCATGGATTGCAGGCGCAGTCATTAGCGGCGCTTATTTTGGCGACAAGATATCGCCTATGAGCGACACGACGGTGCTTGCTTCCAGTACGGTAGGTACGCCCCTTTTCACGCACATCCGCTACATGCTTTACACGACGGTTCCGACCTTCCTCATCACTCTCACAATCTTTACCATTGTAGGTCTTGGGCAAGGAGAGGTCGTCACTTCGCATGTCGCTACGGTTCAACACGCTTTGCAGCAGACATTCTGCATCTCGCCTTGGCTCATCATCGTACCCGTGCTGACATTTATCCTCATTATGATGCGCTTGCCGTCGATGGTTGTGCTCTTCCTTGCGACGCTGATGGGTGTTGTGGCAGCAGTGTGGTGTCAGACGGACTTGCTCGACGAGATAGCGGGCACCGACCATGAAGGACTTGCCCAACGCATTCGAGGCGCTTTCATCATTGTCTATGGCAGCACGGCTCTCGATACAGGTGTGCCCGACCTCAATGCTCTTGTTGCGACGCACGGCATGGCTGGGATGCTCAACACCATTTGGATAATCCTTTGTGCAATGGCTTTCGGAGCAGCCATGACGGCGACAAGGATGCTCGACAGCATCATGCAAGCCCTTCTGCGACTGGTTAAGGGAACAGTCTCTCTTGTGGCAAGCACGGCCTTTTCCGGTGTTTTCCTCAATGTGGTCAGTGCCGACCAATACCTTAGCATTATCCTGACGGCCACGATGTTCGGCGACACTTATCGCAATCGAGGTTATGAGTCGCGCCTTTTGAGCCGTACTTGCGAGGACAGCGCCACAGTCACCTCCGTGCTAATCCCT
>JAEEGJ010012670.1_pt1 | contig 20761 bp, 15 predicted proteins | sample 8958761 | NCBI WGS metagenome assembly JAEEGJ01 (sample SAMN16246546, study PRJNA631951) | gut metagenome | biome: gut microbiome; feature: rumen; material: RS-attached | host: Bos | place: Iran: Karaj | collected 2018-10
ATGCGCGAGAAGGAGTGGCCATTTACTTTGAGGATTCTGCTAATCTTGAAGATTCGCTCTAGCTTCATGTCCTCACGAAATGCTTCGATATAACCTCCATCCATAAAGGAAGAATACCTGATGCCAGATATTCGACAGCGGAACACACTGCCGCTCCTTGTACAATACTCTATCTCTATAGTACGACCTAGCAATATGGCCCTATCAATGATCTCCTCAATAGTCATTCTTTATGGGGACATTAAATGGGTCATATCCTTCAGGCTGAGGAGGTGGGAATGGCATGTTGCCGTTGCCATTGATCGAGGAGCCTCGAATTTCGCCACCGAGATCGCCTATTGTATTATCCTCAGGGTTCTCAAAACGGGTGAATTCACCCTTAAAGCCCATTGTAATAATGCCTGTGGCACCTTTACGATGCTTGGAAATGATGACTTCTGCTTTGTCATGATAATCGATAGTACCATCATCACTCTGATAGATTCCATAGTAGGCAGGGCGATGCAAGAAGATCACCATATCAGCATCCTGTTCGATAGCTCCAGATTCTCGGAGATCTGAAAGCTGCGGTCGCTTGCCCTCTACACCATCACGCGATTCCACGCCACGATTTAATTGGCTCAAAGCGATGACAGGTATATTCAACTCTTTTGCCAATCCCTTCAATGAACGCGAGATCAATGAGACTTCCTCCTGACGACTGTTAAACTTCATGCCACTGGCAGTCATCAGCTGAAGATAGTCTATCATGATCAGCTCTATCTTATGTTCTCTTACCAAGCGCCTGGCCTTGGTTCTAAGTTCAAGAATTGAGATACCTTCCGTCTCGTCAATAAACAAGGGAGCCTCTTCCATATAACCCAGATTCTTATCAAGACGATCCCAATCATCCCTGGAGAGTTGTCCATTCAGGAGTTTCTTACCCTCAATGCTACAAACATTCGACATCAGACGATTAGCCAACTGTACATCAGCCATTTCGAGCGAAAAAAACGCCATGGGTTTCTTTTGATCGATGGCAATATTTTAGCCAGTGAAAGTGCAAAGGCAGTCTTACCCATGGCAGGGCGTCCAGCAATGATGATAAGGTCTGAGTTCTGCCAGCCACAAGTCATATCATCGAGCTTGTAGAAACCTGTAGAGATGCCTGTCACTCCTTCTGTATTGGAATGAGCAGCCTGGACGATCTTCACTGCACGCCCTAAAACAGGTGCAAACGCAGAATAATCCTTCTTCATGTTCTTCTGGGTGATCTCAAACAGTGTCTTCTCTGCCTCCTGTATCACCTCGTTCACATCGTAAGTCTCATCATAGGCTTTGGTACCTATCATACTGGAATAGGATATTATCTGGCGCGAAAGGTATTTCTGGGCCACGATGTTAGCATGATACTCGATATTGGCAGAGGTAGCCACCCTTGAACTGAGATCCGCAATATAGCCAGGCCCTCCGACATCCTCGAGTTTCCCCATCTTCTGCAACTTGTCCGTCACAGTCAGCACATCTACAGGGCTTTCCTCCATGCTGAGACGCTGTATAGCTTCATACACCATTTGGTTTCTAGGTTCATAGAAACTATCGGGTTTCAATAGTTCGCACACCTCTAAATAGGCATCCTTATCTATCATCAGCGCTCCCAACACAGCCTTCTCCATCTCTGTTGCCTGAGGCATTACATGCCCCAAGGAGAAATCTATAGGTTGTTCTCGCCTGTTATTGTTTCTTTGTTCTGGCATAATTCTTTGTTATTGACATTCTCTCTCGCCTTTTCCTGAGTTTTAACCCACTGCTGATCTTTTACGCAAGAAGAGTTAAAAGCTTCGGCTATGATTTCGCAGTCACGGCCCTTCTTATATCTATTCTGCATCTCAATTCGTATCAGCGATACATTCCCATTTTTCTTATCCTTGAACTCCCCAATAAGAGCCTGTGTATCAAGTTCCTTAATACGTTGCTCTCTTTGACCTATCTTGTCAGCAAACAAGATATTGAAGATAGACTCCCTAAACGTAGCATGGTCTTTCGCCCATTTACTTAATGAAAGCGAAGTCAATTCTTGACGCGACAAGTTTGGTAACTTATCTATGCACTCCCTCATCACTTTGTCATCCCAACCTGTGAAATGACACTTCCTTAATTGCTTAATAATGTACTCGTAATCTGTCATAACCGTATAAATTGAATTTGATGGCAAAGATACGTACTTATATCTTTGCCACCAAGCAATTTTGCTCCACAAGGCTTGTGGAATTGCAATTTTTATTTTTCCCAGATCACCAAGTCTCGAGGAAGCAAGATTTTCTTTTCCTCTCCGCTCTTACCTATTATAATATAGTTGTTAAGAAGAGCCTCATCAACCTCATTTGCGAATACGCTTTTTATTCTTGAACATTTCTCATTGATGGAATTAAGCAAAGGATTTGTTACATCCTCAATACTTTGAATCACCCTGTCATTCAATCCCATAGGTTTTATATTACTGTATATGACAGACAACTCCTTGCGATAATCAGGTAAGCATTTAAAGGCTATTCCTTCAGGATGCTTCAAGAACAGCAGATACACAGATTTGACAATAGGTTCCATCTTGATTTCTTTATCTCCCAATAGAACACGGAAGTCTTTTGCGATGGTTATTTTCTTTAATGATGGCTTTGCCTGCCTGATGCTTATCCTCATTGTTGTCTTCTGACAACGAAGACCGTCATAATACTTATCAAGCACTTCTGCAAAGATGTCATTAGGAGATACAATATCGAATAGTGTCATGCATGACTGGACTTTAATGTCATCAGGCCTCCCCAATATGGCGTATGCAGAATGACTATCAAGACTTAAGAATGCTTTTGTTATCTCTCTGAGCCTTTTCCCAAGTATAGGGTGATTCAAAAAAGCACGGGCCTCATCCTCACCACTAATACCATAATATTCTGAGTTATAGCTAAAGCCCAGCCCTTTTATCTGTGGAAAGATATACCAAATCCAATGCCCTTGCTTGCGTCTAGATATGATTTCTGCTAACGCATCTTGATAAGAGCCATATACATCATCCTGTGCTTTAATGAACCTCTCCAAATCAAAATCTTGATTGCCACCATTCTGCAAAGCATTCACAAAACTACGAGGCAGGCTGACATTATTCATCGTCAAGGCATCTCGGAAGTGTTCAGCCATCTCCTGATCAGTGAATCCTGCTATGCCACAACCTACACGAGTTACAAAGAAATGATTCTCTGGATGGGTCTTGGCATAGGCTATAAACCTGTCAACATAGGGTTGAATATCAGGAGCCACGTTGCCTTTGCCAAAATCTACAGGAATTGCATAACTCTGACCTTGTATTCCCTCTGGTTTACCCCATACAGCTCCAAATTTCTTTCTGGCTGTTCCAGAAGCTCCTCCAGTATGATACCCTAAGGCATTACTACCAAAGACAAATATTTGATTTGGCAACAGTCTGTCGATGTAGTCAGGGGTATATCCCAAATATTCTTTCTCTTCCATCGCTTATAATATTGCTATTGAATAATCATCATGACCTATTAATCCCCATCTTTTCAGGCGTCCAATATGCAACTTCAACAATTGAGGGTATTTGCAATTCTCCAGTTTCTGTATCACATCCTTGGCAAAATCCCTTTTCCTTAGACGTATGGCAGAATTGATGAAATTGCTGTTTCTTGTCTGGGCATCAATGGCCTCTTGCAGTTCATCTTTGTATTGATCCTCATGAGCCAACTCATACATCATTAATATATAATGAGCCAATGTATCACTGGCAGCAAACACCATGCTGTCATCGTCTATCACAAATTTCCCATGCCTAAAACCATCAGGAGCCAGTGGATCCTTGCAGTTGATTAAATAAGGAGGCTTATTGAAATCTGCCAACTTCGTAAATGAGTGTTGCAAAATACCAGTCTTGCGATTATAGCAGAAAGCCACGCTATCACCATAACTAACCCATTGTCCGTTTTTCCAAACAGCAACCAATGTAGCGAACGATCCTTCATCGTAAAACTTATTAAGGAACATGCCACCTTCTGCCTTTGCCTTTTCTTCGCAATCGTTATAGAAAGGCTCCCATATCCCGTCTATCCATTTATCAAAAGTCTTATAGTTCTTTATAGGTTTATCTGGCAAGTGTTCTACCAGATACTTAGACCATAAATCTGCGAACACGCCTCCACCGCCAGCACCATCAGATACTGCGATCACCTCTTTCTTGGCGATAGCAGCATCTTCATTGATGATGCCCTCTTCAAACTTTGCTAATGTTATCGCTCTCATTTGTTCGGATTTATGTTATTTGTTGGTGTACCAATATCCATCAGTTGTATCAAAGTAGAGAGATCTGTATTGGTAGCCATTGCGACGTGTCTGGTATTCTCTGCATCACCACGCAAATCTCCAATAGGTTGATTATACCTTGATGGCAGTAGACTTGACATATCATAAAGCCACTCGGAATACTTATCTTCATTCAGTTCTGTCTTGCTGATAGGCAGAAGTATTTGTTCTTGGTTGTCTGGTGTGACATGAATATTCCATAACAAGACGTTACCATCGTTTGTAAACAGGGCTTTCAGTTCGTTTGCAAGTTGTGTGTTCACCTCACGAGGATTTGCGATACCATTAAAGGCACCGTCTGTGATATTAATGATGGTTGGAGGATAGCAGTCCTTTTCATGATGATCCATCATCCACTTGTCGAGAAGGTCTTTAACCATTGCGAATGCTTTATGCGCCCTTGTGTATTTGCCTGCAGCAACAGGTTCCACCCATTGATATTTCACAACGTCTTTTAAAACCATTCCTTTTTTAGTCCGTTTTTCTTCTTTTACAATAGTCCTTTTAAATGGATTATTTCTCAGTTCCTCTGGAGAAACAAAATCACGACCAGCTAATGCCCCGTTCCAGCCAAAACAGGCATCATCACCATATCCTATCACTGCTATATCATAATAATGACGCACATCTTCCATTTTTATACATCTCAAAACAAGATCATAGATTTGGTCATTTACAATTCTAGCAACAGCTTCTGCAAGAGTAATATAATTTCCACGATAATTTAATTTGCGACTCATAGAAATCGACTGGTCTATCATAAAAATAAATGCCGTAGGCGTATTCCTCGTAATCTGAGCCGTATATGGATTCTTGATTTGCAGAGTCTTTGGCTTCGACGGGATAGGAATACCAAAGTTCCCTATATTCTTAATATACTCCAGTGGTATGAAGTTCTTTACCAATACTTCTGCTTGGAAATATGGTTGTTCCTCCTCAGGCAAGTCAAAGTGTGTGCGGGCTTTCACCGATTGGAAATGAATCTGCTTAAAATCCGAAATCGTCGGGCCTATATTCGGTTTGAGGGTATATCTTGCTGCATTAAGATTGGCATATAGGCTCTCATTCCAATAGATGACTTCTGGGTCTATCTCTAAGATGACTGGATTAGAGATTCGTCCATCTTTCATGGCCACATACATCATAGGATGTTGTGTAGTAAAGCTTACTCTCACATAGTCTTCCAGATTTCTACTACTATCCAATTGTCTCGAAGCGGAACTGCCACCAGGTTTATTAATCTTGATACCTTTACGATCACAATCCATCCACGAATACAGTCCTCCATTCTTAATGATTGACTCCAAGTTGTCTCTATCTGTAAAATGATAGAGTTTCATAATCTTATGCTGGTCAAGGATTGCCTTGAACTCCAGCCAATTACTTTTCTTTTCCATATCCGCACTCCTTTATTCATTAAACAATTCCAACTGCATATTATTGTCTTCTTTCTTCGCTTTTTTCTTTCTTTTTGTTTTGGAAGCCCTTTTATCCCCAGCCTCAGTTTGAGGGGATTTGTAATCTCCATAAGGATAAACACCTTCTGCGTATGCCTTAATTAGTGAAGCATGCGAAAGCGGTTTCTTCTCATTCTCCACATCCGCATTCGTATCGTAATCCAAAAGTATGATTGTCTTCGTTTTACTTGCTTCTCGTAGTCGCTCTATGATATCATATACTTTATTTTCCAACATCCATTTGTAAGTCGGAATATAAATCTGCTTGCGAGCCTCAATATAACTTAGCAATTCTTTACCATGTACGCCTTTTCGATGTCCTAATGGCTTACCAAATCGTCGAACTGTCCGTTTTAGACCTTTCATGGTGTCATTTTGGAAAAGCGAAGTATCTACATCACTTCCTTCAAACACTTTCAACCCCTGCCAAATAGCCTCCACGCAAGTTGCAGTATATCCCTCGCTAAATGGTACTGGTATTCCACCATGTGGATAGAACGGACTCAGTTTCCTTAATCCATCCTTAGCCCCACTCGTTACATCCGCCAGTATAGCATCTGGATATTTCTTTAATATCGTTGCAGGTTTCTTTCGCTTTGATTCTATTATAATCATAATCACTATTTTTAGAAAGGCAAGTCATCAAAATAACCATACCTTCTTTGTCTTTCTGTCAATTCTTTTTCTCGTTGTTTATCTTCTTTTTCAACTTCTGCCCTTATAGTGGAAAGTTCTTGTTCTGCCTGTTCTACGATAGCTTCTTCTTGGGTTTTAAAATGTTTTAGCCTCCATCCCGACAGATATTCTGGCATGGAAACGATTACCATATTTGAATACCACCATACGCCCCACATCAAAGCTGTAATATACCATTCGCCTTTATAAAATGGTTGACTTAAGAAAGGAACATTACTGTTAAACCAATCCGTAAAAAAGTCTGCCATCAATAATAGTGGGATGAAATTTATCCACCCAAAAAATCCCGCTGGTCCTTCGTTACCAATTGTACCAATATGTTCTTTTTTATTGGGCCTTAACCTATCCACAAAAACTAGAATAAGGAACATCAAAGCTATCAGGAATAATATTGTCACATATAACATCACTATGTGCCAACGGATTACTGATCTCAAATATAATGGTAAGAATAATACCAAAATGAACCAACCTCCAACAAACCAGGATGCTTTCCTTTCTATTTCCTTATTTGGTCGAAGCCGCTCATGCCAATTATTTGTAAGCAAAAGTTTCTTAACGTTGTCTACATTGCATGGTTCTCCATTAACCATTCTTTCTAACATAACTGCAAGTTCGGGAATATCATCGGCATACGACGTAAGAGCTCTTTTGAAAATACCGCTACCTCTAAGATCTAAATAATCATCATGCGAGAACAACAATCTATCCTCTTTGCCAAACCTTTCCAAATATTCGCTTTTCTCTGATATCAATTCCAAAGATAACAGAATAGAAACTATTGGGAAATTATCAATATCTTTGTTGAAATCCTCTTCCGTTCTCGACGGATTCCTAAAATCAGGACTGCCAATCTCTCTTGCCTTCTGCCCTTGCATAGTTGGCACAAACATGCCGTCATAATCAACCAAAACAAGTGAGCCGTCATTTTTCACCAATATGTTATCTGGTTTTAAGTCACCATGTGCAAATGGTTGATCTAATAACCATACAGCAAGTTTTTTGAAATTTGTAGTCAATTGGCATAAGGCCTTTTTGTCATCTATTACCTGTCGGATATACTTATCTAAGGTCATACCATCTACCCAGTCCATCAACAATACAGGATATTCGTCTGATTCGACAAACAGTTCCTTGTCATAGTATCTTATTGGAGATAAATATGGCGAAGACACCTTTGCCAGTTCATCACATATCAATTTATAGTTCTTTTCTCTTCCCTGTTGTGCCCTGTGAAAACATCTTACTGCATATTGTTTCCCATACTCATCTTTTATCTTAAAGACAACGGCAAAATTACCACCACTCATTATTGGATCGCCATTGCCATCAAGTACAGGACGCAGATGTTTAAGCTTGTCAAAATATTCATCGGGCGCTTTTGCTGACTCCCTGATAGTTTCTGTGTATTGGCCAACCGTTGGATATGTTAGAATCTCATCTATATCATCATCGTTAACATTGCTTAGTTTAATATCTACAACCACCTCGTTCTCTGGCTCATTTTGAATAACCAGTTCCTCAAGTTTTTTACCTTTTGATGATCTGGAGGATACTGAATTCCAAATAACACAGATAGTAATTAGCAAGACAATAACAGTTATGATAATTAAGTATAAAAGATGCTTATTTAGTGGATTATACTCGTATGTCCATTTCCCATAATCCTTGCTTTCCTTAATCGAATAACGATTGTCTATCTTTTCTGACTTATACAAGGGGCTTTCCCATACAAGGCTGTCTTTCCTATTGATATATGCTTTCTTCTTTACTTCCCCTTGTATGTCATATTCAAAAACCTCTTCTAAATATGGATAGACGGCACCGCAAGAGTCATACTTACATGGAATCTGTTCCTTGATTTTCCTGTTGATGAAGCCCCACTTCCCATTCTTCTTAACGGCAGCCAATCCATTGTTGAATGCTCGGAAACCATCAAAAATGGATTCCTTACCATATCCATGGATGATAAGATATTTATCAATTACAAACCAGTGTTTGCCATCAGGCGAAATACCAGCGAGGCCATCACTATAATATGTAGCATCTGATATTGTTGCATTATCTGGTAGGACTTCTATAATGTCATTGCATTTATCCAACGAATCTATTTGATATTCAGACAATCCCTTTAATGGTTCTAAGAAATCACCATCTTCTCCAATAAAGCTAAACGATTTTTTTTCAGTCCCAACAAACAACCTCCATAGATAATTGTCAGAAGTCACGCAAATTCCATCTCGACTATATCCATAATAGTCCTGATTTCCCTTTAGTTCTTTAATTACTTTACCATTTCTATCTAGTAAAAAATGGTAGCGACTAGAACTTTCATATATAAAAGCTGTGTCCTCTTTTATAGCAACCGTATCTTTGATAATTCTCCTATAATTACCTATACCTCGTCCTGAACCAAATCTTGTTAAAGATTCATATTCGAACTCAGTTACAGCATTACCTAATGTATCCAAATAAGCACACCTAAGTTTTGAAGTATCAATACATACTTTATTTGTGTAAAGAGGTTCACCAACAGCATCCCAAACAACAGCCAAACCCTCACTGAAAGGTTCAGAATAATAGTACTTAGCTTCTATCGCTATATTCCCTTTTGTGTCAATATATCCATCTTTCCATGTAATGGTATCGCAAAACATAGCCCTCCCATTTCTGAACGAATGCCGATATAGTGCATTGCTACAATCGTCTATGTCATTGGTTACATCCCCAATTTCATTCATGTTTACATAACTGACAAACTTTGGCGCAATTGCAAATTCTCCAGACTTGTCAATATACCCATATTTGGCATACATTCGATACACGTTGATAATAGTATCCCTTTCACCGACCTCATAGGCCATTGAGTCAGGAACTACCCGGTATATTGTATCAACAACGGCCATTGCCAGCCCATTATGAAAAGTTGACACCCACAAGAATTCAGGCTCAATAATTCTATTCCCTACAGAATCTATATAACCATAAAGCCCATTCTCTCGAATAGGATATAAGTATCCGTCAAATGGTTTACTCTTGTTGCATGATGCCATCATCATGATGGAACATGCAATAAATAGCAATCTGAATATATAAAGTCTAAATTCTTTCATGAAATTATAATAGCCCCATTTGTTGTTTAAGTAAATTCATCAGGAACTCTTTCTGGCGTATCTCAGCATCCTTTTCCTGTCGAGTCGCATAAGGATAACTTTCAATGTTTCGTTTCGTTGATGCAAGAAGGAAGTCCATTGCCTCACGAGTCTGTTCTTTTGTCACATATTGTCCGCCTATCAGTGAGCCAAGAAACTGGGCCGCACCATTTGCATGCTCAGCCATTTCCATATTGTGCTTCAATATTTCACTTTCGTCAATCATACGCAATATTATTGATGTTTTCTCTTTTCTCTAAAAGGGCAGAATGCAGGGCACTCTGCCCCAAAGCCAGCCATTAGGCTATTGATAATAATCCTATTGCAATGGTTGCAATCGTCTATAATATTATCAGCCCCAAAGATATGATTTCATATCTTGTCATATTCGGCTTTTTTGCTTCATTAGATTGACTTGGCTCTGAATTACCAAGTACAACCTAAACATTGATAGTTACATTTTGTTTAAACATAATTATCTTTGTTTATTGTTTAACTTAGTGTGCCTGTACCTTTTATCGTCCACACAGACACTTTGCAGACGCCTTTAGCGGCAACCTACTCTCCCACATTTCTTTGCAGTACCATCGGCTCACGGGCATTTAACTTCTCTGTTCGGAATGGGAAGAGGTTATTGACCTTGATATAACCACCGTGCGGATTTCTTATTTCACTCATTTTTCTATTATATATTCAGGACTAACATCTGAAAGGCCATCCTCGTCAAGCAACGTTCTAATATGTCTTTTGCAAGAGGCGATTAACTCGGACTCATCACATTTTACATCTTTGCTCACTTCACTTTTGTAAATGTTGCCTTTTACTTCTGCTTTAACCCTAATAGTTTTCTTTTTCATATCTTCTTATTAAAAAGGTAAATCAACTTTTCTATCATTTAATATATTATGCTTGTTAATAAATTCTATCGCTTTTAATCCATTTGATAAAAAATAACCAACTATCCCTAACCTATTAAATATTTCATATGACAATTCAACAACGTCATCAATATTCCTTGTATTACATTCAGAAATAAATGAATAGACTATCCCATCTTTGGAATAAGTACATTCTACATATGGTCTCTTCACCACTATATTAACTTGTATGTTACTATTTATTTCAGAAGGAATCCATATAGGCCTTATTATATCACCAACAGCACTATCTTTACAAATAATATAGTTAATTATTGCAAGATATGGATAATATGGATCTTTCACTACTTGCATAACCAGTTCCTTTATCTTGCTTTTTATTGATTCTTCAGACTCTGAACATGGAATAGAGGTCGTTCCCTTATGGGGCATCTCTGGCAAAGGCAATGAATCGTCTTTAATGCATCTTAGACTTAGACAAAATTCTTCAGAACACAATCTATATTCGATTCCATATTCGTCATAACACATAGTTCGATTAATATAGTATCTACCATAGTAATAATCATCACGAAGAAATTGCTCTGAGGTAGACCACCACTTTGTGGCTATGTTCAGTCGATCAAATCCCCCGTGTTCATATCTCCATCCACCAAGAGACGCATTGAATCCATAATCTTCAGTTATATTAATTAGATTACATGGTTCTGTTGCTATATTATGTGAACCAGGATCCCCCCTATAATAGTAAAAGCCAACATCCAAAGGCATACCTTCTTCTGAGAAATCAGGCAGTCCTAAATATTTATCAAGTTCCTTCCATTCAACATCGCTAGGAATATGCCAACCAACAGGACAAGCTTTTTGAGCGGCAGACATATTGTATAACACTCCAAAATCCTTATAGTTTTGAGTTTTTTTTGCTTCACTAACATCATTTCCTAGATAATCATACACATAATAGCCTTTTCCTATCCGTGGCAGATATCGAAGATTTTCTGCCAACCAAGTTTGATTACCTATTTTTATGGTTTTATATGTATACCCATCCCTTGGGTCTGTAAAATAACCATAATTACTATTATAATATTTCGGTTCTTGAATATCGAACAATTTGTGTGATATATCAGAGAATGATTTATTAGAAATACAGATTAAGAAACTGCCCAACAATCTATAATAATCTGTATCACCTGCCATATTACATAATACTTTTACTATCTTAGAATTTGCAATATCTAAATAATCACTTGTGGTAAATAATAATCCATTATCATTGTTAGCTTCTAACAACAAATTAGTATTTATTGTAATTGCTTTCAGCGATAAAGACATGCAAATTAGTGGAAAATCATCAATACGATCATCAAAATCATTCTCAGTTCTTAGTGGATGACGGAAATCTGGAGAGCCGAGTTCACGTGTATTTTGTCCTTCCATTGCTGGAACATACATTCCGTCGTAATCGACAAGGACTAGAGTCCCGTCTTCACACACTAAGATGTTATCAGGTTTCAAGTCACCATGAGCAAACGGCTGAGGTATGAGCCACTGAGCCAATTGGCTGAAACGATAGGCCAGCATATCCAAAGCATATTTATCATCAAGATTCTCACGCAAATACTTGTCAAGCGTTTTGCCTTCCACCCAGTCCATCAGAAGCACAGGAAAATCTGTTTCTGTGGTCTGCTTTGTATCCACAAACAATTCTTTATCCAGATATTGAATAGAAATCAAATACGGTGAATCAACATCTTTCAACTCTTCTGTTATTTGGTGATAAGCCTCCGCTCTCCCTTCCTGCTCCTTTGTAAAACACTTCAAAGCATAGAACTTCCCTGACTCCTTATCCTCCATCTTGAACACCACAGCAAAGTTACCGCTTGTCATCACAGGCTGCCCATCATCGCCAAGCACAGCTCGAAGGTTCGTCAACTCCTCGAAGTTGTCTTCTGCCGACTTAATGGCCTCTATATATTCTGAAATCAGTGGGTAGTTCATATTTCTTCTTTAGAATGGTAATTCTTCATCACTAATCTTTGGCTTTTGTTTGTCATTTATAATTTTAATAAGCTTGTCAACATGTTTTGAAAAATAAACAGCAATTTTCATTTCTGATAGGATGTAATATAGTATGTTTACCATGTAACTATCATCATGATTCAACCAATCATTATATAGCCTTCTCGGATCTAATGTTACCATTTTTGAGAACTCGCCTTTTATTCCAAACACAATTGTATCTTGTTTATTGGTATCTTCGTCCGATGAAGTAATGAAAATAAATAGACTATTTCTAATCTGCTTAGGGATCCATCTCGTCTTAATGTCTTTTTCAAATAGGGTAGAAAGAACTTTTGCCTCTACTGAATAATATAAAATATATGATTTTGATATTCCTTTGTAAAAATACCTTATTTTTTCACTTATCAAATGTCTATAATAAAATTCCTCATAATCAAATTCTGGTGGATCTTCCGGACTTAGGAACTGATTTAGAGTATACTGAATATCATTGTTGAATTTAAAATCCTTCATACGACGCATTTTATATTTCTCCCTGAAAATAGATAAAGCACTATGAACTTTTATTTCCTGCCCCATAATGTTCATTATGCAATAATCAGAGCGCGAAAACACGTTATTTCTATCAACCAATGCATTTATTTCAATCCTATTTCTTCCAATATAAAAAACAAACAAATCAGATGCGTCATAAAATGAATAATCCAATCTAATTTCTCCACAATATTGAACAAACAAATCTAAAATCATCTGGTTCGTCAGAAAGGGATGTTTATTCTTATTGTTTGAAATAATAATATCAATATCGTGTGGAATATATGATGCAGGAACCAAACTATGCATGTAAAGACCAAGAGAACCTGTAAGCACGTAATCAATACCATTTGCTCTCATTAAGTCGTTTAATTCCATTAGACCATCTAATATGTTATTAATAGATAAAGGGCTTTTTGAATTAAGGCTTGAACAATTATTTAAGATATTGGCACCAGGTAAAATATAACCTTTAATTTCCCCTATTTTATATGGTTTCTCAAGGGTGGGTATCGTTATTGGGAAGCGATGATGACAAAAGGACACAAAAAGACTTGTAAGTGTTCTTAAAGTTTCATCATCGATTAAGAATAATTCTTTAATGACTATTTGATTATCAATATTAACATAATCCTTTTTTGAAAATAACAGCCTGTCAGGAGCACCGTATTTCTCCCAAAGGTCTGGCGATATTGAGATTCCAAGTAGTGAAACTAAAATAGTCATTATCGGGAAATCATCAATTCGCTGATCAAAAGCATTTCTTTGCGGATGCCGGAAGTCTGGAGACCCTAATTCGCGAGCCATTTGTCCTCTCATAGCCGGAACAAACATACCATCATAATCAACCAAAACAAGATTTCCGTCTTCACGAACTAAGATATTGTCTGGTTTTAAGTCTCCATGAGCAAAGGGCTGAGGAATGAGCCACTGAGCCAACTGGCTGAAACGATAGGCCAGCATCTCCAAAGCATATTTATCATCAATGTTCTCTCGTAGATACTTATCAAGCGTCTTGCCCTCCACCCAGTCCATCAACAATACAGGAAACTCCGTTTCTGAAGTCTGATCAGTATCCACAAACAATTCTTTATCTAGATAGCGGAGAGAAACAAGATAAGGTGAATCCACATCCTTCAGCGTATCAGCAATCTGGTGGTATGCCTCCGCTCTTCCTACCTGCTCCTTTGTAAAACATTTCAAAGCATAGAACTTCCCCGTTTCAATATCCTTCATCTTGAACACCACAGCAAAATTACCACTTGTCATCACTGGTTGTCCATCATCACCAAGCACAGGTCGAAGATTAGTCAACTCCTGGAAGTTGTCTTCTGCCGACTTAATAGCCTCGATATATTCAGATATGAGCGGATAGTTCATAAGCCTTTATTCATTGGATGCTGCAAAGATACAATAATAATCTGAATAAAAGCAGATTTTAAGAAAAAAAGTAATTTCACAAGGCTTGTGGAGAAAAAGATAATTTCATCTCTTTTGCTTTCTCAGCCCCTTCTTTGGTAGCCATTTTATCGGGGTCAGGAATAATATATGCTCTTGGTAGATCCAAACGGTCTGCATCAAAGCAGGTATCGATGGTAGGATTGCCTGTTCTTGGGACTGTGGTGTGAAAAGTGCAGGCGTCTTTCAGCAAACCGATTTGATTGTCGTCGAGAAAGCCAAGCACAGACTCCCGTATTTGATCAATCAGTTCTGCAGCCTTAGGACCATGCTCCAAATCGTAAGCATCAGTTTGCCTCTCTACATCATGCAGATAAGCAAAGCATAACACCACCTCCATGTCAGCATCTGGAACATGAAGCGCCTCCCCATTCTTGGCAACCCGATCCCAATGATCTATGCCATGAATAGATTCTTCTCCTGTCCTTGCATGTCCAATGGCAAATTCCCTTACTTTCTCAATATTCTTCTCTTTCATCATAGGCTGTTATTCAAAATACTTGATTAATTTAATTGAACAAGTGTCATGTCAATTAAAAGAACTGCACTTTCAGGTTCATCTTTGGAGGCATCCTTAGGTTTCCATGCAACAACAAAACGCACAGAGGCAGAATGAACAATATATCCTTTTTCCTTCCAAGAATTGATATTGGTCTGCATCTTGGTTGATAACTTTGCCACAGCCCTATGGGTAGAAGGAACTAACAAATAGGAATCTTCTATAATCAAAGGATCGCCACTCCTTAATGCCAAAACTTCTTGTTTGATGTTTTTGAAGAAATCCAAGAATACATCTTTGTGTGATAATTGTAATACGATTTCTTCTGGTATAGGATATTGGTTGTTATCATTATATATATAATCAACAGGCAAATTTGAGAACATGTCACCATTAGTATGTATAAACATGCGATTCTTTGCTCGTGTTATGCCGACATAGTATTGACGGAATAATTTCTCGTCTTTATATGGGGTATCTGAAATAAGCAAATAAACATCGTCAAATTCACGTCCTTTTGCTTTGTGAATAGTAGAAACGACAACCTCTGCATTGGATACATCGCAAAAGTCCTCCACAGATGACTCGAAAACAAACTCCCAAAGATCTGTACAATACTTGGCACGATATGTTTGTTCAAACAATTCAATACAGCGTCTTATATAGGGAAGGCATTGACTACTATCATACATCCCGAAGGTGGCACGTTTTGCCTCTTCCCAAATATCATCAGGGATGAGCGGAGTCGTAACCCTTTTCGTAAGATAGTTCAATAGATATTTTACCTCAGCAAGATTTGAGAAGCGAAAGCCCTCCATTGATTGAACTAATTTGCTCTGTATGCCATGTTTTCTCAGAAGGGCTACAATTATAACAGCCTCTTCATTTGTCTGGGTAAGTACACATGATGTATGGCCTTCTTTATGAGCAATAAGGTTTTCAACCAATGGTTGGTACATATACTTCGAGGCGTGGTGATAGAGTTCAACTCTGCCTTCTTCCTTACGTACAGGAACGATGGGCGTAGATTTCATCCTTCTGCTAATGATATTTGCAAAAGTATTAGCAAAATGAACCACATGTCCTGAACTACGATAATTCTCTGTCATCTCAATGAAACGTCTATTGGGCTCTTTTGTCAATTGATAAAGATACTGTGAATCAGAACCACGAAATTCGAAGATATTCTGATCATCATCACCCACAGCGATCACTCGCATTTCTTCATTGTTGTCCATTAGAGCCTTTACCAGTGCATACTCTTCTGCACTCATATCCTGCGCTTCATCTATGACGAGAACAGTCTTTCCAATCTTATTGGGCTCAACTTCTCCTTGATTGATCATGTCTGCGGCTCTTGCAACTACATCCTTTACATCTTCAAGATTGCCTATTCGTCCCAGAAGATCGAAACTATATGAATGGAAAGTTTTAATCTCTACATAATGAGCAGCTTCACCTATTAATTCTATTAATCGTTGTTTGAATTCTGTTGCAGCAGCTCTTGAGAAAGTGAGCATCAGTAGTTGTTCGTGTTTGACGTCTTCGAGCAATAACAAGGAAGCTAATTTGTGAACTAATACTCGCGTTTTCCCACTGCCAGGTCCTGCAGCTACAACAATACAGCGCGACTCCTTGTCAGAGATAATTTCTTTTTGTCTATCTGACAATTGTGCAAAGAGTTTTTGATACTTCTTTGGAGTAATATTCCGTTGAATCTCATTGATTCTTTCTCCCTTGAAATATTTAGAAATGAATCGTTTATATTCCAATTGGAAATAGTCCTGTACGTATTGTTGAGCAGCAGCATAGTTCCGTACCATTAAGTTCGCATACTCGCCTACAATATGAACCTGCTGAATCTTCTGCTTATAGAATTCATCAAGCATACGATAGTCTTCCAGCTTGTAGCGCAGTTTCATATCCTTCAAACGACGTATAGACAAAGCATTGTAGAGAACCATGAAACCACCATCCAATTTTAGAGCCTCAATATTCGAAAGGTATAGGAGTGACTCCTCTACATCTTCTATTTGAACATTCTTGAGTGTACCAAATAGAGACTGTCCTTTAGCCTTAATCTGCCCCAACAAGTCTACAATAGAGAATTGCAACAACTTGCTTGTAGAATTATCAGTAGAAGATTTTGCCATCTGGTCATACAACCATTCCAAAGCAAATCGACAAATCTCCCACCTTTTCTCACTACGCCTGATGGTTATATCCATGTCAGCCTGACGAGTCATCTTAATATTTCTTGCTGGATCTTCTTGTTTGCGGATATATCCTTTTACTGTGAGGAAATAGAGCAGAGTTCGAATGTTTTTCTCATTGGAAGATGTAATGCCGCTATTCACCGCATCGTCGTTAAGTTGCTTACAAGAAATCAAAACGCCACCATCAGGAATACGCTCAAGGATATATTTCTCAAGTTTAGCAAAACGTTCAAGCAACAAAGTGGATTTACGTTCTGTAGAATCTTCCATATATGCCGAGATATCCTTACTATCCGCCAAGATACCCTCCTGTTTCATTCTAGTAACAGCAGAAACCACCTCACTTCTAGTCAATCCCAAGATATCTGCAAGATAATCCACCCGTGACTCTGCCTCAGCATCCTGTGCTTTAGCGACATGCTTTTGTGAAATAAGTGACTTAATAATTCTGATAGCCTTCTGGCGATCCTCATTATCAAATAGCAGGGATTCTGTAATACGCTGACGAGCCTCGTCCATATTTTTAACGGTAATACCTGTAGCAAAAACGCGAGGCATATTAGTCCCTCGTTCCAGATATCCTGCTTGCTCTAATGCAGCAATGGCAGTCCGCACGCGTGTTTCTATGTCAGCTCCTGTATCATTCCATCCTGCCATCCTGGCAATCTCCAATGATGAGCTGCTCATTTGTGGACGAAGTTTAGTCATTTTCTTAACGGCCATCCACACCTGCTGTATTTCACTGATACTGAGTTTTGTCTGGTTTAATAGTACAAAGTGCTTGTCAAGATCGCCATCGCTATACAGAACATAGCAACGGGCGTTCAGATGTGGGTCTCTTCCCGCTCTGCCTGCCTCTTGGACATAATTCTCTAAAGAATCAGATATGTTGTAATGTACCACCAAGCCCACATCACTTTTATCTACTCCCATACCGAAAGCAGATGTGGCTACAATGATACGAACACGACCAGACATGAACTCGTCCTGATTGGCAACCTTTTCATCTTTATCCATCTTACCATTGAATGGCAAGGCTCGATACCCATCTCTAGTTAGTCTAGCAGACAATTCCTTTGTACGACGGGTTCTTGCTACATAGACAATGGTAGGACAATCATATTCTGACAATAAAGCCCTTAGCTTTTGGTATTTCTCTTCATCAGTATCAGCATGAACAACAGAATAGCGCAGATTTGTTCGTGTGGCTTTTGAAGCATATATATCCAGATTTAGCCAAAGAGTTTGCTTGAAATAGTCACATATATCTTGAATCACTTTCTGCTTGGCAGTAGCAGTAAAGCATGATACAGGAATAGCTTGCTTGCAGCCCTTTTTCTTTTGATATTCACTAATAAACTTGCCAATATAAAGGTAATCTACGCGGAAATCCTGTCCCCATGCAGAAAAACAGTGTGCCTCATCTATAACAAAGCGTACCACATGGCGTGCTAAAAGAATCTTTTCAATGGTTTTCGAACGGAGCATCTCAGGGGCAATATATAATAGTGAAGCCTCACCGTCCTGTACTCGTTGAATAGCCAGAGAGCGTGTAATAGGATCAAGTAGTCCATTTATAGTGACAGCATCCGTGATACCTCGATCCTTAAGATTATCCACCTGATCTTTCATCAACGATTGTAAGGGAGATATTACGACAGTTAATCCATGAACTGTCCGACCAGCCATTAATGCTGGTAATTGGAAGGTAAGCGATTTGCCACCTCCTGTAGGAAATATTGCCAATAACGACTTCCCGTCTACAGCTGCTCTAGCAGCTCTTTCTTGTAAAGGTTCTCCTTCGTATGTTCTAAAATCATCATAACCGAAAAATGCTTTCAAATTATTATGAAGGTCTAAGAAACTATTACAGTATTCACAGTCTGGCTCATTACAATGTCGCTGCCTTAAAACTCCCATTACATATTCTACCCCAGGATAATTGTGTAGTACCCACCCTGGGGTGATGGAGCGTTCATCAGATGTGTCAATTAATGATAATGCATAAGCCAGCTCACAAGGGTATTGCTCGACAATAGCAACGATATCAGCATATTGGCAAATGCGCCCTTTGTACTCATTCCATATTAGAGCGGGTAAGTTGGCAGCTGCAGTATCTGCACCAACCATACTCAAAAAGCCGTTAAACTCTTTTTTCCCTTTGAGTAATGCTGATATAATTCTACGTTTCCTTTCTGACAATTCATTCCAGCGAGCTGTCTCATCCATCAGTAAATCGTGTGCTTTCTCACAGTCGTTCACAGGGTTATTCATCTGCTCACTTATCAACTTATCATCTTTCAGAAGTCTATGATAAGGGCGTTCTGGGAAAAGCAGTGGTGAAACATATAGCGTATCAACCAATACCCATTTGCATGGATCATTGCCAAAAAGATATTTAGCATCATGGTTAATAATATTATGCCCACAAAGGTAATCTACATCACGAAGGAAATACTCTAATTCTTCCTTTTTGCAACCATGGTATATAGCCCCATCATATCGTAAAGCCCCGATATCATGGATCTTATGGTCGCTCATGCTGACTTCAACATCTACAATAGCCCAATAACAGTTACCGCGTCTATCCTCCATGCTGAAAATGCATTGTATGGCTGCAAAGATACGATAAAGAAAGCAAAATGCAAAATAAATCGCGAATTATTTAGCATTTCAATGACTCAACTTAATCTTTGCCCCTCCTTTTAACATAAAAGAAACTCCGCATTAACAAGTCGCTTACCAATCCAAATGGGACTCAACGACCACCTACTAAAAAAATTATGAATTGGTTCACCGTCGAGCTATATGGATTCACTGGATTTCTTATATTCCCACTTGCTTTTATCCATTACGCCTCGTCCTCCTTATTTCTCGTTTTGAAGTCTGAAGAATTCTTTCTGTTGCTCAATCTCACGACGTAGCTCTTCCTGTGTAGGCATATAGGTAAGATATTTAGCAGCATAGAGCTGATCGTTGCCGTTGAGTACAGAATAGTGCGCTACATCTTCATCAGTTTCTGCACAGAGCAATATACCGATGGTGGGATTATGCCCTTCTGGTCTCATCAAGTCGTCGTATATCTTTACATACATATCCATCTGCCCAACATCCTGATACCTCAATTTTGTAGTCTTCAAGTCTACAAGAACAAAGCAATGAAGAAAATAATTATAGAACACAAGATCAATATAATAATCTTCCTTCTCTGTATGAATGTGTTTCTGCCTGTCAACAAAGGCAAAACCCTTACCCATCTCCATGAGGAATGGTATCATATCAACAACATCAACAGACTATTTCGGTAACACGACGACTACCCATCGTGACAAATATGGAAATGCGATGGGTACTGACAAATCGAGTACAGATTACTTTGGAAATACCAATACCACTTACTCAGACTCTTATGGCAATTCAAGAGGTTCTTCTACGACTTCCACTGATTACTTCGGTAACACGACGACAACATATCAGGATTCTTATGGCAATTCAA
>JAEEGJ010012672.1_pt1 | contig 20757 bp, 9 predicted proteins | sample 8958761 | NCBI WGS metagenome assembly JAEEGJ01 (sample SAMN16246546, study PRJNA631951) | gut metagenome | biome: gut microbiome; feature: rumen; material: RS-attached | host: Bos | place: Iran: Karaj | collected 2018-10
GTAGGGGCTGTCCGATCCTTCGATGTAGTCGACGGTATAGCTCATGGTGAATTCGTTGGAGACGCTAAGCGTGATGCCTGTCAGCGAAAGTTCGACTGATTCGGGGTTGGCGTAAAGGTAACCATATTTCCGCTGTACAAAGGTGATGGGTTCCTGCTTATGGTTGCGCCATTCGGCACCCGACTCGCTGGGGTCGAATCGGTAGAAGTCGCTGCCCGGGTTGGCGGTCATGGCTGTCGGCACTTGGACGCTAAGGAAGGGGACGGCCAGCAGATAATAGTTGTTCTGGCTGTTTGCATCGTCATAGCCAGCGATGTTCTTTTTCATCGTCACCATAAGGTCCAAGGTGTTGTGTTTCAGCTGTCCGCCGTCGGCCACGGTGATGCTGCCGCCATCGAGGTTCACTTCGTTGGCCACGGCAAGATAGCCCGCAGGAACGGTGACATTGGCCTGGATGATGACATCGCTGCCTGCGGGAGGCACCGTGCCTGTGCTCCAGCAGCCATCGTTGTTCCAGTTGCCGTTGGTGAGGAAGATATACTGTTGCGTGCAGTCCACCGTATAGGTGCCCAGCACGTCGCCAGTATTCATATCCTCGTTACCCTGGCCCTCAAGGATGGTTATTCCATTGGCATCGGCAATCGTATAGAAGCATTCGGTAGGGAAGCTTGGATAGTTACCCATGACCCACTCGAAGCGGAGCTCGCGACCGTCGCAAACAGCGAGGGTGAAAGTCTCGGTGATGGGTGCGTTGGGGTGGTCGTTGATATGATTTGTCATGGTTGCCAAGATGGTTCCGGTCTCCACGTCCACTACACGGATGGCGTTGCCGTTCCATGTGTCGCCGTAGCTGTCGGTGAGCGTGAAAGTGAGCTCGCACCGGTCTTCGGGCGGGCAGAAGGCAGGGGTGAAGCTGAAGTCGTCGAGGTAAAGACGATATTGGTCGTATGAGTTGAGCTTGACAGCCACGTACTTGGTGCCTTCTGGGAAGTAGTCCTCATAGAGCATCCAAGTGGTTTCGTCATTGGCGGTCACCTCTGCGCCCCAAGTGAAGGCGCTCGGCGATTTTGTGGTTGTGGAGTATCCTACCTGGAAGGTCTCGGGATAGATGTTCATATAATTCTTGTAGTAGAACGACACGTTCATGCCTGTGGTTCCCTCAAACTTGGGTGAGATAAGGTATTGGGGCGGGTTGGTATTGTACCAGAACTGGAAGCCATAGTTGCCTTCGTGAGCGGCATAGAGGTTGATGCCTGAAGAGCTGTGGCAATCCAGCCTTGTCCAGCAGTCAAACTCGTTGGTGTCTTCGAAGCCATAGCTGTAAGGCAGGCTTCGGGGCTCACAAATCGGCGTGTAGTCGAAGGTGGTCTTGGGGATGAAGTTGCGCTGCGTGGGTTCAATCGCTTCAAGGCTGTTGTAGTCGTAGCCTTGCACGGAAGCGTCGGTGGCGGTCACGCCAGCCCATGTGACGGACTTATAGTTGCCTTTGGTGATGTTGTACACACCGACCAATAGGTTGCCGCCGTTGTAGTGGTAAGGGGTGTTGAAGTGGATGGTCATCTCGCTTCCCGTGCCGTCGAGAAGGCCCTCGTACACAACCGTAGCCCCGCCAGTGCCGCTGAAGGCATTGATGGAAGCGTCGTTCACTTCCTTCATGAACACCCTGAACGTGCTGGTCCAGCGATCCGATGCGGGAGAGGTGGCATAGAACTTCATGTTGATGATGTCGCAACCAACCATCTCGACAAGTTCAGTGGAAGGCATCACGAACTCTGCCTTCAGGTAAGCGTCGGCATAGAAACCGTACACAGGAACGTAGCCGTTCGTGGCTGTCCCGTCAAACACGGACAGTGCTTCGAAGCATTGCATATTGGTGAAGTTGCTCCAGCCCGAGGCCGACTGGTAGTCTTCCAACGAGGGGCAGGGCACATACACGGGGATGCTTGTCGGAACATCTTCGAAAGCGTCTTCGCCCAAGGTGGGTGGCGTCTCAGGAAGTGCTGTAATGGAAGTGAAGCCTGTGCAATACGAGAAAGCATCTTGGGCTATCGAAGTCACGTCACTGCCGAGGGTCAATGCGCCCGTGAAGCCGCAATTCTGGAAAGCTTGTTCGCCTATCGTAGTTACATTATTGCCAATGGTCAGCGAGCCAGTGAAGCCCGTGCAACTATTGAAAGCCCCAACGCCTATCGTGGTCACGGAATTGGGGATGGTCAGCGAGCCAGTGAAGCCCGTACAAAGAGTAAAAACAACATCGCCTATCGTGTTCAGCGAACTGCCGAGGGACAAGCCCGTGAAGTTCATACAGAAAGCAAAAGCAGCATCGCCCATGGTGGTCACGGAATTGGGAATGGTCAGTGAGCCAGTGAAGTTCACGCAACCAAAGAAAGCAGATTGGCCTATTGTGGTCAGGGAGCTACCAAGGGTCAAAGAACCGTTGAAACCAGTCGTATAGAATGCATAATCGCCTATCTCAGTCACGGAGTTTGGAATGTTCAACGATCCAGTGAAGTTGGTGCATTCGTAGAACATATATGCGGGAATCCTTTGCACGCTGTTGCCGATGGTGAGTGTCCCAGAGCAGCCTTCAAAAGGTTTAGCTGTTGTAGTAACATCTACGCAATTGATGGCGTTGAAGTTCACATGAGAAAAGATAGCACCCTTGGTCAAATGGGCGGGGACTCTTTGAACATTACTGCCAATGGTAATCGTGCCGGTGTAGTGTTCAAAAGGTATGTCACCTTCATCAAAATCTGCGCAACTGGTGGCGTTGTAGTTCACTTGAGAAAAGCCACAACGACGAAACGCCCACTGGCCTATCGAGGTCACACCAGTACCAATAGTCAGCGTACCCCCCGCGAAATTATAACATTCCTCAAAAGCAGCCGCGCCTATCGTAGTCACGGAATTCGGGATGATCAGGTTTCCACTGAAGCCTGTATAAGCCATAGCGCAATAACGGAAAGCACAACCGTATATCGTGGTCACGTGATCGCCAAGAGTCAAACTCGAAAAGTGTAAACATTCAAAGAAAGCAAAACCGCCTATCGTAATCACAGAATTCGGAATGACTAGCGGTCCCGTGAAACTGCACTGATAGAAAGCACTATTGCCAATTGATGTCACGGAACTGCCTATGGTCAGCGTGCCATCGAAGTCAGATTCTATGAACATATATGATGGGATTCTTGTCACATTGTTGCCAATGACGAGTGAGCCTGTGCAATCTTCAAAAGGATAATCTTCTTCCTCAACATCTGCGCAATTGGTGGCGTTGAAGTTCACTTGAGTGAGACTGTTGCAACCAGAGAAAGCACCACGACCTATTGTAGATACATTAGTGCCTATGGTCAGCGTACCCTCGAACCCACTGCATCCTTCGAAAGCATAATCGTCTATCGTACTCACGGAGTTTCCAATGGTCAAGTTGCCCGTGAAACCTGAGCATTGAGAGAAAGCGGCCCAACCTATCGTGTTCACGGAACTTGGGATGGTCAAGTTACCCGAGAAACCTGAACATTGAGAGAAAGCCTGTTCGCCTATTGTGGCCACAGAACTGCCTATGGTCAGGTTACCCGTGAAGCCGTAGCAATAATTGAAAGCCCCATCGCCAATTGAGGTTACGGAACTCGGGATGGTCAGCGAACCCGATAGGTTGTAGCATTGATCGAAAGCATGATCGCCTATCCTTTTCACATAATAGGTGACCCCATTATAGGTGACACTGCTTGGCAGGGTGATGTTCCCAGAGGGTTTGGTATATCCACCCCAGGGATTAGCATTATTATTTGACGGATAGGTTATTTCCACATAATGCTGGGTGGAATTGATGATGTTGTAGTACAACGTCTGCCCTGTGGAACAGGTCTTTGAAAAACTGTACGCATACGCCGTTCCCATGCCCAAACTGAGGGCAAGGAGGAGGACGAAGACTCCTTTTTGATGTTGTAGAGTTCTTTTCATAATGTGATATTTTTGTTGGTTAATTGTCGCAGTAACAGGCTCCTAGGGGGTAAACTCATCCCCCTCCCCTGCTTATGGTTATAGTTTTTCGCCCACAAATTTAAAGGGAATTATTGAAACAGCTGTAAGTAAAATTACTTATTGCGACAAAAAAATTACAAAAAAAAAGCCCCGGGGGCTTCCCCCGAGGCTCTAATTATTGAAATAGGTATAGAATTTTTTATTTGCCGTCCAAGGCTTTCACTTCTTCCATCATGTTGAGTTTCACGTAGATGGAACGCAGCACGTTCCTCACATCGTCGGAAGGCTGAGCTTCATAAGCCCTTTGCAGGAAAGGAAGGCCTGTGCGGAGCAATTCGTTGCCTTGTTCGATCAGGCTATTGTATTGTTCCTGCTCGGCTTTCGAGAAACCGGTGATTTCATTAGCCTGTTCGATGTATTGGTTAGCCATTGAGGTGTAGAGCACACCGATGTTGTAGATGGCATCATAGTAGTCGGGGTTGATGGCCAAAGCATCTTCGTAGTACTTACGGGCTTTTTCAACATCGTAGACGTCCTTGTTGTTCTCGTCGCCATAGATGGTACCCAGCACGAAGAGCAATTGGGCGTTTTCAGGGTCAAGTTCACGGAGTCTGTTGAGGTCTTCAACGGCTTCGGCACCCTTGCCTTCTTTCAGGTAAGCGTTTACCTTTTCGAGGATGAGGTTGGCGTCGCCAGGGTTCTTCTCCAAACCGGCATTGATCATGGCCATGGCTTGTTCGGCATTGCCCAATCCGTTGTAGCAAGCGGCAAGGTGACGATAGATGTCGGAAGTTTCCGTACCATTGTTCTTCACCTCGGTGAAATACTCCAAAGCGGTGTTATAATCCCCAGCGCGAAGAGCGGAAGTAGCAGCCAAGTTCAGCATGTCGTTGGCATCGGGGCTACCCAATGACTTGGCAATGTCGTAAGCCTTCTTGAACATGGGAGCAGCTTCGACAAACTTACCAGTGTTATAGTCGTCGGCACCTTTTGAATAATAGGTGGTCATGACGGAACCCACACGCTGGTAGATCTCCTGCTTGTTATCCTCAAGGAAGTCAGGATTCTTCATGCAGTTCATCAGCGACTCGTAAACAACCTCCAAAGCGTTGGGAGCCTTGGCTATCAAAGCCTCGTCACCCGATTGGATAATGTTCTGATAGATGGCAGCGCGATACAGCCAAGCCTGGGCCTGGTCGTTGGGCTTCATGCCAGCAAACTGTTCGTGGTTGACGCATTTTTCAATGGAGACCATGGCCTTTTCGTATTGGCCATTCTTGTTGTACATGTAAGCGTCGGTTCTGTCTTTCTTTTGGGCCATCATCACGTTGGCGGTGAGCAGGACGGCCAGCAAAATCATTACTTTTTTCATTTTCTCAATTATTTAAAGTTTGACAATTTTCGATTTTTATTCCTTATAGCAATTATTGTTCCAAATTGGTTTGAATTGCCTCCCATGTCATTCCAGCGTAGGCTTGTGCGTAAGGGGGAATCTATGGGAGGCACTTCTCATTAGTTATTCTTTTCTTCACTTTCGGTCGACTCTTCGACGGACTCAGGGGCCTCGGTTCCATCTGGTATATGCGTTTCAACAGGTTCAACGACCTCGGCCTCTGTCTCTTCAGGCTCGTCTTCATGCTCCACCTTGGTGACGGCGGCAATCTCGTCAGAACCACGCAGGTCGATGAGCTTCACGCCTTGTGTGGCGCGTCCCATCACACGCAACTTACTGACTGCCATGCGGATCACGATGCCCGACTTGTTGATGATCATCAGGTCTTCATCGTCGGTCACGGCCTTGATGGCGATGAGGTCGCCGGTCTTGTCGGTGATATTCAAGGTCTTCACGCCCTTCGCACCACGGTTGGTGATGCGGTAGTCCTCGATGTCGGAACGCTTGCCAAAGCCCTTCTCAGAAACGACCAGGACGGTCTGTTGCGGGTCGTTGATGCACACCATGCCGATGACTTCGTCCTCAGGCGAACCCAAGGTGATGGCTTTCACGCCCGTAGCGGTACGGCCCATCGGGCGGACGGTCTGCTCGTTGAAGCGGACGGCCTTACCCGAACGCACAGCCATCAGCACCTCGTCGTTGCCGCTGGTGAGGCAAGCCTCCAGCAGCTGGTCGTCCTCGCGGATGTTGACAGCGATAATGCCATTTTGGCGCACATTCTTATAGGCAGCCAAGTTGGTCTTCTTGATGATACCCTTCTTGGTGCACAGGATGATGTAGTTGTTCTCGAGGTATTCCTCATCGCTCATGCTCTTCACGTTGAGGTAGGCCATCACCTTATTGTCCTTGTCGAGCGGCAACAGGTTCTGGATGGCGCGGCCCTTGCTGTTCTTGCCCTCTTCGGGAATCTCAAAGGCACGCAATTTATAGCACTTGCCTTGCTCGGTGAAGAAGAGCAGGTGGTTGTGGTTGGTGGCCGTGAAGATGTGTTCGATGAAATCGGTGTCGCGGGTGGCGGAGCCCTTCGAGCCCTTGCCGCCGCGGCTCTGCACACGGTACTCGGTCAGCGGCGTGCGCTTGATGTAACCGAGGTGCGAGATGGTGATGACCACGGCGTCGTCGGCGATGATGTCCTCCATGCGGAACTCACCGGCGGCGGGCACGATTTGGGTGCGGCGGGCATCGCCATATTTTTCTTTGATGACCAGCAGTTCGTCCTTGATGATCTGGAACTGCAATTCCTCATTCTGTAGAATTTCGTGGAAATGCTTGATGCGTTCGTGGATTTCGTCCAACTCATCCATGATCTTCTTGATCTCGAGGCCGGCCAACTGACCGAGGCGGTAGGCCACGATGGCGCTGGCTTGCGGGTCGTCGAAACCGAACTTGTCCATGATGGCTTGCTTGGCTTCAGGCGTGCCACCCTTACAGGCGCGGATGGTGGCGATGATCTCGTCCACAATATCGATGGCGCGGGCAAGACCTTCCAAGATGTGGGCACGGTCTTCGGCTTTCTTCAGCTCGAAGCGCGTGCGGCGCAGGATGATCTCGTGACGGTGGGCCACAAAATGCTCAATCAGCTGCTTGAGGTTCAAGGTATAGGGACGGCCGTTTACCAAAGCCACGTTGTTCACATTGAACGAGCTCTGCAGCGGAGTCATCATAAACAGTTTGTTGAGCACCACGTCGGGGTTGGCGTCGCGCTTCAGCTCATACACTACGCGGATGCCTTTTCTGTCTGACTCGTCGCGGATGTCGGCCAGGCCTTCCAGCTTCTTCTCGTTGACAAGGTCGGCGGTCTTCTTGATCATCTCGGCCTTGTTGACCTGATAAGGAATGGAGGTGGCGATGATGCGTTCATGGCCGTTGTGTTCCTCGAAGTGGGTCTCGCCGCGAAGGACGATGCGTCCCCTACCCGTCTCAAACGCTTCGCGCACACCTTCGTATCCGTAGATGACGCCAGCGGTCGGGAAATCGGGAGCCTTGATGTATTGCATCAGCTCCTGCGTGGTGATATCGCGGTTGTCAATATAGGCGATGATACCGTCGACGCATTCGCTGAGGTTATGGGGCGCCATATTGGTGGCCATACCCACGGCAATGCCGTTGGTACCGTTTACTAATAAGGTAGGAATCTGGGTAGGCAGCACGGTAGGTTCCTGCAACGAATCGTCGAAGTTGTTCTGGAAGTCGACGGTGTCCTTGTCGAGGTCGTCAAGCATCTCTTCAGCGATCTTCTGGAGGCGTGCCTCGGTGTAACGCATGGCGGCAGGGCTGTCGCCATCTACCGAACCGAAGTTACCTTGGCCGTCGACCAAAGGATAGCGCAATGACCACGGCTGGGCCATACGCACCATGGCGTCGTAGACTGACGAGTCGCCGTGCGGATGGTACTTACCAAGCACCTCACCGACGATACGGGCCGATTTCTTGTAGCCGCTACGCGAGGTGACGCCCAGTTCCTTCATACCGTATAGCACACGACGGTGCACAGGTTTCAAGCCATCGCGCACGTCGGGCAAGGCACGCGAGATGATGACGGACATCGAATAGTCGATGTAAGCCGACTTCATCTGGTTCTCAAGGTTGACTTTGATAATTTTTTCTCCTGAGAGTTCTTCAGGCATTTCTTCCTGATTTTCAGGATTGTTGATATTGTTTTCGTCCATTTTCGGGTTCTAATTTTCGCTTTTACAAATAAGGGTGCAAAAATACGAAATAATCCGATAGGTTCGACAAAAATTGGGTAAAAACTTCCTATTAACACAAATCCCGTAGCGGAACCTTGCCACGGGATTCGAGATGTTTTATTTAGCAAAGTTTACAAGGCAAATACACTATTACTTTTTCTTGCCGCTCCATTTCTTTGATGGTTCGGCTTCGTTGTAGTCCCACTTGCCGGTAAAGGCCGAGAAGTCGGAGTTGAATTCCATTACAAGCCGCCCCTTGCCGTTTGACTGCGTCCAGCGTCCGGTGAGGGTATGTCCTGAGAGCGTTCCCTCAATGCGGCCGTCATGCCAATTGTAGGTGCCAGTTACCTTGTTGCCATTGACTTTCAAGGTCATTTCGTTGAAATCGGTGTTGTAAACACCGGCAGCGGATGGCGAATTAACTGGAGTGACAGTGCTGTTGTTATTGGTTGTAGAATTCTTTATTTTCCTTCCGCTCCAATTCTTTGATGGTTCGGCTTCGTTGTAGTCCCACTTGCCGGTAAAGGCCGAGAAGTCGGAGTTGAACTCCATTACAAGCCGCCCCTTGCCGTTTGACTGTGTCCAGCGTCCGATGAGGGTATGTCCTGAGAGCGTTCCCTCAATGCGGCCGTCATGCCAATTGTAGGTGCCAGTTACCTTGTTGCCGTTGACTTGCAAGGTCATTTCGTTGAAATCGGTGATGTAAACACCGGCGATTCCGTTTGAGTTAGTTTGGGTGGGTGCTTTCTCGATGATCCATTGTTGCTGGAATCCTTTGTGCGCTCTCCAAATTTGTATTGTATTATTGTTCTTGATAATGCCTTCATCTAGGTCGAGGCAGTAGTCCGAGTTACCTGCTGCCATCAACGCGTATGAGCCATTGCTCAGTAGTTCAGGAATCCAGAGTTGGTTGGTAGCACTACGATATTCATAGAGTTGGACTTGCGTATCATCGGCGTAGGTTGAGCCTTTCACGTCCAACACATACTTGTCGTTAACCATGCTATGGAAAACAACTTTGCCATTTGTGTGAGTCACCTTCCATTTTTGGGAATTGTCGTTTTGCCACTTCCAAAGATGGACAAGGTTGGAATTACTGGCCTTGCCATCCTTCAGCGTCAGCACGTAATCAGGATTCTTGGCGAACTTGATCACATATTCGCCGTCAGCAATAGTGGTATTTGTGGCTTGAACAGGTTTCGGCATTTTGGAGGCTTTCTCAAAGATCCATTGTTCTTGGAATCTATTATGAACATTCCAGAGTTCGATCTTGTTGTCGTTCTTGGCAACACCATCTTTCAAGTCAAGACAATAGTTTGGGTTGCCCGCCGTCTTCAGTATGTAGGAACCATTACTCGTGCGTTCAGCTGTCCATAGCTGATTGTCATTGCCATGATAAGTGTAGACATTGATTTGTGTACCATTGGCATACTTATAGCCCGTCACATCCAACACATAGTTGTTATCGACCATGCTTCGGATGACCATTTTGCCGTTCGTATGGGTCACCTTCCATTTTTGGGACTTGTCATTTCTCCACTTCCAAAGGTGGACAAGGTTACTATTGCTTGCCTTACCATTTTTCAAAGTCAACACGTAATCGGGACCCTGGGCGAATCTGATGACGTATTCGCCCTCTGGAATCAGCTGGGCAAAAGCAGTGGCAGTAAAAGCCAAAACGACCATTAAGGTTAAGAATAGTTTTTTCATAATGAATTGATTTAGTTTGAGTTATTTTTAAGATTGTGCAATTTGCTTTTTTTGTTTCGCGTGTTATTTTTTCAGCTATCACAAGGCAATAGTAAACATAAAGTATAGAATTTGCTTGTTTTCAAAAAAACCAAGGGACTTCAAATTATACTTGGTTTTCTTGGTTTTGGGTTATCAGGATGCCGAAGTCCTTTCAACCCGCTGCAAAGATATACATTTTATCCTATGTGACAATCTTTTATGACAATTTTTTGAGTTTGGTGCGTATGTATGTATAAGAGAGCTGTTGCGTATGCGCGCTGCAACACCATCTGCTTGAAAAAAAATCCTCCAAATTTGATTCTAAACAAATAAAAAATCTATGCTTTTATTGTTTTTACTCTGGCGCGGCGCGGTTTTTGTTTGTACCTTTGCACTCTGAATGAATCAGACAGAAGAAAAGCAGGGTATTTTATTAAAGTATTGATAACAAACGAATTAGAATAATATGGATGCAAAATTCTCTCCCCGCGTTCGTGCCATTTTGTCACTTAGCCATCAGGAGGCACAACGCTTAGGGAACGCATACGTCGGGTTGGAGCACCTTTTTCTGGGTATGTTGAAGGAAGGTGGCAGCAGCGCCATCAAGATTTTGGAGAACCTCAACCTGAACATCGAAGTATTCTCGAAGAAACTGGAAGCCTCGGTGCGCACTGCCAACAGCAACTCCAGCCAAGTGCTGGCATTGCCTCTGACCAAGCAGGCCGAGCGCGTGCTGAAGTTCACCTATATTATCGCCAAGGAGTTCCATTCGGACATCGTCCGCTCCGAACACCTCATGCTGGCCATCCTGCACGAGAAGAACAACATCATCTCGCAAAACCTCGAGTTTGAGGGCATCAACTATGATAACTTCAAGCAGGAACTACTGCGCTTCACGGCCGAAAACAGCGACCCACAGGAATCGGCGCCCGAAGAGCAACAAGGCTACGCTTCCAACATCTTCAATGATGATGACGAAGAGGAAGAAGACGACCTGATGAACGAGATCCGTCCGCAGCAGGAGAAGCCCAAGAAGACTCCTGCAGCCAAGAGCAAGACGCCCGTCCTCGACAACTTCGGCCGTGACCTCACCAAAGCGGCTGAGGAGAACCGCCTCGACCCCATCGTAGGCCGTGAGCGCGAGCTGGAGCGCATTGCCCAAATCCTCAGCCGTCGCAAGAAGAACAACCCCATCCTCATCGGTGAGCCTGGTGTGGGCAAGTCGGCCATCGCCGAGGGTTTGGCCATACGCATCGTACAACATCGCGTGCCACGCACCTTATTTAATAAACGCGTCGTCATGCTCGACATCGGCTCCATCGTGGCCGGAACCAAATACCGCGGCCAGTTTGAGGAACGCATCAAGGCCATCCTCAACGAGTTGGAGAACAACCGCGACATCATCCTCTTCGTCGACGAAATCCACACCCTCGTCGGCGCTGGCAATGCCAACGGTTCCTTGGATGCCAGCAACATGTTCAAACCCGCCTTGGCGCGTGGCGAGTTGCAGTGCATCGGTTCCACCACCTTGGACGAATACCGCCAGTACATCGAGAAAGACGGTGCCTTGGAGCGCCGCTTCCAGAAGATCCTCGTCGAGCCTACCACGCCCGCCGAGACCATCGAGATTTTGAACAACATCAAACCGAGATACGAAGACCATCACTTGGTCACTTACACACCCGAGGCCATCGAAGCCTGCGTGAAACTCACCGACCGTTACCTCAGCGACCGCCACCTGCCCGACAAGGCCATCGACGCCTTGGACGAAGCCGGTGCGCGCGTACATATCAAGAACATCGACGTGCCGAGCGAGATCACCGAGTTGGAAAGCCGTCTCGACGCTGTGCGCAAGGACAAGAAAGCCGCCATCGCCGAGCAGAAGTTCGAAGAGGCGGGCATGTACCGCAACGAAGAGGTGAAGCTCATGGCCCAACTCGAAGACGTCAAGAAGGCATGGGAAGACAACGCCGTGGCGCACCGCCAGCCTGTGACCGAGCAAAACGTCGCCGAGGTTGTCGCTATGATGACGGGCGTGCCCGTGCAGCGCATCGCCAAGAATGAAGGCGACCGCCTGATGCACATGGAGACCGAGTTGGCAGGCACTGTTATCGGTCAGGACGAGGCCATCAAGAAAGTGACCCGCGCCATCCGCCGCAACCGTGCCGGACTGAAAGACCCGAACAAACCCATCGGCTCGTTCATCTTCCTCGGTCCTACCGGTGTCGGTAAGACCTATCTCGCCAAGGTGCTGGCCAAGTTCCTCTTCGACAGCGAGGACGCCCTCATCCGCATCGACATGAGCGAATACATGGAGAAGTTTGCCGTGTCGCGCCTCGTAGGAGCGCCTCCCGGATACGTAGGGTATGAAGAAGGCGGTCAACTCACCGAAAAGGTACGCCGCAAGCCCTACTCCATCGTCTTGCTTGACGAGATTGAGAAGGCACACCCCGATGTGTTCAACCTGTTGCTCCAAGTCCTCGACGACGGCCAGCTGACCGACAGCCTCGGTCGCAAGGTCGACTTCAAGAACACCATCATCATCATGACCTCCAACATCGGATCGCGCCAGCTGAAGGACTTCGGCCAGGGTGTGGGCTTCGGCACTCAGGCCAAGCTCAACTCGAAGAACGAGTACTCGCAGAGCGTCATCGACAACGCCCTGAAGCGCACCTTCGCGCCCGAGTTCCTCAACCGCGTCGACGACGTGGTGATGTTCAACGCCTTGGAGAAGAAAGACATCCAGAAGATTATTGGCATCGAGATCCGTCAGGTGGTGAAACGCGTCGAAGAGATGGGTTACAAGATCGAGATCACCGAGAAGGCCATGGACTTCCTTGCCGAGAAGGGCTGGGACGAACAGTATGGTGCCCGTCCGCTAAAGCGTGCCGTCCAGAAGTATGTGGAAGACGTGCTGGCCGAGTCCATCATCTCGTCCAACCTCCACATCGGCGACACCATCAGCATCGACATGGCCGAAAACGGCGAAGAGACCGTCGTCAACATCATCCCGAACGAGAAGAAAGTCCTTGAAGAAGCCAAAGTCTGATGAACTACGACTTCAAGAAACATATCAGTAGTAAGATCTTTAAGGTGATTGCCTACGCCAGTGCGGAGTTGGGCTATAAGACCTATGTCATCGGCGGCTACGTGCGCGACATCCTGTTGCGCCGCCCATCGAACGACATCGACGTGGTCACCGTGGGCAGCGGCATCACCCTGGCCAAGAAGGTCGCCTCCCTCCTGCCCGGCCACAAGGAAGCCAAATACTACGGTGCCTTTGGCACAGCCATGATCCGCTTTGATGGCATGGAAGTCGAGTTTGTGGGCGCAAGGAAAGAGTCGTACGACCGCAACAGCCGCAAACCTGTGGTGGAAAACGGCACCTTGGAAGATGACATCAGCCGCCGCGACTTCACCATTAATGCCATGGCCATCAGTCTCAACGCCGAGGACTTCGGCACCCTCATCGATCGCTACAACGGCATGGGCGATATGGAAGAGCTGCTGTTGAGGACCCCTTTGGACCCCGACATCACCTATTCCGACGACCCTTTGCGCATGATGCGTGCCGTGCGCTTCGCCTCTCAACTGAAGTTTTACATCGAGCCCGAGTCGTTTGAGGCCATCAAACGCAATGCCCACCGCATCAAGATCGTCTCGATGGAGCGCGTCACCGAAGAACTGAACAAGATCATTCTCTCGCCAAAACCTTCTATTGGCTTTAAACTTTTGGACGAAAGCGGGCTGTTGAAACTCATCTTCCCACAACTCTCGCAGCTGAAAGGCGTAGAGGTGGTACAAGGCAGAGGCCATAAGGACAACTTCCTGCACACCTTACAAGTGCTCGACCAGGTGGCCGAGAAGAGCGACGACCTCTGGCTGCGCTGGGCTGCCTTGCTGCACGACATCGCCAAGCCCCAGACCAAACGTTGGGAAGACGGCACAGGCTGGACCTTCCACGGCCACGAGTTCAAAGGCTCCAAGATGGTGCCCAAGATCTTCGCCGCCATGAAGCTGCCCTTGAACGAGAAGATGAAATACGTGGAGAAGCTCGTGCTCCTTCACCTCCGCCCCATCGTGTTGGCCGAAGACATCGTCACCGACAGCGCCGTGAGAAGGCTCTTGTTTGACGCTGGCGACGACATCGACGATCTCATGTTGCTTTGTCATGCCGACATCACCTCGAAGAACGAAGAGAAGATCAAGAAATATCACCACAACTTCGAAATCGTTCAGGAGAAGCTGAAGGAAATAGAGGCCAAAGACCACCTGCGCAATTGGCAGCCTCCCATCGACGGCATTGCCATCATGGAGACCTTCGGCATCCCCGAGGGTCGCGAGGTCGGCGTCATCAAGAATGCCATCCGCGAGGCCATCCTCGACGGGGTCATCGGAAACAACTTCAGCGAGGCGTATGCCTTTATGAAAGAGGAAGGACAAAAGTTGGGACTGAATGTGGTGAAGGAAATCCAAGAACCGATTGTGGTGGCTAATAATGGGCCAGTGCCAAACAAAGTATAACAAGTCCTTAAACCTTATGCCAAAAAACGCGCCTTTTACCCTCATTGCGGGCTTGACCCGCAATCTCCCAAGCAATAAGGATTCGTCTTCGTGCTTGGGAGATGGCGGATGTTCCTCCGCCATGAGGGTTAAAAGCGCAATAGTAACCCCGCTCAGTCTAAAGTCTCATGTCCGATAAAAACAAAACGCTTATAGTAATCGCCGGCCCCACAGCCTCAGGCAAGACCGCTTTCGCCATTAAAGTGGCCAAGGCCTTGGACACCGTCATCCTCTCCGCCGATAGCCGGCAGTTCTACAAGGAGATGAGCATCGGCACGGCAGCACCCAACGCAGAAGAGTTGCGCCAAGCGAAACACTACTTCGTGCATCACATCAGCATCGAGGACAAATACGACGTGGCCGACTACGAGCGCGACGCCATACAACTTTTGGACGAGCTCTTCAAAACCCATGACACTGTTGTCATGACCGGCGGCTCCGGCCTCTTCATTGACGCGGTGTGCAACGGCATCGACGCCATGCCTGACGTGGAACCTGAAATCAGGGAAAAAGTCGAAAAGCTATACCATGACGAAGGCTTGCATGGCATGCAAGAGGTCTTGCAGCGTCTCGACCCCGACTATTACGCCATCGTAGACCAACAGAACCCACGCCGCCTGCAGCGCGCCCTTGAAGTCTGCTACCAAACCGGAAAGCCTTTTTCCTCCTTCCGCAGCGGCAACACCGTCAAGCGTGACTTCGACATCAAGAAATACGCCATGCTCTGGGACCGTCAGCAACTTATCAAGCGCATCGACAAGCGGGTGGACATGATGATGGAACAAGGGCTACTCAACGAAGCCAAGGCGCTCTATCCCAAACGGGACTTGAACGCCTTGAACACTGTAGGTTACAAAGAATTATTCGCCTATTTCGACGGCAGTTGCAGCCTAAAAGAAGCCGTGGAACAAATCAAGATCCACACGCGGCAATATGCCAAGCGGCAGATGACGTGGTTAAGAAAAGACACAAGTTACCAATGGGTAACAACTGACGATTTGGAGGAAGTCATTCGTCAAACCAAACCATTCAAGAAGGCGTAATTCACCATCTCGGTCGTCGAGTCACATCCTATTTTATTAAAAATCTTATTTTTATGTGATTCCACCGTACGAGCACTGATAAAGAGCTCGTCTGCGATTTCCTTTGAGGTCTTGCCCAAGGCACAGAGACGAATGATGTCGAGTTCGCGTTGCGTGAGGCTTTCGTTTTTCTGCACACCTTCCGAAGAGAGTTCCTCGGAATCATGGCCAAAATAGTCCTTACCTGCAAAAACGGATGTGATGACCGTAGCAAGGCCTTGTGGGGTAACATCCTTGCTGACAAAGCCATTGAGACCTTCATGGATCATGGCATCGAGTTCTGGGTTGTTGTCCTCGCCCGACACCAGCAACACTTTGATTCTGGGAAAACGCTGTTTGGCCACTTTCAACACATCCATGCCGGTACCGTCGGGCAAGAAATAGTCAAGCAGAATCAAGTCGACTTCGTCGGAGTGATGCTGAAGAAAATCCAAGGCCTGAGCTACGTTTTCGGCCTCTGACTTGAGCACACAGGCCAAGCCAGAATAGGACAAGGCCATGTGTAGGCCGACACGATAAAGCGGGTGGTCTTCCACCAATAGGATTTTGATTTTGTCTTTTTGTATCATGGCTTTGGCTTCTTTATGTTAAACCGTATTGTTGTTCCCTCGCCTTCAACGCTTTCGATGAGCAATTGTCCACCGTTCTTCACCATCAGCTGACGACTCACGAACAGGCCTATGCCCGTGCCTCGCTCGCCGTATGTGCCTTTGGTAGGCTTCACCGTTTCGTGCATCAACTCTTGCATGCGCTGTTGGCTGATGCCTACTCCACGGTCAACCACCTCGACCCAAACCTGCTTGTCTTCCTCGACAGCCCTCACCGTAATCTCGCCTCCCTCCTTGGAGAACTTGATGGCATTGGTGAGCAGGTTTTGGAAAACGATATTGAACACGTTGACCTTGTCATAGCATTGCAGGTTGGGCGCAATGTCGTTAACCACCACAAGGTTCTTGGATTTCAGCTCTTCGGCATGAGGCCTCACACCCTCCTCCACGGTCTGCAAAAGGTTGAACAATGCAGGTGGATTGGCTTCCTTGCCCAACTCGCCATAGATCCAGTGAAGGATGGTATAAAGCTTGTCTTTCAACTCATCGGAGCCCTTCTTCAGTGCCACCATGTTCTCCTTCAACTCCTCGCGACTGAGGCTGTCGAAATGCTCATTGGCCAATTTCAACACCATGTTCTGCGCCAGCACCGAGTTCTTCACATCGTGAGAGGCCACCGAAAGAATTCGGTTTTGGGTGTCGTTGAGCCGCGCCAAAGTCTGATTCTGCTTTTTCCTGACACGAATCAAGCGAATCAAGATAACCATGATGACAATAAGCAGCCCGGCAAACACAAAAAGTATGATGATTTCGGCGGCTTGCGTCCGGTTGTTTTTCTCTTGAATCTCAAGTTGGTGCTCTTTCTCAGCCAGGTCATACCTCACTTGATAATCACGGATAAGGGCCAGCTGACTCTCATTGAAGATCGAGTCTTTAAGGGCTGTGCTTAACTCAAAATACTCCAAGGCTTTTTGAGCATCATATTTCCTCGATGCTTCACTTGCCCCCCTATAGGCATTGAGCAGGCATTCGTCGAATTGGCCTTCCTTTGAAAAGGCTATGGCTTTCTGGAAATGAGCCTCCGAATCCTTGTATTGTCCTTTGGTAAGACGAAAATGGCCGAACAAAATCTCAATCTCAGCTTGAAGGAAAATGTCTTCTTCTGACTCAGCCAAATGCAAAGCCTCCTCAAGCATCGAAAAGGCTTCGTCTTCCCGACCAGCTGCAAAATAGGAGCGCGCAACCACCATCCTCCGCTGGACGACCTTATTAGGCGAGTCATTGTGATGTAGCGAATAATCCAAGGCCTGTTCCGAAAGGGCTATGGCCTTCTCAACCTTTTCCCTTCTACGCTGTCCCTCAATTCGCTCCGATTGCGAGAGATAGATGTCGGCAAGATTGTTCAGGTAGGTAGCCATATCCAGGTAGTCACGGTCTTCCTTCAACTCGCCCATCATGTTGATACACTTGGTGTTCATGTCTTCCGCCCTATCCAATTCACCCATTGAGGAATAGATGGCCGCCATATTGTTGGTAGTGTAACGTATATTTCGCTCGTAAAACGGATTGGCTTCCTGTTCGTTGAGCTGCATCATAAGTTCATTACAACGGTTGTAGCTGTCAATAGCCTCTTCAAGTTGAGCCATGCGTTGGTAGGCCACTCCTAGAGTGTTGTAACAGCCCGCCATATTGAAAAGGTCATCTTTTTGGCTGTATTGCTCAATGGCTTTGTTGGCATAGCTTATGACTTCCACCATCTCAGTGCGGTCGAAATGCCAAAAAATCAGCGTCTTAAGCAATTTATCATTCATTGCCTCCGACGGAGTATCGTTGGTAAAGCCAGCCGAGTCGCCCGCCATAGTCACAATTTCGTTGGCTAAACGCACCGCATTTTCGCCACGGCTTGTGAGAAAAGCGTTATACAGGCTGTCGATCTCATGCGCCGCGACCGAAGCCGTCATCCAGAGGCATCCTATGAGTAAAAGCAATTTTTTCATCGCCACAAAGATATACATTTATTGGTAATACCGCACCAGCCCCTCAGCAGGAGCCTTCAAAACGTTGCCCAACGTGAGGCCATAATCGACCAACGTCTCTTCCAACACATCGCTGAAATAATAGGCTACAGACCCTACGAAACCCACCTTCAGCGAACGGCATTCACCGAAGCGAAGAATAAAGGCTTCGGCAAAGGCCTTGAAGCAACCTTTCACCAACCCTCGAATATAAGGATGCGCCTTATGCTCGCCCGCAAATTTGGCAAACGAGGCCAGGTATTTGGAAGGTTGTTCCTCGTGATACAAATGCTGGATGAACTCTTTCAATTCCAGAGGATACTTAGCCTCGAATTGCCGCCTCAAATCCTCTGGCATAAAGCCATAGAAATAGGCCCTCACCACTTCCTTGCCAATGTGCATGCCGCTACCTTCGTCGCCGACGAGATAACCAAGGGAAACAGCCTTATCAACCACCTTCTCCCCATCATATACACAGGCATTCGACCCCGTTCCCAAAATACAGGCGATGCCTTTTTTGTGACCCAAAACGGCGTGGCAGGCAGCTATCAGATCATGGGTAACGTTAATTTCCGCATCAGGAAAACGGTATTGGAACACCTCTTTGATCATTTGGCAATTCTGGGGATTGCCGCAACCCGTGCCATAATAATGAATCGAATGGATTTCGTTGGGTAGAGACGCGCCATGGCACGTCTCTACAAGGCATTGCCTGTCGGAATAATTGGGGTTGAATCCCTCCGTCGTGAAACGCGATTTCACCACGTTTCCTTCCATCAGGATCCATTCCATTTTGGTTGATCCGGCGTCGATGATTAATCTCATACGGTTATTATTTATAATGAGGAACGACTAGCCTACAGCCTTAATCCCTCATTGCGGGCTTGACCCGCAATCCCCAAACGTGTAAGACTCGTCTTCGCGCTTGGGGGATGGCGGATATTCCTCCGCCATGAGGGAAAAGGCTTATGTTTGTCTTTCCCGTATTATTTTGTGCAAAATTAGATATAATACACAAATAACGCATCAACAAACATTTTTTTTAATAGTTTTGCAGCCCAAAACCAATAAAACAAAGCGAAATGAGAAAATGGCGCATCGAAGACTCCGAAGACCTTTACAACGTAAAAGGTTGGGGAGGTAGTTATTTTTCCATCAACGAAAAAGGCCACATGGTCGTGACACCCAAGGAAGGCTGTGCCTCAGTCGACCTGCCGGAACTGGTTGACGAGTTGTCGCTAAGGGACGTATCAGCCCCCATGTTGTTGCGTTTTCCCGACATCCTTGACGACCGCATCAACAAAATCGACTCCTGCTTCAAGGAGGCGGCCAAGGAATACGAATTCCACGGCCAGAACTTCGTGGTGATGCCCATCAAGGTGAACCAGATGCGCCCCGTGGTCGAAGAGATCGTCAGCCACGGCAAGAAGTGCAACATCGGTCTGGAAGCCGGTTCCAAACCTGAGCTCCACGCCATCATCGCCCTTGGCACCGACTCCGACTCACTCATCGTCTGCAATGGTTATAAGGACGAGGAATTCATCGAGCTCGCCTTGCTTGCCCAGAAGATGGGCCGTAAGATCATCATCGTCATCGAGAAACTCAATGAGCTGAAGATTACGGCAAAGATTGCCCGTCGCTTGAAGGTCACGCCCAACCTGGGTGTACGCATCAAGTTGGCCAGCTCGGGCGCAGGCAAATGGGAAGAATCAGGCGGCGACGGCAGCAAATTCGGCCTCACCTCCTCTGAACTCCTCGAAGCCCTCGACTTCCTCGACGAACACGACATGAAAGACTGCCTGAAACTCGTGCATTACCACATCGGCAGCCAGGTCAGCAAGATCAAGAAAATCAATGTAGCCTTGCGTGAGGCGGCACAGTTCTATGTGCAACTCTACAAGATGGGCTACCATATCGAATATGTCGACATGGGCGGCGGCCTCGGTGTCGACTACGATGGCACCAGCTCAAGCAGTGCCAGCTCGGTCAACTACAGCATCCAGGAATACGCCAACAACGCCATCTACACCATCGTCGACGCCTGCGACAAGAACGAACTACCCCATCCCAACGTCATCTGCGAGTCGGGTCGCGCCCTGACGGCACACCACTCCGTACTCATCTTCGAGGTGCTGGAGAAGACCTCGCTGCCCGAATGGGACGACAATGAAGAACCCGAAGAGAACGACCACGAGCTCATTAAGGAGCTTTACGATTCTTGGGACGAACTCACCAAGAGCTCATCCTTGGAAATCTGGCACGATGCCCAAGAGATCCGTGAAGAAGCCCTCAACCTGTTCAGCCTCGGCCTGCTCGACCTCAAGTCGCGCGCCAAAATTGAAAGATTGTTCTGGAGTATCGCCCGCGAAGTGAACCACATCGCCAACAGCCTGAAACGCGTGCCCGAGGACTTCACTTCATTGCCGAAGCTCTTGGCCGACAAATACTTCTGCAACTTCTCACTGTTCCAGTCGTTGCCCGACCTCTGGGCCATCGACCAACTTTTCCCCATCATCCCCATCCAAAGACTTGATGAGAATCCAACCCATTTGGCCACCTTGCAAGACATCACCTGCGACAGCGATGGTAAAATCACCAACTTTGTCGCCAAGTCGACGCAACACACCATCCCGTTGCACTCGTTCAGCGACAAGGAGCATTATTATATCGGCGTCTTCCTCGTAGGTGCCT
>JAEEGJ010012673.1_pt1 | contig 20757 bp, 13 predicted proteins | sample 8958761 | NCBI WGS metagenome assembly JAEEGJ01 (sample SAMN16246546, study PRJNA631951) | gut metagenome | biome: gut microbiome; feature: rumen; material: RS-attached | host: Bos | place: Iran: Karaj | collected 2018-10
GCGTGTATGCCATTGGCGAGTTTTTCCCTTACTTCATCCATTTCATCCGACGACCGCTTTGCAGCGCTGCAAGTTGTCTTGTTAGCTTAGAGCTTGGAGCTTAGAGCTTCTGGCTTCCGGCGAATCGTCTGATTGTCGAAAGCCAAAAGCTGATAGCTGAAAGCCAAAAGCCAAACTGTTCGTCCGGCGCGGCCGAAGCCACGTCAAACGACACAAGTATTATGCCACATGTCGGACGGCAGTGTCAAAACAAATGGAAAATTGAAAATGGAGAATGGAGCCCCTTCAAAGCCCCACGATGTGGAGTGTCTTGCCGTTGAAGGAGACATCTCGGTTGTAGATTTTTTCGTCCCAGGGGCGGTCTGCGTCCTCGTCGAAGACGGCCATCCAGCCTTCGGGGAGGCCGAGGTTGTCGAGGTAGCCGGCGAGCTGGGCGTAGGATTCGGGGTCTTTGAAGTTGCGGCGCATTTTGAGCTCCACGGCGTAGCGGAAGGTTCCGAACTCCACGCAGAGGTCGAGGCGCTTTGAACCGAGCGCCATCTCGCGCGCGATACGTCCGCCGCCATTGACGACGCGCTGGAGGTAGCCCATCAGCACGAGGTGCGGCGTTGCCTCGTTGTAGCCGTACACCTCGTGGTCTGCGCCGCTGTTCTCGCGCCAGAACCGCTGGAACTCCGCCATCAGCGCGGGCATGTCGAGCGAGCCGTCCGGCCGGAGCCAGAAGGGTTTGTCGTACTTCGCGTAGAAATGCACCTGTTCGTCGTTGGAGAGATACCGCAGTATGATCTCGGCGTACATCGGATTGCCGGGAACCAGCACATGGTACTCGTTTTCATGGAGCAGTCCCAGGTCAAGGACATACCGGTAGTCATCGTCGTTCACGGGCGTCCCGCGCTCCTGGCCGAGGATGACAGGCTCCACGACGCGCCTCACGCGCGGTTCCTTCAGCCGCTCCATGAGGCTGTCCACGTGTGTCCCGCGCGCGCGAATGATCGTCTCCTTCGCCGTGGCAATGTCCTCGACGGTGATCGGCTCATCGTAGCGGCGGTCGTGGATTTTCATCACGCATTCGCGCGCGAGGGCGTTCACGAGCCACGGCTGGCCGCGCGTGTATTCGTAGACTTTGTCGGCCACCCCGTCGCAAAAGACTTGACCTGTCGCCTCAGTGTGCTGCGCGAAGAGGCGGGCGACGTCATCTTTCCGGAAATTGCCAAGTGTCAGGTCTTCTGTGATGATGTTGAACGGGCTCGCGTCTCCAAGCGTCTGTCCGTCCGGACGCACGCGCGCCTTGTAGTCGCGGATGTCGCGCATCCCCACAAGCGCGATCGACGAAGGGAACGGCGAAACTCTCCGCGTGATGTAGCCGTCGCGTAGCTGCCGGAGAAACGTGACGAGCGTGTCATCGGAAAGGGCGTCCACCTCGTCGAAGAAGACGACGAGCGGCTTACCGGACTTTTCCGCCAGGAGCGAAAGAAAGGACTTGACGTCCAACCCCGGCGGCGGCGGGAGAAGCGCGGGAAATGGCGAGGCTGGGTCGCGGACGAGGTCCTTGAAGAGCGGATGTCGCAAGACGGCGTTGCGCATCGACTCCACAATCGTTGGAATTCCGCTTCTTGGATCGGTGAACCGCTGGGCGGTCTCGACGGTGAAGTAGAGGGCGTTCATCGCGCCCTTTCCGTTGATTTCCTTCACGAGCGCCATGAGCGCCGTCGTCTTGCCGGACTGCCGCGCGGCGTGGAGCACGAAGTAGTTGCGCTGCTCGACAATGCCCATAATGCCCGGCAGCCTTTCGAGCGCCGGCAGCATGTAGTGTTCGTCGGGGAAGCACGGTCCCGCGATGTTGAAGCATCGTTCCATGTGAAATATTATACCAAAAACCCTTACGGAGGCGCTCCGCTATCGTTCGCCTTTTGTGCGTCGCCATTGGAGCATGGTCATGCCGGTGCGGGCCTTGAAGAGCCGCATGAAATAGCTTGTCGCCTCCAAGCCGCAGAGTTCCGGGATGTGGCAGACTGGCGACTCGGTGTCCGCGAGAAGCTTCTTCGCGCGTTCCAGCCGCATTTCGATTAGATCATCCTGCATTGACTTGCCGAAGACCGACTTGTAGCTTGTCTGCAGCATTCGCGTCGAGCACCCAAATTGTGCGGCCACGTGTTCGCACTCAATGCGTTCGCCGCAGTTGGCGCGCAGCCATTTCCGCGCGAGTATGGCGCGCTTTACACTGCCGTGCATGTCGGTGGTGGACATCCGCTGTTCGACGCACCTCACGCCGAACGTCTGCACCGGCTTCCAGCTTCTGCCGTCCATCATGGCGAGAAGCGTTTCCGCGGCGAGGCGTCCGCAACCCTCGAAGTCCGGTTCCACCGAGGTCAGGGTGGGGGAGGTGTGTTCACAGATCCATTCCTCGTTGTCGGTGCCGATGACCTGGATTTGCTCAGGGACTGCGATCCTCTCCGCGCGGCAGACGTTCAGCACATGCATGGCGCGTATGTCATCGGACACCAGAAGGCCGCAGGGCTTTGGCAGCGCCAGCAGCCAGGCCGCAAGCGACGCAAGTTCCGAGTCGGCGTCGGTTTCGGGAGGGGGTGAATACGAGGTCGCCGTGAAGCCGTGTTCCGCGATGATGTCGCGGAAGGCTTCGCGGCGCTCGGCGTCCCATGTCCGTGCCGCATCCGGGTATCTCGATCCGACGTAGCCGAATTCGGAATGACCGTGGCTAAGCAACAGTTCCGCCGCCGCCTTGGCGATTGCGGTCTGATCGCAGAAAATCGACGCGCTCGGCCCTTTTGTCCGCGGCTTCCAGCCGCGGGGAAGACTCGCGAACACCATCGGCGTCCGAGGCGTGGCCCCCTTTAGTGCGCGTAAAAAGGCATTGTCAAGCCAGATGCACGAGACTATCCCGTCTATTCCTGAATCCGGGACAAGCCCTCTGCGCAGCAAGGGCATCTCCGATGTGCGCCCGTGCAGGAGGAGTTCAATGCCCGGATGCGCGGACACGAAACGAATGACGCCGGAGGCAATCGCCTTGCCTGAGGCGTATGCAAAGTCAGCCAGGAGAAGAATGCGTCTTCTCCCTTCCCGTTTTCTTTGCGTTGACTGCAAGGAGGGGTCTTCCATACAAGGAATGATATCATAGCCCATTGTTCGTGTAAAGACAATTAATAATGCGCCATAAGGCAACATCCGTGCCAGGTGAAATGTTATACTAGGAAACATCAACCGAAAGGGGTCAACAACCATGAACTTCAGGAGAACACTTCACGGAACTTCGTTTGCGAGCCTCGGTGCCGCGTTTTTCACGGCTTGTATGTCAACCGCGTATGCGGCGACGACAATCTCGGTCGACAGCGTCATTCAACGCTGGCCGTGGAACAACAAGGTCGATATCACGTACACGGTCAACGACGGCCAGAACGTCGTCATCGGCAGGTATTGCCGCATTGTGTTCACCGCCACCATCGATGGCCAGACATACACCATCGACGGCACAACCGACGTGGGCGCGAGCGCGAACACCGGGACTCACACCGTCACATGGACGGCCCCGTCCGGCCACAAAAGCGCGAACTGCACGATGTCCGCCGCCATTTATGAGGCCGCCGCGCCGAGCGGCGACGACTACCTCGTCGTCGACCTTGACTCCGGCGTGGCGACATACGAGGGGCTTCTCGCCTCGCAGGCCGACTCAAACGCACGCTACAATGCGGCGATCTACAAGACGGACAAACTCGTTCTCCGGAAAATCCCGCGCACACTGGAAAGCGCCTCGCTTCCGAACGGACCGTTTGCGAACGGATACCATACCGGAGACAGCGCGAACTATTCTCTCGGCAACCCGTACCACCCGTATGGCGACAATGAAACGGACACGGACAAGGACTGGACGACCGACCGGGCCTACTACATAGGCGTCTTTCCGGTCACACAAGCCCAATACCAGAAAATCGTCGGCTCGAATCCGTCGGGGAAGCAGGATGTCATCGCCGGAAACGAAGTGGGGCATCGCCCTGTCGAAACGGTTTCATGGAACGACCTCCGTCTCTCAACCACCCCGTCAACATCGCAGATTCCGACGGTCGATTCCAATTCCGGCACTTTCTTCCAAAGGCTGAAGTTCCTGACAGGCAACAAATTCGCCTTTGACCTCCCCACCGAGGTGATGTTCGAGATTGCGCTTCGCGCGGGGTCCGGCGCAACTTATTTCTGGGGACTCGTCGAAGACGCGTCCTACATCGTCTGCTCAGACAACGCCGGAGGCAGTACGGTGGCGGTCGGTTCGCGCCAGCCGAACAGCTGGGGTCTCTTCGACATGGCCGGCAACGTGAGGGAGTGGTGCCTCGACAACTGGTCCGACGGCAACCTGACACTGCGGGTCGACGTCTTCACGCCGCCTTCGCAGGCAAGCACCGCCCGTCGTGTCCGTGGAGGTGGCAACTGGGGATATCCGGCCACGGACAAACTCTTCCACGCTTCGTACCGCGACAGCGAACCCGCCACGGAAGCGAACTGGGGCATTGGATTCCGGGTCTCATGGATTGCCGAGTGACCGATTGAAAGGAGGCCTCCATGAAAAAACTCCATGGATTTGCTTTCGTGATTTCCATAGCGGCATTGGGAGTGGCCCTCGGCGATGACCCGCTTGATGTTTCGGCCGACTGCCCGTTCTCGCTGGATTCGATGCCGGTAACGGCTCCTCGATCCGTGAAGACGGCTGCAGATCTCGCCGCTCTTCCATGTGCGTCATACCGCGTCGGCGATGTAATCACAACCATCGCCCCCGATGGCACGACATCTGTCTCCGGAATCGTGGCAAACGCCCAGGCGGCGCTGCCGTTCGACTCGGGCGGGTTCTGGACCTTTACGAACTCGCCCCAGGGAACGGCGATGTTTGTCGTGCGTCACTCGCTTTGCGGGACACTCGGTGACGGCACCGTCGCCTCGCCGGCGAAAATAGTCGACGGCGACGAACTGGTCGACTACGTTGCCGCCGGCACCGCCGGCACCGGATACGTATTCACGCTAGACGGCGAAGAATCTTTGCTTAACGACCTGCTTCTTCCGACTGGATACAAATTCGAAATGATCGGCGACGCTTTATGGCGCCTTGTCCCCTCGCAGGACGGCTGCCTATACCAATGCGCGCACATTCGGTGGAGCGTGGACAGCAAGCAGGACGGACCGGACCGCAAGACGTTAAGGAAGGAAGCGCTTCCCATCGCCTACACGGGCGACAACTGGGCCAGGGCCGCGGCGGCGGTTTCATCTCTGACGCTCGTATCTCCTTCAGGCGCGACAGCGACCCATAATCTCGCCGGAACAGGCGCAAGGTCGTTCACCCTTGCCGAGCAAGGCGACTGGACTGTCACGCTCGCGATGGCGGATGGCAGCACCCTGACCTCGACCGTGACTGTGAATGAAGCCGCCTTTATCCTAGTCGTCAGGTAAGGCATGCCCTGCTTGTCCCCTTTTTACCGCATGCCCGTATGTCGTTTTGCTAAAATGAAAAGCATTATGACAGCACTTGCAGCAGCAATGGCCGCGGTTGCGGCCAAAGGGGCCGTTGTCGAGATCGGGCCGGTGAATGGCAACGCCACGCCTGCCGTCAGGGCGGCCGTGGAACGGCTCGGCACAGGCGACACACTTCGCTTCGCCAAGGGCGAATACCATTTCTTCGAGGACGGAGCCAAGGATCACTTCCTCGCCTCGGTTGGCAGCTCCACCGGGATGAAGAAGGTTGTGTTCCACCTCGAAGGCCTGAAGGACGTGACAATCGACGGCGGAGGCTCGACCTTCGTTTTCCACGGCAAGGCGTTCCCGTTCGTCGCGGAGCGGTGCGACGGCGTGAAGATAGGCAATTTCACCTCTCGCGTCTTCCGTCTGCCCCTCGTCGAGTTCACCATCACGGAGAAGAACGACGAGGGATTCCTCTGCCAGTTCGCGGAAGGGAGCGCGCCCTACAGGATTGAGGACGGCGGAGCGATCATCTTCGACATCGACGAGGGCCGCAGGGACTCGCGGGAGCGTGAGCTTTCAGTCCATGCGCTCCGCTACTGCCATATCCAATACATCCTCACGCCCAGCTGCAAGGGCGCCAAGGACACACTTGCCTCCACCTTCTATTCCGCTGCGGCGGAGGACAGGGGCGATGGCAAGGTCTTTTTCCGTTACGTCGCCGACGCACACCCGAAGAACGCGGGCAAATGCTCGTTCCCGGTGAACGAGCCGCTGTGCCTCCTGCTCGCCAGCGACCGCAACCGCTCGTTGATGTCGTTCACGGACTGCCGCGACGTGGAGGTCTCCGACGTGGATGTGCGCAGCGGCGTCGCGATGGGCGTCGTGGCCGAGATGTGCGAGAACATCCGCATCATGCGCTACAACGTCCGCCCGGACGACGGCGCGCACGTCTCGCTCACCGCCGACTCCATCTTCCTGGTCGATACCAAGGGCCGCATCGAAATCGCGGAATCCGAAATCTGCTGGGGCCTCGACGACGTGATGAACATCCATGGCAACTACACGCGTCTCGAAACGGCGGAAGGGCCGCGCTGCGAGCTGGGCATACAACGCTTCAACTATGCCGGCTACTTCCCGTATCGCGTCGGGGAGAAGGTCGAGTTCTCGCGCGGCAAGGGGCCGGGGAAGGAAATCCTCGGGCGCGCCGTCGTGGCGGAGTTCCCGAAACCCGGACGTGACGCGGCGCGCGCCTCCATCGTCTTCGACCGGGACATTCCCAAGGAGTGGTCGGGTTGCGACGTGGCCAACGTTTCGCACACGCCGACAATCTGGATTCACGACAACGACTTCCACGACTTCCTGCACCTCCGGCTCTCGGCTTTCGCGGACATCCTCTACGAGCGCAACCGACTCCGCAACGGGAACGCGGCGATCCTGCACGACGACCTCACGGGCTACTGGGGGGAGTGCGGTCCAGCGCACACGCTCGTCGTCCGCGACAACGACTGCGACGACATGCGAGCCCCGCCATTCAACTTCGCAGTGCCATTCACAGGCCGTTGCACCATGGAAAACAACCGCGTCCGCAATAGCGGCAATCCTCTCGCCTTCGGCCCCGGCGTGGCGGAGACCGTCGATGTACGCTAGCATGAATCAGGAAAGAACCATTCTCGTCCCGCGCACGGCGCCAGATCCGAACGACAATCAGTGGACAATCGGCTGCGAAGTCCTTGACCGCGACTTCGCGCGATTCGCCGCCTACCGCGACTACCTTCCGCAACTTGGCCTTCGCTCGATCCGCCTCCAGGGCGGTTGGGCCAAGTGCGAGAAGGAAAAGGGCCACTACGATTTCGCTTGGCTCGACGAACCGGTAGACTTCGCCCTTTCGCACGGTCTCAACCCAATTATTGAGACAGACTACGGCAACCCGCTCTACAAGGGCGGCGGTGGACGCGACCTCGCAGCCGGCTTTCCATATGGCGACGAGGGACTGGGCGCGTGGGACCGCTGGATAGACGCCCTGTCGAAGTATTTCAAGGGCCGCGTCCGCGACTGGGCCATGTGGAACGAGCCCGACATCGGCAACCCTGCCGACACCGATGCCGTTGGAGGCCACCATACGCCCGAGGCCATTGCGGCATTCAACGTCCGCACGGCGAAGACGATTCTCGGCAACATTCCGGACGCGCATCTTGCGGGCCTTTCGCTCGCGACGAACGATCCCGCTTTCCACGAGGCCTGCTACAAGGCGCTTGGGAAGGACATCGACCTTTTCTCGCGCTTCATCTACCACGGCTATGTTCCGGCGCCGGAGGAGAGCTACGGAAATGTCGAGCGCCTTCAGACCATTTGCGCGAAGTACGCGCCGCACGCGACTCTGTGGCAGGGCGAGAACGGTGCGCCAAGCGAAATGCCGGGGGACGGCCTCGCCCTCCATCATATCGCGTGGAGCGAGATTTCACAGGCGAAGTGGGACATGCGTCGCATGCTTGGCGACTTTGCGCGTGGCATACCGTCCTCCGTCTTCACCATTTGCGACTATGTCCATCCGGGGCGAGGCATCGGCTCCTACGGCCTTCTGAGGGCCGACTCGGCCAAGAATGTGATAGCCGTGAAACGGGCTTTCAACGCGGTGCGGAACGTTGTCACCGTCTTTGATTCTGAAATCAAGCGCGTTGAGCGCCGCGTGTCATCGCCTGAGACATCGCTCCAACTGTGGGAGTTTGAGCGCCGTGGCGCGCCTCTGTTCGTTTTCTGGACAGCCGGGGAATGGGCCTTCGCAGATGGCGTCTGGCGCATGGACTGGCACCGGCCCGGAGACAGTCTGGACAAGCGCCCCGCCGTACTGAACTGGCCGGGAGCACCGTTCAAGGACCCAGTCTGGGTCGATCTCCTCACGGGCGAAATCCGGGCTTTCCCGCGCGACCGCATGATTTCATGCGCCGACGGGGTCGTATTCACGGATGTCCCAGTCTATGATTCGCCGTGCCTGTTAACCGAGTACACCGCAATCCGCGCTGCCGGAACTTAGGAGAAGACTTTAGCCCAGCGCGTCGGAGTGGTTCCGAAACGCGCCTTGAAGGCCTTGCGGAAAGGGATGTCCCCATTCCAGCCGCAGAAGTCCGCGATTGCCGAGACCGACGCACGCCCTTCGCGCAGATAGCCGCATGCGGCGGTGAAGCGGCGCTCAAGAATCTCCGCCTCGATTGTCCGGCCTGTCGCCGCCTTGAAGCGTGCCTCGGCAGTGCGGGCCGATGTCCCGAAGAGGGCGGCCACTTGCGACGCCTTAAGCCCCTCGCAAGCGTGGAGGCGGATCATCTCCAGCGCCTCGGCCACCTTGCGGTCCCGCCTCATCGTGGCGACAGTAGATGCGCGCCGGATCACACCCACAATGGCGACGTTTTCACGAATGGGAGCATGCGTTGACGAGGCAGTCCCAAAGCTCGCCATAAGGCGCGATGCGGCGGCGAAACCGAGTCCGCGGTAGTCCGGCCGCACACTTGTCAGCGTTGGTGTGCAGTTTTCGCAGACCTCCGGGTCATCATCCACGGAGACGACGGCCACTTCGCCCGGAAGATCCAATCCGAGTCTGGCGACGGCCGCAAGAACCAGGGTGCCGATGTCATCCGAGACCGCAAATACCCCGCACGGTCGCGGCAGACCGTCGATTGCCGTTGCAATCCGTTCCACTAGACGGGGCGTGTCCGCGGCGTCACCGGGCTGTGGGGTGACAATCTTGAGACGCATCCCGTGCAGCGCCGCGATGCGTTCGGCCGCCTTGCGACGACCATCCGCCCAGCCGCTGCGGCGGAACCATTCCACGAAAACAAGCGAGGCCGGGTTGAGCCGCAGCAGTTCGCCCATCGCCGCCTTGGCGATGTCGGCCTCGTCATTGCCGACCGAGAGTGTCCGCAGTGTCTTTGGATCGTCTCCCGCGTTGATGAAGACGGTTGGCAATCCCCCCATGTCCGCCTCGCGGAAATAATCCATGCCGCCGCTGGCGTCGACTATCGCGCCGCGCGGTTTCCAGAATTCGAGGAGCTGGCGGAAATCGGGCCGCGCCACACGGGCGTCCACAGGCTGAAGAACCCAGTCGGTCGTTTTCGCGAATGCCGCGATGCCGCCGAAGATCTCCCGCCATGTTCCTCGTCCCGTTGTCCTGAAAACCAGTATTGTCTCCATGCCTTTATTCTATCACAATCGCCATGCTTCGCAAAAGTTTTGTTATTCATTTCGCCAAAGTCATCCACCATCCCCTTGAATAGTCTTATAATACTTGCCGATTTTCACTCGTCACTGACCACTCGTCACTGACCACTCGTCACTGACCACTAGCCACTGACCACTAGCCACTCCCATGAACACCGCGAAATTCAAAGAAGACACCATCGTTCTCCCGACATACGCCCCTGGCGGATATGACAAGACGCCCATCTTCTACACGGGCCGCGTCTATCAAGGTGCCCAGGGGCGCGTCTATCCGTACCCGATGCAGGACGTCCTGCACGATGGGCGCATTGACGAGACCTACAAGTACCTGACACTGGAGAACAAGTGGTTCCACCTCGGCCTGCTCCCCGAACACGGCGGCCACCTCCTGAACTTCACGGACAAGCAGACCGGCTACGAGACCTTCTACAGGCAGCACGTCGTGAAGCCCGCCCTCATCGGAATGCTTGGCGCGTGGATTTCCGGCGGTGTCGAATGGAACTTCCCGCACCACCACCGCGCCACCACGGCCATGCCGATCGACTGGCGCGTCACGGACGGCGACGGCAATCCCACGATTTGGATTGGTGAAACGGAGCTGCGCCGCCGCCTCAAGTGGACCATCGGCCTCTCGCTCCTCCCGGACCGTGCCGTCCTGCGCGCCCAGAACATCTTCATGAACCGGGGGCCGTGGATCGAATCCATGATCTACTGGGCGAACGTCTCTGTCCACTGCGGCGACGACTACCAGATTCTCTTCCCGCCGTCAATGCACCTCGGCTTCGACCACCACAAGAACTACTGGACGCACTACCCGATCGGGCCGCGCAAGGAGGAGCTTGAGCTGCTCCCCTCCCAACGCTCCAAATATGCCAACGACATCTCCGGCGACATGGACCTCTCCTGGTGGAAGAACTTCACCATCGAGAGCCGCTCCATCTTCGGCATGGACCCAGACAACGCCTGGATGGCCGGCTACGACCACGGAAAACAGTGCGGCACCGCCCATGTCTCCAACCGCCATGTCACCGTCGGCAAGAAATTCTTCCTCTGGGGCAACTTCCCCGAGGCACATGTCTGGGACAAGGTCCTCACGGACAACGACGGTCCCTACCTCGAACTCATGGTGGGGTGCTGGAGCGACAACCAGCCGGACTACTCCTGGATCGCCCCGTACGAGACGCGCAAGGTCGAGCAGTTCTGGTTCCCCGTCAAGGGGATCGGCGGCGTCAAGAACGTCACAATCGACGGAGCCGTCAACGTCGACCGACAGAAGGACGGCCGCCTTCTCGTAGGCTTCCATTCCACACGTGAGCTGCAAGGCTGCACCGTGCGCCTCTTCCGCGACCGTGAATGCGTATTTGAGGAGCGCGGAATCTCCATCGGCCCCGACGCACCGTGGCGAAAGATCGTGGACGTGCCGGCCGAGTTGCCGGACCAGGCATTCACCGCCGCGATCTTCGACGCCGATGGCAAACCGTTTCTCTCGTACACGCCGGTCGGTCCCGATCCGCGCGACCCGCTTCCGCCAAAGGTCGCCAATCCCAAGCCGCCCGCGGAGTACACGAGCGCGGAGCTCGCCTACGAGACGGGCCTTCGCCTCGACCAGTTCCACAACGGCCTCGTCGACCCTGTGCCGTACTACGAGCGGGCGCTTGAGATCGACCCCGACTACACCCGCGCCAATGTCGCGATGGGCGTCCGTCTCGCCAAGAACGGGTCTTTCGCCGAGGCCAAGCCCTATCTGGAGCGCGCGGTGGCGCGCGCCACGCAAAACCACACGCGAGCCATCGACGCCGCGCCGGAATACTACCTTGCGCTCGTCGAACGCCACCTAGGCAACCTCAAGCGCGCCGAAGACCTCTTCTGGCGCTGCACCTGGCGCGCAACGTACAAGAAGGAGTCGTTCGTCGAACTCTCTCGCATCGCCGCTCTCAGCCATGACTGGCCCGAGGCGCTTGCCCGCATCGACGACGCCCTTGCCATCGGCCAGGACGAGGCCAAGCTCTGGACGATGAAGGGCATCTTCCTGCGGAAACAGGAAATGTCCACAAACTCCAATTGTTCACCATTGTCCACAAATGAAAATCAAGAATCCCCCCTCCGAGAGGGGGGTGGCGGCAAAGCCGTCGGGGGGAGTACTCCGTGTAGTGCGGAGACCTGCTTCGACCGCGCCATCGCCTGCGATCCGCTCGAATACTGGGCCGTGGTGGCTCAATCTTTGGGCTCGGGGCAGTCGGTCCCCGCCGCTCAATCTTGGGGTGCGGGGCCGTCATGCCCCGCCGCTCAATCTTGGGGTGCGGGGCCGTCGTGCCCCGCCGCCTCGGCGGCCTTGGAGGCCGCCGAGGCCAACCGGGGTCTCAAGCCGCACCAACTTCTCGAGTGCGTCTCGGACTACTGGGGGATGGGACTCTACGACGAGGTGATCGCCCTTTGCGACGCGGCCCTTGCCAAGGCCGCCGCCGAAAAGCCCTACAGCACTGGTCCGGATGCCCTGCCGCTCACCGAAACCATCGCCGCCTGCGACTCTTACCGCAACGCCCTCTTCGGCTACTTCAAGGGCGCGGCGCTAGCCTCGGCTGGGGGTTCGGTGGCGGAGTCCCCGTCGGTCGTAGCGGCCTTTGAGGCCGCAGAGACGATGCCGACCGACTATGTCTTCCCCAACCGCCTCGAAGAGGAGGAGGCATTGCGCATTGCCGTCGCTGCCATGCCCGGCCTCGCAAACGCCTGGTACTACCTCGGCTGCTGCGAATGGAACCATGACCGCAAGGACGCCGCGCTAGCCGACTGGCGCAAATGCGTGGAACTCGCTCCACGCAATGCGCTGGCGCTGCGCTGCATAGGCTTCGGCCTTTCGCATCCTGGCACCTACTTTGCCACCACGGGTGTGCCGTCCGGAGTTCCGAGTCGCGAAGCATACGACTTCTATCTGCGCGCGCTTGAGGCCGATCCGTCGAACTACCGCACACTCGACGAAGCCGGCAAGCTCGCCGAAAAGCTCGACCTTCCCGCCGCCGAGCGCCTCGCGCTTCTTGAGAAGTACCGCGCGACGGCGGAGAGCTACGACCCCTGCATGCTGCGTCTCGCCTACGCATACAACGCGGTCGGTCGCTTCCGCGAGGCCCACGACATCCTGACAGGCCGTCGCTTCCACGTCTGGGAGGGGGCAGACGGGCTTCTCGCGCCATTCGTGGATTCGTGCATTGGGCTGGGGCGCGAGGCCATGTCCCGGGGAGACTACGCCGCCGCGCTCGCATTCTTCGAAGAATCGACCACCTACCCCGAGAACCTTCAGGCGGGGCGCCCCGGCGACGCCGGCACCGAACCGAAGAGCCGCTACTTCATGGCGCAGTGCAAGAAGGCCCTCGGCGACGATGCCGGATACAGGGCTGAGCTTGAAAATGCGCTTAAGGGCTGGATCCATGCCGGCGAAATGGACTACTGGCGTTCAAAGGCCCTGCGCGAACTTGGGCGAGGCGACGAATGCGGACCGCTCCTTGCGGAACTTCGTCAGGCGATAGCCGAACTCGAGGCCCCTGCGCCCGTGGTGATCAACGCCTACGCCAAGTTCGCCGGCGACAACTCCGCGATGGAGCGCGCCGCCAAGGCGCGCGGCAAGGCCGCCGCGCTTCGCGCGCTCCTTGCCGAACTAGAAGCGTGAGGCGCCTGCGAAAGAAATGGCATCAGCGTAGCATCTTGGCCCGTAACCCAACCATGAAGAGCGCAGCGCCGGTTGCGGCCTCTTCGCGCACCTGTGGCATGACGAACGGCAGGTTGCAGCGTTCCTGGAGGGCGCGGCGCACAGCGGCGCATTTGGCAAGGCCGTTGCCTGAGCCGATTATGCGCTTGCGCGATTTGATTACAGATTCGGGCATTGGCGCGAAGAGGTTTTCGACGATTCCGTTGGCCATGGCGCGGGCGACATTCGGAAGCGTGAAGTTTGTTGCCGTTATGCCCGTGATGGAGCCGAACTCGCCCGGATGAACGCGCGTCCCGAAGAAGTCGGGGGCGATGCGGAGGCCGCCAGCGTCAGGCGCGGCCTTTTCCGCGAGGTCGCTGAGGAAGTCGAGCAGGTTGCAACCCTTTGGAGGCTCGGCGCTGAAGGCCGCAAGGATGCCGGACACGGCATCCGCGAGGAGCGACCACGCCTTGCCTCCGCTGATCGGCGGAACCGCGACGAGCATGCGTCCGCCGGGGAAGGGGCGGAAGTCAAGTCCCGGCGCGGCCGGTATTAGTCGGGCCTCGTTCTCGGGCATCACCGCCGAAAGCTGGCTGCCGGTGCCGACCGTTGCGAAGAGGTCGGTGTCGGGATTGCCGCCGCTTCCAAGTACGGATGCCTGGTTGTCGCCGATGGCGAGAAAGACTGGGATGTCCTTTGGAATTGCTCCAAAGCGGTCCGATGTGCGTCCAGCCTCGGTTCCCGAGGGTTCGATGCGTGGCAGAAAGCGTTTGGGAATGCCGAGAGACTCGGCTGCATTGTAGTCCCAGTCGTGGCGGACGGAGTCGTAGATGCCCCATGCCGCGGCAAGCGACGAATCCATTGCAGCGACGCGGCTTGCGCCTGTGAGGCGCCGCGCCAGTTCATCGCCTGGTGTGGCGGCCCACTCCCAGCCGTCGAGTTCGACGCGACGGGCGTACCACGCCAGTGTGGCGGCACCGTAGCCGGGGAAAAGGTCACGTCCGCTAACGCGGCGAAGCTCCGCGATGATTGATTCCGTGCGGCGGTCCTGCCAGGTGACGCAATTGGAGACGGTGCCGTCGGAACGGCCGCGAAGCACGGTGTGCATCTGGGTGGAGATGCCGACGGAGACGACAGAGCCGAGGGCATCCTGCGGAAGTGCGTCGAGGACTTTGCGGACGGTCTTCTCGATCTTTTCGAAGTCCTGTTCGAAGAAGCCCTCTTCGCGCGGCACGGCCGCTTTGTGGTCCGCCGCTGCGGCTGCATGAAACGACATGTCCTCCGCCGCAATCGCGGCGGAGACTTTGGTCGTGCCTATATCTATCCCAAGGTGAAGCATAAGCTAAAGAATACGGGACTGGAGCAGGGTGTCGACGGAGGCCCAGTCCTCGCAGCGGACGAAGGCGGGGGAGGGCATTGCGGTCTTGCGGTTCCAGGGACGCGCGAAGACGGCCGTGATGCATGACTCCATCTTTGCGAGGTGGGCGAGGGCGGGCGGGGAATCCTCAACTGCGAAGTCGTAGTGCCGCAAGGCGAACTCTTCCGTCGTGAGCGCGCGCGGCGCTCCGGGAGCGGCGGGCGGTTCGCGCCCGTATTTGTCGACGTGTATGATCGGAATGTGCGCGAGGCCGTGGGTGTCGAGCCATTCGCGCGAGGCGGCCGCCGTGGAGAAGGGGCGTCCGGTCACGACTTCGACGGAGTGGCCCTGGGACACCCAGTGGTTTAGCGTTGCGGTGGCACCGGGTGTTTCGGTATATCCAAGTACGAACTCGCGGGAATGGGCTATGGCCATGAGCCGCTGATATTGGTCTTCATTGAGGCCGAAGGCCTCGTGCAGGTCGAAGGCCTTGATGGTGTCGTAGGGGGCCTGGATGTTGTAGAGACGCGCGGCAAGCGCGCTGAGGTCGCGCGCCGTCTCGCAGATCACGTCGTCGAAATCGACATAGATGTTCATCGTTAGGACAGAATGAGTGTCAGGAGTCCTGCGGCGATGCAGTAGAAGCCGAAGTACCAGAACTTCGGACCGGAGATTACGCGCATGAGCAGCTTGATGGAGATGTATCCCACGACGCACGCGACGATGGCGGCCAGGATAAGCACGGCCCATCCCGGTTCGCGAGAGGTGGCTTCGTCGGGATGGATGAAGGCCAGAAGCGTTGCGCCGAAGACAAGCGGAATGGACATCAGGAAGGAGTAGTCCACCGCGTTTTTCGGTGAGACACCGCAGTGACGGGCGCAGACGATTGTCGACCCCGAGCGACTGATGCCCGGAAAAAGCGCGAAGGCTTGGGCAACGCCTATGGCGATGGCGCGCCACCAGTTGATTTTGCCGTCGCCGGTTTCCCTGCGGAGGCGAAGTGAAAGGAGAACAAAGCCGGTCACGATGAGGAGGCATCCGATGGTCCTCGGTGAGCTACCGAAGGCCGCTTCGATTGCGTCGTCGAAGAGCAGGCCCGCGATGATTGCTGGGAGACATCCGGCGACAATCATTCCAGCCGCAATCCAGGCTTCGCGTTTGCCGGCGACCATGCAGCGGAGGATTGCGAGGATGATTCTCCAGTAGTAGGCCACAAGCGCCATGAGGGTGCCGAAATGGAGGATGGCCTCCACACGGGGGCCGATGTTGCCGAGATTGATGAGCTTCCCGACCAGAGCCAAATGGCCCGAACTGCTTATGGGCAGGAATTCCGCCACACCCTGCAGTACGGCGAGAAACAGAACTTTCAGTGCTTCAGTCATAATCGTCGTTAACAAAAAAGGCCGACCCCATTGGGGCCGGCCGGAAAGTGGCGGGAGGGACGGGGCTCGAACCCGCAGCCACCGGATCGACAGTCCGGAGCGCCAACCAATTGCGCCACCCCCCCGAAAGAAGATGTAAATACTATAGCAAAAAAACGGGAGCGCCGCAAGTTTATTTTTTTTCTCTGGTGGTTTGGCAAGGCAATTGCCTTGCCAAACCACCAGAGAAAATAAGAATCCTTTGGATTCCGTAGCTGGCAAAGAAGAGGAAGAAGTCGGCGCAGACTTTAACTGCCGGGAGGGAAATCTGCGGGAAGACCGCGTGGCAAGTGTGCGTCAAGCCGTATGAGGCCGCCATGATGAAGCTGGCGAGGATAAGATACTTTCCGAAAGCCTTGGTATTGAAGCTTCGTCCGCCGTGGGTTTCGTCGAAGACGAAATATCTGTTGCAGCTGTAGTTGAAAACAAGAGAGACGGTCCGGGCTATCGCTACGGAAAAGAAAAGCCGGCCAAACGATCCCTCGTTAAAAACCCTGTAATAGAGAAGTGAAAACAGTCCGATGTCGACGCCGAACGAGAGCAGAGATGCAATCGCGAACTTTGCCAGCTTGCGCAAGCAGACCAAGAGTATGATTGAAGTTATCTTCAGTGAATCCCTGAATGGGTCGAAGTGCGTTTCGCGGTTTCCGTCGACATAGAGGGTCTCGATCGGTATCTGCAGAAGTTTCCGCCCGTTAAGCCGAAGCAGCATGTAGGTCTCGAACTCGAATCGCTCGCCGGGACATTCGAGCAGCTCGCGCATGAACTCGGCGGGTATGGCGCGAAGTCCCGTTTGGGTATCGAGGAAGTCGCTTCCTGTGGCAAGACGGAACAAGGTGCGCATGGAATTGTTGCCGAAGCGGTTCTTCCAAGGCACGTGTTCAAGACTGAAGGTGCGGCATCCCAAAACGAGTGCGTCAGGCTCTTTCCCCAAGACATTGAGGCATTTCAGAACGTCTTGTGGGGCGTGCTGTCCGTCACTGTCGCAAGTTACGCAACCCTTTAGTCCCGGCATGGTGTCGAGAAGGTGTGCGAAGGCCGTTTTCAGCGCGCGCCCCTTCCCCTTGTTGACATCGTGTACCAGGAGCGACAGGTTTGCCACCTCGGTGACGCACTGCTGGAAAACGGTCTTCAGATTCTCGCGACTGCCATCGTCCACCAAGACAATCGGAGTGTCGGTTATTGCGCGCAACGACCTCACATACCCTGGCAACCCTTTGTTTGGATTGAGGGAAGGTATGACTATTGCGAACTCGTGAGGCATTGTTTGTGGCGGACACGGGAAAGTCGCCACAGTATTGCGCCTAGATGTTGAACTTCGGCTTGCGCGCGGTGGCGTAGTCGGAGACAATCTGGAGGTTGGCGTGGTTGCGCGCGTGGGTGACGGGGTAGTCGTCGCCCGGCTTGCCGAGGGCCGCGATTCGCAGAATCGTGTTGGCCCAGAGGAAGGTCGGCGTCTCGTTGCGGGTCATGAGGAGCATCCGGCGCGCCTCAAGGCACTGCTTCATGCCCATCGTAATGGCGCGGCGCGGGAAGTTCTCGAGGTTGCCGCCGACGCCGCTGTGGCGCGTGGAGTCGATTGTGCGCGTGAAGTCATTGATCTCGAGGATGCGCGGGTTCGACTCGGCGACACCCGGTCCAGGCTCGTTGAAGGCGACGTGGCCGTGGATGCCGATGCCGCCGTAGCAGATTTCGATGCCGCCGGCGTCCTCGATCATCTTCGGGAGGTCCTTGATGTTCTGCGGCGACGGGAAGATGATCTGCTCTTTCGGCATGAGGAGATCGGGGCGAATGCGGTTGAAGAGCAGCGGCCCGATCTGTCCGCGGAAGGAGAGGGGATTCGTCATGGGGATGAGCTCGTCCTTGTCGTCGTCGACGTACTCGTCCATGAAGAAGAACCGGACGTTCTTGAGGTTGAGCTGCCTGTAGTTGATCTTCTCGGCCATCAGGCGGTAGGGCTGTGTGGGGCCCACAGGCATGATGTACGAGACGATGTGGTCGCCTTGGGCCGCCTTTTCAAAGGCGTTGACCATCTCTTCGGCAAGATAGTCGTAGACTTCGTCGAGCGTCTGGAAAAGAACCAGCTGCCCATTCGCGCGCCTCACAAGCTCGTCTGTCTCGAGCGAGAGAATCTCGCGTACTTCTTCTTTGCGTTCCTTGTGTGTCATGGTAGTTCAAACCTCATGCAATTACTTTACCTCAACGGTCAGGTAAAAGCAACAGAATTATCAGTCTGCTGGCTCTTGCACGATTTCGTAGAGGTATGTGGCGGTGGAGGGGTCGAGATCCGTGCGGGCGGTGAAGGAGATGGTGCTGTAGCCAGCACCATCTCCTTTGCTCTCGCCCAGTGGGCGAGAGCCTCCACTGGTGTATGGCACTTCGCCAAGGCGGCGGCCGGAGGGGGACAGGCGGTAAATCCGCCAGGCGGATTTACCGCCGTTAAGAGCGGCTTCGCCGCTTAAGCCGCCTTGCGGCGGTAAGTGCGCTTCGCGCTTAAGTGATAGTTCCACCTTTGCCGCGCCGTTGCGCATGAGGTGCGGGAGGTGGCCCCATTTTAGGAGAATGGTGAGCTTGGGGTCGGCGTAGCAGATATCCGTGTTCTGCACGTCGGTGAGGTGCGTGAGCAGAATATGCGAGGATTCCGCGATCGGCTTGCCGTCTAGCGACGAGGCCCAGACGGTGGCGGCAACGGGGTTGCCGCCACCACTGAGTGACGAGTGACGAGTGACGAGTGACGAGTGGTTGGTGGCGGAGTTGTCTAGGGGCGCGGGGCCGTCGCGCCCCGCGATTTCGAATTTCAGCGGCCCGGCGGCATGGCTTCCGGATTCCGCGAAGCCGCCCGCCGTGCGTGGCGTGTTCAGGAGGAAGGTTCCGGTGATGGAGTCGATGGAGACCGCGCCATTGCCGAGTTCGTTTGCGCCAAGGGCGGCGAGGTCGTCTTGTACTTGCTTGACACTGGTGCGCAGGGTGCCGAACTTATCGCCCACAGGGCGACTTATCGCCTCCTTTGGCGGTGACTTAAGCGGCGAAGCCGCGTTTAATGCGTGCGTCGGCTCGACTATTGAGCCGACGCGCGCATGCCAGCCGACCCAGAGGGCGTTGGGGATTTCGCAGTTCGGCGCGCCGTTGCGCGGGTCGCGAAGCGCAACTTCTTCGAGGACTAGCGGGTATTCCGCCGGAAGCGGGGAGAGGTCGCGGCGCAGGAAGAGGCAGAGTGCCGCGCGCTCCGCCGCGAGGCCGAGCGGGTCGCCGCTCATGTCGAAGTAGGAGAGGATTTTAGTCTCGGGCTTTTCCACGCCCGCGCGGCCGTGGCTCCAGGCGAAGCGCCACATGCCGGACCAGTTCTGCAGGGCGCCGAGCGCGCCTGTCGCGATGCCGCCCACGCCGCGGAAGCGGCCGGGGCCGCTGTAGTTCCACTCCGTGAGGCAGAAGGGCTTGTCCATGAGGCGGCGCCATTCGACGCTTTTCGCCCCTGCGGCCTTGCCGGCGACGGGGTTGACGTTGTCGCATCTGCTGGGAAGCGCCCAGCTTTTGTCGAGGAACCGGGGATGGTCGACGTAGAAGTGGTCGTCGACATAGTCGAAGTGTGTGCGCGGCAGCTGGTATTGGGCGGGATTGTACCAGCATGAAAGCGATGATAGCGGGGCCTTGCAGTTCAGTTCGTCGCGGACAAAGGCGCGGAGGCGGTCGGCCAGGCGTGTTTCCATGTCCGCGAGGAAAATCGCGAAGGCGGCTGCATGGCGGCCCGCCGGCGTCGAGCCGTCTCCGGCGTTGAGCGAGTCTGGCAGCGTGTCTGGAATCGATGTCCAGTCGAACGAGCTGTCGACTGCCGTTGTTGGCTGTCGCTTGCCGTCGATTGCGGTCGAAGGCTGATTGTCCGCGCGCTTCGCCGCCAGCCAGTTGCGCCAGGCTGTGTCGACTCCCGGTATCTCGCGAAGCAGTGTCACGCCCCAGTTGCCTAGATTGCCCTCGTTGATGAGAGCGAGCGTGGCGAGGGCCGGCTCTTCTGCGAGGCTGCGGCCTGTGTACGGGTTCACATGGGTCATGAAGTTGCGCGACCATGCGCAGAGGTTCGAGTAAGCCGGTTCCCAGAAGGCGCAGAGAATCTTGTAGTGGCCCGTGTTGGAGATGCAGCCGTCGCGGTCGATGCCGAGCGAGCGCCAGGTTGTGAGGTGCGAGCGCGAGACGAAAAGGTCGGTGGTGAGGTAGATGCCGTTCTTCACGCATGCGGCGACAAGCGAATCGAACATGTCGAGCCGTTTTGAATCGGGCATGGTGTCGTCAAGGCCTTCGCGCCACTGGGCGTCCGTCGAAATCATGTTGCGCTCGTGGTGGTGGATGCGCAGGGTGTTGTAGCCGATGCGGGCTAAGTTGGCGGCGAAACGGTCGGCCGCCTCGGGGGTGGAAGGCACGCTGGCGTTGCCGCAGATGTTGACGCCGTAGAAGCGCTGCGCGACGCCGGGGAGATTCTCGAACTCGAAATGGTCTCCAACGGCGACGACGCGTCCGAACTTGCCCGCCGGCGCGTGGTGCGGCAGCACCTGCGAGAAGTCGAGCGCTGAGCCAGGCTCAATCCATGGCTCATTGGCGAGCGGAAGCCAATCGGGACCGGCCCTGCTTGTCACGCCTTCGCCTGG
>JAEEGJ010012675.1_pt1 | contig 20753 bp, 12 predicted proteins | sample 8958761 | NCBI WGS metagenome assembly JAEEGJ01 (sample SAMN16246546, study PRJNA631951) | gut metagenome | biome: gut microbiome; feature: rumen; material: RS-attached | host: Bos | place: Iran: Karaj | collected 2018-10
TTGAGCTTGGCACAGCGTCCCGGTCCCCAGAAGATGTAGGCGTTACCGTCGGAGGCTAGGAGCACGCACGGGTCGATGCCGTTGATGCCCTTGATGGGCTCCGGCTCACAGACAAAGGGACCTACGGGACTGTCGGCTACGGCTACACCGATGCCAAAGCCGCGCATAGCACCCTTAGGAGTAGACGGGAAGTAGAAATAGTATTTGCCGTCCTTTTCGACGCAGTCAGGTGCCCACATGGAGTAGGAGTCTGGCTTCACCCAGAGTACCTTGTTCTGGGTGACTATCATACCGTGGTCGGTCCAGTCGGTCAGGTTCTCTGACGAGAAGACATGGTAGTCCTCCATGCAGAACCAGTCTTGCCGTTGTCCTTCCGGCGGGAAGATGTCGTGCGAGGGGTAAACATATACCTTGTTATTGAATACTCGTGCGGTGGGGTCGGCAGCAAACTGGTCCCTGATAATCGGGTTTTGAGCGGCCGCCGTCATCGTAATGATGAGGGCGGCCGTCGAGGTTAAGTATTTCATAGTTGATAATAATTACTTGAATAGTAGCGGAGCCATCTCGCGCAGTGAGCGGCGCCATGTTAGGAACTCATGGGCAGTACCTTCGCTGATGAAACCGTGGGCGTTGTAACCGGCAGCCTTCAGCGCCTCGACGCTCTTGTTGATGCCGTCAGGACGCTCCTTCGAACCACAGCTCTCGAAAATCACACGGACGGCCTTCGGGTCCTTGATGTCTTCAGGCATATAGGTGCCACCGCTGAGCAGTCCCCAGTAACCGAAGACCTCAGGACGGCGCGTCGTGATGAGTTTCGTCTCTATGCCACCCATCGACAGGCCGGCCATGGCGCGGTTCCACTTGTCGGCCTTGGTGAGGAAGTTCTTGTCGATGAAGGGAACAAGCTCGTCTACCAGCAGTGTCTCGAACTCCTTGGCGGTGAACTGGCCGATGGTGCCGAACTTGACGTTGTTGGTCAGACCGTAAGCCATGACGATGATGAAGGGCTTGATCTTGCCCTCGGCAATCATGTTGTCCATGATGAGGCCGGCATGACCCTGTTTCGACCAGCTGGTCTCGTTCTCACCCCAGCCGTGCTGCAGGTAGAGTACGGGGAAGCGCTCCTGCTTGCCCTTCACGAGCTTACCGTACGTCGGCGGCAGATAGACCATAGCCGTCTGCATCTCACCGGTGCTGGGCGACGGGTAGAGCACCTCGCTGACGGTGCCGTGAGGAATGTCCTGGCGGCAGGCATAGAAGTCCTGGTCGGGAGCGGGAATCTCAATACCGCTCTCCCAACGGCAGGAGCCGAAGTAGTTATGTGTGCCGGGGTCGTTGAAGACGCCACCGTCAATGGTCAGGTGATAATAGTGGAAGCCGGGATCCATCGGACCTTCAGTGGTACCAACCCACACGCCGTCCTTGTCCTTGCGCAGCACCGTGCCGCCGCGACCACCCAGTCCGAGACTGACAATGACCGACTTGGCATCGGGAGCCTCTACACGGAAGCGGGCATAGCCCTCGCTGTTCACTTGCGGATACTGCTGACCGGGCTGGTTCATCACGTTGGGAACGAAGTCTTCCTTAGGCTGAGCATTGTCGAGTGAAGTATTGAAGTCCTTGATGGCATAATAAGCCTGCTTGCGCTTGTAGTTCTCGTCGAACGGCAGGGGGTGGTTGTTGACGCCCAGCCACGAGTCGCGGTCGCCAAGGTTCCAGAAGGTCACACAGTCGATGACGTCCTTATGCTTGCGGAAAATCTTGAAGATGCGGTTGTACTGATCCGTCAGCAGGGTGTTCATATAGGGAGCCACGGGCTTGGCTTCACCACGCGAGAAGCGCAGCTGACCGCCCATCTCGGTGTTCATGCGGATGTCGAGCTCTGTGACATGGATATGCTTCACAATCTGCGAGTACTTCGTGATGGCGGCATCAATGTCTTCTTCTGACGGACCGTAGACGTTGTAGTGACCCTGCATGCCGATGCCGTGGATAGGCACACCGGCGTCCTGCATCTTCTTCACCATGTTGTAGATGCGGTCGCGCTTGCCGGGGTCGCACTCGTTGTAGTCGTTGTAGAACAGCAGGGCGTTGGGGTCTGCCTCGTGGGCAAACTCAAAAGCCTTGGCAATGAACTCGTCGCCGCAGAGCTTGTAGTGGCGGCTCTCGCGATAGGGACTGCCGGGTTCAAACTTGCCGTCGACGAAATTCGGGCGGACATTGTCGGCGATGGCCTCGTTCACCACGTCCCAGGCATAGACCACATCCTTATAGCGGTTGACGACGGTATGGATGTGCTCACGCAGACGCTGGTAGAAGACTTCCTTCTTCACCTCGCGGCCTTTCTTGTCGGTAAACATCCAGTCAGCAAACTGCGAGTGCCAGCACAGACAGTGTCCGCGCAGTTTGATACCGTTCTGACGGGCAAAATTGGCAATGCTGTCAGCTGCTCCCCAGTTCCATACGCCCTCCTTCGGGTGCAGCATACCGGGCTTCATGTCGTTCTCAGCGGTCATGCTACTGAACTCCTTTTTCACCAGTGCCGACTGATCTGCATCGGCAACATTCCGCTTGTTCACGGCTACGCCAATGTAGAAGTAGTCCTTGTAAGCATCCTTCAGAGACCCGTTGGAGTCGTCACGCATGCCCCACTGGGGCTGAGCACATACGGTAGTGCTGCCCAGAGCGAGCAACAACAGTACGAAACTTGTTTTGATGGTTTTTTTCATAATGTTTCTAGTTTAATCAGGTTTGTGGTTGCAAAGATACGCAAAATCCTTGTAACTGACATTTTCTTATGTTTCACGAATTTTCTCTATTGTAACTTCTTAATGCGTCATTAATTATCAATTATCGCGAAGCGCGAAATATTCAATTCTTTCGCAACAGAAACCTGTCGATAAACCCCTGCACCACGGGCCACTGGCTTTCCGGCAGCTGGCAGTGACCGTGACCGCCGACGATGCTCCAGCCCATGCGGTCGGCGATGCCGAAGCACTCCCACACCTCACGGGCGGCCTTGGCTGATACCAGCATCGACTCGTCTGCCAGCCACTCGTAGTCAGGATTGCCCAACAGCAATAAGGCCCGCGGACACACCATGGCACACAGTTCATGCTGGTCGTACGGCAACCGGTAGACGCTGTCGCCGTGGAAGTTCTCCTTCTGGCTCTCCAAGAACCAGTGGTAGTCCGTCTTGTCGATGTCTTCCAAATTCTTTCCCGCCAATGTCAACTCATGCGACTTACGCCAGGCAGCAGCACCACCGCCACCAGGCTCCTGGGCAATAGTCAGTGCTATGCGCTCGTCGAAGGCACCGCAGTAGAGGGCCATCTTACCTGCATACGAGCACCCTGTCACGCCGATACGACGCATGTCAATCTTCGTCATCTCAGGTCCTAACTGCTGCAGGCCGTCAAGCAGGCGGCTCATGCCCCAGGCCCATTCGCTGTAGGCACCATTGCCTGTCAGGTTAGGGTAAAGGCGGTCAAAGTGGTGCTCGCCGCGGTCATGGTGGTTGCCCCACTGCTTGTAGTCGTTCACCTGTGCTGAGGTGAAAGTGGTGGTGGCAATCGGTCTGTCGGCGAAGAGCTGACGGGGCAGGGCTATCATGTCCGTGCCAATCATCAGCGCGTATGGAGCCTCGCCCGTTTGGGGATAGCTGATAGCTGAGCGTAGCGTCAGCGTCTCTCCATTCACTGTCACGTCAACGACGAGCGTGTCACCCTCCATGCGGGCCTTCACCTGCTCCTTGCCGACGGCGGGCTTCTCGCCGATGCCGTAGTGCTGTATCAGTGTCCCTATTTCGTGACGCCTGCGCTCCCAGTCATTGAAACTGCTGACACCTTGAAGGGCATTTGGCAACTCGATGATTATCGGCAACAGCCCAGCGTCAGGCAGTTCGGGCTTAGGATAATGACTGCCCGTGTCCTCCTGCTGATACACAAGTGGAGGCAGGGTAGTAGCTTGCTCTTTCTGAGCCAATACCGTCGTTGAGACAAAGGCTAATAGAATAATTGATAATAGTTTCTTCATGAGTTTGATGGTTTCTGCTACAAAGGTAAGTAAAAACAAGGAACATTCATTGCATAGTAACAGTCTTTATTTAATAATTAGCCGCGGTTAACGTTTTTTAAGGGGGTGGTAACGCTCGTTAACGATTTATTTGCTATCTTTGCAGTTGAAACATTTAAGACAATTATTAACCCTTAAACAATTAACGATTATGAAAAAACTGTTTACTACTCTTCTGTTCCTCATGGCAGGAATCCTGTTTGTTGGTGCCCAGACGCTTAAAATCGGCAACACCTCGATTGACCTGACCAAGAACGGAACATACACAAATGTCGGAACTAACAACGGCACAGTAACTTATGATGCTGCGAGCAAAAGAGTGACCCTAAAGTATGTCTATCTTAAAGACCAAACGATTACAGGCAATAATCTCTCGGATGCGACTTACTATATCCGTCTGCAGAGCAGTCTTAACATTGTAAACTCCGAAGGCATGTGTATGCGCTTCGACTACAGCAATGTGGTATTTGAGGGTAATGGCTATACGATGGTTTTAGATGGCAGTTCTTATGCGTCTTCGGGACGTAGCACCTTTGATGCTGAGGAAAGCAGCATCGCGTTCTGGAACATCTTCATGCGCGTGGAGGCAGGTGGTTCAAATGCTTTCTGGGGCAACAGTACCAAGGGAAGCCTCAGTTTTATCCGTGCCTATGGCGACATATCGAGTACGAGTGGTGCAGCGTTTAAAGGCTTTAAATCCATGTCTTTTGACGACGGCCTTATTATCGATGACAATGCTAAGTTTGTGAGCGGAACGGGTGTCACCAACAGCACAGACGGATCGCTGCTGAAAACAGCCACATTGAGGCCCTTCTTGAGAATTGGCGGGGAAATTGTACGTACGGCGTTGAGCAGTGGCTCTGGAACCAACTGGACCTGGAATCAGAGTACGAAAACGTTAACCCTCACAAACGCTGCTGTCACGACCAGCACATATCAAATGGCTGCGCTTGAAAACGCCGGCATTGACGGACTGACTCTGAAGATTGAGGGCACTTGCAATTTAACACAAAAAAGTGAAGCCTATAGTATTGTCTCTTCGAAAAGCATGACTATTTTGGGCAATGGCGCAAATTCATCAAACCTAACGCTTGAAGGTAAGAATGGCGGCATATATAGTAGTATCTCAGGAGGTGGCACACTCACTGTCAAAAACATCAATGTCAATATTCAATCTTATGGACGCGGTATTCATGGTGGCTCAACTACGGATTTGTCCATCAACAAGTCTTCACTGGCAGTATACGGAAATTCCGGAAGTATTGTTGGGCTCAATTCCTGTACGATGACAGACTGCGACGTCGATGCCACGCAGAGTCCTAACGTCTGCTTCCGCTCGTCGCTGAATGGTTTCGGAACTCCCAATGGACTTTCTTACAGTGCCATCTATATTGGAACCCTGAACACTGCTGACAAATACAATGTGTATGTCTTAGGTCATCAGGTGAACGCACTGAACAAGTCGCGTGTTGCCGTCGATGGACTGACCAGTGGACAGATATCCTTCGACAGCGATGCCAAGAAACTGACGTTGGATTATGTCAAATTAGAAGCTCCCAGTGGCGACAACAACAGTGGTATTAGGTTTTACGGCGGTTCCGACTCGGATACCTATACCGTCAACCTTGTGGGCACTAACATCGTCACGACTAACGGCAATGCCTGTAACATCGGCAGGACAACGACTTTCACGGGTGTCGGCACCGGTTACTTTACCTCTAACGCTGAGAGCGGCATGTCCGTCTACGCCCCAGCCTGCGTCACCCTCAACAGCAGCAATGTCATTCGTTTCGTGGGTAAGAAGTACGGATACTACGGCTCTAACGATGAAAACGAGGTGCTGACATTTAAGAAGACAACCTCTGACACTCATTACTACGGTTTCAAGGGTGAAACCAAGAGTGTCCACAACTTGAGGAAGCTTAGCATGACTGGCATGGACTTCACATACGGCTGCTACTACAACGAAGACACGCATGATGTACGCATAAATGGTGGCAATTCGACAAACGACTGGGTTGGCTCCTATGCTGTTACTACTACATATGGCATTACCATTGCCGACAAAGAGATAAACAACGTAAATAAGGTTGGCGTCGGCAGCAAGTACATCACCAAAGGCGGTGTCATGGCTGTACGTTATGACCCTGATACCAAGACATTGACGCTTGCCCAAGTCACTGTCGACAACAAGGGAGATGCTGTGAATCCTGTCTACAACAAGACATGTGACAATCTGACCATCAACGTCACGGGCAACTGTGAGCTGAAGTCTACGTCAAAAAACAGTTCATCAACCAACATCTGGAAAAACACCACCATCCAAGGCAACGGCACGCTGAGCCTGACTGGCACTAACGGCAATTTGCATGCAAGCAATAATGCTGTAGTCACGCTGGATGACATCAATATGGAAATTGAGGGCAATGCCGAAACCACCAACACGAATGGCACGTTGGTGGTCAACCTGAAGACAAAGGACAAGCAGGTAAAGGTGGACGGCAGCGTCTATAAATGGACTGCCATCACCCTGCAGAATGGCACAAAGGTTGTGGAGCCCGCCGGCGCCAAGCTGAACGCTGATGGTACTGCAGTAGTGACATCGAATGGTGGCGTAGCTTCTGGCGTGGTGTTCGGCGACAAGACGGCTACCGCCATCGATGCCGTCGAGGTTGACCGCAATGCCGACGTCCGCGACATCTACGATGCCAGCGGCCGTCAGACGGATTCAGCCCGTAAGGGTCTGAACATCATCCGCATGAGCGACGGCACCGTCCGTAAGGTCATGGTTAAGTAAGAGAAACCCGCACAGATTCTCATTCTCAGGCTCACAGGGAACTCTCCTGTGAGCCTTTTTCAATAGCCCCTCACTCTGTGCGGTGGATACCGCTATCAGGGTGAGGGTAAAAAGGACAAGAAGATGATTCTGTCCCCAAAAACGAAAGAGATTTATTTCTTCTTCATAGTGATGAGAATTCTGTCCTTTGGCATGCCGTCCTTGGCCTTCTCAACGTTTATGCTCTCAATGTCGTCAGGTTTTATACTATTCAGTTCTGCAACATCCACCACTTTGCCGTCAATGATAACCTCAACATCTTTGGCGTTGGGATGCGGGCCGATTATGATATGCTTCGGTGCTGCTTTTTCTCCTTGCTGTCCACCTTGTAATTTAAAGTTGATGGGGATGGTGTACTTGACGCGCACAGGTTTGCCATTTTGCATGCCGGGTGTCCAGTTGGGCATCGAACAGATGACACGCAGTGCCTCGGCATCCAACTCTGGCGATACTGACTTGAAAACCTTGGCATTGGTGATACTTCCGTCCTTCTCAACAACAAAGTTGGCGATGACACGGCCTTGGACACCGGCCTTGTGGGCTTCTTCGGGATAGCGGACATTCTCAGAGAGAAACTTCATCAAGGCTGCGGCACCGTTTGGGAACTGGGGCATTTGCTCAACGACGTCAAAAGCTTTTTCTTTTGTGTCGACAGCCATTGCATTAGGCATCTCGACAGGCTTTGGCTTCTGGTCATCAGGGATAGCATTAGGTATCTCGACAGACTTTGGCTTCTGGTCATCAGGAGTCTGTTCTACAACGACAACCTCACTGGCGCTACCTGTTTTGATGGTGGCATCCTTCTTGCCCTTCTTGATGATCTTCTTCTGGGGCTGTTGATAGACGACGTCGGTGACGGTTTCGGCATTCAGGGCCAAGGCTATGCCTACGATAGGCAGCAGGGCGAGCAGCTTCAGAAGGTTGCTGCGGGGTGATTTCTTATGTAACATCATGGTTATACGGTTTTTGAGGGTACTGTGACTGATGCCGTTAGCAATGGAGTACCCGCCAATGCCTGTGGCTTTCGAGATTAACAGATATTGATATTGACGCGCATTAATCCCTTGAGAGAGTACTGCACCGTCGGCCTCATACTCGTGGATGGCGCGGAGGTCTTGGCGCAGCATCCACATAGCAGGGTTGAACCACTGTAGGGCGGTGAGCAGGTCCACGAGAAGCAAGTCCCAGGAGTGCCTGAGACGGACATGTCCCCGTTCATGGGCGAGAATGGCAGCGTCATGTTTTTCGTAGTCGCTGCGGTTCATCACGATATAGTGCATCCAACTGAACGGCGACACCTTGGCGTTACCGGTCACGCAGAGAGTGATACCGTCAGGTTGCGGATGCTTCTCACTCCGTCGTATCAGTAGCAGCACTTTCATTAAAGATACCAGCGTATGGGCCAGCGTCGCAGCGACACCTATTATAAATAGTATGGGCAGTACGACTTGCCAGACCTCGGGGGCATTCTCTGTGGCTATTTCTGCTTGGACATCGCCTACAGACACCATGGGCGTGGCCTCCATCATCATCGTTTTATGCACGGTGATGACGCACAGTGGCAGCACGAACGACGCTGCCGCTGTCAGCAACAGCACCACGCGGTTGACCCTGTGGAACGTCTCTTTCGAGAGCATCAGGCGGTAGAACATGTAGAACGCAACAATCAGTACTGCCACCTTGGCATCGTATATCAGAAAGTCTGTCATATTTACGATTTGACGATTTGTTCTTTTCTTCTATTTGCTGTTCTCAATCTGGTCGATGAGTTCGCGCAGTTCCTCCACGCTGATCTTCTCTTCTTTTACAAAAGAGGAGACAGCAGAGAGGTAGGAGTCGTCGAAGTAGTTTTTGATGATACCCGCCATCGACTTGCGTCCGTACTCCGCTTCGGAGATGAGCGGATAGTACTGGTAGGTATTGCCGTACTGCTTGTGGTCGAGGAATCCCTCGCGCTCCAATATCCTGACGATGGTTGAGAGCGTGTTGAAGTGGGGACGAGGTTCGGCGTAGTGCTCTTGCAACTCGCGGACGAACATCGGGCCGTGCTGCCAGTACAGCTCCATGATTTCCTTTTCCTTGTTGGTCAGTTTCTTCATAATTGTTGTCTTTGTTGTCGTTAATAAATCGCGTCGTCATCAATATCTGACCGCAAAGTAACTAAAACTTTTCGTTACTTGCAACTAAAAGACTTAGTTTTTAAACTATTTTAATTAGTTTCTTTAGTTGTTCACACATGGCTCAGGGCAAAAGTTGATTTTCCATAATACGTTCTTTGGTGCAGGAAATGCAGTATTTTACACAGCTAATGACCGATTTGGGTTTAATGGTTTCTGGCTACCAATGAAAAGCAACATGGTGGCTACTTGGGAGGAAGGGACTGCCACGCTTTGGAACCTCCGGTACAAGAAGAGCGCCGACAACGCCTGGACTGTCGTCACCGGCCTGACGGAAGCCATCTACGACTTTGAGACAGCAGACCCGTTTAGCGGCTGGACACGCACTGAATCCTACACCAATTCAAGCTGCGGCACCTTCTCCGTGGTGTATATGACCGACATCACCGATGCCAGCACATTCTTTGAAGTGGCTCAATACGCTTACAACGACTGGCACGACACAGAGTGGCCAGACGCTGACGCTACATCCCATTAACAGCATCCCCGCCATTCCACGAAGGAATGGCGGGGATTGTTTTGTCAGGCTCAAACCTCACACACCCTCCTGCAACTCAAAACTCTGTGTCTCTGTGCCAGTAGGTTGAAGTCAATTCGCATGATAAATCTTTTTCAGTGCTGACGCTAACTCTTGTACTGTCAGGGGGCTGGCGACTATGGTGCCGTCGGGGCCGATGACAACGGTTTCGGGCCATGAGTAGATTCCGTATGAATTCTTGGCCGCATGAGTGGACAACTGTGGCCAGGGCAGACACTCTTCCCTCAGTCGTTCCTTCCATTGTTTCATATAGTTTCCGTCCATCACAAGGCTGAGGATTTGCAGACCTTTTTCATGATACTTGCCGTAGAGCGTGCGCAGCTGGGGCAGGATGTCGAATTGGTCGCGATTCCAGCTCTCATAGAAGTGCAGCACCACATACCCTTTACCGATATACTCGCTCAATTGGTGAGCGTTGCCTAACGTGTCTGCAAGGAGCATGTCTTCATAATGTTTCCCCGGACGGCGTTTTTCCAGTCCTGCTGCATACTCCCTGACAGGCACCATCAGCAGATGGTTGGCATAGCGGAACTGGTCGCTGAGGAAAGGTTTCAGCTCGTCGTAGGTCAGTTCGGTATATATCTTGTTGATGGCGTAGGCCCTCAGCAGGTCGTCATTGCCTTGGAAGATGACCTGACGGAAAAGTTCGCGCTGTTTGGCGATGGCGGCATCCAGTTCGGCACGGTCCTTCATTTTGAGCATGCGCAACCGCTCTGCCTCCGTTTCGTTCAGGAAGTCGTTGCGTTGCTGCGAAGCCTTCTGACTCTTGACGGTACGCTTCTGCAGGTCTGCCTTGACAGGTTGGCCGTCTGCCCAGAAGTAGGTGAAAAGGCGATTGTCCGTGCTCAGTCCGCACACCTCGTCTTTCGGCAGCCGGCAGGTGAAGGAGAAGCGGCCATTGCGGACGGGGAACTTCCCCAATTCCTCGAAAGAGGCCACCGTACGTCGGATGGTGACGCTGTCGGCATCGGCCGGGGCCGTACCGCTGATCTGGCAGTCCACCTGTTGCAGGTCTTCAGAGCCGTTCGTAATCAGTCCGTTGTATGAGACTACCTTTCGTAGCTGCGTCGTAGAGATAGTAGAAGAGGTAATCATGGCAGGGCGTTGTTTCACCTCACCGCCTTCTGCCTGGTATTGCTCACTCTTCTTGTAAAGTGTGTAGCAGGTGTAGCCAAACATATCCTTGTGCTTCTGGCCTGAGGCCGTCTCGGCGTATGGGCTGAGAATGCTGCTGAGTGTGTTATACTGCTCTTGGGTCAGTTTGTGAGGATAGCCGTCGCACATCTTATGGAGTATGACAACGGCAGCCGTCTTGCCCCCCGATGTCTCCCGGTCGTAGATATGGCAGGTCTGCTTCACTTTGGCCAACAGTTCGTCGTAGGTCTGTGGAGCTGTAGGGTCTGTGTCATATTTGATGGTGGCCGTCATGTTCTGCTGTTCGGAATAAGGCATAAGGAAAGGCATGTCGTCGTGCTTCTTGGCCGCAATCTCAAAGATGGTGCCGTTCATCATCCAGAAGTTTCCAATCTTTTGGTCCGGCTTAATCTGCTGCTCCCACACTAACAGGACAGCATAGTGGTAGCCGTCAGACTCGTCGAAGGATAGCAGTCGGATGTTCTGTCGGGAGCCGAATACATACCTCCCGCTGACCGCCCCTTTAGGATTACCAAAGATCCATAGTACGCCCGATGCCAATGGAGCACCCTCCTGAGCGTCGTGAATCATCACCTCCTTAGCATGAACGGCTTCGCTGCGTAAAGTCTGCTCCAGTTCCTTCAAGTGAGGAAACAAGAGGGTGGCATCGTTACTGTTTTCGACCGAAAACACTTGGCTGAAGTCATAAGCCGTAGCCTTACCTCCAGTAGTCGCGTCGCTGCAGACGACACGTCCTTGACTGACGTTATATTCGCCTGAGGCAACGAAGGCCTGTAACTTTTCGTGGACGCGGCGGGCTGCGTCGCTGACTTGTGCGCTTACTGACATGGCCCATATCAGGCATGCTGCCAATAAAAAGTTTCTATTCTTCATCTGTTGTTACGTTATTTATAATAGCGGCTTGGTGAGGCTGGGCATCTTTGCGCAACTCGTTCAGGATGTAGTTGTTGACGATACGCTGCAGTCGCTCGTCAGCATGCATCACCCGATGAATGCGCTCAATATAGAGGCTGTCGTCCACCTGGGCCAGTTCGTGTTCTATCTTGTTGATATAATAATCGAGGCTGTCAGTAGTCGGCTCAGTGTTAGGCTGTTCTACTAATTGTCTGTCTGTTTTTTTTGCTTGATGCACTACCGCTTTTACTGGCAGCACTCGATTTTCCGTATCCGCATGTCTGATGATCTCTTTGGTGTCGGACAGCTCACAGGGGGACAGACCCTCTGTGAGGGATGCCTCACATGGGGTCTGTCCCCCTGTGAGCACAGGACTACCGTTCGTAGGCCAAACCATCATCACGACAAGGGCGATGCAAGCTGCTGCGGCAAGGGCGGCGATGTAGATATGCCTTGCCCTGCGTGTCGGCTTGGGGGTACTCTTCTGCATCCGCTTCATGAAGTCGGCGGGCAGTTGCGGCGTGCCGGTGTATTTGCGCCGGAGTGCTTCGCGGAGGTCGTTGTCTTTATAGGTTGTCATTCTTCTGAAGTTGCTTGTATAGTTTTCTGCGTATTCTATAGAGGCGGTTGGCCAATGCGTGAGGGGTTGCGTCCATGATGAACGAGCATTCGTCTAACGGACGGTTCTCGAAGTAGTGGAGTGTGAGTAATAGGCGTTCGTCGTACGGCAGGTCGTCTATCAGCTGTTCCAGCCTATGTATGCGCTCTTCGCGACCAGTGGACAGCTCTGCCTCCAACTCCTCGTCGCTGATGTCTGTCTGCCAGACGTCGCTATCTTCTATGGAGACGATGTTCGGGCGACGACGTTTCATGAAATCGAGTGTCAAGCGGTAGGCTATGCGACAGAGCCATGTGCCGAGCGATGCCTGCTGCGCATCGTAGCTGTCGATTCTGCTGAAAGCCCTGAGAAAGGTGTCTTGCGTCAGTTCCTCGGCATCCATCATGTCTGTTACGAGCCTCGCAATCATGGCAAAGACCTCCTGTCCGTAGCGACTGACCATCAGGTCTTGCCCCTTGCGCCGGCCGTCTTTCACAGCTTCCACTATCTGCTTGTCTGTCTTCACTTTCAGTGTTTTCTTTTGCTTTTCTACTTGTTATACGACAGAAAGAAGAAAACATCCCGCTCTTCGCGCAACTTTTTTTAATTATTCAGTTCACTAATGGTGAACGTGCAAGGTTAAGGTGGTTTTTATCCGATGAGTTTCTTGATTTGTTTTTCCGTTGCTTCTGGTAGCAATGCCCTGAAATGCGCCAACATGCGCTGATACGACTCCTGCGGGGTACGCTCACAGCGGCAGGCTTCGCGTCCTAACAATGCTTCGGGTGTCGTTAGCAACGACCAGCCCCAGCCATATTCCCTGCCGTGCTTGTCGGTAGGGTAGACGAAGTCTTCGGTCACAATGTAGCAGCCCATCTGCAGGCGGGTGACATAGCCGTCAAACTTGCTGCGCATCTTCGGCCCGTCAAAACCACAGGCGGCCCGCAGTTCGCGGGTAATCAGGCTGCCATGCTCTCCCAACGTCGCCAGGATGCTGTCTTCTATCGACCCTTCTGCCGGTACTGGATGTCGGCTGCGGCGATAGTTGTAGAAGTCGGGCCACCACTCGCGGCTGATGAATCCGGCTTTCTTGTCGAAGAACTTGCCGTATACGCAGTTGCCATCGGTGACGATGGGGCCTTTCCATTTCCATAGCGGCCAGTCCCAGCCGCCGTCATCGAATACCACATAGCGGCAGTCGTCAGTGACGACATCCTCGGCAGCGAATCCGCTTACACCGCCGTCAAGCAGTGGCAGAAACCCTACCTTCTGGATGTAGTCAATCAATCCTGCTGCAGAGTATATTTCCGGATTGTTTTCACTTTTCACTATTCACTTTTACTTTACGAAAGACGGGGATGCGGGCCTTGGTGACAAGCGTGACGACATACTGGCCGCCGTCGTAGTGCTGGCCGGTGTGGTAGTCCTGCCATCCACCGTCGGTTTTCGGCAGATAGGTGCGCCACTGGGTGACACCCGGCTCCGTAACAGGGCTGATGAGCAGTTCCGGGCCGAACATGTATTCGTATTTCTGCTTCAGGGCTTCCTCGTCATCAGCGAAGTCGAAGACCAGCGGGCGCATGAGCGTGCCGCCCTGTTCGCTGACAGCCTTGGCACAGCGCTCGATGTAGGGTAGCAGGCGGTAGCGCTCTTTCAGGCATTCGGCAATGATGGCTTGCGCCTCGGGACCGTAGTTCCACGGTTCGGTATTGCTCATGTAGCCGTGTACACGCATCAGCGGCAGATATACGCTGGTTTCTATCCAACGTAGCATACGTTCGATATAGTCTTGATTGGTGTACTGGTCGCCGGGACGGAAGAAGCCGCCGGCATCGTATGTCCACCAGGGAATGCCTGCCGCCTGCAGTCCTAGTCCAGCCGTCAGTTGGCGGCGGAATGTCTCCCAGTCGTTACCGACATCACCCGACCATAGGGCAACACCGTAGCGCTGGATGCCAGGGAAACCACTACGGGTCAATATCATGGGATGTGCAGCATGCAGCCCCTCACTCACTGTCTTGCAGACCAGTAGGGGATAGACGTTACGCACCTGTTCGCCGCTCCATTGGCCTCGGTTGACGCGGCGGCCTACGAGGTCGTCGTTCTCCGGCTCCGTAGCATCCTGCCACCAGGCGTCAATGCCTAAGGGTACCAGGCGCTCAGAGAAATTCTTCCAGTAGGCGGCGGCAGCCTCCGGGTTGAAAAAGTCAATCCAGTCAGTGCCGGGGATGTAATAGTCGCCTGCCTGCATCTGACGACCGACCTCAGAACTTTTGTCTATCTTTGACCACACGCTGAGCATGAGGCGCATGTCCATGCGGTGCAGGCTGTCGGTCAGCGCCTTGGGGTCAGGATAGTATGCCTCGTCAAACTGCATGGAGTTCCAGCCGTGGCGACCCCAGTACTGCCAGTCTTGTACCAGCACACTGACGGGCAGACCCTCACTGCGGAAACGGTTGGCAGTCTGCAGTATCTCTTCCGACGAGTGGAAACGCTCGCGGCAGTGGATATAGCCCAATGCCCATGAGGGCATCAGCGGACACGGCCCCGTCAGGTCGCGGTAGGTGGCGATGACGTCGTCGGCAGAACCGACGAACACCGTGTAGTCGACGGCTTCAGCCACGGGGGAACGGAACACGGTTTCGTCTGTTACCTTGTGGTAGTAGAGTATGGGACGGTCGTCTTTGGTCAGTTCGGCAGAGAGGCTGTGCTGTCCGGCCTCCAAATGGACGATGGCTGAGGCTGTTGGCGGCAGCCACAGGTTCTGCATGTCAATGACAGGCTTGTCGTCAACGACGAGGTTGTGGCGGCGAGCCATCTTCTGACCGACGTCCAACAGCAGGGCATAGTCGCCAGCCTCGCTGATGTCGAGGGTGGCCGTGAAGATATGGCGTTCGCGCACTTCCTTTTTCCCGCCTTCGGTGGATGTCACGTTGACCTCCTCGCGCTCTCCCGCACCTTCACTCTTCGTCAGTGCGACGCTCTGTCCGCAGGGGTTGTATTCCGTCAGTCCGTAGTTGTTCCAGAGCACACCGTAGCCCTTGCTCGACAGCAACATGGGGATGGAAATCTGTGTGTTAACCTGTGTCAGTCGGCGCGACAGACCGCGGATGTTGCTGTAGCCGTCCTGAAACTGTCCGAGTCCGTAGAGGTATTCGTCTTGGGGCGAATCGAAAGCCAGCGTCGCCACACCATCCTCCAATTCATGACGCGTGGCACGAAACACCACCCGTCCGGTCTTGTCTTTCACCACTACGGTGTTACCTTCTATGGTGGCTGTGATGTCGGCCTTCGTCACCTCGTCGTGCTTGACGTAGAGCCAGTCGGGCAAAGTACTCTTGGTGTTGGGGGTACCATGTTGTATGCGTACGGCATTGGGGGCTACGTACTTCACAGTCAGCTGGGCAGCCGGCTTGACCACGAGTACGAAACCGCCACGGGGACGGCAGGTGACAGATGCGGGCAGCACACTGGGACGGGAGATGGCAAAGGAACGCTCGCCGTTGTCGGCAAACAAGGTCATGTCGACATCCTGCTGACTGATGAAGTCCAACGGCAGGCGCAGCGTCTGTGCCTCGTCGCGTCCGTTGATGCCGGCAATATACCATGTGTCACCGCTGCGGCGGGCCAGTACGACACTTTCGCCAGGATAGCCGCTGACCAGTCGCGTCTCGTCCCATACGGCAGGCAGCTGCGACAGAAAGCGTTGTACCTCCTTCGGCTGACTCAGGTAGCTTTCGGGACGGTCGGCCAGATGCTGCAGGCCGCTCTCGAAGAGTACCGTCAGCGCCAGTTCGTGGGCATGAGTGGTGATATGCGGGTGCTGCGAATCGCTGAACGTACAGGGCGTGTAGTCCATGGGGCCAATGACGTTGCGTGTAAAGGGCAGCGTGGCATTGTGGCGGGCTGCCGCGGCGGTGAACGTCGGTACGTTATTGTACCATTCTGCACCATAGACGCCCTCCGTGGACATCAGGTTTGGCCATGTGCGCTGCCAGCCGCGTGGCACTGTGGCACCGTGGAAGTTGACCAGCAGGTGGTGGCGGGCGGCACATTCCAGCAGCTCTTGGCAGTAGTCCATGTTGCGCTGGTCGTCGCCGGAGAAGAAGTCTATCTTCACACCGGCCACGCCATGTTGCTCACACCAGGCAAATTCCCGTTCGCGGTCTTCGGGCTTGTTCAGGCGGTACTTAGGCCCCGGCGCACCGTCTACCCAGCCTACTGATGAGTTATACCATAGAAATGGCTTTACGCCCCTTGAACGAGCGTAGGTAAGTGCATCGTCAATGGTCTTGCCGTCCTTGACTTTCCCTTCGGTCGTCGACCTTTGGTTCATCTGGTCCCACTCGGCATCGATGAGCACGTAGGGCAGTTGCAAGGTGACGGCCATATCGACATATTTCCGGATGATGTCATAGTCGTTGCTGCCGTGGTTGTAAGCCCAGTATATCCATGAGACGACACCCGGCTGTATCCAGCTTGTGTCGGCTATTTTGCAAGGTTCGCTGACATCGGTCACCAGTGTCGACTGCACCACGTCGGCCAGTGTGCCGATGATAGCGACACGCCAGACTCCCCCAACGGTCTCTGAGGAGGCTTGCACGACTTTGTACAGTTCGCCGTCGTTATACAGGCACGAAGCACTGTGGCCTGGCAGGATGCCGGCTTCGGTAATCAGCGTGAAGATGCCGTCAACGGGTTCCGTCAGGGCGGGATAACCCCAACGGTTGTTCCACCCCTCGGCAGACTTCGAGATGCCGCTGTACGAGGGTACGGGTGTTACTTGATAGGTGGTGTCCAAAGGAAAGAAACCCTCATAGGAGTCACACCATTGCTGCATCCAGCGGCGCGTCCCTTCAAGGATGCGGTAAATGGTCTGTCTACTGTCGTTTACCTTATCAGTGGTCGTGGTACGGAAGGCTATGCCGTCGTTATACACCCGCAACTGCAGGTTGCCGCTATGGTATTCGTTGGCTTCGTTGGTACAGTGCAGCCGTTTGCCGGAAACCATCTGGTAGTCTGCCTTCACACGTCGGGTAAACTTCAACTTCAGAGGGGCGTCGACACCCTCCACCGACAGCACTTCCAACACCGGTTGCTTCTGGTAGAAGACTACCAGTCCCTGTCCTTTGGCCTTCACTGTCAGTTTCCCGTTAGGTGATACGGGTTGTGCCGCTGCTGCGGTCAATGCCCATCCTATCAGGATGGCAGCCATGCAAAGTGTTCTTCTCATTTCTTCAATTCAATTCTTCCATCCTTCAATTCTTCAAGAGCATTCTAAAGAGGGCGCGGCGGCGCTGTGACCATGTGGGATAGTCGTCGGCACGGAGTGTCTTGATCTCGAATTTCGGCATCTGGTCGTTTTGGGGCATGTTCTTCATAAAATCCAGACCACTGGTGGTCAGGATACATGGTTTGGCTTTGCCGTCGGCGACCATACGGTCGGCAATGGCATTGGCACCGCCAATCTTGAACCAGCTCTCCATGGTGTCGTCCTTGCCCGGTATCAGCTGAATGAAGTTAGGCATCTCGCCAAACTTCATGCCGGGCGACGTGTACCATGCCTCCTGACGCTCTAGGTCGTAGCTGATGCGACCGTGCTCTATGTCGCCCATGGATGCGAAGTTGAAGGGCGACGCAGGATTGTCGGCAATGCTGTACTTGAAGCCAAGGTCAGGCGAGAGATACATATTGCTGGGGTCAGCCACGGGGGTACCGTCGACGATGAAGCAGTACTTGAACGTGTCGTAGAGGTAGTCGCCTACCACGATGCTCCACACACCGTCGGAGTCGCGCTGCATCGGCATCGGTTCTGCCAGCATCTCACAGTCGAGGGTCACCTGACGGGCCTCCGGGGCCTTGAAGCGGAAGGTGATGCCTTCGTCGCTGTACTCTGGCGAGATGATGGGTTTGGGGAAGAGACGGGCCATGACGCCCGGCGTGAACTGCTGTTCCTTGCCTGTGGCGGCAGGGGCAGGCTGTCCATGGGTCATCGCCTCCTCGGCAGCCTTCTTGTTGAAGAGCAGGGGCAGCGTCTTGGCCAGGAAGTATTTGGCATTCATCCACGTATGGCCGTACTTGTCGTTGGTAAACTCCTTGACGCTACGGATGCCTTTCTTGTCGAGGAACTCCATGTAGTCGCGGGCATTACCATAGAGGAAATCGTCAGTACCCACGCCGAGCCAGAACAGGTGCAGCTGCTGGTTGGTGTTGTCGGCCTGGTTGTAGACGTCGGGGATGTCCGTCGAGGTAAAGGAACTGTAGGAGCACAGGTAGGAGAACTTGTCGAGGTTCGTCAGTCCGTTGTAGAGGGCCTGATTGCCACCACGCGAGAAACCGCCGATGGCACGGTGGTCGCGGTCGTTCTTTGTGCGATAGTTCTTTTCGATGTAGGGCATCAGGTCGTTAATCAGGTCTTGACTGAACACGTCGCCGCCGAAGCGTGTGGCAGGCTGTCCGCTGGCCTCACCGGCCTTGGCGGGCTTCAGCTTATAGGGATTGCCATAGGGCAGCACGATAATCATGTCCTTGGCCTGTTTGGCTGCCAGCAGGTTATCGAGGATGTAGTTGACACGGCCTACCTTGTAGTAGACTTCCTCGGTGTCGGTGGTGCCGCTGATGAGGTAGAATACGGGATATTTCTTCATGTTGCCCGGATTGAACTGCATGCCCATCTGGTGATAGCTGGGCGGCAGGATGACCACGGCATGGTTGGTGGCACCAAGGCTCTTGGAGTAGTAGCTGACATACTCGATGCGGCTATGCGGTACGTCGCAGATGTCGTGCATCAGAGGACCGTTCTGCGACTTGATGTCAAGCAGACTGTTCTTGAAACCCTCATTGGGGAAGTACGCGTCGCACTGCGGATCCATGATGCTGACGCCGTCGACTTCGAAGTGATAGGGATACATGTCAGGGGCGGCAGGACCCAAGGTGACGGTCCATAAGCCTGTCTGCGCATCTTTTGTCATGGCATGTTTGCCGGCAAACTGAACATCCACGGACACGGCTTTGGCCGAGTCGTTCTGATACTGAAACGTAACGGTGCCGTCGGCATGGCAAACCGTCTGCGCCATAGCTGTCATGGCAAAGCAGAAACTGCAGAAACCACAGAATAATAGTCTTTTCATCATAACTTCAATCCTTCAATTCTTCCATTCTTCAATTTTTGAACTGCCAGTAGTCGAGTCGGACGTCGCCCTGCGTCTTGTCGAAGCAGATATACAGGTCGTGGACACCGGCGGCACCCTTGACTTTGGCGGCGAAAGCCTTATATTTCTCTACGGAACCTGTGCTCTTGATGACGGCGGTACCGACGACGTCGCCCTTCATGCTGTCGAGGCGCAGGGTAACGGTAGCGGTACCCGTGGCGGCAGCGATGATGCTGAACGCCTTGGCTCCCTTGCCGAAGTCCACGCCGCGCAGACGGATGTATTCGCCGTCGTTGAGGTCGTAGATATACATGTTCTTCTTGCCTGTCGACTCGGGCATGTCCTTGACAACGCCCGTATTCTCAATGCCCATCTTGGCACTCTTCAGACCGTAGCCCCAGTTCATGGTCTCTGCCTCTACACGCTGGTAGGGGTCTAGCCAGTGCAACTGCTTCATGGGTTGCTGGTCGAGCCAGTAGGGAACCTCCTGAATGGTTCCGTCGGCATTGTAGGTAATCTCTGTGGCCGAGACGCTACGGCGCTCGTGGTGCTCGTAAGTGTCGAGGTGCATCAGGTCGTAGTTCTGGCCGAAAACGTACGAGTGGCCCTTGTAGTCGCAGATGCCGGGATGATTGCCGCGGTCACGCTCGGTGGGTCGCATGATATAGCCCTTCCACTCCCATGGTCCCGTAGGTGCATCACTCATGGCATAGCCTAAAGCCTCAGGGCAGCAGGTACTGGCAAAGGCCAGATAGTATTTACTCCCCTCGCCCTTGGGAGAGGGGGCGGGAGAGAGGCTCCTCTTGTAGAACCACGGTCCTTCCTGGTAATTGGGGATGTGCGGCAGCTTCGTTACGCCCGACGCTGACGCCTCGGGAGTGGTGGCGTCAATCTTGATGCTGGTCATATCGTCGTTGAGCTTGGCCCAGAAAGTATGGGGGTTGCCCCAGTACATATAGGCCTGGCCGTCGTCGTCGGTGTAGACCGACGGGTCGATGTCGTACCAGTTGCTCTGGTCCCAGACCAACGGTTTGCCGATCGGGTCCTTGAACGGTCCGTAGGGGGAGTCGGCCTTGAGTACGCCGATGCCATGGCCGTGGAGTGGGGCATAGAGATAGTATTTGCCGTCGCGCTCAACGGTCTGGATGGCCCAGGCTCCGTTTTCACGCGAACGCCACGAAAAATCCTTCAGCGAGGCCACAGCACCGTGTTCCGTCCAGTTTACCATGTCGGTGGTCGACCACAACAGCCAGTCGTACATAAAGAAGCCTGCCGACGACTTCTCATTCTCATCGGGGATGTCCTCAGGCGAGGCATCGTGGGAGGTATA
>JAEEGJ010012679.1_pt1 | contig 20748 bp, 13 predicted proteins | sample 8958761 | NCBI WGS metagenome assembly JAEEGJ01 (sample SAMN16246546, study PRJNA631951) | gut metagenome | biome: gut microbiome; feature: rumen; material: RS-attached | host: Bos | place: Iran: Karaj | collected 2018-10
CGACGGGTAGAGCGTTACTTTCTCCAGCGTGGAGACGGTTCTCATATAGTCGGCATTCACATCCAGCACGCTGTTGTCGCCTGTCAGCTTGATGCGGCGTTCCCCGCTGTAGTCGTAGGCGTAGTAGCTGTAGTGGTTGTCATCCACTGCCACATGCATGCGGCTGTCCTCCGTCCAATACATGAACCGGCCGCTCTCAAACAGGGCCTCCTCGTTGCCATAGCTCACCTGTCCCAGATTGCCCGAGGCATCCCAGCGGAAGTCGTAGTGCTTCTGGTTGTATTCGTCGTAGATGCGTCTCACGGCATGGGGCTGGTACTCGTCGCAGTAGCCATAGTACATCTTCACCGTGCCCGACAGGGTGGGCGACAGGCTCGAGCGGTACTTTGCCTTGATGCGTCCCGAACCGGTATAGCCCATATCCATGTCATAGGTGCCGGTGCTGGCTCCTCCGCCGGTCGAGCCGACAAGCCTGTGCAGCGCATCGTACTGGTAGGTGTTTCCATATCCGCCTCCGAGGGTGTTCACCACCCCGGCACTGTTGGCTATCCCCGTCACGTTGCTGGCATTGTCGTAGGTGTAGTCGATGTTCTGCATCAGCGTGCCTCCGCCGTTGCGGCTCTTGAGGTTCGTCAGCCGGTGCAGCGCGTCATAGCTGTATTCGGCACTCGCGGAATTACCATAGGTCACGTGGCTCTTCTGCCCGTAGTCGTTATATTGGATCTGCCCGATATAGGTCCTCGTGTTCACGCCCATGACACTCTGCATGGCACTCAGGTCACCGCCCCACTGGTAGGTGTAGCTTACCTCTTCGCCGTCGGGGTAGGTCATGGACAGCATTCGTCCCCAGCTGTCGTACTCGTAATTCATACCGAGGCGGAACTCCTCGTGGCTGTTGGGCAGGACGATGATACGGGTCTCAGCTGTGACATTGCCCAGCGCGTCATACGTGAGTTCATGGCTCCCCGTGCCGTCGCTGATATGGATGGGACGCCCTTTGGAGGTGCCGCTGGTGCCGTATGTGTATGTCACATTGTTTCCCGTCATGTTGCTATAACGTTTGTTCAGCACCCTGTAGTATGTGTAGTCATAAAAAATCTGCCCAAGAGGATTCTGCTCCTCTAACAGATTGCCAGCGTTGTCTCCTCGCCTTTTTACACCACCGCTTCAACACCACATTGACTTTCTGATTAGTCTCCTCCTTAAATATATATTCGCCACTGCGTTTTTGGCTTCTCAACAAGGATTCCGCATCGGTGCATAAAGGCAACCTCTCATGCGTATCAGTCTTCTTTTGGTGGAACTCCAGTTGAAGATGCTTGCCGTTACGCTTCACGTCCTTCCATCTCAATCCCTGTACATCGCTGTAGCGCAACCCTGTCAAGCATGAGAAGATAAACATCGTTTGGATATTGTTGAATTCGGCGGAAAGTTGGTTCTTCATTAGTTTTCTCAGTTCCGTTTCCGTCAGAAAACTCTTCTTCTGCTGCTCCCGCCTGGGGCGTTTCACGCGCTGCAAAACCCTGTTGTCAAAGAGCCCATTCTTATAGGCATCATGCAGCACACAGGCCAATTTCTGAAAGTATAGTCTTACAGTGCCACACTTCAAGCCCTGCATCTGGAGATACCGAATATAGTCTTGGAGATAGGCGGTAGTAATCTTGTCAATCGGCATGTCGCCATACTTCTCAAGATGATTGTACATAAGCCGATACGAGTCCTTGGTTTTTGATTTGATATTTGCGGACGTGGCAAAGTCCGTGGCATATTGTAGTAGGCTGATGGTCGGCTTTTCCTCGGCTTGTCCGCTACCGAGACTGGCTTTATACTGATAGCGACCATCAGGGGAAGTTTTGTCAGAATTGAGTGTGATGCAGAGTTCACCCGTGGCGGAATATTGGATTGCCGACACAGAAAACAGAAAATTGGATTCGATTTTAATATTCATTGTATAAGCTATTTATGATATTATTTCTCATTGTGTTTGGATGTAAAGGTACGAATAATTCGCCTAATTCAAAGAAAAATAGTATTTTTGCAATTAAGAAAGACGACCAAAATGCAACAGGTTTACACCATACCATCAGGTAGAAATGCCCTGTCGGAAAGTGGCTTTTGGAGAGTGTATTTTGATGCTTTTTCTTCAAAAAATAGATATGGAACGACCTTTACAAGCGACTATGATCAAGGTTGCTTCATCGTTTTCGAGTGCTGTTCTTTGCCCGTGAAAGTGAACGAGTGAAACCATGCAATATTAACATGGTTTTGCTGTTCGATATTATGTTCTTGTACGTACAATTATCTATCGTTTCCTTTCGGCATTTTGTCCGTTGAGACAGTCACCTATCCATAAATTCATTTCGACTTAGCGAAAACGTCTTTCCATTTGTTCACAAGCACCCATCTGCCAGCACTAGTATTACCTTCGCGAATTAGAACTCCTATTTTTTGCAATGTGGCGAGATCTCGTTGCACGGTTCTGGAATCTACTGACAGAACTACCGACATTTGCTTACTTGAAACAAATGGATTGTCTTCAATTATTTCACACTCTCTCTTTTGTCTTTCAGTTAGATGAACTTGCGACAAACTTACGACACCACTTACGACATTATGGCAGCCATTTTCTTTCTTTGAGTTGTCGTCTTTGACAATCCTGCCAGTTTTATCGTCTATGCGTCCTCCTCTCTGAATCTCCATGAATATTTCACGCTTAATAGTCACAGTCAGTCCACCAAACTCCTCCTTGAACGTCGGCACCTCCAACTCTTCTTTCCTAAAAGAGTCTGCCACAGTCTCAAATCCACGTCCCCACGCTTCGATAAAGCCAGCCAAATAGAATGTATTTGCTATCAGTCTGTTTCTCGGCATCGAACTGTGTTCGGAAAACATGTTTGTGACAGTGATACCATCCGGCAGCATACCGTAATTCCACAAGGTTATACGGTCATCGAATACTTTCATTTGTATGTCGGGGCCATCATACGACTTGTGAATGATGGCGTTATAAATAAGTTCACGAAGTCCCAATTCGGGTATTTCGAGTGGTTCTATGCGTTGTAGCCCTTCGTAGTGGATGGGACGAATCAAATACTTGTCGCTTAGGATGGACAAAATCTTGTCTGCCATCTGTATAAGGTTGCCTTCAATCAAGTCCTGAGTGAAAAGTTCACTGCCATTTCTTCCAAAACGTCCGATTTTGAAGCGGGCATTCAGGCAGAATTGTTGGGGATCTTTTCCGAACAACATAAGAGCAGCCATTGTCAGGCGACCATCGTTATCCACCAATCTGAGGTTGGCAAGGATTTTCTGTAGGCTGTCGTTTTTTGCCTCGGTAGTCAGCCTGCCATTATCCACGCCTTTCCTTAAAAAGTACTCAACCGCTGTTGTGTCAATATCATTTAGTGAGGAATGCTCAACAATCTGGCTATCCCAAGTAGTCCCCATCTTCCTCAAAAGAAAATTCTGGGCTGCCGTGCCGCTCAATTCCTGCAGTGTACTTCCGGAACGATAGTATAGTTTGCCATGATAAGAAATTGGTGTATTGCTTGGAATAACCGTTATCCGGATATAGGCTTTCCCATCCTTATTAAGCAAATCAACATCGTTCACAATACCCAAGTAGTTGACAATTTTGTTGGGTATATCCTCCATCAACTTTTTTGCATCGTCAACCCCTACGACTTTGCCGTTGTCGTCAATACCAATATAGATGGTGCCGCCTTGGGCGTTGGCAAAGCCACATATCCATTTTAGGTACTCGTCCTTCCACGACTGCTTATATTCCACGTTCTGAGATTCCATACGTTTATAACGCTAAAAACAAAGAATTATTGTGTAGTCGCCATAAGAAGCCTCATTATAGATTCAACATCGAAGATTGTTATGCAGATTGCAAATCCTGTTACACTGTTGGGCTGGACTGCAAATCCAGACCAACGAGACCAGCAAGGTAATTTTCTTCAAAAAAAGCGCCGATAGCGCGCTAACAACGCCTTGTGGATTCGTCATATATTCTATATTTATACTTTAGTTATACCTTAGTTATACTATTATATATAGAATAACTAAGGTATAACTAAAGTATAAATATAGAATAAGGATAGGATAAGTGCAAAAGAAAAGCGGGAGGAAAGGGCTGGTAGAAGCAGGGGGAGTTAGGGCGGAGTGAGTGATGACGGGGAGGAGAGGTTGTTTTCTGCAACAGCGCGTTAAAGCGATTTTGGCTATTACAAATTGAGGTAGGGCGTAGGGCTCCGGGGTGTTGCCGGCAATGGTACGCTGGGGAAATAGTAACAGTCACGCACAGAATATGTGTGGGGGATAACGGGTGCCATGAGTTGGGTATGGCAAATGTGTGGTTGTGTGAGTCTTGATTCGGGAGTCAGAAGGAGAGGGATGAACTGTCGGGGGTGACGTTGAGGGTGGCGGTGCGGCCGAGGATGAGGGCGTGGTTGTCGGTGCCGTTGTGGCCGGAGGGGTAGTTGTAGCAGACGGGGTAGGTGTATTCGGACACGGCGTGGCGGATGATTTGTTCGGCGGTGGAGCCGAAGGGGATGGTGTTGTCGTGCATGTCGCTCATCTGCCCGACGATGAGGCCTGCGAGGCGTGCGAGGCGGCCGCAGCGTTTGAGGTTCATTATCATGCGGTCGATGTGGTAGAGGTATTCGTCGAGGTCTTCGATGAAGAGGATTTTGCCGTCGGTGTCGATGTCGGAGGGGGAGCCGCAGAGGCTGTAGAGGATGGAGAGGTTGCCGCCGACGAGCTGCCCCTGTGCGGTGCCTGCGCGGTTGAAGGGGTGGGAGGGGAGCGTGTGGGAGAGGGGCTTGCCGAAGAGGGCCTGGCGGAGGGTTTCGACGGCGGGGTAGGGGGTGAAGGGCGCGTCGGCGGGTATGTTGACGGGCATGGTGGCGTGGAGGGTTTCGATGCCGAGGTGGCGGTGGATGTGGCTGTGGAGGACGGTGATGTCGCTGTAGCCAATGAGCCATTTGGGGTGCTGGCGGAAGCGGGAGAAGTCGAGGCGGTCGATGATGCGGACGGTGCCGTAGCCGCCACGAGCGCAGAAGATGGCGCGGAGGGCGGGGTCGTCGAGCTGCTGCTGGAGGGTGAGGGCGCGGGTGGCGTCGTCGCCGGCAAATTGGTTGAGGGAGTCGAAAAGGTGGTCGGGCAGCACCACGTCGAGCTGCCACGAACGGAGCAGCGCAAGGGCTGGTTCTAGCTCCTGACGAGAGATTTTGCGTGCCGGAGCGACGATGGCGACGCGGTCGCCGGGGTGTAGGTATTGAGGGCGTATCATGCTTGGTATAACGTAGATGGAGGACGGTTATTGTGTGGGTGAAAATGATATTTTTTGCATTTTAACTTTTAATTTATTATTTTTTTGTATATTTGCACCGTCAATTAAATTGAAAATTGATAATTGAAAGTTGAAAATTGGCTGCCGTTTTTTGAATTGAAAATTGGCTGCCATCTTAATAACATTAAATATAAAATATAAGTTATGACACTGCGAGAAATAGTAACGAAACTCAATGCTACGGTGTATCTGGGCGAGGAACGTCTGGGCGAGGATGTGACGCACGCGTTTGCCTCGGATTTGATGAGCGATGTGCTGACATTGAAGGAGACACCGATGCTGATAACGGGATTGTGCAACGTGCAGACGATACGCACTTGCGACATGGCGACGCTGGACATTGTGGTGTTTGTGCGCAACAAGAAGCCGACGGACGACATGATAGAGCTGGCGGAGGACAACGACATGGTGCTGGTGGGTACCAGCTATTCGATGTTCAAGACCTGCGGGTTGCTATTCGACGCTGGCGTGGAACCGCTATATTGAAATTGAAAATTAAGAATTAAGAATTAAGATTTTGGGCGGTGGCCGATTTTAGTTTTTAATTTTTAATTTGAAGCGTCAGCCAATTTTATTTTTTAATTTTTAATTCAAAAACATGCATCAAGAGTATACAGTAGTAGAAGGCGATTTTGTGAATGCCGGCACGGCGTCGAGCTCGGTGAAGAAGACGCTGAAGCAGCTGGGCGTGAATCCCCAGGTTATTAAACGAGTGGTGGTGGCCTTGTATGAGGCCGAGGTGAACGCCATAGCCCATGCCTACGGCGGCAAGGTGCTGGTGGACATCGAGGCGGACAAGATAAACATGGTGGTGGCGGACAAGGGGCCCGGTATCCCCGACATAGCGCAGGCTATGCAGGAGGGCTACTCGACGGCGCGTCCCGAGGTGCGCGACATGGGCTTTGGCGCGGGCATGGGCCTGCCCAACATGCAGAAGAATGTCGACAAGCTGAACGTCACCTCCGAAGTGGGCGTGGGCACCACGGTGGAAATGGAAGTAAACTTTGTGTGAATTAAAAATTAAAAATTAAGAATTAAGATTTTGAGCATTGGCCAATTTCGGTTTTTAATTTTTAATTTTTAATTGAAGCGTCAGCCAGTTTTAATTTTTAATTTTTAATTCAAAGAAATGTTCTATCACGCTCTAGAAATTGACGAAGGGGGCTGCATAGGCTGCTCGCGGTGCATGAAGATATGCCCCACGGAGGCTGTCAGAATACGTAACGGCAAGGCCTCTATCATGGAAGACCGTTGCATCGACTGTGGCAAGTGCCATGCCGCCTGCCCTGTGGGTGCCATCTATATCAAGCAGGACGACTTCAAGAAGGTACACGAGTTTCCGCACTCGGTGGCGTTGCTGCCCGCCGTGTTTCTAGGGCAGTTCCCGGACGACATACGCGTGTCGCGCATCTATGCTGCGCTGAAGGACTTGGGATTCAAGCATGTCTTCGAGGTTGAGTCGGCGGCGGACATATATAAGGATGTGAAGCATAAGTATGCCCGCGAGCATGAGGACGACGAGCCGCTGATTTCCAGCTTCTGTCCCGCCATTGTGAGGCTGATACAGATTAAGTACCCTTCGCTGGTGGGCAACATCATTCCCGCCAAGGCCCCGCTGGACATCTCGGCCATGTATGTCATCAAGCTGCTCACCGAGCAGCGGCAGGTGCCACGCGAGGAGATAGGCATTTTCTATGTCACCCCCTGTGCCGCCAAGATTGCTGCGGTGAAGGCCCCGGTGGGCGAGAAGCGTTCGCTCATCGACGGCGTCATCAACATGGATGCCCTTTTCAATAAGGTGTACCGCAAAATTAAGGAGCAGGGCAAGGGCTATGAGTACAAGGCCCTGCAGGTGCCGCAGCTGTCGGCGGATGCCATCCTCTCCACCCTCACCAACGGCGAGCGGCGCATCTGCCTGGCCAAACGTTCCTATGCCATCGACGGGATAGAGAACGTGATGGACTTCCTCGACAAGCTGGAGAATGACGAGGTGGAGGGTGTGGAATTCCTCGAGCTGCGAGCGTGCGACCAGAGTTGCGCGGGTGCGTTGCTGTCGAGCGAGAACCGTTTCCTTTGTGGTGAGCGAATGTATGCCCGCGCCCGTAAGGCCGCGGAGCGCGAGCGCAACGGCGAGGTGGCAAGGGCTAGGGAGATGGATGTCTACAAGGACTATCTGGAGGAGAATGCATACGTGGAGCCTGTGCAGCCCCGTTCGATGCTGACCCTCGACAAGGACCTGACCAAGGCCTACAAGAAGTTGGAGAAGATAAACAAGCTGAAGCAATACCTGCCGCGGGTGGACTGCGGAATGTGTGGCGCACCTACGTGCGAGGCCTTTGCCACCGACGTGGTGTGCAAACAGATGGGCATGACGCGCTGCGTCTTCTACCAGCGGCATCTGGAACGGCTGGACGACATCACGCGCCAGGAGTGCTTGGCCGCCATGCGTTCCGTGTGGGGCGACGACCCCATTGGCGACGCCGAACCAGCACTTTGAAAAATTAAAAATTAAGAATTAAAATTTTTGCTCTAGTATAAAGTATGACTGATTTTTGCCAACATTTCCCAATGTCGCGTCTCTTCGAGACGCAGAATAGTAGGGGTTTTATTGCCCCCACACTGCGGAATGGGAGTTGCTCCCTTCGGTCGCGACCCCACGTTCCTTGTGTGGGGTTTCTTCGAGACGTTGCTGCATCTCGGCATAGCTCGAACAAGTTCGGCTCTGCTCTTGACTTCCGCAACGTTATTGAGATTCAGCTTCTTAGAGGCTGTAAAAAAATCAGTCTTTTATCAAACTAGAGCCAAACTTTTTAGATACGTAATGCACCAGCCGTCCCCTCTTGAAAGGGATACCGCGAAGGGGGGGGTGTGTTCTCTAACCTTTAACCTTTAAATTTTCATGGCAAGAGACAGTAGATTAGACGGATTAAAATTCTTGATGATTTTTTTGGTCGTCTTAGGGCATCTCGGATACCGCAACGACGACCTACTTTTGGGTAGAATGATTTATTCGTTCCACATGCCGGTGTTCATATTTCTATCCGGCTATTTCACCTCGAGAAATCACGACAAAGAGAAGCATCTGAAGTGGCTCAAGCAAACGCTTATACTATACGTCTGTGCCCAATTGGGACACGTCCTGCTGAAGCTGGCAATGGACTATGCTACATGTGCATTCAACAACCAGCCCTTCGACGCCGCTGTCGATATCAAATCAACCCTCATACAACCCAGATTTGCATTATGGTATCTTGTGTGCCTTATGTATTGGAGGCTCTCGGTATGGACTGTTTTCAGGAAGACCGATGGCATAAAGCTGTTAGCCGTATCCGTCGTCCTCGCAATAGCGTCGGGCGTAATACCGCTCGACCACGAATTCTCTTTCCAAAGGACTTTTGCCTTCTCTCCCTTCTTCGTGCTGGGGCTACTGTTCCGCGAACGGAACCTGATGCAGCGCATCGAGCAGGTGAAATATGGCTATGCCCTCGTTGTGCTGATTCTCGGTATATTATTATCCCGATACCTTCCTACCTATATGCCTAAATATCATTATGCCAATTGGCACCATGCGGCATACCGTGTAGTCCAATCGCTGTTGGGGCTTGCCCTATGCCTATCCATTGTCAGACTGTCCCGTTTCCACTTTATGGAAAGATTTGCCAAATGGGGTACCTATACCCTATGGATATATGTCGGTCACACATACCTCGCCTTTATCAGCCAACGGCTGATAAAGGAACTGGACTATCACCTAAGTCTTGTTGACGCACTTCTGCTTGCAGCCTTCTTTTGCGCACTTTTCATTGGCATGGCAATGTTATATCAGAAACTAAAGGTTGGCAAGCAAAAGGTAAAAAATGAAATCAAATAAAATATAAATCAACAGAATATCGATAACTATGAAGAAAAAACTATCAATTGTTGTGGCATTGTTGTGCTGTGTGGCACAACTGTGTGCACAGAACATTTCGGTGACATCGGCTGCGGGACAGAATCCCAACACCTTTGTCAATACCGCTTTGGCCGGCAAGGGAGTATATCTGTTCAATGCCAGGTTTAGCAATAGTGCAGGCAATATTGCTACAGACCAAATCGGCATCTTCCATGCCAACGGCTTTTACGACTTTATGATGGATTCGGGCATTGTGATGACCACCGGGAACATCGCGGTGGCACCGGGTCCCAACAACCTCGGCGGTGCCAGTCAGGCGATTGACGGGTTTTATTCCGACCCCCAGATGGAGCTGCTGGCGACCAACACGGTGAACGGCTGCGCAACATTGGACTTCGACTTTGTGGGGCTGACGGACTACATCTCGTTTATGTACACCTTTGCCTCGGAAGAGTACCCCGAGTTTGTGTGCTCGAATTTCAACGATGTGTTTGCCTTCTTCATCACAGGACCCGACCCCGAAACACTTGAAGAGCGCACATGGAATGTGGCCATCATCCCCGAAACCATTACGGACAGCACTCCCAACGGCATCGCTGTGGCTATCAACTCGGTGAATCCCGGCATGGCGGGCACTTCGGGGGGCTCTGGCGCAGGATGCTACTACGACTATTCCAGCTACTATATTGCCAACAGCAACGACACTGCTGGCGTGCAGTATGACGGCTACACGGTGAAGCTGATGGCAGAGGCTGCGATTGTTCCCTGTGCGCAGTACCACATGCACCTGTCGGTCTGCAATGTGGGCGACAATAGCTACGACTCGGGGGTGTTTCTGGAGTATGGCAGCTTCAACAGCCCCACTACGCAGTTGGGCTTTGAGCAGGAGACTATTGACACTGTGCGGGTGGGTTGCCGTACCAAGGTGCCGCTGGACATGAGTGGTTCGTCATACGAGGACGGGCTGGTGCAGGTTACATACGGCGGAGATGCCGAGTTTGGTCGCGACTTTATCTGTATGAGCGATTCGGGCCTGTTGCTCGACGGCAACAATAGTTTCTATATCTCGCGCACCGAGCTGCACTATCTCGAACTGAGTGGCCTTCAAGGTGTCGACCTTTCGCATCCCCGCTACATAGACCTCTATCTGGCCACCAGCGTATGCCCCGAACATCCCGAACTGAAGGTTTACGACACGATGCACTTTGTGATGACCGCCACGGCCGAGATGCGCCTGCGCGACACCACCATCACGGTCGACTACCTCTGCACTGAGGTGGGCGTGAGCGTGGTCAGCGGCAAGCCGCCATATACCTTCGAATGGATTCCCGAGGATAACCTCGCCGACCCCCATGCGCAGCAGACGGCTGCATTTATTTCTGACAGCTCGGTCTATCAAGTGGTTGCTACCGACGGATATGGCTGCGGTGTAGATACCGCCACGGTGACTATCAACGTCAACAAGCCCGTGCAGGAAGAGTTGGGAATCGAGAATATTGGAAACGGATTTGTGAAGATTTATCCCAATCCCGTCAACGGAGTGCTGAACGTGGATGCCGAGGGGATGGTGGGCGTTGAGATGTACAATGTCAAGGGACAGAAGGTGTTTGTCTCCGAATCCCGAGCCAGCCATTTGACCATCGACACTGAGACGTTCGCCGCAGGACTATATTATGTGCGCATTGCCACGCAAGCGGGTGTGGCGACCAAGACTGTGGTGGTGAAGTAGTTTTTTTAAGTTTAAGGTTTAATGTCTAAGGCGTTTAAGTCGATGCATCTCGCTAACCCCTAGCCCCCAACATTAAACGTAGTTAAACACAACATTAATATCAATACTCAAAAATATGAAACGTATACTATTCCTATTAATAGCACTGCTGACATTGACGACTTCTTTGCGGGCACAGTGTGACGGCGGTGCAGACTGCAGTGTCATCATCACAGGCACGGACAGCTACGGCGACGGATGGAACGGTGCCAGTATTGCCATCTGGCAGGACACTGTTTTTCGTGGCACCTTCACGGTGTCGGGCTCCAGCACCACACAGACCATCCCGGTGTGTGCCGGGCCGATAAGCTTTGTGTGGTCGCAGGGGTCGTATGACACCGAGTGCGCATTCACAATCGTGGATTCGATGGGTGTGAATATCTTTGCGACAAACAATGCCTCGACCCTCTCGGGCACATTCTGCTCCACGATAGCCTGCCCCAGCTGCCTGCCTCCTGTGCAGTTGGCGGCTGCGACCACTTCCGACAGTGCCTATATCCACTGGGCTAACAATGTGGATGCGTCGGGCTGGCTCTATCAGTACACCACGGCCTCGTACCCCGTCGGTAGTTGGACGTTCACTACCGACACCACGCTGGAGCTTTCGGGCCTGAACCCCAATACGAATTACAACCTCTTTGCTGCCACCCTTTGCGGTGTGGACGATACCAGTGCGGTGGTGAGGTTGCCGTTCCTGACGCAGTGTGGCGACATGGCGCTGCCTATTTTCGAGGGCTTTGAGAACAATGGTGCGATGCCGTCGTGCTGGACGCTATGGGAGCATACTTATTATACCAGCTATGGCTACACTTCGTACTATCCTACGATATACAGCTATAACTCTTATGGTGGCACGTACCACATAGAGATGTATAGCGACTACGGTCCTAATTCCATCATCTCGCCCCGTGTGTTCCTGCCTGCCAACGAGGTGGAGGCCGTATTTTGGGCTAACGGCAACGGAGCCATAGTTTCGGTGGGCTATACCACCACCGATGATTCGGCTACGGCTGTGTTCCATCTGGTGGAGAATGTTGCACTCACCGATGACTGGGAGCAGTACACGGTCAGTTTTGAGAATGTGACCACGACCGATTCGGTCTATGTGGTGTTCCGCGTGGCGAACAATACCTACTACACATATACCCATCTCGACGACATCACCATACGTCGCCATCTCAACTGCCCCACGGTGGAGGGGTTGCATCTTACAGCCACTGCACCCGGCCAGGTTACCCTAGGTTGGAGCGACACGGTGTCGACCTCGTGGGAGGTGGCTTACGGTCCTGTCGGGTTCGACCCTGATTTGGATACGATGCGCCTGCTGGTGAACAGTAATCCTGCCACGGTAACGGGCCTTTCGGACAATATGACGTATGACTTTTATGTGCGTGCGGTGTGCGGCGCCGATCGCGGTTATTGGTCGCTGCCCCTCACGGAGCGTCCCAATGTGTTCAACATGGCTATTGCCGGCATGGGTCCTGGCGTGGTTTATACCTGTGGCATGTCGATTGCCGACCCCGGCGGAGTGGCAGGCAATGTGCCTGAGTATGTCAACAGTTCGCTGGTGGTGTTCCCCGACGACAGCACTATGACGATAGGCCTGAGGGGCAATGTGTCGCTTGGCGGCATGACCCTTGAGATATATGAGGGCGTGGGTACTAGCGGCCGCCTGCTGGCATCGCTGACGGGTTCGGCCAACAATATTGATGTGTCGTCCAGTATCGGCCCCCTCACCTTGAGCCTCTATTCTTCCTATTATAGTGCAGAGGGTTTCATCTTCACAACCTACTGCGCTCCGCTGCCTACCTGCACAGATGTCTACGATGTGGAGATTTCGAATGTCACCGGCAGTTCGGCGTTGGTGAGCTGGAGTTATGCCGATTTCACCGAGCCCGACTTTTTCACCATCAGGGCTATCGATACGGTGGGCGACAACGAGCTGACCTTTACGGCTCCCGACAGTGTCCGTAGCTTCACCATCACGGGTCTCGATCAGCAGACCGACTATATCGTCATCATTCAGACCAGCTGCATGAGTGGCGACACCTCGAACAATATCTATGCCTCTTTCCGCACCAAGTGCCTCTCGGGTGGCGAGGTGCTGGTGGGCGACCCAAATTCCACCAATACCGACTATCGTATGCCTTTCTACACCTACTACCACAGCCTGTCGCAGCAGATTTTCGACTCGGCTGAGGTGGCGGGATTCGACACCATCTTTGGTGTGATGTTCGACGCAGGCGTGTATGGCGACATGGTGCGCCATCTGGATGTCTATGTCGACACCATCGACCGCTCGTCCTATACCTCTCTCACCGACTTTAAGCCGCAGACCGATAGCACGAAAAAATACTCGGGATACATTACCATCACGGCTGGCCAGAATGAGATAAACTTCTCCACACCCTTTGTCTACAACGGCCATAGCAACATCATACTGACCTTTGTCGACAACACGGGCAGCTACGGCAACTCCCTTTACGGCACAGTGCATTACACCACCAGCAACAAGGTGCTTTTCGGTTATGACTACAATGCCCCCTTCGACCCGTCAGACAGCCTATGCCTGACATATCTCTCGTATGGCGCGAGTGTGCTGGATCTCCGCAGCAATATCACCTTTATGACTCCCTGTGGCGATGCTAGTTGCATTCCGCCCAGTGTGTCGGTGGCGGCGGTCGACTCGGGCAATGTCACCCTCTCGTGGGTGCCTGGGTTGTACGAGACCGACTGGAGCGTGGAGTACCGTCTGGCCGACGATACCAACTGGCAGGTGCATAACTACAGTACCTCGGACGACACCGCCGTGGTGCCGGGCCTGATGCCTGCTACTAGCTATGTGTTTCGTGTGTCGAGCCTTTGTGGCGACACAACGGCTTCGGCTGTTATCAACGCCACCACCCGCTGTGCGCCTAATCGCGCGATACCCTTCACGGAAGGATTTGAGGGATTTGTGGCAACTTCGTACGAACCCACTATCCAACAGTGCTGGAACCGCTACACCAACTACGTCGTATCGTATGGCACCTATTACTATCCATACGTTGACACTTACACCGGGCATACGGGCAATAGCTCGATGTATTTCATCAACTATGACCACGAGTGCTTCAGCCAGCTGGTGCTGCCCGAGATGGCGGCATCTGTCGACACGCTGCGACTCTCGTTCTATCTGATGGGCAGCTATCATAACTATTACACCTATCAGGCCATTGTCGGCGTGATGGACAATCCTGACGACAACAGCACCTTTGTGGCAGTCGACACGGTGCGTTCCATGGGCGATGACTACGATTGGGAATTTTTCGAGATTGATCTGGACGGCTATACCGGCAACGGTAAATATATATGTATACGGAGCGACCAGAACGTGAGTGGATCGTTTAATATCGACGACATCACAGTGGACTATATCAACCCCTGCAAGCGGGTGGTCGACCCATTGGCCGGCAACGCGACGGTTAATAGCGTCCGACTCTCCTTCACCGACACCAACAATGTGGGCAGCTATATTATCGTCTACGGCACCTCCGACAGCCTCTCGGCGGCTACTGACACCGTGCAGTCCACTGCCACCTCGTTCATCCTCTCGGGGCTGACCCCCTCGACGCGTTATCACGCATGGGTGCGTGCCAATTGTGGCGGCATCACGAGCGACTGGGTAGAGTTCCCCTCGTTCACCACCCGTTGCACTCCTATTGTTGTTGACGACACCACCGAGTACTACACCGACTTCGAGAACGGCCTCGACATCTGCATGGCACAGGAACGTATTTCGGGCAGGATAGACTGGGAGGATGCCACCACCTCCTACAGCTACCCCCGCGGTGCCTATAGCGGTGGACGTGTTGCCCAGTTTGCCAATGAGTCGCACGAGGGCGTGGGCATGCTTCTGCTCCCCAATTTCAATTTCACCAACCTCAGCCGCGATGCAGAGCTCACTTTCTGGCATGCTCAGTTTGCCCTGTCGGGTCATCAGGACGAGCTGCAGGTGCTCTACCGTATGAGCGACACCGCGCAGTGGATAGTTCTCGACAGTTTCACCCACGAGCTGACCTCATGGACCGAGCATTTTGTAACCCTTCCCAACTCGGCTCACACACCCTACTACCAGGTGGCTCTCAAGGCTTTCGGACATGCTGGCTACGGTGTGAAGATTGACGACCTCAATGTCCACATCTCGCCATCGTGTGCACGTCCTTCCAACATTGTAGTTTCCAATGTGACAGAACAGTCGGCCGAGCTCAGCTGGACCGGCAACAGTGCCTCCTATACTATCAATTATCGCAAGTCGGGCAGCTGGTCGTGGCGCACGGCCACTGCCAACACCACAAGCATCGTGCTCACCGACTTGGTCAACCTCACCAACTACGAGGTGCGCGTCAAGGGCGACTGCTCGCGCTTCGACCACAGCACCTGGAGCGAGATTGCCACTTTCAATACTAACGCCTGCGTCATTCCCTTCAGCAACTACAATTACGACCCCGCAGACTATGTCCATGCCTTCTCGAATAACGCGCCTGTCATCCCCAACAACAACTACAACTACTCTGAGGTGCTTGTCGACAGTGCCGATTTGGCAGGACTGACGGACATTATCGCCTTCGGCTTCAATCCTAGCAACATCAACACGCGCAACCTCTTCGACGAATGCGACATCTACTTTGGTACCACCACCGATACACTGCTCAACGCATTCAAGTTCGACAGCAGTTTTGTGCATGTCTATCATGGCAGCCTCAACTTCTCCACTGTCGGCTGGCAGTACTATCGTCTCGACACCACATACGTCTACGACGGGCATAGCAATCTCGTCGTGGCTATCAACCGCTACAGTCCCAGCACCTACTATGAGGATGTGGCTCGCTTCGAGGGTCATGTGACGAGCTGCATCAAGAACCGCTCGGTGTACAGCTACAACCCCATCGACCCATTCGGTGCCAACCTGCAGCCTAGCTACTATGTCGTCACCGATACCGTGTCGCCCAACTACGCGTTCCTCTCCTGCGCTCCCTACTGCTACGCGCCAGAGATTACTGCTACCGCTGTCACCACCGATCAGGCCACCTTCAGCTGGACTGCCGACGGCAGCGCTGCCCAAGTCTCTTACCGCGAGGCATCGGCCGCCGATTGGTCCGCCCCTGTCGACGTCATAGGCAACAGCCATACTTTCACCGGTCTGAATCACTCCACCACCTACCAGCTGCGTGTGCGTCAGGACTGCAATGCCGACACGCTGGGCTATTCCAACTGGACTTACACCACCGTCATCACCGACCCCGTCTGCTCTGTGCCCACAGAGGTACAGGCAGCCGACATCACCAACGCCCATGCCACCATCTCGTGGCAGTCGGCTGCCACCGACAACCGTTGGGAAGTCCACGTATGGGGTAGTGGCTACGACATGGTGTCTCCCGCCAGCCGTGCAACCTGCACCGTCAGCGGTCTCGAACCCGGCAAGTCCTACCATGCCGCCGTCCGAACCCTCTGTGGTCCCGACTATCTTACCTACGGCGAATATAGCGATGCCATCGAGTTTGTCACGCCCATCTGCGGACCCGTCGCGGGCCTGCGTGGCGAAGCCGTCGGCAACGCCGTCCGCCTCCATTGGGTGGCAGGCACCAACAATGCCGGATTCTGGGAAATACAGTATGGACGTGCGGGTTATGCCGAGAACGAAGTGTTGGGCACCCTCATCAGCCCCGACACTGTCTTCGTCATCCGCAATCTTATTCCTAATTTCTCCTACGGTTTCCGCGTGCGTGCCCTCTGTGGTGCCGCATGGGAAAGCGACTGGACTACCAACGAGCTGGTTCTCACCACTGGCGATCGTACTGGTATAGATGACGTTGAGGGCCGTTTCGAGTGCACCGTCTATCCCAACCCGGCCACCGATGTTACCACCATCACCCTCTCGGGTGTCGAAGGTAGGGTGACCATCTCGGTTGTGGATGTCAACGGTCGCACCGTCGCCACTGAGACACTCACCTGCTCCGCCGACTGCGAGAAGCAGATGGATGTTGCAGGCCTCGGTCAAGGTACCTACTTCGTCCACATCGTGGGCGACAACGTCAACAGCGTCCGCAAACTGATAGTCAGATAAAACTTTCAAATTTCTTTTTAATTCAAAAAAAAGTTGTATCTTTGCATGTCCAAAACTAGGCTTAAAATGCCTGTTTTGGACATGCAAATTCTTTTATTTTGAAAACAATATAAAATTATAAATGAAAAAGATAGTCCTTTCTTTTGCCCTGGTCGTCTTTGCTTTTGCGGCCAATGCCCAGCTTGTCATCAGTGCCAATATTGGTGGCAGCATGACCTCCGGAACCGTCAACACCTATCGTCATGTCACCATTGTGCTCGACTCCACCTCCAATGTGGATGTGCCCATGGAGAAGTACACCAATTTCACCGGTGGCCTGAAAATCGGCTACAAATTCGGCAAGGCTGAGGCCGGTATCGCGGGCAGCTACAACATGTACACCATCGGCAACCAGAAACTCGACCCCACCATCATCCCCATCGTGGGTGTGTATGAGGGTGTGAATTACGGTATAGCTTCCGTGGTTACCACAGGCGGAATGGAGACTAAAGGCTCTTCGTTCACGGTGGCTCCCTACTTCCGCTACGATTTCATCAAGGCGGGCGATGTCTCCATCTTTGCTGAGCTCGACCTCTTCTATTCCCAATCCAGCAGTCCTACCATCCATGCGTGGGAGTCGAATACCAACGTGGGTGTGAACTGGACGCTGGACCTCGACTCCACCTTCACCCGACCCATGGCCACGACCAGCATGGGCGTCAGCGTGGTGCCGGGCCTCAGCTGGCAGCTCACCAACAATTGCGGCATCGACCTCTTTCTCGACTTCCTGTCGCTGGCCTATTACAAGTCCACCACCGTCCGCATGGACAATGCCTATAGCTTTAGAATGACCGCCGTTGGGACCCTCATGCAGTTGCAGACCGACGTGGTCTCAACCATCACCACCATTGAGGAAAACCAGCTGGGCGGCGGCCTGACGGGCACCCCTCTGCTCACCGAGCCAGGCAAGAACAACTGGGTGCGCGTAGGTTTTAACTTCACCTTTTGAATTTGTTAATTCGTTAATGTGCTAATTCGTTAGTCCGATTTACACATTTACATATTCACACATTCACACATCGACACATTATGAAAAAAATATTTCTCACCATAGCCCTGATAGCATTTGCCGCCACTGCCAGTGCGCAGTTTGTGGTCAGTGCCCAGCTGGGCGGTTCATACGCCTTCGGCTCCAGCACTCCGGATGCCACCTTCACGGGGATGAGCACCCTCACAGGTAACGACACCACATACGCCGTACCTACCGACACGCTCACACACGACAATCCGCTCTATGTCACTGCCGGTTTCAAGTTCGGCTACCAGATTGGCCGTCTCCAGATGGGCCTTGCCGCCAGCTTTGCATGGAGCCAGCTCCGCAGCGACATGTCCGCCTCCCAGTTCAACCTGAACAATATCCTCCCTTCGCACAACAACCCCCTCAATCCCAATGCCCCCAATACGGACTATGAAGGCTGGTACACACTGCGCCGCACCTCATTCACCATAGCCCCCTATCTGCGCTACGAGGCCATTCAGCTTGGCGATGTGGCCTTCTTCTTTGAGTTGTCAGGCTACTACACCCGCATCTTCCAGCCCATCCGACACGACTTTGTCGACTGGTACTGCTACGAGATGCACAACACCATCGACACCACCTACCATATCCTCGACTCAGCCACCTCGCTGGGTGCTAAGATTACCCCCGGTCTCAGCTGGCAGCTGTCGCCCCATTGCTATGTCGATCTCTATCTCGATGTGCTGGCGTTCACCTTCGACCGCACCACTCATATTAATACCGATATTGTCGACGAGTATATCTACACCTCGGGCACACCCACCCTTGCCAGCCGCACCACCACCACGGTTACCACCACCACCACCGACCTTGGCTTTGGTGTCAACGGCTCCAAGTTGCTCAGCCCCACAGGTCGCAACTGGGTGCGCGTAGGATTCAGCTACACCTTCTAAAATTGAAAGGTGAAAAGTGAAACTTTTTAAATTGAAAATTGAAAGGTGAAATTAACTGGCATAATAATCGCCCCGCGAGGTTTCAATTTTCTACTTTCAATTTCCAATTTAACTATCCTCCTCTTTCTTTTTGCTTCACTTTCGGCTGTCGGGCAACGGCCAGTGGTTGATAATCTTGGCGAATGGATACCCGATAGTGTCGTCCTGCAAGGCTCCATGCAGGGGCTGGCAGTTCATGGTCGCCACGCGGTGGCACTTCGCCACGGTGGGCAGTGTCTTGTGCTCGACATGCGTCGGCACACTTGCGTTGCCGCCTATCCTCTTGCGGGCAATACCTCCCATTGCAACAACGCCTCCTTTGGCCCCTGCCGCTATGATAGGGGCGATGCCTTTCCGCTGCTCTATGTATCTGGCTGCTATGGCGACAAGGCGTGCTATGTCACCCGCCTGCTGGCAGACGCCTCCGCCCTCATCCAGCGAATCTTCTACGACAGCGACAGCTTCCCCATCGCGCAAGACTGGTGTGTCGATGCCGACGGCGGCTACATCTACGCCTACGGTGGCAAGCGAGGTGGGACGCTCTACCTCAAGAAATTCCTGCTCCCACAAGTCTCTGATACTGCTGCCGAAGTCCATCTCACCGATGCCGACGTGCTGCGTACCATCCTCATCACCTGCGTCGCAGTGGCGCAAGGCAGCAAGATAAAGGACGGCTACGCCTATCTACCCGATGGCGACAGCCCAGGCAACTATTGGCTCCACATCGTCGACCTTGCCACAGGTCGCGAAGTCCGCACCATCGACCTCAATCCCATAGGTCTCGAACCTGAGGGCGTCGACATCCGAGGCCGCTGGATATACGTCAGTTTCAACACCCCTGACCCAAGAGAAAACAAAATATACCGTTTCAGACGTTAAAATCTATATCAATATGGAAAACCAAGTTATCCAAAACATCATGCAGCGTCGCAGCTGCCGCACTTTCGACCCTGACCGTATGCCCTCCGACGACCTCCTCCACCAAGTGGCTGAGGCGGGCACATGGTCGCCCACTAGCATGGGGCAGCAAAACCCCATCATCGTCGTTGTCACCAACCGCCAGCTGCGCGACCGCATCTCACAGATGAATGCCCGCGTTATGGGCAGTGAAAGCGACCCATTCTACGGCGCCCCCTGTATGATTATTGTGTTGGTCAAGCAGTCGGTGAATGCCGCCTACGACGGCCCTATCGTTATGCAGACCATGATGCTGGCAGCCGAGTCGTTAGGACTCAACAGCTGCTGGATACACCGTGCCAAGGAGGAGTTCGAAAGCGAGGAGGGCAAGCAGATACTGCGCGACCTTGGCATTGAGGGCGACTATGTCGGCATCGGCCATCTCGCCCTCGGCTACACCACCCAGCCGCTTCCTGCCCCCGCACCCCGCAAGGCTGACTACATCTACTGGGCAAAATAGCCAGCCGTCATGTTCGACGAGATACAGAAAGACATCCAGATCCGTAGGATAATCCTAAGAGTGCTCTCCCATCTTGGATGGAGAAGTCTGTGCGACGAGCCGATAAAGGGCTACAATAAGTCCACCACCTTCAATGGCCGTGGTGGGGCTTGGTTTATGATTGGCATCTGCCTGCTATGTATTGGTGTCTTTGTCTATGGCCTTATAAATGACGCCATAG
>JAEEGJ010012681.1_pt1 | contig 20747 bp, 18 predicted proteins | sample 8958761 | NCBI WGS metagenome assembly JAEEGJ01 (sample SAMN16246546, study PRJNA631951) | gut metagenome | biome: gut microbiome; feature: rumen; material: RS-attached | host: Bos | place: Iran: Karaj | collected 2018-10
CCGGTGCCAACCGTATTCAGGTTGATCAGCTGGTAGCTGGCGATATCGGTTGTACCGTTAAGCTCAAGGATGTAAAGACTGGTAACACCCTGAATGGTAAGGATGTCGAGAATAAGTTCAACTTCATCAAGTATCCTAACTCTAAGTTCTCTCGTGCCATCAAGGCCGTTAACGAGAGCGAGACCGAGAAGATGATGACCGCTCTGCAGAAGATGCGTCAGGAGGATCCTACATGGGTAGTTGAGCAGTCTAAGGAGTTGCGCCAGATTATCGTTCATGGTCAGGGTGAGTTCCACCTGCGTACCTTGAAGTGGCGTATGGAGAACAACGAGAAGATCCAGATCGAGTATATCGAGCCAAAGATTCCTTATCGTGAGACTATCACTAAGATGGCCCGTGCCGACTATCGTCATAAGAAACAGTCGGGTGGTGCCGGACAGTTTGGTGAGGTACACCTGATTGTAGAGCCTTACACCGAGGGCATGCCCGATCCTACATCGTTCAAGATCAACGGTCAGGAGTTCAAGATGAACATCAAGGGTAAGGAAGAAATTTCTCTCGACTGGGGTGGCAAATTGGTATTCATCAACTCGGTTGTTGGTGGCGCTATCGATATGCGATTCATGCCTGCTATCCTTAAGGGTATCATGGAGCGCATGGAGCAGGGCCCACTCACCGGTTCTTATGCCCGCGACGTTCGCGTGATTGTTTACGATGGTAAGATGCACCCAGTTGACTCTAATGAGCTTTCGTTCATGCTGGCTGCCCGTAACGCCTTCTCGGCTGCCTTCAAGGAGGCCGGGCCAAAGGTGCTCGAGCCTATCTACGATCTCGAGGTGCTCGTACCAGGCGACTACATGGGTGATGTAATGAGCGACCTGCAGGGCCGTCGTGCCATCATCATGGGTATGGATTCTGAGGCTGGCTATCAGAAGCTGAGTGCTAAGATTCCTCTCAAGGAGCTCTCAAGCTACTCTATCGCCCTCAGTTCTATCACCGGTGGTCGTGCATCGTTCTCTACCAGCTTCTCAAGCTACGAGCTCGTGCCAAACGATATCCAGCAGGCACTGATCAAGCAGCACGAGGAGGAGATGAAGGACGAGGATTAATACGCCCCTACTATTTGTACATTGAATATGGTAGAATCCCTGCTATTTGGTTAGCAGGGATTCTTTTTTAATTGTATATTTGCAACTAAAATGTCATAATCTTGTTAAATTTGCGAAATCAGCCCGAAATAATTAACAAATTCGGTACGTCGTTTTAAGAAATAGCTTATCTTTGCAATCGATATGAAGAAAAGTACGATTTGGATCATAGCAATAGTCATGGGCCTCTCATTTGTAGGGCTTCTGTACCTTCAGATCTCGTACATCGAGGAGATGGCGAAGATGAAGAAGGAACAGCTCGACGAGTCGGTTAAGCGTAGCCTCTATCAGGCATCGCGTAACCTGGAGATGAACGAGACCCTGCGTTATCTCGAGAAGGATGTGAAGGAAACCGAGCGCAAGGCCTATAAGCAGGACTCTGTGATGGTGGATGGTCTCGACGGCACCATTAAGCACTCACACCAGTTTGCTGTAGCTGCCGACGATGGTACCGTTTACTCAAGCTTCGAGCTCAAAACGTTTGCCATCCGTCCCGCCAACGTGCCCAAGGCCATGATTCTGCGTACCGATAAGAACAGCATCTCCGAGGCCTCTAAGTCGCTGCAGGAGATTGTGCGCAACCGTTATGTATATCAGAAGGCGTTGCTCGACGAGGTAGTTTACAACATCCTCTATACCGCCAGCGATAAACCTCTGAAGGAGCGCATCAACTTCAAGCTGCTCGATCAGGATATCCGTACCGAACTGCTCAACAACGGTATCAACATCCCATACCACTTCCGCGTGGAAACCGCCGATGGTCGCGAGGTGTACCGTTGTCCCGAATACTCATCCGAGGGCGAGGAGGGCGTTTACTCACAAACGCTGTTCAGTCACGACCCCTCATCAAAGATGGGCGTGGTAAAAATCCACTTCCCCGACATGAGTTCGTACATCTTCTCAAGTGTGCGTTTCATGATTCCGGCAGTTATCTTTACCTTCGTGCTGCTGCTCACGTTCCTATTCACCATCGTGGTCATCTTCCGTCAGAAGCGACTTACCGAGATTAAGAACGACTTCATCAACAACATGACCCACGAGCTCAAGACGCCTATCGCCTCTATCTCGCTGGCCGCCCAGATGATGAACGACCCCAGCGTAGCCAAGTCGGAGCAGATGGCCAAGCACCTGGGAGGTGTGATTTCCGACGAGTCGAAGCGTCTGCGCTTCCTGGTTGAGAAGGTGCTCCAGATGTCGATGTTCGATAAGAAGAGCATTGTATTCAAGAAGAAGGAGCTCGACCTGAACGAGATGGTTGAGAATATCGCTCAGTCGTTCACGCTCCGTGTAGAGCATACCGGCGGTAAGATCTATACCGATATCGAGGCTGTTGATTCAGCTATCTTTGTCGACGAGGTTCACTTCCAGAACGCTATCACCAACCTGATGGACAACGCTGTGAAGTATCGCAAGCCCGATGAGCCTATCGATATCTATATCAAGACCTGGAACGAGAAGGATCGTCTGTGCTTCTCAATCCGCGATACCGGTCTGGGCATCAAGAAGGAGAACGTGAAGAAGATCTTCGAGAAGTTCTACCGCGTTCATACAGGAAACGTGCACGATGTGAAAGGCTTCGGTCTTGGCTTGGCCTACGTGAAGAAGATTATCAACCTGCACGAGGGCGAGATCAAGTGCGAGAGCGAGCTGGGCAAGGGTACCACCTTTACTATCTCGCTGCCCATCCTGAAGGAGGACGAACAATAAACGTGATAATACAAATAAAATTTAATTAATAACACTTTAAAATTTAACGATGATGGACGACAAAATTAAGATTTTGCTTTGCGAGGACGACGAGAACCTCGGAATGCTGCTCCGTGAGTATTTGCAGGCCAAAGGCTTTGTTGCAGAACTCTGTGCTGATGGTGAGGCAGGCTTCAAGGCTTTCCTCAAGACAAAATTCGACATCTGTGTGCTCGATGTGATGATGCCTAAGAAGGATGGCTTCACACTCGCTCAGGAGATTCGTTCTGCCAACACAGACGTGCCCATTATCTTCCTCACAGCTAAGACCCTGAAGGAGGATATCCTCGAAGGTTTCAAGCTGGGTGCCGACGATTACATCACCAAGCCTTTCTCAATGGAGGAGCTCGTGTTCCGTATTGAGGCCATTCTGCGCCGCACTAAGGGTAAGAAGAGCCGCGAATCTACTGTTTACCGCCTGGGCCAGTTCACTTTCGATACCCAGAAGCAGTTGCTGCAGATTGGCGAGAAGCAGACCAAGCTTACCACCAAGGAGAACGAGCTGCTGGCTCTGCTCTGCAGTCACTCAAACGAGATTCTGCAGCGCGACTTCGCTCTGAAAACTATCTGGATTGATGATAACTACTTCAATGCCCGCTCTATGGATGTTTACATCACTAAGCTGCGCAAGCACCTGAAGGACGATCCACAGATCGAGATTATCAATATTCATGGTAAGGGCTACAAGCTCATTACTCCTGAGGTAGACGATGAGTAAACCGGGCATGGTGAAAAGAGGAATCATAAAAGCATATTTGGGAGTAGCACTGGTTTTGGCCGGTGCTCTCCTTTTATTGGTTAGTTATCTTACCGGCTTCACCCGTTATAACCTGGTGTTACTTACCGGTCTGATTTTCATTGTTTTAGGCACTGTTTTGCACGTTCGGCAACAGAAAAGAGGTGAAAAGTATTAAATATTCTTAAATCATAGGAATGTTCAATGTTCAATGGTCAATGTTCAATAAAAATTTTGTACCTTTGCACCCGCTTTAAGCAATAACATTATTAATTTATTTTATTAAGTAGTATGAATCAATACGAAACCGTTTTCATTTTAACTCCCGTTTTGTCTGATGAACAGATGAAGGAAACGGCCGCAAAATTCAAGAAGGTTCTCACCGATAAGGGTGCAGAGATCATCAACGAAGAGGCCTGGGGATTGAAGAAGATGGCTTATGCTATTCAGAAGAAGTCTACAGGTTTCTACTGCCTGGTAGAGTTCAAGGCTGAGCCAGAAGTGATTAAGACATTGGAGACTGCTTTCCGTCGTGACGAGAAGGTAATTCGTTTCCAGACTGTTAAACTTGACAAGTATGCAGTTGAGTACGCCGAGAAGCGTCGTGCAAAGCTTGGTAAAAAAGAGGAGGCTTAAACTATGGCAGAACAGAGTGAAATCCGTTATTTGACAGCTCCTTCTATCGATACAAAGAAGAAGAAGTATTGCCGTTTCAAGAAGAGCGGTATCAAGTACATCGACTACAAGGATCCCGAGTTCCTGAAGAAGTTCCTCAACGAGCAGGGTAAGATTCTTCCCCGCCGCATCACTGGAACATCTCTTAAGTATCAGCGCCGTGTGGCTCAGGCCGTTAAGCGTGCCCGCCAGATCGCACTGCTGCCTTACGTAACCGATTTGATGAAGTAATTAAAGAGGAGGACGCAAGATTATGGAAATTATACTGAAAGAAGATATTATCGGTCTGGGATTTAAGAACGATATCGTAAATGTTAAGTCTGGCTATGGCCGTAACTACCTCATTCCTCAAGGAAAGGGCGTGATTGCATCTCCTTCAGCCAAGAAGATTCTCGCAGAGAACCTGAAGCAGCAGGCTCACAAGTTGGCTGCCCAGAAAGCTGCTGCAGAGGAGAAGGCTGCTCAGCTTGCTGGTGTAGCTCTTGAGATTGCTGCAAAGGTGAGTGCTACAGGTCAGCTCTATGGTTCTGTAGGTGCTGCTCAGGTAGCCGATGAGCTCGCTAAGCTTGGTAAGGAAGTTGATCGTAAGATTATCACCATGAAGGATGCCAAGAAGATTGGTGACTACGTGGCTCTCGTTCACTTCCATAAGGAGGTAACTGTTGAACTTCCTGTTAAGGTTGTTGCTGAGAACGCTGCTGAGCTTCAGGCTGCTGCCGAGGCTGAGGCTGCTATCAAGGCTGCTGCCGATGCAAAGAAGGCTGCTGCTGAGGTTGCTGCTGAAGAGGCAGAAGTTGAGGCTCCGGAAGCTGAAATTGCTGAAGAGGAGGCTCCTGCAGAAGCATAACTCAAAGAGTATTAAAATCATCAATTAATTAATAATTAATAATTGCTGTAAGGCATCATTATTTATTATGACGCAGCGTCCCGAGGGTCACAAGCTCTCGGGACATCTGTTTTTATTTGAATAAATGTAAAGCTGGATTCGAAAAAAGAGAGTTACATGCATAAGATGAGGTTAATTAAAAAAGAAGAGGCCACAGGACTCTCGTCCTGCGGCCTCCTGTTTCTCTCAATAGTCCGTAGATTACTGAACTGAATCAGCAGCAACAGTGTCAGCAACGAGGCTGTCAGCTACGGTGTCAACTACCTCAGCGATTGAGTCTGTGTCCTGTACAGGAGCCTGAGCCTTGTTACCACATGAAGCGAAAGAGATAGCAGCAACTGCTACGAACATGAATACCAATTTTTTCATTTTTTCTAAGCTTTTTAAATCTGTAAAACAATCATTTGTTTATTAAAACGATGCAAAGGTAATCATATTTTTAATACAACGTATCATTTTTTTCGTTTTTTTTTCGACCTTTTTTGTAACTTTTTAGCAATGCACTGAAAATCAATAAGATATGAAATGTTAAAAATTGCATTATATGCCTGCCTATCGGAAAAATACTAAAAATTGATGATAATCGGGAAAAAAGATGTACCTTTGTGGCCGTAAACAGAAACACCTATTTTATATATGATAGATACATCGGCCTTTCAAGGTAAGACGGCTGCCTATTATACACTTGGCTGCAAATTGAATTTCTCAGAGACATCTACTTTTGGGAAGATGCTTCAAGAGTTGGGGGTACGGACAGTCAGAAAGGGAGAACGGGCAGACATCTGTCTGATCAATACTTGTTCCGTGACTGAGGTTGCTGACAAGAAATGCCGCCAGCAAATTCATCGTATGGTAAGGGAGAATCCTGGAGCTTTTGTTGTGGTGACAGGTTGTTATGCGCAGTTGGAGGCTGAAGAGGTTGCTAAGATTGATGGAGTCAGTCTTGTGCTGGGGTCTAACGAGAAATCTAGTCTGATTCAGTTCTTATCCGATGCTTGGAGTTCTAGAGGTGAGCGGAATGTGTTTACCCAGAAGACAAAGAATATCAAGACCTTTGCGCCGAGTTGCTCGAGGGGTAACCGTACACGATATTTCCTGAAGGTTCAAGATGGCTGCGACTATTTCTGTACATATTGTACCATACCTTATGCCAGAGGATTCTCAAGAAATCCGACAATTGCCTCGTTGGTGAGTCAAGCAGAGCAGGCTGCAGTTGAAGGCGGTAAGGAAATTGTATTGACTGGAGTTAATATTGGCGATTTCGGCAAGACTACGGGTGAAAGTTTCATCGATTTGGTGAAGGCACTCGATGACGTAGAGCAGATTCAGCGATATCGTATCAGTTCGCTCGAACCAGATTTGTTGTCGGATGAGCTGATAGAGTATTGTGCTCAGAGTAGGGCTTTTATGCCTCATTTTCATATACCTCTGCAGAGTGGTAGTGATACTGTATTGAAACTGATGCATCGTCATTATGACCGACAGCTGTTTGCAGACAAAATACACTTAATTAAAACACACATGCCAGACGCATTTATCGGTGTTGACGTAATGGTGGGGTGTAGAGGCGAGACGCCTGAGTGTTTTGAGGAAACGTATGAGTTCTTGCAAGCACTTGATGTTACGCAGTTGCACGTGTTTCCATACTCAGAGCGCCCAGGGACATCGGCCTTGAGCATTCCTTATGTAGTGAGTGAGAGGGATAAGAAGTTGCGCTCGAAACGATTGCTGGAAATGTCTGATGAAAAGACCGTTGCTTTCTATCAGAAATATATTGGTCAGGAGGCAGAGGTGTTGTTTGAGAAAGCAACGAGAGGTAGGGCAATGCATGGATTTACAAGGAATTATATCCGAGTTGAATTATCGCCTAAAGAGGCCGATCCGGCATTAGACAATCAACTGATTAAGGTTAGGTTGGGTGAGTTGACTGCCGACAAACAGTCACTCAAAGTCTCTATTATATAAATAATTAAGGTACGCGTGAAATGGAGAAGGTGGCAATTGTGATTCTAAATTGGAATGGCGAGGCAATGCTCAGAAAGTATCTGCCGTCGGTGTTGCAATATTCCAAAGGTGAGGCTGCTGTCTATGTGGCCGACAATGCTTCGACCGATCATTCGATGGATATGCTCAGAACACATTTTCCTGAAGCACGACTTATCCAGTTGGAGAAGAACTGGGGATTTGCAGAAGGCTATAACAAGGCTCTTCAACAAATAGAGGCTGAGTACTATCTTTTGCTGAATTCGGATATTGAGGTGACACATCATTGGCTGACGCCAATGACGGAATATTTGGATAGTCATCAGGATATTGCGGCATGTCAGCCGAAGTTACTTTCTATTTCAGACAGGGATAGTTTTGAGTATGCGGGAGCGAGTGGGGGATACCTCGACCGCTTTGGTTATCCTTTCTGCCGTGGTAGAATTTTTGAAACGGTAGAGGAGGATAACGGACAATACGATTATGCCTCAGACATTTTTTGGGCAACGGGGGCTGCTCTGATGATTCGTTCTAAGGATTATTGGGAAGTTGGTGGACTTGACGGCCGCTTTTTTGCTCATAATGAAGAGATTGATCTCTGTTGGCGATTGCGTATTCGTGGTCGCAGAATAGTCTGTTTGCCGGAGAGCTATGTTTACCATGTAGGAGGTGGCACTTTACCGAAGGCTAACCCGATGAAGACATTTCTGAATTTCCGCAATAATCTAACGATGCTCTACAAGTGTCTGCCAGATGAGGAACTGAAACCTGTGATGCGATGGCGCTGGTGGCTTGATTATCTGGCAGCTTGGGAGATGCTGATATTGAAGCGGAATTTGGGAGATTTTAAAGCGGTGTATCGGGCACGACGGGCATACAAACACTGGCGGAAAAACTTTGAGTCTGATCGTATGACGATTCAGAATAGCCGTGTGGCAAAAGAAATACCAGAGCAAAGACCATTCTCTTTACTCTGGCAGTATTATGTAAAAGGACGTAAGGTGTTTAGTAGTCTACCTTAACAGGTTGCAATATCTCTTTTTTCCAAGCTTTGAGAAAGGCAAACCATTCTTGCGCTGAGTGGTAGCCGAAGGTTTCGTTGCCGGAACAATAGATAATTTTGTAGTTGAGATGTTTGTTGGGCGTATTAACTACAAAAGCATAATTATCTATATTGGCAGGCTCTTCGCTTTTGATGAATGCTTGAGGAATATAGATGCCTAGTCCGACGGTCTCGGGCTTGAAGTTTTCATGGTCGCTTGAAGGCCAGTCGGTACCCCAACAAGCTCGGAGTCCTTTTTGGTCAGAGAATTCCGCAGATTCCTTCACATTGATAATACCCGTTGAAAAGAGATAGTCTTTAACATCTTTGTCGAAGAATACATCGACATCAGTGTCGCGATGACCGGCATATTGGGTGTAGCGAAGAGTCATTGTGATGGTTGGCTTATCAGTGTAAGGCTTCCATTTCTTGTCAATAACTTCGACAATGGTACGCAGTGGACCATAAGAGATGATGCGCTGAGTGCGACTGCTGACTGGATCGATCATAGTTGGCTGCTGACCGTCCCAGCCACGGAAGGCCCCCAGCCCAAAGGTGTTACCTACCCAAAGCACGTCGTCACCATATCCTTCTGTCTTTTGTCCTTTAGATGTATAGAATTGTGTGTCTTTTAGTTCCAACCGCTTCTGGTATTTACCATAGAGATCAAGTGTTTGGCGACTGTCGAAGTAAATACGTATGCCGTTGAGCTCACTTTCAAAGTCTACACCATGGTGGTGTTGTATGTTGTAAGAGTTGGCACAGTCGCCTCGGGCCGTAATGGACTCAATGAAGTTGTTGTGCTTGTTTTTTTCCTTTACTTTGTCGTTGCGGAGCAGCATCTCAGCGTAGACACGAGCTGGATATTGACGTGGCTCGCCTTCGGCATAGAGTTTTATAGAGTATTGTTTCAGCTCTTTACCTTTAAGGTCGGCGAGAAAGCATAGCTCATCGAAAATATCGTCCTGATTCAGATCGTCGAGTTGACAGGGTATTTCCTGACTTCCGGCAGAAACAACAGCCGACTTGATGTCGCCATATTTGCTCAGAGGAATAACAATAGGTTCGTCAATCCGGTCGTTTCTTGACGGGTTACTGATATGAATGGTTAATACCTGTTGAGCAGAAGCTACGGTTGTTATAAGGGCAAGGAATGTTGCCGAGAGTGTTCTTTTCTTCATTTGTTATGTTTGTTTTAGTGACGGACAAAGGTACTTAAAATCATTCAAACCACGCTCTTTTTTTACACAAATAAACAAAAGTGTGCAGTTTATTATACTATTTTTTATCTTTTTTAGGTTAAAATTTGGATTTTAAAATAATTTTTAGTAATTTTGCGTCGTTATTTAACATATATATAACATTTAGTTTAGTGCATAAGATATATTATTTTCTATTGATAGTCATGCTGGGATGTATCAGTTGTGAATGGCAGTTCATGTCAGAAGATGATTATGAGATTGCTGTTGACCGCTATGACCGTGTGCAGAGTCTGTATCTGACTACAGGCGACTTTTCTGCATTACAGCAGATGAATACTGTATATCCTATGCAAACCCGCACGCTGATAGAAGATGTTCTCCATATAGGAAAGGTGAATGACCAGCAGATCAACACGAAATTCCTACGATTCTATCAGGACTCAGTCCTACAGTTTCTGATAGCAGAGGCAGAACAGCAATATGCTAGTATGGATGATATTAATAGGGATTTGACTTCGGCATTCAAATATCTGAAAGAGAACATCCATGGAATGGAGGCTCCAGAAGTGTATGCCCAAATAGGCGCATTGGACCAGAGTATTATAGTTGGTAATAATACGATAGGCATCTGTCTTGATAAGTATCTCGGTTCAGACAATCCTCTATATTTGAAAGCTGAATATGGGTATTCGAAAGAACAATTATCGATGATGAACCGCCACTACATTGTACCTGATTGTGTGGGATTCTATCTCTTAAGTTTATATCCGATGCCAACAGACAGAGAGATGAGCCAACTGGAGTGTGACCTCCACATGGGTAAGATTCAGTGGGTGGTGAATAAAGCTATGGGTAAGCGGGCATTTCAGAACAGATATGTACAGAAGATTCAACGCTATATGTCGCAAAACAAGAACGTTAGCTTGGATATGCTATTGAGAAACAACAATTATCAGGATTTTCAGTGATTCTTGAAAAATAATCATTATCTTTGCACCGTGAAACGGAAATAATTAAATACAAAGGATAATGATAAAATCAGTATTAGGAAACTTTATGTTAGTGAGTCTTTTGGCAATAGGTGTCCCATCTGTTGCTGGAGAGAATTTTAACTTGAAAGATATTACGGCAGGCAAGTTCCGTTCGAAGACGATGACTGAAGTTCGACAGATGGCCGATGGGGAAACCTATGCTCAGATTAGTGATGATGGGAAACGGATAGTAACCTATTCATTCCGTACTGGAAAGGAGACTGGTGTTTTATTCGATGCGACAACAGCCCGTGGTGCTTCTATTGAACAGGTGGAGGGTTATATTCTGAGTCCTGATGGCAGTCGTATGTTGATACAAACACAGACCAAGCCTATCTATCGTCGCTCATATACCGCTACCTATTATATATATAATGTAAGGAACAACAAGTTGGAGCCGCTTTCAGACGGTGGCCCTCAGCAAACACCAATGTTCTCGCCCGATGGAAATCTAATAGCTTTTATAAGGGATAATAATATCTGGTTGGTAAAGTTGCTATATGACAATGCAGAAAGTCAAGTGACGAAAGACGGCAAGCGCAATGAAATAATTAATGGTATTCCTGATTGGGTATATGAGGAGGAGTTCTCTACTAATTCGTCAATGGTATTCTCAGCCGATTCGCGACAGATTGTTTGGATACGCTATGACGAGAGTGCAGTGAAGCAATATTCCATGCAGCTTTTTAAGGGGATGAAGCCAGAGCGCTCTGAGTTTGCTGAATATCCAGGAGACTATACATATAAATATCCTGTTCCTGGACAAGTGAACTCGAAAGTCAGTGTGCATAGCTATGACATTCAGTCGCACCAGACGAGGACAATAGCTGTTCCGATGGACGTCGATGGCTATATCCCACGTATCAAGGCGACGAGTGACCCGTCGAAGGTTGCCGTCTTCACAATGAATCGTCATCAGGATGTGCTTCGTATATATATGGCTAATCCATTATCTACCGTTTGCCAGTTGGCTATTGAAGATAAGGTCGATAAATATATTAAGGAGGAAACACTGGAAGACGTGTTGTTGACAGACAAACATATTCTGTTGCCCAGTGAGCGTGATGGCTATAATCATTTGTATCTTTACAACCTGAATGGTCAGTTATTGCGACAGATTGTAACCGATAAGTATGTGGTGAAGAGTGTTTATGGCTATGACGAACAGACTGGTGATACCTATTTTGCCGCTAATCCGAAAGGTCCTACCGATCAGCAGGTAATGGTCGCTCATGCCAATGGTAAAATAGAAGTGCTATCAAAGCGATCTGGCGTAAACAATGCAATCTTTAGCAAGAATTTCAAGTTCTTCATCAATATATGGAGCGACCTTGACCATCCTGTTCAGTATACACTCTGTCAGAACAATGGTAAAACTCTACAGACGATGATTGACAATCACGAACTGGTAGAGACGCTTTCTGCTTATGATTTAGGAAAGAAAGAACTCTTTACGTTTACCACTTCTGAGGGCGTTCAACTTAATGGCTGGATGGTAAAGCCTGCCGATTTCGACGTCTCAAAGAAGTATCCGGTCATCATGTATCAGTATGGTGGTCCCGGTAATCAGCAGGTGCTTAACCAATGGGGAATCGGTATGAATGGCAATGGCGCGATTCTAGAGCAGTATTTGTGTCAGCAGGGGTATATCTGTGTCTGTGTTGATAATCGTGGTACTGGTGGACGTGGTGCTGATTTTGAGAAGTGTACCTATCTGAGATTAGGCGAACTGGAGTCTCGCGATCAGGTTGAGACTGCTTTGTGGTTGGGGCAGCAGGCTTATGTCGATAAAGATCGTATCGGCATCTGGGGCTGGTCCTATGGTGGATGGAATACATTGATGTCAATGTCTGAGGGGCGTCCTGTGTTCCGTGCCGGTGTGGCTATAGCACCACCAACCTGTTGGCGCTATTATGACTCTATCTATACAGAACGATATATGCGTACTCCTAAGGAGAACCAGAAAGGCTACGACGAAGTGAATCCTATTGCCCGGGCTTCGCAATTGCATGGTGCACTGCTCCTCTGTCACGGTCTAGCCGACGACAATGTACATTATCAGAATACGGCAGAATATGTAGAGGCACTTGTTCAGGCCGATAAGGATTTCCGCCAGTTGGTCTATACCAACCGCAATCACAGCATTTTCGGTGGCAATACTCGTAATCACCTGTTCCGTCAGGCCATCAACCATTTTAATGCAGAATTGAAATGAGATGTTGTAGGTTCTTGTTTTGTAGCTTGCTGGCCTGTTTGACGGCAAATGCCGATGCTCAGATATGCGTTGAGGTGACTAACCCTACTGATGAGTATCGTGAAGAGATCATCGAGTTGCCGCTTGATTCTGTTTGTTTGTGGTTGGGAACTAGCAGTGATAGCCTTCGTGTGCTCGATCGTGCTGGACTTGATGTGCCCAGTCAGCTGACACCTAATGGTAAATTGCTCATTGGTGCCTATGTCAGAAAAGGTGGTAAGAATACCTATACCATCAGGAAAGGAGCGACGCACGATTTCCCAATTTTTTGCGACGGAGCGCTCCATCCAGAGCGAAAGGACGACTTTGCTTGGGAGAACGACCGTGGTGCCTATCGTGTGTATGGTCCGGCATTGGAACGAACGGGTGAACGGAGCTATGGCATCGACGTGTGGACAAAAAACACCCCCGAGCTTGTGGTCAATGACCGTTATTATATAGAAGATGTGGTGATGATGCCCAAGGTCGACTCCTTACGCCGGATAGACCGTCATCGCGGCGACTCGCTTTATCGTATTAATTCCTATCACCACGATCATGGAAAGGGCTTCGACCCATATAAGGTAGGTGCTACCTTGGGATGTGGGGCGCCTGCCCTGCTGATGGGTGACAGTATCGTCATGCCATATTGTTTTGAAAGTTATGAGGTCATCACCCGTGGGCCGTTGCGCTTTGAAGTGTGTCTGCATCAGAGTCCACGTGTGGTTTGTGGTGATACCATCCGTGAGACACGCGTCATCAGACTTGATAAAGGGTCGAACTTTAACAGAATGGAAGTGTGGTATGACGGCCTTTCTAAACCTGTTTCTTTGTGTTCTGGGGTCGTCGTCCAGAAAGAAGATCAGGAATCTGTCGTTTTAGGGCGCAACTATGTGGCCTATACCGATCCGACTGATCAACCAGATGTACACCATGCCCCGCTTTATGTAGCCGCCATATTCCCCCATGGAGAAGTAGAGATAAAAAGAAAGGATGGTCATGCCTTAGGCATTATCCCTAATTATCAAGGAGGGCATTTTACCTATTATTTCGGTTCTGCATGGTCGAAATACGATGTAAGGACGGCAGAAGAATGGAACGCCAGAATCGGCTGGTTCCTCCGTTCTATAGAGCATCCGCTACAGGTTACATTGAAAAAATGATTAAATTATTAGAATAAAGATGCAGATTCTCCAAAAAGTTTGTATCTTTGCAGGCGATAATATATAACACTATTAAAATTATGAATATGAAAACATTAAAACTTTTCGGGATACTTCTAATGTTTGCAGTCGTTGGTACTGGCTTTATTTCTTGTAGTGAAGACTATGAAAGTCGTTTACCAGAGCTGTTGCTTAAAAATGTATCATTCTCAACATCCGAAAGCGGATCAGAGGAAATCCTATTAAGAAATGAAGATTTGACATTCTATGATATAAAGTCTGATCAAGATTGGTGTTATCCCAGTATTGATGTGAAGAATTCTAAGATTATCATTCGCGTATACGCCAATGAAACATACGATGATCGTACTGCCACCATCACATTGTCGGATATTAAGGATGGTAAGACTACAAGAACCTTCACTGTAAGTCAGGCTCAGATGGATTGGGTTGAACTAAAAGGAGTGAATACATTTGAAGCAGAAATGAAGGGTGGAACTATTGAGGTTCCTCTTAGAACTAACATTGGTGAAAGATATACTGTAGAAATCCCGTCGGTTGCCTCGTCATGGATCAGTGTTGTTTCAAAGACAAGAGGACTTGAGGATCGTACGCTGACTCTGAATGTTGCCAAGAATAATAGTGGTAATGTGCGTGATGCCATTATTTCCGTTGTCTATAATGATATTTCGGTACCCGTTAAGATTAGGCAGAAATTTGACCCTGTTTTTTCATTAGATGTCAATTCGATATCCATAGATGAGAATGGTGGCATATTTGATATTCTTGTGAATGCCAATATTACCGTTGATGTTTATCCTGAGGACGATTGGGTTCAGAAGGCGGGTTATGAGGATCTTGGTGAAGACCAGTTCGTTCAGAAACTGAAGGTTCTTAAGTTTGATGAGAAGAAGGAAGAAAGAAAATGTAACGTTCTCTTTGAAAGCGCCGAGAAGTTTGGTAATAATGAATTGAGGCAATATCTGACGGTTACACAGTATAGACACCTCTTTATTAATGAAGAGGAAATCTCGGTGACCGTTGGCGATAGTCTGGATCTCGACGAACATTTGTTCAATAAGGATAAATTGGTTCTTACATGGAAATCGTCTGACAATGATGTCGTTACAGTCGATGCACAAGGCAGAATTAAGGCTATTGCGGAAGGTGAGGCGAATGTTACTGTTACTTCTAAGGACGGCAAACATACCGACTATGTAAAGATCATTGTTGAGAAGCCGAAGGATTTGACGAAATTCCTGACCTGTGAGTGGGACACTGGTAAAGCTATTACTGGTAAGGATACTACTTATACCGTCGGTTGTACCATCTCAATGGATGCAGATGGACCTGGTATTGTCCTGAAGGGGTACACCTTCTATAACGACAGCGTAGCTCAGATGACAGTTGAGTGGGATGGTAAGTATCTTGGTCCCAATAGTAGCGTTTCTTCTGCTGATGTACAGTTGAAGAAGCAGAAGAACTACTATATCGATTGGAAGTATACTTATGCCATGGGGGAATATACATTAAGATATTCAATGGATAAAAAGGTGACTATTACTAAGAATGAAAAGCCTGCAGCAACTAGAAGAAATGCTGCAAGGTCTAGAAGAAGATAAAAGTTTAAATAAAAGCCCCGCCAACTGGCGGGGCTTTTATTTTTTTAGTTATGCTCAATTAATAAGCAAAGAGAGGATATTCCTTCATCTTCTCGTTGACACGAGCACGAACAGAAGCAATTACCTGCTCATTCTCAGGATCATTCAGAACTTCCTCAATCCATGCAGCAATCTGAATCATCAGATCCTCCTTGGCACCACGGGTGGTGATTGCAGGTGTTCCGAGACGAATACCTGAGGTCTGGAATGCGCTGCGGCTATCGAATGGAACCATGTTCTTGTTGACAGTGATGTCAGCAGCTACGAGCGCATTCTCTGCTACCTTACCTGTCAGTTCGGGATACTTAGAACGGAGGTCAACCAGCATAGAGTGGTTGTCTGTACCACCACTCACGATACCGAAGCCACGCTTAATCAGTTCATCTGCCAGAACCTTAGCGTTCTTCTGAACCTGTTTAGCCCACTCCTTGAACTCGGGCTGCAGAGCCTCACCGAATGCAACGGCCTTAGCAGCAATCACATGCTCCAGAGGACCACCCTGCTGACCAGGGAAAACGGCAGAGTTGAGTAATTGGCTCATCATCTTCACTACACCCTTTGGTGTTTTCAGTCCCCAAGGATTTTCGAAGTCCTTACCCATCAGGATGATACCACCACGAGGACCACGCAGAGTCTTGTGTGTTGTAGAGGTAACGATATGAGCATACTTTACAGGGTTGTCGAGCAGACCTGCAGCGATCAGACCTGCGGGGTGAGCCATATCAATCATCAGCAGAGCGCCAACTTTGTCGGCAATCTCACGCATACGCTTGTAATCCCACTCACGGCTGTAAGCGCTACCACCGCCGATAATCAACTTGGGCTTGTGCTCGAGGGCAAGGGCCTCCATCTCGTCATAGTCTACACGGCCGGTTTCCTTGTTGAGGTTATAGCCGATAGGGTTGTAGATCAGACCTGATGTGTTAACGTGAGAACCGTGTGAAAGGTGACCACCATGGTCGAGGTTCAGACCCATGAAAGTATCACCTGGCTTCAGTACGGCCAACAGCACTGCAGCATTAGCCTGAGCTCCAGAGTGTGGCTGTACATTGGCATACTCAGCACCGAAAAGCTTACAAACGCGGTCGATAGCAAGTTGCTCAACCTCGTCCACAACCTGACAGCCGCCATAGTATCGGTGACCAGGATAACCCTCTGCGTACTTGTTAGTCAGGTAAGAGCCCATGGCCTCCATGACCTGGTCGCTTACGAAATTCTCACTCGCAATCAGCTCGATGCCCTTCAACTGGCGCTGATGCTCTTTCTCAATCAACTCAAAAATAGTGTTGTCTCTGTTCATTGTTTTGTTTATTGGGATTATACTAACTCTACCTTATTAATGTCTTGCTCCTTCTCGCAGTAGTGGCATGTCAGGATACCATCAGTTACGTGAAAGTGAGTGGTCATGGGTTCGTTGTTTGTTATACACTTAGGATTGTTGCACTTCACAATCCCCTTAATCTCATCTGGGGTTACCACAGCTTTCTTTTCTACAACCTCGTAATCGCGAATAATGCTTAGAATAACATTAGGTGCCACCACTGAGAGACGTGAAATCTCATCATCGGTGAAGAACTTGTCTGATACTTTGATAATACCTTTGCTGCCAACCTTTTGTGATGGATAGTTAAAGCCGAGGGTGACAGGAGTTTTCAGGTCGAAAAGCCCCAGCAGACTGGCTACCTGATAAGTCTTGTCAGCTGGTATGTGGTCGATAACGGTGCCATGCTCAATGGCTGCTACCAGTCTTTCTTTCTTGTTCATAGGATGATGGTTTTATCGTTACGTACTTCGTCGAGTGATATACCTAAGACATCACAGAAAATTGCCTCACGGGCAAAGAGCCCGTTGCCTGCTTGCTGAATATAATATGCATGAGGATTCTCATCCACATCGTAGGAAATTTCATTCACACGGGGCAGGGGATGCAGAATCTTCATATTAGGCTTTGCGTTCTTCAACATATCGTTAGTAAGCACATATACGTTCTTTACACGCTCATATTCCATCAAATCTGAGAAACGTTCTTTCTGTACGCGAGTCATATAGAGAATATCTGCGTCGGCAATCACCTTCTCATTGAAAGCCGTGTGCTCCTGATATTTGATGCCGTGCTCTTTGCAGTATAACTTATATTCATTGGGCATAGCCAGTTCTTTAGGCGCCACAAAGTGAAAGGTCGGATTAAAATGCCTCATGGCCATAAGCAGTGAATGAACGGTGCGTCCATATTTCAAATCGCCCACCATATATATATTAAGATTCTCCAGAGTTCCTTGGGTCTTATAGATGGAATAGAGGTCAAGCATACACTGTGATGGATGCTGGTGTGCTCCGTCACCAGCGTTGATGATGGGAACGGGAGCCACTTCTGAAGCGTATACGGCTGCTCCTTCTATATAATGGCGCATCACGATGACATCAGCATAATTTGAAACCATTAGTATCGTGTCTTTCAGTGTTTCTCCTTTAGTTCCGCTGGTTATTTTGGGATCAGCAAATCCAATAACGCGGGCACCAAGCCTGTTAGCGGCAGTTTCAAAACTAAGACGTGTGCGAGTTGATGGCTCAAAGAAAAGCGTAGCTACTACTTTTCCTTTTAATAGTTCCCTATTCGGGTGCTTCTCAAACTCCTCTGCCATCTCAATCATGTAGAGTATTTTCTCTCGAGTGAGGTCGGCTATGGTTACGAAATCATGCTTTTCCATCCCTTGTTTTTATTTTGTTGGCACAAAATTACACATTATTTTTGATTTACGTGCGATAATTTAGAAGAAAATCGTAATTTTGCAGCAAGATACTTAAAAAAGTGACGATTTTATAGATATGAGAAAGCTATTTGTCTATTTTCTGTGGACATTATTAACCATTTTCGTGTTAGGAACCGCAGCGGCTTTCTATGCCATTGACAAAGGATGGATAGGATATATGCCGCCAATTGAAGACTTGCAGAACCCAATAAATCGCTTTGCAACACAGATATATTCTGCTGATGGAAGGCTGTTGGGAACATGGAACTTTAATCGAGAGAATCGTGTGATGGTCGACTATACCAAGATCTCTCCATCGCTTGTCCATGCGCTGGTTGCAACGGAGGATGCCCGATTCTATGATCACTCTGGAATCGACTTCTATGCCTTAGGACGTGCAGTTATCAAACGAGGCATTCTCGGCCAGAAGAGTGCGGGCGGTGGCTCGACTATTACGCAGCAACTGGCTAAGCAGTTATATTCTGAGCATGCGAACTCTACACTTGAACGCTTGCTGCAAAAGCCGATAGAGTGGGTAATAGCTGTAAAACTTGAGCGTAACTACACCAAGGATGAGATTATTACGATGTATCTGAATTATTTCGATTTCCTTCATAATGCTGTGGGAATCAAAACCGCTGCAAATGTCTATTTCAGTAAGGAACCGAAGGATTTAACGGTGACGGAGTCGGCAACGCTTGTCGGATTGTGTAAGAACCCGTCATATTTCAACCCCGTCAGGTATCCTGAACGTAGCCGCGACCGTCGTAATGTCGTTCTTGCGCAGATGCTGAAAGGCGGTTATCTGTCTCGGGAAGAGTATGAAAAATATTCTGCGGAGCCCCTGACATTGAAGTTCCATGTGGCTGATCATAGAGAAGGACTTGCAGTGTATTTCCGCGAATATCTTCGTCGTTATATGACGGCCAAGAAGCCCGAACGTTCTTTATATCCGTCGTGGAATATGGTTAAGTATTACAACGACTCAATCAATTGGGAGACTGATCCATTATATGGCTGGTGTAATAAGAACAAGAAACGCAACGGCGATAATTACAATATCTATACCGATGGTTTAAAGGTTTACACTACCATCGATTCCCGTATGCAGCGCTATGCCGAGGAAGCAGCATATCAGCATGTTGTTAAGTTCTTGCAGCCTGCCTTCAACAAGGAAAATGCAAAGAAATCGAATGCTCCTTATTCTAATAACCTGACGGCTAGTCAGATAACTCAGATATTGAATCGTTCTATTCGTCAGAGTGAGCGATATAGGGTGATGCATGAAGATGGTGCTTCTGATGAGGAAATCAAGAAGGCTTTCCGTACGCCGACAAGCATGACCATTTTTACCTATCATGGTGATGTGGATACAGTGATGACGCCGATTGATTCAATTAAGTATTATAAGTCATTCCTTCGTACTGGCTTTATCAGTGTTTGTCCGCAGAATGGTCATGTCAAGGCATATGTAGGAGGATTGGACTATGAGCATTTCTCCTATGATATGGTGATGGATGGTCGTCGCCAGGTGGGCTCAACGATAAAGCCTTATCTTTATTCTCTGGCTATGGAGAATGGCTTTTCACCATGCGACTTGGCTCCCAATGTGCAGCAAACCTATGTCGTAGCCGGTCAGGCATGGACACCGCGAAACAGCAGTCGGGCCCGTTACGGTGAGATGGTTACCTTGAAGTGGGGACTTCAGCAGTCAAACAACTGGATATCAGCCTACTTGATGAGTAAACTGAATCCACAGGCCTTTGTTGATTTGCTTCATGAATATGGAATTCGCAATCCTGAGATACACCCATCAATGGCGCTCTGTTTGGGGCCTTGTGATATCAGTGTAGGTGAAATGGCCAGTGCTTATACGGCATTTGTCAATCATGGCATCCGTGCGGCCTGTATGTTTGTGACCAAGATTGAGGATAGTGAAGGTAATGTGATAGCCCAGTTCCAGCCGCGCATGAATGAAGTTATCAGCGAAGAAAGTGCTAATAAAATGATCTATATGCTGAAGAATGTCGTTGATGGTGGTACGGCCTCTCGTCTCCGTTTCAAATATAATCTCAAAGGCGATATTGCCGGTAAGACAGGTACGACAAATAATAATAGTGATGCATGGTTTGTTGGCATTACCCCAACGCTTGTTAATGCATGTTGGGTTGGAGGCGACGATCGTGATATTCATTTCGACTCTATGGCCATGGGTCAGGGGGCTTCTGGAGCTCTGCCTATTTATGCGCTCTACATGCAGCAGGTATATAAAGATGCTCAGCTCGGATATAATGAGAATGCCATCTTCGATTTGCCAGCAGGCTATGATCCTTGTTCGTTTGTCGACGAGGTCGTAGGAAGTAATGATATTGATGAAATCTACGAATAGCCTATATATAATATATAAGGTGTAGATTTTGTTTGTAATGATTCCCGAAAACTTTAATGTTTTTGGGAATTTTTTCTTTTAAAAATTTGGATGGTATTGATA
>JAEEGJ010012684.1_pt1 | contig 20746 bp, 15 predicted proteins | sample 8958761 | NCBI WGS metagenome assembly JAEEGJ01 (sample SAMN16246546, study PRJNA631951) | gut metagenome | biome: gut microbiome; feature: rumen; material: RS-attached | host: Bos | place: Iran: Karaj | collected 2018-10
TCATGAGCGGGTACATGAGGCAGATGAACACGCCGTCGTCCTTCATCATCTTGTAGCAGACTTCGAAGAATTCGTCGCGGCGGCCCGGATGGATAGCCGAGAACGTGCCGTAGTCATAAATGATATCGAACTGTTGGCCACCGCGCTTGGCATCCTTCGGAGAAAGGGTGAACAAGTCGAGGTCAAGGGAGCGCAAGTTCTTGTGCTTGCGACTCAAATGGTCCAGTTCATCGACTGCGGTCGGGGCAAAGTCGACTGCCAAAACATCGTGTCCACGCAAAGCCCATGCCTCGGCATCATAGCCGAACCCGGCGCCTGGAATCAGCACGGAGCCCTCTGCGGGGCAGGAGGGGTGCTTGAAAAAATCAAGCAGGGCCGGAGTAGCCTTCTTGAAATTCCAGTAGTCCTTGCCTTCGGCATAAAGATTGTCCCAGAATTCCGGGAGGTTTTGCGTTAACATTCTTTACCTTCCTTTTTGTACGCTAATTGTCCACACGCAGCAAGGATGTCCCTACCGCGCGGATTACGGATCGTTATTTGAATTTCAGCAGCTCGCACGGCGGCGAGGAAATCTTCCACCTCTTCGGGGGTGGGGGCGTGGAGTGTCGGGTCGTCGCCGTCGTTAAGCACGATGGCGTTCACCTTCACGCGGCGCGGGGCGCAAATGCGGATGAGTTCTTTTGCGGCCCTGGGGGTGCAGGTGATGTTCTGGATGAGCACGAACTCGAACGTCACATAGTTATCGGTGCGGCGGATGTATTCGTCAACCGCTTCCAAAAGTTTCTCGATAGGCCAGGTCTTGTTCACCGGCATCACGGACGAACGATATTCGTTGTTCGTGCTGTTGAGGCTTACTGCGAGGCAGCAGGGCGTGTTGCGATCGACAAGTTCCTTGATCTTCGGGACGACACCCGAAGTGCTCACGGTCATGCGCTTTGCGCCCATGTTGAAAAGTTTCTGGTTGTGTAGTGTGCAGCAGACGCGGTGGACGTTTTCGAGGTTGTTGAGCGGTTCGCCCATGCCCATGAAGATGATGTTCGTCACCTGGGCCGTGCCGCCTTCTTCGTTCATGAAGCCGTTGTCCTTCAAGTACCAGTTGACGTTGATGATTTCTTCGAGAATTTCGCCTGCTTCGAGGTTACGCGTGAATCCCATCTTCGCGGTGCGACAAAATGCACAGTTCATGGCGCAGCCGACCTGGGTTGAAACGCAAACGGAATAGCGACCGTTTGCAGGTATCATCACGGTTTCGATATGGTGACCGTCTTCGGTCTCAAAAAGCCACTTGACCGTTCCATCGACAGAAACAGAACGCTGCGCCTCCTTGAGGCCGCAAAGCGTGAACTGTTTTGCCATTTTTTCGCGGAGGGCAGGGGAGATGTTTACCATCTCGTCGTAAGAACGCACCTGCTGGCAGAATAGCCATTTTTGAATCTGGTCGGCGCGGTAGGGCTTTTCGTCAACGTCCCGAAGCCAAGCTTTGAGCTCGTCGGTTGTCAAAGTTTTTATATTGCGCTGCCATTCCATATCTATAAAAGATAGAAAATTTTAAGCTTCTTGTTAAGGGCTAGGGTTTTCGTAATCCCCTGGCCTTGCGTATGTACTCTATGTGTGGTAAATCACTTTCAGCGACATTCTGGAGCGGTTCGTCGTCGTTTTTCCCTGCTTGTTTTGGGTGCTTTTGCCAAAAAAGATGCTGGTATATGCGGTCAAGTTCTACGGAAAGGGAGCTGATGCTTGTTTTAAGAGCTATGGCAAGCTGGGAGAGCGTGTCTATAGAGGGGATACGTTTCCCGCATTCCATTTGCGATATGAATTGTCTTGAAATTCCTGATTCAATGGAAAGCGACTGCTGTGTGTGTTGCCGCTGTTGCCTAATCGAAATAAGAAGAAGCCTGATGGCTTCGTGTAATAGGAGTGTTTCGTAATTCATTGGAGCCTAATTTTATGAAATTTTGGAAATGTTAAGTGCATGCTTTAGTTTGCAAAATGACGTAAAACTTTGATATTTTGAATTTTATTTCTTATTTATTGTCATAAAATGTCTGTTAATTTATTGGCTCAAAATTTTGTTGTTTAAAATCAAATTGGTTTAAATTTAAAGGATGTGAGATAAGTCTTTACATTTGTATACAGAATCGTCTTTCGTTTGGGCGTCTGTTTTGAAAAAGATTGATTATTTTTCGTAAGGGTAAATTTATCGCGCATTGCGCAAAGGGATACGAATGATTGACGTCAAAGGGAAGTGGTGTTTGGTGACGGGAGGTTGCCGTGGTGTTGGTCGCCTCATCGCGATCGAAATGGCAAAACTCGGTGCAAATCTTATTTTGCAGGGCCGCGACAAGAGCCATGCCGAAAAGGTGATTAACGAACTTGCTCCGTATGGTGTTCAAGTGAAGGCCGTGGGCTGCAACCTCGAAAATGAAGCTGAAATTGACGCCGCCCTTGATGAAATCGATTCCTTTGGCGTCCAGGTGGACTTCGTGTTCAACAATGCTGGCCTCATGAGCCACTATTTTGCCGATTACACAACGAATACGATGGAAGACTTCCGTCAGGCGATGTCGGTAAACTTCTTTGCTCCGATGAAAATCGCCTACCACTTTTTGCCGGGCATGATCAAGCGCGGCTTTGGCCGCATGCAGCTTACCACGAGCGGTATCGCCAATGAGCCGGAGCTTGCCGCCTATGCTTGCGCGAAGGCCGCCCTTACGAAGTTCGTGAAGGATTTCGCCTGCAAGCTGAACGGCACCGACGTGATGATGAACGTCATGGATCCGGGGTGGCTGCGCACGGATCTTGGTGGCCCGAACGCCCCGAATGCTCCCGAAAGCGTTGTGCCGGGCGCTCTTGTGGGTGTGCTTCTAGACGACAAGAAGAGCGGTCGCTGGTTTAGTGCCCAGGATTACGTGGGTATGAGCATTGCTGATGCTGTCGAGGCCGGAAGCAAGGTATTTGCGTAGTTGCAATGTGGCCTTTTCACGGCTAAGCGTATAAAGATCTCTTAATTGAACGATGATGATTGCACCGCAGCTTTTGCTGCGGTGCATTTTGTCTTGTCTAAAAAGTTAAGAATATCACATTCATTATTAAAATATGTTACAAAAATGTGTTGAAAAGCTTGCAAATGGCGAGATATTAAATTATTTTAAACATTAGAAGTTATTTTTTTTCAAAGGGAGCATTGAATTTTTTGCTGTAAGGAGCTTCTGTTCCCTTTCTTGTAGAGGATGTGTGGCTATGTCTGTGCAGAAAAAAAATATAATTCCAGAGGGGATAAGGAAGGAATTGGAAAATTCCGATATTCCGCTTGTGGTCTACCGGTTTGCGAATGGACATCTTGAAACTATTCTCGTCTCTAATGGACTTGTTCGCTGGCAGAAGCCTGGCTGTACCCGTGAAGATTTGATGCACTTTCTTGATACGGACATGTATAAGGGAGTTCATCATGAAGATATTGTATATGTAGCGAACAAGGCCAAAGAATTTGCAAAATCAAAGGACGGGCGTTACGAGGTTATTTACCGTCAAAAGCTGTATGGGAAAGAGGAATACCGTACCATCCATTCCGTAGGCTATCATCATTTTTTGGATGATTCTACGGAATATACGATTGTCGTTTATGACGATGTAACCGAGGCGCTGGAACAGAACAAGGAAAAGCGTCTCGAATTTGATAAGAGCCTGATTGAATTTTTAAATAGTGATACTGTCGAGCCTTTTGTCATTGTCGATGCAAAGACTCACGAAATCTACATGATCAGCGCTTCTGTGGAGAAAATCTGGACGCCGGTAAAGGCCTTTAATCCGGGAATCACTTTTGAAGAATACTTTTTTGATCCGAAAGAACCGCAACTGATTACTCTTGACGAGGTTCTTGAAAGAGGCGAAGTCCTTGTGCCGAATTCGCGTACGGGCGGGGACCTTATTTTAAAAGCTTCTTTGATCAAATGGCATGGCGTGGATGCCATATTCCATCGGATAAGCGAAAGAACTGACAGGTATTTTGATACATTGACGGGACTCCCGAACATGGAGTACTGTCGCATGCGTGGTGAAAACTATGCGGACGATATTAGAAATGCTGGCGGTATACCGTCGGTTATCTACTTTGACATCGTCGGGATGAAGCTTTATAATAATGCCAACGGCTACAGTAAGGGGAACGAGTTCCTGCTTCATTTCGCGGCATTCCTAAAAAAAGTATTCCCGAAAAATTTGATTTGCCGTCAATCCAATGATCACTTTACGATTGTTGCGGACATGGTGAATGTTGAAGACAAACTGAATGAAATTCGGAGGTTTGTCAAGAGTACCATTTCTAAAATTTCGATGGATGTCAACGTCGGCATTTGTAAAGTCGATGAATTTGAGGCAATGCTTGATGTCTGCGAAAAGGCAAAAATTGCATGTAAAGTCAAAAAGAAGGCTAGTGACGGATTTATTCGTTATTATGACGAAGATCTGCGCAAGGCGCTATTCTTGCAGAATTACGTTGTGAACCACATTGACGAAGCTATAAAAAATGGCTACATCAAAGTTTATTATCAGCCGGTTGTCCGTACAATTACGGAAACATTCTGCGGTATGGAAGCTCTTGCTCGTTGGATTGACCCGCAATATGGTTTCTTGAATCCTGCTGTCTTTATCGGCGCTCTTGAAGAATCGGGACAAATCCATAAGCTAGATAGCCAAGTAATCAATATAGTCTGTAAGGAAATGCGAGAGGAAATCGATAGCGGAAATCAGGTTGTCCCGGTTTCGTTTAACCTTTCGCGTCTAGATTTTATTGGCTGCAATATCTTCGAAGTTGTTGAAGAAGCGCTCGAAAAATATAAAATTGCTCGTGACTATATTCGTGTCGAGATTACGGAAAGTATCATTGCGTCGGATTCTTATGTCCGAAACGAAATTGAACGATTCCGTCTTGCTGGTTATGAAGTCTGGATGGATGACTTTGGTAGCGGCTATTCTTCTCTAAATACGCTGAAGGATTATAAGTTTGATGAACTGAAAATTGATATGGCGTTCCTGTCGAATTTTAACGAGACTTCCCGTACCATTATCCGTTCGACAGTTCGTATGGCGAAAAATTTGGGCCTTAAGACTCTTGCTGAAGGTGTTGAGACTAAGGAACAGATGGACTTTTTGAAGGGCATTGGCTGCGAAAAGGTTCAAGGGTACTATTACGGAAAACCGATGCCTTTGAAGGATACGCTTAAACACATGACTTCTATAGGAATGCCTATTGAAGACCCGAAGGCTCGCCATGTGTATTCAAGGCTTGGGAGCCTCGATTATCTGGTTGATACTCCCAAGGCAATCATGTCTTATGAAGGTGGAAAGTTTAAGTTCCTGTTTGTAAACCAGCAGTACGAAGAACAACTCCTGAGTCTAGGATTTACAAGTTTTAAGGATGTTGAGGTTGCTTGTAATGATCCTGGTAATCCAGTTTATGAAAAATTACGCGAGGCTGAACACGCTGCGTATAAGGCCCCGTTACAGACGACTTATGCTACCCATGGAACCTATGTGTTCTTGGGAGGGCGTTTGATTGCCGATATTAACGGTTGCCATATTTATGATTTGACGTTCCGCAATACGCATGTGAGCGCTGTTGAAAGTGCTTCGTCATCGCAAAAAATGGTGAGGTTCCCTGCCGAGGCGAAGAATATTTTGCTTGCAACGGTGAACTCGCAGGATCGGGCATTCCTAGAAGAAATCTTGAGGCCGGATTACAACGTGATGCTGGCTAATGATGGTGAACAGGTCCTCAATATTTTGCTGGAGTACGGTAACAAAATCTCGCTTGCCCTGATTGATGCCGCTCTTCCGAAAATTGATGGCTTCAAGATTATTCAAAAATTTAGAGGCGAGAAGCGAGAATTCCAGATGCCGTTTGTGGTGATGACGGATAATATGGAACTGGCGAAAGAAAGTGTCCGTTTGGGTGCTTATCAGTTTATTCATACGCCTATAAAAAACAAGGAGCAGGTCAAGTCTAAAATTGATGGTGCCATCAAGAATACAGAGCTGCTCCACCAGCTTGCTTTGAACTATATGGAATATGTTCCTGGCGGAGTTGTTCTTTTGGAAGCCGTAAGCGGAGACATTCTTTATGTCAATGGGCAGGCGCTCGAAATTTTTGATTGCGATAACGAGGATGATTTCCGTGCGTTGACAGGGCATAAATTTGAAGGTGCAGTTCTCCCTGAAGACTATGCGCGAGTCGATGAAAAGCTTGAAACGCTTTTCCGCAGTGGTAGCTCTATGCCGACTCAGACAACATATCGTATTAAGACGAAGAAAGGTGTTGTTAAGCGTATTTATCATGTGGGCAGATTCTATAGAGATACTCCGTATGGACGTATTTTATCAGTATTTGTCTCCGAAGACGATATGGCCTTAAAGAATTATTTTGGCCGAAAGAATGCTTTCAAATTATTCATGTCTTCTGGTGAATCTTCACATACCAAGTCGTATGAACCGGGTTACAAGGCTTTCCTATTCTGGAACCTCACAAAGAATTCTCCAGTGTTGAGGATGGAAGGCATAACGTATATCCCGGAAGGTTTTTCTGGCAACTATACTTACGATGTCCATTACAATTATTTGACTGGGCTTATGTCAAAGGATTGTGTAAATGTCCAAAAGGTGTCTGACTACACTCGTGAAAAATTGATTCTGGACTATGTGAATAAGCGGCCTGTTCCTCCGCTCAATTTGACCTATAATTTAAAAAATGGATGGTTCTCCATCAAGTCCACGTTTGATATGATGGCGGATCCTGATACAGGCGATGTCATTCTGAAACTACAGAATGAAAACGATACCGATGTCGAAGCCTATAAGGAATTGACGGATGCTGTTGTTTTGAATCTGTATGACCAGATTATCTATATCGATGGTAATTACGATAGGATATTGAGCCTTTCCTGTGTTGATGGAAAACCAATGTATGTTCAGAGAACGATTACGGATTCTATGGACAACCTTTGTAAGCTTTTCCAGATACCGCTTTGCTCTGCGGCAGAATTTTTGGAACTTGCAAAACGGTATAGCGTTTCGGGAGATCCGTATGGTAAAACTCTTAAACTAGAGAACGGACAGATTAAATTTGTTCGTGGACGAGTACTTTACGAAGGCTCTCAAAAATACATCGTTACCATATCGGACATAACGAATATGAGATATAACGACTGATAAATAAAAGGGGCGATGCCCCTTTTATTTATATCCCTGCTTTGCCCGCTTGTTTTTGTACATGCGTTTATCCGCTTCGCGCAAAAGCTCATCCGTGTTGCGACTGCCGTCTGTTGAAGAAATGCCGTAGCTGATGGATATGCGTAAATCGCTTGCTCGAATGAGTGTGCAAATCTTTTTGTTCAGCTCTTCGCATCGTATTTTAATTTCTTCTTCAGTGATTTCTTTTTCTAAGATGACTGTAAATTCATCGCCGCCCAGACGTGCTACAATTCCGTCGGGGAATGTTTCCTGGATGAATTTTGCCGAACCTTTCAAAATCTGGTCGCCGCGCTTGTGCCCGAAATTATCGTTGATTTCCTTGAAGCGGTCGAGGTCCATGTAAATGAGCGTCATGGATCTTTTGGCGTTGTTGTGGATAAAGTCCTCGAAATAGCGCCTGTTGTAAAGCTCTGTTAAGGCGTCGGTGTTCGCTTCGTTCAGAATCATCTTTTCGTATTCACGTACCATTGTTACGTCATTGAAAATCACGAAGTAGCCAGAGGTGTTCTTGAAGTAGTCGATGATTTCCTGTTCGATGACTTTGAAATAGCGTGTTTGTCCAGCGAGATTTATTTCGTATTCTCTCTTTCTAGACTTGCCTTCCAAATCAACATCTTCTTCACCGATGGGTGTCATGTTGTGCTGTAGCCATTCTTGGTATTGGAAGCTTTTGAAGGTTCCTTCGCACGATTCGATAAGCTTTTTAAAGGAATCGTTCATCTTGAGGACTTTTCTGTTTATATCGCAAAGAATCAGCGGGAACGGGAGGTTTTCTACGAGAATCGAAAGCTCAAGTCCCATGTTACCAAAGTCGGTGACGTCTTTTGCGATTCCGACCGTTCCTTCGATATTGCCGAACATGTCGTAAAGTGGGGTCTTGTAGGTCTTGAGCTGCTTCATGCCGCTGCTGGTCTTGAGCGGCTCGTCGAAAATGCAGGTATGACCAGAAGACATCGTCTCTTCTTCGGATTCCATGCAGACATATTCGCCTTTCTTGTATTCTTCTTCAGAAATGTCCCAAATATAATAGTGCCCTCGACCGCGAATATCTTCTTTTGTCTTATGGACTGTATTGCAGAATTCTTTATTCACCATCATGTGGGCGCCGATTTTATCCTTGAACCACACGAGGTCAGGGACGCTGTCGATCGCTGTCGTGAGTAAATTCTGGTAATGATAGGCGTCAAAGCGGGTCTGCAAGTTCTGGAGCAATTTCTCGATACGGATCTTGCGGATGGCGCTGGCTTCGTTTTTGGGCCAGACATCCAGAAGCGATTCGTACACGCTTTCGACTTCGGCAATCTCGCCAAAGAAAACGGTTTCGCTTTGGGGGCGCTTGTCCTGTACGGCTTGGATCGCTTCATTTGCGTCGTCAGTTAGTAAAACTTCAAAAGAATCGCTAGCTGGAGAATCCACAGAGATACTGGTATCCCACATCAATTTCTTTTCGACGACAAAGGTCCTGAAAATGTTTTTGTCATTTTCAGAAGTGATCCTCAATGAAAAGTTGAGTTTCATTTAATACACCTCAAAGCTGTTATTGCCCTTAAGATATATAATTTTGGAGTTTATGGGGTGGAAATACCGTGATTATGGTATGTGTGGCGGGCTGAAGTGTGATATTTGTTAATAAATAGAATCTTGAATTATTCTTACGAAATATTTACATTTGCGCCCATGAAAAATAAGTCCCTCGTTTTTTTGCTCATTTTTTCATTTTTTACACAGACTTTCGCTGCATGGAGTGGTGGCAAGACACTGCCTGGAACGACTACAATCAATGGCAAAAGCTACTATTCGATTACGACTCCAAATCATCTGGCTTGGTTTGCCGCGACGGTGAACGGCGGGAAAAATACGATAAATGCAGTGCTCTCGGCGAACATTGTTCTGGGTGCCGATGAAACGAAAACCTGTGTCACTAACTGGACTCCGATTGGTTCAAGCAGCAAACCGTTCAATGGCGTTTTCGAGGGTAACGGAAAGGTCGTCTACGGTCTTAAGGCGAGTGGTTCGAATGTCGGTTTGTTTGGATATATCGGTAGCAGCGGCTCGGTGAAAAATTTGCGCTTAAATGTGGGTTCTGTTACAAGTTCTGAATATGCGGGGGCTGTGGCGGCTCATAATTACGGAACAATTTACAATGTCGGTAACAACAGTGTCAAGGTGACGAGTACAGTAAGTTCTGGAACGGCGTATCTTTATGCTGGTGGTATTACTGGTGAAAACAAAGGCGAAATTCGTTACTGTTTCAATAAAGCCTCTATTAGCGCGAAGGCAAGCGTAACCTCGAATAACTTGTCGATGCTTTACGGATATGCAGGAGGCATTGCAGCAGTCAATGAAAAGCTCATTTGGAACAGTGCCAACTACGCTTGGGTTGGGGCACAAATGACCGCTAATGATGGGATGGCCGCATCGTACGCCGGGGGAATAAGTGGAACGAACGATGGTGAAATCAAGCACGTGAGCAACCACGGCGAAGTTGTCGGGCAAGCGTCGGCGAGATCTACGGGGTCTACTACAGATTACGGGTATGCTTATGCCGGTGGTCTTGTTGGTATGAGTAATAACGGTGCAAAACTTTGGGATGCCTTAAGTACAAGTAAAGTAAAAGGGAGTGTTAGTGGCGATTATTATGTAGGTGGTGCTGTAGCCGTAAATTCAGGAACGGTTGGGGATTGCGTCATTTATGATAAAACAGTATTGGTAAACAAAAGTGCCGTTGGCAAGAATAACGGATCGATTGGAAAAAAGGTTGAGGGAAGAACGACTGCACAAATGAAAGTGGGTTCATTTGCTTACGACATGAATATGCTTTGCGGTACCAAAACTTCTAGTAATGGAGTCTGGACTATCAATGGAGGCTATGCTTATGTGGCAATGCTCAGCGATAAAAAGACGAATAAAATTGTTTTTAAGAATGGCAGCTCGACTTTGTCTACTCAATATTCCAATGCCAAGGGGCAAGTCGCGTTCCCGGTAACGCCTGCGGCTGCAGAAAATTATGTATTTGAAGGCTGGTTTACGAGTGGTGGTACTCAGGTAAATGCATCTAGCGTGTTTACGCAGAACGAGACAGTCTCAGCAAACTTCAAGAACATGAGCAATGTCTTTTATGAAATTTCGTTCTTTAATTGGGATTCTACGTTGATTGAATCGCAGAGTGTTCAGTATGGCAAGACGTATGTTTATGAAGGAACTCCGTTGCGAAATTCTACAGAAAAGTATTCTTACTCGTTCAAGGGGTGGGATAAGGCTGTTGTGCCTGCGAAGGCTGATGCAAAATATTACGCCGTCTATGATTCTTTGGAAATAGAAGTCTCGTCCAGTTCTTTTGAAGAAATTATGTCAAGCTCGTTTGAGGTCTCTTCAAGTTCATTAGAAGAGCCGGAATCTAGTTCCTCGGAAGAGCCTGTTGATTCAAGCTCTTCGGACGAACAGTTGTCTAGTTCGTCAGAAGATCAGTTGCTTTCAAGTTCTTCAGAAAATGAGGAATCTTCTAGTTCAATCGAGGCGTTGAGCAGTTCTTTTGAAGAATCCAGTTCGTCTGAAACGCTAGAATTAAGCTCTTCAGATGTTTTGTGGTCGAGTTCGTCGGAAGTTGTTTTAAGTTCATCCGAAGGGATTTTCTCAAGTTCGTCGGAGGAATCATCAAGTTCATTAGAAGAGCCGGAATCTAGTTCCTCGGAAGAAAACTTGTCCAGCTCGTCAGAAAGTCTGTTGCTTTCAAGTTCTTCTGAAATATTGCTGTCTAGCAGTAGTGTGATTTCATCGAGTTCACAAAATCAGTCAAGTGCTAGTGTCATTCACACTTCGTCAAGTTCTGCAAAATCGTCAAGCTCGGCAAAATCTTCATCTAGCGCTGTGAAGTCTTCTTCAAGTGTTGGCAAATCGTCATCCAGTACTGAAAAATCTTCAAGCTCGATGAAAAAACAAGGCATTCCTTCTATTGTATATAGGAGTATCCATATAGATGTCTCGGGAAGATCCTTGCATGTTTCTGGCGTTCCTCATGGCGAAAAATATGCCATATTTAATATGCAAGGAGGGCTTGTTGAATATGGTTTTGCAAACACCGGTTCTGTCGAAGTGACGTTGAACCGCTCCGGCACCTATTTACTCTATATTGCTGGGGCGTTCAAGAAGTTCTCCATCAGGTAAAAAACTGCGAAAAAGTTTATTAAGGCTGCTTTTTTGAACACTATTTTGCGGAATGTCACCTTTTGACATTCTGCTTTTATTATATTAGTGCTCATGGTAGCAGTAAACAAGTCTAAGAAAGAAATCGAGTATCTCTGTACAGAATGTGGCAATACGACTCCTAAGTGGGCGGGTAAGTGCCCATTCTGTGGGGCGTGGAGTTCGCTGAAGGAACATGTCGTTGAACGGATTACGGAGGGGGCGGGACGTACTGGGAGAGGGCTTGGTGGTCCAGTCCATAAGGTTGTTCCGTTGAGGGAGGTTGCAACGGAGGATACGCGTCGCCTGAGTACTGCGAATACGGAATTTGACCGTGTGCTTGGTGGTGGCTTTGCTCCAGGAAGTTTAGTGCTGATAGGGGGCGATCCTGGAATTGGCAAATCGACGCTCGTACTTACGACGCTTGCGACGATGAATGCTGCTGGAGTCAAGGCACTATATGTGAGCGGTGAAGAGAGCGCGTGTCAGGTAAAACTCCGCAGCGAAAGGTTGAATGTCTCAGGGAGCGATATGTTGCTTCTTTGCGAGACGAATCTTGAAAAGATTTTGGAGCAGGCAAAAGAGGTCAAGCCTCAGGTGCTTGTGATTGACTCTATCCAGACGGTCTACAAGAGCGATCTTGCTGGGACTCCCGGGTGTGCGACGCAGTTGCGTGAATGTACGCTAGACTTGATGGTCTTTGCGAAAAATTCCGGTTGCATTACGATTCTCATTGGACATGTGACGAAGGATGGTCAGATTGCAGGGCCGAGAATCCTGGAGCATATGGTCGATACGGTTGTTTATTTTGAGGGCGACCGAAATCACCAGTACAGGCTATTGCGCACGATAAAGAACCGCTTTGGAGCGACCGATGAAATTGGCGTTTTCGAAATGACGAGTCACGGGTTGAACCCTGTCCTGAACCCGAGCAAGGTCTTTTTGCAGGAGGGCGTCCCGCCGACACCTGGGAGTGCTGTGTGCTGCACTATGGAAGGCTCGCGGGCGCTCCTGTTCGAGACTCAGGCGCTTGTGAACCAGACTAATTTTGCGGTGCCGCAGCGTGTGGCAGCTGGTATTGACCCGAAGCGCCTTACGATTATCCTTGCGCTTTTGGAAAAGTTCGGTGGCGTGACGATTGGTGCTTCGGATGTGTTTGCGAGTATCGCCGGAGGTATGAAGGTGAATGACGCCTCTTCAGATTTGGCTCTTGCTCTTGCTGTGGCGAGCAATCACTTGGGAATCCCGCTTTCTCGACAGACTATTGCGATTGGCGAGCTTGGACTGTCGGGCGAGGTGCGTGGCGTAAGCCTTCTGGAACAGAGGCTCAAGGAAGCGAGTCGCTTGGGAATGACTGAAGCTGTTGTGCCGGCGAGCTGTAATCTTTCTGAGAATGTTGGGCGGATGAAAATTGTGCACGTGCATACGCTTTCCGAAGCGATAAGCTGGCTCATGGACAAGAAATAAAAGAAAAGGGGCGCTCTTGTGAGCGTCCCTCGTTTCCGTTATTGAAAGGCTTTATTAGCGCTTTTCGCCCGGTCTAGAGAAACCGAAGGCACGCGGATCAAAACCGCTGGGGAACTTGGTTCTTTCGTTATAAAGAACGCGCTTGGCAGTGAACTTTTCGATCTTTGCTCCGGTCAAGTCTGCACCGGAGAAGTCCACGTCTTCCATCTTGGTATCTGCGTCGATCTTGACACCTTCCATCTTGGCGTTGATGAATGTGACCTTGATGAGCTTAGCACCGGAGAAGTTTGCACCGGAGAGCTGTGCATTGTTGAATGCAGAGCGTTCGATGGTGGAGTTTGCAAAGTTTGCCTTGGTGAGGTCTGCGTTATCGAAGATGTCCTTGAAAACGTAGGCACCGTCGAAGACAGCCTTCATGAGTTCAGCGTAGTTGAACACGTTCTTGCTGACGCTAGCATCGAAGAAGGAAGACTTGTTGAGCTTGGTCTTGTCGAAAGAGCTCTTGGAAACTTCGCCCTTGTCGAAAACGACGCCGTTCAAGTCCTGGTTGTTGAACTTCATGTTCTTGAGCTTGGACTGAGCGAACTTGGCCTTCTGGAGCTGCGTTCTGGAGAGATCCACGTCATTGAAGTAGGTCAGAGAAAGGTCTGCTTCCTGAAGGTTGACGTTGATGAAGTCTGCGCCATCGAAATCAGCCTGGGAAAGACCAGCCTTGGCGAAATTCACGTTGTTGAGCTTCACGCCAGAGAAGTTTGCAGCGATGAGGTTACATGCTGTAAAGTCTGTCTTGTCCATGGTGGTCTTGCGGAGGTCGCTGTTTGCCATCAAGGAACGGGAGAAGTTCGTGTTGGTGAGGTTTGCCTTGCTGAAGTCAGCACGGGTGAGGTCCATGTCCATCACGGAAGCCTGGGTGAGGTCTGCCTTGCTGAAATCGCATTCGTCAGAGACCTTCATAGCATCGAGACGGGCGTTCTTGAGGTTGGCCTTCGGAAATTTGCTATCGAGAAGCGTTGCACGATAGAGGTTTGCGCCTTCGAGGTTTGCGCCTTCGAAGGAAGCAGAGCGGATGTCTGCGCCGCTAATCGTTGCGCCCTTGAGGTTTGCCTTTTCGAAGTTGGCTCCGCTAATCACAGCATTGCGGAAAGAAACTTCGGCGAGGTTTGCTTCTTCGAAGTTCGGAGATTCACCGGCAGAGCGCTGGAAGTCCGTAACGCCCTTGATGGCCCTTGCCTTCTGGAACTGGTAGTTGTCGATACGCTTGTCACGGAAGGAGGTGTTCAGGTCCTTACCTCTAAAATCTTGCGCAGATACGTTGAGCGCAAGGGCACTAAGGAGGCAAAGACCAAATTTATAGACGTTCTTCATATTCATAGTCAAATTCCCTTTATGAAAAAGTAAATCAAATAACGGATAGCCCTAAAATAACTAAAAAATTTGCAAAACTAACAACTAAAAATAAAAAGTGACCAAATAAATACTAATTTTACGTTGAAATGACTTGTTTTCGTTCAAATTCTTACAAAGTGGTGGTCTGCGGTGCAGGTCCGGCCGGTCTTATGGCGGCATTCCAGCTTGGAAAGTTGACGGGCGGTGCCGGACGAATCCTTCTTTTGGATAAAAAGGAACCCTGGAAGGAACCTATTTTTTGTGCAGAAGCTGTATCGACCCATCGTTTGAACGATTTATGGCCTATTGATGAATCCTGGGTGCGTGGAAGCCTTTCGGGCATCTACTTTACGTCGCCCAAGGGATACAAGGCTGAATTTTATAGTAAGGATTGCGGGCGATTGCTCGACCGATCGAAGTTCCACCACGCTATTGCCGATGCCTGTGTCGAGGTTGGCGTGGAATGCCGTTTTGACGCTCTTGTCAAGAAAATTGAAAAGACGGAAAATGGCTGGAATTTGGATGTCCAGGTGGGGGGCGAACTTGTTTCGCTTTCGTCAGAGGCTTTTATTGACGCTAGCGGTCCAGGCTGCCGTTTGACTCGCGGAATTCCGTGCCTTGAAGGGATTGAATCGGGCGATACTGATTTGGAACCTGGCATTTTTGCAGTGGCCGAAGGCATCAAGCACGACCGCGACCATATCGACTTGCTTTACGGGAGCGAATTCCCGGGCGGTTATGGCTGGATTTTCCCGCGTGATGGCAAGGAAGTGAATATTGGCTTTGTGCTTTCTAAGGACGTGAAGCCTGAAATGCCTTTGCGTGAAAAGCTCAAGCACTTTATCGCAACGCGTTATCCGAATGCCAAAATCAAGGCGATTTATGGTGGGATGATTGCTTGCGGGCAGTCTAATAAACCGCTTGCCAAGTGCGGTCTCTTTAAGGCGGGCGATGCGGCAAGCTGCGTGAACCCGATGAGCCGTTCGGGGATTGTCGAAGCTCTCCTTAGCGGAAAAATTACAGCTGAAGCGGTCCATGAATGGCTGAATGCTGTAGATGATGGCGCTCGCGCCCGTATTGAGGCTTCTGTCCTTGATCGTTGGATGGCCGCTCTGGGTAAGACCCATTTGCAGATTTCACGAGCCAAGTCAGGTTTTGCAAAAATCAAGGACGAACAGTTTGATAAGGCCGCTAAGAGCCTTTCGAAGCTCCCGCGCGAAAAGCAGACATTGTTTAGAATTTTCTGGGCCGTGCTTTGGTCCTGTCCGTCTTTAATTTGGAAAATGCGTTCTTTTTTGCATTAGTATGATTATGTCTGAAAGTATTGTTGATCGTCAAGAAAAGATTAGAGCAAAATTTGCATCGTTCACAGACCCGGATGACAAGTGGAAATTCCTCCTGGATTTGGCCCGTGAACACAAGGGAATGGATGCATCCCTCAAGGCGGAAAAGTTCATTATCCAGGGCTGTGCTTCGACGATGTATCTTGTGCCGAAGTTTGATGGCGCGAAAATCCATTTTGAGATGGATGTGGAAGGCGGAACGACGAATCCGCTGATTAGCCGTGGCCTCGGTGCGCTAGCCTTGCAGATTTTCAACGACATGGCTCCTGCCGATATCCTTTCGGTGGATCCGACGTTTTTCCAGCAGATTGGTTTGAACGTCGGTCTTTCGCCGACGCGCTCAAACGGTTTTGCGAGCCTTTTGAAACAGATTTATTTGTATGCACGCGTCTTTGACGCAATTTCAAAAAAATAGGACGACTCTATGTTTAGTTTCTTGAATGGAAAAAGCCCGTTTGACGAGGCTGAAGAAAAACTGGAAGCCGGTGAAACCGTTAACGGGAGACCGAAACTTCCGCAGGCGCCGATTATGGGCTGGCAGGACGGTGTGTTCTTGCTCGTGCTCATCGGCTTAATCGTGGGTGGTTATTACTACTACCAGTATGCCAAGCAAAAAAGCGCCGATACATTTGCTAAGTGCGACGCCTTGTTCGTTGCTGCTGAAACGGATGCTTCTAAGTATGTCGAAGCCGAAGCCTGCTATAACGAAACGTGGGACTTGGGTTTTGTGAGCGATTCTATGGAAATCCTCCGCCAGAACCGCTTGGGAGCCATCGAAGATCTGCGCAACCAGCAGAAGGACTTGTATGCCGATGCTATGGGCGCCATGGCTGCACGTGATACAGTTGCTGCATACAAAGTTGTGAGTGAATACAAGGGCCCGATGCTCTTGAGTCAGGGTGACCGCAAGGATTGGAACAACATTGCCAATAGCGATGCCGTCAAGGCTAGCGTTGCTGCGGCCGCTGCTCGTGCAGATTCTATTGCAAAGGAAAAGGCAATTGCTGATTCCTTGGCTCAGGTCGCTGCAGAGCTCCGCGCAAAGGCTGTTGCCGATTCTATTGAAAAAGCGAACAAGAAACTTGCTCGCAAGAAACGCAAAAAGGCTCAGTAAGGTTGTCAGTAGTCAATGGTCATTGGTCAATAGCTTTTCTAATAACTAACGACTAATGACCAACGATTGTTAATGTAATTTCGCGTTCGGTCTCGGATACGATTTGGATTTTAACGACGTGGGTGATGCCTGCGTCGTTTTCTTCTAATCGCTCGGGCCATTCGATGAGGCTGATGCCGCTCTCGAGATAGTCCGGATCCATACCGACTTCATAAAGGTCTGCGCCGCCTTCGAGACGGTACAGGTCGAAGTGGAATATGGGCGGGTTGTTCGGGTATTCGTGGAGGATGGTGTAGGTCGGGGAGCAGACCGTGCCTTCGAAGCCGAGCCCTTTGCAGATGCCGCGACTGATGACGGTCTTGCCTGCGCCGAGGTTCCCGTAGAGGGCGACTTTGTCGCCGACCTTGAGTTCCTTCGCAAATTCAAGCGCCCAGTTGTATGTGTCTTGTTCTGATGTGAAACGCATAATAGTAACTGCCGCAAAACCGCTTACAGCTTTTCCTTAAACTGCTCGTACGTGAATTTGTGCAGCAGGTGGAACTTGCCGTTTTCGTCGAACTTGCCGATGCTCGGGTGGCGCACACCGTTGAAGAACGTGGTCTTGACCATCGTGTAGTGGATCATGTCTTCGAAGATGATGCGGTCGCCGACCTTGAGCGGTTCGTCGAACGAGAAATCACCGAGCTGGTCGCCGGCGAGGCAGGAATTGCCCGTGAGCTTGTACGTGTGAGCCTTTTCGCCCGGGAATGCGGCACCGATGACGCTTGGACGGTAAGGCATTTCTAGGCAGTCTGGCATGTGGGCGCTGATGGAAACGTTGAGTATGGCGATGTCCATTTCGTTGTGGACGATGTCGCCAACGCTTGTGACGAGTTCACCGGTCTGCCAGCCGATGGCTTCGCCCGGTTCCATGATGACCTGCAAGTGCGGGTAACGTGCGGAGAAATCCTTGAGGATGCGCACGAGTTCGTCGCGGTGGTAGTCCTTGCGGGTGATGTGGTGGCCTCCGCCGAAGTTCACCCACTTCATTTGCGGGAGATACTTGCCGAAGTGCTTTTCAAATGCGGCGAGAACGCCTTCGAGAGCATCGGCATCCTGTTCGCAAAGAGCATGGAAGTGGAGGCCGTCAATGCCGTCGAGGAGTTCGGGCTTGAATTCTTTTTCGGTCACGCCGAGGCGGGAGAACTTACCGCAAGGGTTGTAAATGTCGGTTTCGACTGTCGAAAATTCCGGGTTCACGCGGATGCCGGCACTCACGCCGTGGGCAAGCGTCTTGTCCTTGAAACGCTGCCACTGCGAAAAGCTGTTGAACGTGATGTGGTCCGCTGCATCGAGGATGGCGTCGATTTCATCGTCTTCGTAGACGGGCGCAAAGACGTGGACTTCCTTGTTCATCTCTTCGCGGGCGAGGCGGGCTTCGTTGAGGCTAGAGGCGGTGGCGCCGGCGAGGTATTCGCCAATGAGCGGGAACGAACGCCAGAAGCTGTAACCCTTGAGGGCGCAGATGATTTTGACGCCGGTCTTTTTCTGGATATCGTCGAGGATTTCCATATTGCGGCGGAGACGCGTTTCGTCAAGTACGAAACAGGGACTTGGAACTTGAGAATAGTCGAGCATAGCAAGAAAGATAGAAATTTCATTGATATTCTGATTTGAGTTTTATTATTTGAACTATGTTAAATGATGAAGTTATTTTTTTGTATGATTGGTTATAATGAGTTTTACTTTTGAGGGCGTTGAATGAATATCGCTTTGTGGTTTTATTTGTTGCTTTATAATGTCTATTTGACATGTAGTTTAGTGAGCTTGCCCTATGATTTTATTCCGTTTAAAGTAGATCATAATATCATAAGTGGTTACCTATTGTTTGCTACGATTGTCATCTTTTCATTGCGACCATTTTTTGTTAAAAAATTAATTCATCTAGTTTTACTTTTGGCTTCTTCATTGTTTGTTTCTGCTATTGTAGCAAGTGTTGATCTTAAAGCGGCTTCTGCTTATGTTGCATTGCCACTAGTGATCTTGTCATTGGTTTTAATTCCGATTGCTTTTTGTAAAAGGCTGAATCGATTAAATGAGAAAAGTTGGATTATTATGCCTTTGGCAATCTTGTTTTTTATAATGATTTATATAGGGAAAAGATACTTTCCGCAATGGGTTGGTTCTTATGATTTTTATGTTGCGTTAGAGTTTGGATGTGTTATTGCATTTATCTATTCTCTTGTACAAAATTCAATCTATATCATTAGAAAAGTTTTAAAGGAATAAAGTTGAACCACATAAAAATTTCTATGGTTGTTTTTGAATAATCGGAGGCTTGTTTTGCGGCGATTGTTGATTGGTTTTATAGCGTTGGTTATTTTGATTGTGTTGCTGTGCGTAGCGACGCTTTGCTTTGGTGCGGTGAACATTCCGTTTGCGGATGTGGTGCAGGCGCTGTTTAGCCCGGGTGCGGATGTTTCATCGAACATCTTGTGGAACTTGAGAATTCCGCGAATGATTGCCGCGATTTTGGCGGGTGCGTCGCTTGCGGTGTCGGGCTTGTCGCTACAGACGGTGTTCCGGAATCCGCTGGCGGGGCCGTTTGTGCTTGGCATTAGCAGTGGCGCGAGTCTCGGCGTGGCACTTGCGCTTTTGGCGGGGATTGGCTTTGGAAGTGTGGGCGTGCTGGGTTCGGCGGCGCTTGGGGCATTGCTTGTGACGCTTGTCGTGATGTTTGCGGCAACGCGTTTTGCGCAGACGGGCGTGCTTTTGATTGTTGGACTTTTGACGGGTTACTTTATCGATTCGATTGTGAGCGTCTTGATTGCTGGGAACTCTTCGGAATCGCTGCGCGTGTATGTGGCGTGGGGCATGGGTAGCTTTGGGCGCGTGACGCTCGGTGATGTCTGGATTTTTGTGGCGGCAGTGCTTGTGGGTTTGGTGATGATTGGCGTTTCGTTGCGGTATTTGAATGCGGCGCTTTTGGGCGATGATTTTGCACATGGGCTTGGACTGAACGTGAAGCGCTCCAAGATTTGTGTGTTGCTCGGGGCAAGCCTTTTGGCGGGTGCAACGACTGCGTTTTGCGGGCCTGTCGCGTTCATCGGAATTGCGGTGCCGCATTTAGCTTATCTGCTTTTCAAGACAACGAACCATCGTGTACTTTTGCCGGGTGCCGCGTTGTGCGGTGTGGCACTTGCGCTTTTGGGCGGGCTCTTCCCGGCTTCGGTGCCATTGAATGCTGTGCTTTCGCTGGTGGGCGTTCCTGTGATTTTGTGGGTGCTTGTGCGCGGTTCCGGTGCACGTTTTTAGGGGGCTTTTATGACGAATGCTGAATCGCAGAACATTTTGCTGGAATGTAAGGATTTGCTTGTTGGCTATGGTAAAGCGCTTCCGTCCATGAAATTCCCGTTTGATTTTTCGCTAGCATCGGGAAATGTTGTAGCTTTGATGGGCGAGAATGGTTGCGGTAAAAGCTCGCTGTTAAAAACTTTTGCAGGCTTACTTGCGCCGGTGGCAGGCGAGGTTTCGCTTGAAGGAAAATCTCTTACGGAATGGGCGCCTCGTGAACGCGCTCAGGAAATTTCGCTCGTGCGAATGTCGAGTGCAGTGCCCCCGCGAATGAGTGTGAGTGAATTTGTGCGCTTGGGACGTTCGCCGTATTCTGGAATTTTTGACAGCCGTACGGAAGAAGATAATCGCATTGTCGAAAATTCGATGGCGCTTTTGGATGTGGCAAATTTTGCGAATCGCCCGATTGCCGAATTGAGTGATGGCGAGCGTAGCCGTGTGTTCTTGGCGGAGGCTGTGGCGCAGCAGGTGAAAACTTTGTTGCTTGATGAACCGAATGCGTTCTTGGACATTCCGCGTAGCCATGCGCTGTTTCGGTTGCTCAAGAAAATCGCCGTGGAACGCCAAATGGGCATTGTTGTTTCGACGCATTCCGTGGAATACGCGGAACGCTATTGCGATAAGATTATGGTTGTAAATGGCGGAATGGTAAAGGTGGCTTCGGCTGCGGATGCTC
>JAEEGJ010012686.1_pt1 | contig 20744 bp, 14 predicted proteins | sample 8958761 | NCBI WGS metagenome assembly JAEEGJ01 (sample SAMN16246546, study PRJNA631951) | gut metagenome | biome: gut microbiome; feature: rumen; material: RS-attached | host: Bos | place: Iran: Karaj | collected 2018-10
ATTACCGGCGGTTCCTCGATTCCATCGCGGCCGATTCCACGCATTTCGTCGACCGCTTCCAGCTGGAGATGTTCCTGCGGCGGAACCTGCCGGACATCTACCGGTACAAGACCGACTCGACGGCCGTCTCCGACGCCGAATTCCGGTCCCACTTCGGGATCACCGAACAGCAGGCGCTGGCGCACTACACCAACCAGCTGGTCGTGCGCCGGAACCGGCGGAAAGTGGGCCGGAAGGACGAGATGTTCCGCAAATTCGTGAAAGCGCCCATCGTAACGGAAGGACTCCGGCTGGACACGGTCATCGTGAGCCCGGACGGGGACATCCTCTACGACTACGTGCAGTCCATTCATGTGCGGCCCTCGCTGCGCAAGGCGACCGTCCTGCTGTCGGGTGACATCTTCGAGGAGGACCGCCGGATCTACCGGGTTCCCCGGACCGAACCCCTGACCTTCTACATCAGTTCCATCAGCGGGCTCAGCGACGACGCCGTCCGCTACAAGACCGTCGTGACCGAGCGCCGGGTCCAGGCCAACACGGCCTGCTACATCGACTTCGAGCAGGGCCGCGCCGAAATCCGGAAGGAAACCGGCCATAACCGGGAGGAGATGGCCCGTATCGAGGGCAACCTCCGGAGCCTCCTGCAGCATCGGGACTTCGACCTGGATTCCATCGTCGTCACCGCTTCCTGCTCGCCGGAGGGCTCGTACGAGCATAACCGGAGGCTGTCCATGCGGCGGTCGGAAAGTGTCTCGGATTACTTCGAGGGCTTCCTGAAGCACTGGAGGGACTCCGTCCGCCGGAACAGTTTCCACATCGGCCTGGACGATACGTACCGGGAAGAGGCGCCGGCGGAAATCCGCATGCTTTCCCGGAACAACCCGGAGAACTGGACGATGCTGGATGCGCTCGTGCGGGAGGACGGAATCCTGAGCAGGAAAGAGAAGGAAGAGTACGCACAGACGGCCTCCGTCCAGGAGCCCGACCTGCGGGAGCAGCGGCTTCAGAGGCTTCCTTCCTACCGCCACATCCGCGAAAGCCTTTATCCCCGTCTCCGGACTGTCCGGTTCGACTTCCACCTGCACCGGAAGGGCCTGCAGAAAGACACCATCCATACCACGGTCGTAGACACGGCCTACATGCGGGGCCTCCAGGCCATCCGGGACCGGGAATACGAGCAGGCGGTCACGCTGCTGCGGCCCTATAAGGACTACAATACCGCCGTCGCCTTCTGCGCCCTGGATTACAATGCCTCTGCCCTGGAAGTCCTGGAGCCGATGGAACGGACCGACAAGGTCCTGTACCTCCTCGCCATCCTGTACAGCCGGCGGGGCGACGACCGGCGGGCCGTCGAGAGCTACCTGAGGGCCTGCCGGCTCAATCCTTCCTTCGTGCACCGCGGGAACCTGGATCCGGAGATCGCCGGCCTCATCCGCCGGTACGGCCTGGACCGGGAACCGGAAGAAAACGACAACAATTTGACATTCAAACCCTAACCTTTTATTTCATTCCATGAAAACCCATTACCTTGTTACCGCGGCCCTGGCCGCCCTGGCCCTCGGCTCCTGCACCCGGGAGAAGGCCGACATCGACGGAAAACCCGTCGAAGTGAACGTCACCATCCTCGGAACCGCTCCTACCCGCGCGACTTCCGTGACCTATGACAACGAGTCGAAAGTCGGAAACCTGCAAGTCTACGTGTTCAACAATGGCAAGCTGGAAGACTACCAGGACGCCGGCGCGGCGATGACCGCCCAGCTCACGGCCACTTCGGGCGAGCGGACGGTCTGGGCCCTCGTGAACGCGCCCACCCTCAAGGATGTGTCGACGGAAACCGAGCTCCAGGCCAAGGTCAGCCAGCTTGCCGACAACAAGACCGACGCGTTCGTGATGAGCGGCTCCACCAAGCAGGAACTCAAGGACGGCGGCACCGTACCCGTCACGGTCAAACGCCTCGTTTCCCGGGTCTCCGTCAAGAAAATCTCCACGGAGTTCCAGTACGCGCTCGCCGGAGAGACCCTCACCATCGACGGAATCTACCTAATCAATGTCGCCGGCGACAACACCTATGCAGCGGACGGGACACCCGGCACCTGGGTAAACCAGCTCGGGCACAAGGACAACGGCTTGGACGCGCTCCTGTACGATAAACTCACGTCGACAACCGTCAGCAATGAGAAGCCCTATGAGAAGGAGCATGTCTTCTATCCATACCCGAACCCGACAAAGGACGACAACTATGACGCATCCTGGACGCCTCGTCACACATTGCTTGTCGTCGAAGTGACTTTCGAAAGCAAGAAGGGATACTATCCGGTGGTACTGCCGGTCTTGGAGCGGAACAAGACCTATGTCATCGACGAGTTGGTCATCCGGCACCGGCCCGGTGACGTGCCCTACAAGCCGATCGAGACCGGAGACGCGACCGTCCAGATCACCGTCAACGAGTGGGAACTCGGCCTGAACATGGGTAAAATCACGCTTTGAACCCGCGATGGAAGCAAGAATCACCGCCCTGCTGGGCAGCCTCCTCATCCTCGGGGGATGCCACCGGGCAGCCCCGCCCGGCCCCGGGAGCGTGGAAGTCGTCTTCTCCGTGCTCGGAGAAGCGGTCCGCGCGACCGGGACGGCGGGCGAGGCGGCGGTGGACAGCTGGACGCTGCTGCTCTACCGGGACGGACGGCTCGCGGAGGCCGGGACCTCGTCTTCCGGCTCAACGATCCGGAAGACACTCCTGGCGGGCGACTACACGGCCTTTGCCGTGGTCAATCCCCCGGCGTCGTTCGATCCGGCCCGCTTCACGCAGCCCGGCATGCTCGCCGAAGCCGCATCCGCCCTCGGCGACAACGCGCCCGGGCGGCTGGTGATGGCCGGCCGCCGGACCGTCACCGTGCCCGTCCGGGACGGAAGCGTGCAGCGGATCGGCGTGGACCGGCTGGTGTGCAAGGCCGGTATCCGGAAGATTTCCGTCCAGTTCGAGAACCCCGACCTCGCCGCCCTTCCCTTCCGTCTGAAAGGCATCTACCTGACCAACTGCTACGGGAAATCCCGCTATGGAAGCGATTTTACGGCGGAAAACATCCTGTCCACCGCCTCCGCATGGCACAATCGGATGGGCTTCCATTCCGAAAAGAGTGTGGACCGGCTCCTGGCCGAGACCGGCCTGGACATCTCCGTCACAGCCAGTCGCCCCCATAGCCAGGAACATGTCTTCTATTTCTACCCGAATCCCCTGCCGGAGTCCCTGGACACCCGGTCCGGGACCTGGTCCCGGCGAAGGACGCGGCTCGTCCTGGAGGCACAGATCGGGGAGCGGACGTACTACTACGCCGTCACGCTGCCGGAATCGCAACGCAACAGAACCTACCTCATCGAAGAGGCCGTCATCCGGAAGCTGGGATCCCTGGACCCGGAACAGGATGAACCCGGCGCCATCGACATCACCTTCAGCACTTCCCCGGACGACTGGTCCCCCGCCTACAACGTTACTGAAACCTCCTGAACCATGGACAGATTGCTCATTCCCGCCTGTCTGGCCCTCCTTGCGGCCGGCTCGGCCTGCTCGGTCAAGGAAGACCGCGGCCCGTGTCCCTGCTACCTGCAGGTCTCCTTCACCGACCCCGACGCGGCCGGCGAAGCGGAACTGCTGGGCTGGCGAGACGACCGGCTGTTCCGGGACCGGGTCCGCATCGAAGAGGCCCGCCCCTTTTGGACGAAACCTGTCTCGAAAGGGATGCTGTCCCTATCTGCCTGTACCGGCTATCGGGAAGCCTTCGCGGAGGGCCGCCACATGCGGATTCCGCCGGGATCCGAGTCCGATTCCCTCTATGCCTGGTCCGGGGAGGTGGATGCGACCGGCGACCTCGCCCAGGCCAGCGTGACCTTCCGGAAGCAGTTCGCCACCGTGTTCCTGGACATCCGCAAAAGCCCGGACATCGTCCGTACCTGCCGGTTCCTCGTCGAAGGGAACTCCTGCGGATTCGACCTGCTGGACTTCTCACCCGTGTACGGTCCGTTCCGGTGTGAGCCGAGCCCCCAGGAAGGAGAGAGCGTCGTCACCTTCCGTGTTCCCCGGCAGGGCGACAACGGACTGACGGTCATCATCCGTCCGGAAGGGGCCGCCCCCGCCCGCTTCCCGCTGGGCGAGTATATCGACCGGCTCGGATACAGTTGGAAAACGGAGGAGCTCCAGGATATCTACGTGGCCGTGGACCTCGCCCGGGGCCTGATTGACGTCCGGGTCGCCGACTGGGAGGAAGGGACGACGTTCCCGCTGATCGAACAATAAACCGAATATCATGAAAAGAATATCCATCCCTACGGTCCTCGCTTTCCTGCTCCTCGCTTCCTGCAGCCGGGAGCGGCCGGAAACGGTCTTCCGGACCCTGGACACGGTCTTTCGCGACGTCCCCACCCGCTCACTCCTGACGGCGCCTGACATCGAAACGAAAAAGACTTCGGTTACCCTGGCCGCTTACGGAACGGACGGAAAACTCGCCGCCTGCCGGCATTTCACGACCGCCCTGGATGCCCTGGTCCTGGAGCTGGATCCCAGCCGGACATTCACGGTCTATGCCTTGGTAAACATGGGGGACATGACAGCATCCATCCCTCGTTCAGAGAACGAGTTGAACTTGCTTACTTATAGAATTCCTTCCTATGTGGACGGGACAGGGTCCCTGGCTGCCCTGGGCATTCCCATGGCCGGGAAACTGGTCTGGCCGGGTCAGGGAACCGTCATTCCGGTAGAGCGGCTCCTCGCCCGGGTGACCGCCCACCTTTCCTGCGAATGGGAAGGCGCAGCCATCCGGTCGGTCCGGGTATGCAACCTCAACCGGGCGCTCCGCCCCTTCGGCGAGGCGGTGATGGAGGAGGACTGGGACCAGCAGGAATTCCAGGCAGGCACCGGTACGGCTTCAGGCACTTTCATCTTCTATGTCCCGGAAAACCGGCAAGGTACCATCAACGGAATCCAGACCTCCCGGGAGAAAAGTCCCGACGCGAACGACGAAGTCCGCACCCGAAGCGACCGGCTCACCTACCTGGAGACAACCGTGGAGGGCACCGGAATCTATGTGGGAACCATCATTTACCGGAGTTATCTGGGCCAGGATGCCGTTTCGGATTTCGACATCCGCCGGAATGCACGGTACGACTGGACCCTCCGCTTCCTCCATGACGGACTGCAGTACGACGACTGGAAGCACGACAACGGCCTGATCGACACCCAGAGCGGCCTCCATATCAGCGACGGCTGGGATGACGGCGGTCAGACCGATTTGAATTAATCATTCAAGAAACGAATCACAAGAAAATGAAAACGAACAAGTTAATTGCATTGTTCATGGGGGCTTTCCTTCCCTTCACCGCCTGCCGGGAGGCCGAGCCGGACCGGCCGGATGCGGGTACCCGCTATGTCGACGTCGACATCTTCCTGGGCCGGGAGGACGAGCCGGAAGACGGCACCCGGTCCATCGTGGACATCGAGGTCGAGAACTTCCAGAAAGCCGCCCTCTTTGCCTTTGACGCCCAGACGGGCACCATCCTCACCTATACCCCCGGGAGCGGCGGACAGGACGGGGAACCCGTCGTCGCCTTTCCCCGGCAGAAGAACTTCAGCTGGTCCCTGCCGACCGGCATCGACATGGATATTTATGCCATCGTCAACTATGGGGACCTGGACCTGGCGTCCTACGCCCGGCCCGGCCTGAAGAAGGCCGAGCTGGAGGCGCTCCGGTTCACCAGCCGGAACCCCTCCGAACTCAAGCGGCTGGAGACGGAAGGATACGGAATGCCGATGGCCGGCATCAAGGAAGGCGTCTTCCTGACCTCGCCGGGAGACGGGCTCGAAATCCCCGTCAAGAAACTCTATGCCAAATACAACCTCTGGTTCGACCTGTCCCGCATCGAGCAGGAAGGCTGGCATGTGCAGGCGATGCACATCATCGTGGAGAATGCCAACACGGAGGTCCCCTTCTTCGTCGAGAACTTCCGGCAGGACGACCCGGCCAAGCTGGTGGAATACGACCGCGCCACCGAACAGGATCTGGATGAAATCCAGCAGGGCGGAAGCGGCCATGCCGTCACGCTGTACATGCTCGAGAACTGCCAGGGCCGCAAGGAAGGGGCGGAGAGCTGGAAAACCGTCTACAAGGACCTCGGTTTCGAGGCCCTCAGGAACTGCACCTACATCGACCTGTCGGTCAAGGTGAACCGCGCCGGCGGGGAATACCAGAACCTGGGCTATGCCATCTACCTGGGAAAAACGGACATGCGCGAAGACTTCGACATCGTCCGGAACCTGTTCAAGACGATCAAGATCGTCCTGCCCGGGCCGGACGACCCGAATCCGGCGTCGCATTTCTTCAAGTTCTCCGGGACGGAATCCCCCAGCGTGATGCCCGGGGAAAGCATCGACCTGTACTTCGTGACAAATCTCCCGCAGGAGGACATTTCCGCCTCCTGCAGCCCTTCCGGCCGGCTTTCCGTGACATCCATCACGTATACGGCCGATGAAGACGGTATCGCGACGGGCAGCGTGCGGCTCCAGGCAGCTGACAACCTGCAGGAAGGGGCGACCTGCCTCGTCACGGCCGGATCGGCGGCGAAAAACGCCGTCGACCAGCGGACGGTGACAGCGTCCTGGCCCACCACCCTGGACGTGATCCTGACCGAGGCGCCGGTATATGTCGCCCAGGCCGGGTACCTGCAAGTGATACCGCGGGGCGGCATTGTCCGGGTGGACGCCGAGGTGAAGGCCGGGAGCGAAGGAATCCTGGAGGTCCGGGAGGCCGGCGTATCGGGTTCCCTGATGAATATCGGCCTGGCGGGGCTGTCTGCCGGAACCGGAACCGTTGTCCTGCATCACTTCAACGCCGCCGGTCTGGAAACCGGTTCCCAAGAGGTGGAAATTCCCATCCAGGCTCCCCTGCTCAAGTTCGGCACGGACCTGTACACCCTGTCCCCGGACGGAACGGTGAAGCAGGGTATGCTCCGGTATTTCCGGGCCGATGGGAGCGAATTCACGGGGACGGAACGGAAGAAATTCGACCTGGACCTCATCAAGCGGCTGCTCTTCCCGACCGACTGGATCTGGGTCTCCGGCTGCGACGACTTCGTCGATGCCGCCTTCCTCCGGAAGCGGGACGATGACCTCCTTCTTCTAACGGTTCCGATTACCTTCCAAGTCAAGCGCCTGTACGCCCGTGGGAAGGAACTCCCTTGGGAAGACGGGACCGTCATCGGCACCGCCTCCTATTCGGGTGCGCCTTCGGCGAACCTGTCCGCGGCCGTGGCCGACCTGGCCATCCTCAACCCCTTTGCATCCATCGCCGGGAAATGCCTCGGTGTCATCGAGAACAATCTCCCCGTGTATGAGGCCCTGAAGGCGGAACCGGCGTACTTGGAAGCTTTGGGAATCCAGCCTTCCACGGCGCTCAAATTGACTTCTTATCGGGAAGGCAAGACATTTTCAATCAATGGTTCCACGCTGTCACTTGAACTTCCGCTTCCTGTCAAGACCGAACTTCCTTATGAGGTGGTCGGGCCGGAAGAATTCACCATCGAAGGGCAGCCGGATAAACTGGTCGTGACGGCGGTGGAACACCCCGCTTCCTACACCGGATACGGAAAGTTCCCGCTCCGGGCGCGCGTCATCCACGCCGAGACCGGAGAACGGTCTTCCCCTGTGGACATGGGATATCTGGAGATCTATCTGATCGGTGCCATAGGCCCGTACATCCATGGAGATGACCAGGCCTACGAGGTAGGCGGCATGGTTGTCCCGGCCGGCACACGCTCCCCCATCGAAGCGTTCCTGTCCCCGATCGTCTACATCCGGGAGAACGTGGCCGTCACCGGCCTTTCCGGTTACTACAAGTCCCAGGCGGGTTCCACCTACAATCTGTACCACCAGTACGTGGAAATCGACGATCAGGGGGTTGACCGCTATGCCAACGCAGGAGAGACGTCATACCTCAACTCGTACCAGATCCGGACAGGCTCGTTCCCGCTCGGAACCGACGTCATGGAATTCCGTTTCGGATCCATCTGGCGAGGTCACGGGGCCGGACTCCTCGATGCTGCCATGGAAAGCCGCGGCATGCTCGATGCCTGGTTCTCGGATGGGTATCCCACCGGCAACCTCCGGTACTTCACCCGGGCCGAAGAGAAGGATGATTCCGGGTTCTCGTACTATGCCATCGCCAATCTTTTCGGCGGTAAGGGATTCTCGGTGTACGATGTCTTCCTGGAAATAAAGGAATAGACCAGAGGCTCGTTTTTTGCAAAATGGGAGGATTTTGCGAACTTTGCAGGAATGAAAAGACCCGGAATCCTCCTTTTGACGCTTTTGGCGGTCGCGTCGTGTGGCATCACACGGCGCGCCCCGGCCGTGAAAGAGGTTGATGCACCCATCATTCCGCCCCTCACCGATTCCACCGAGATCGCCCGTTCCCGGGCGCGGGCGCAGGCCGTCATGGATTCCATCGACCTGGTCCGGTCCGGCGTCACCGTCCCGAAATCGGACGAAGGGATCCGGACCACCACCGGTGTCTTCCCGCTTCCCGAACCGCCCCGGGAACTGGTGGACGAACTCCTGGACTATGCCAAGACCTTTATCGGCGTCCCCTACCGGCTCGGTGCCTCAGGTCCGGAACGTTTTGATTGCTCGGGATTTACCAGCTATGTCTTCCGGGAATTCGGCTATAACCTGCCCCACAACTCCGTGATGCAGTTCAAGGAAAGCATCCCCGTCGAGAGTTTCTCCGACATCCGCAAAGGCGACCTCGTCTTTTTCGGCGCGCGGAACAGCATCCGCAACATCGGCCATGTGGGCATCGTCGTGGACGTTGACCTGGAACGCGGCATGTTCCGCTTCATCCACGCCTCCACCTCCAACGGCGTCGAAATCCAGCGTTCCACCTCCCCCTACTTCATGATGCGCTACATGGGCGCGGGCCGGATCCTCAAGGACTGAGAAAGTCTTGCATCTTTCGCTTTTTCAGCTTATCTTTGCAATCCTTTTCGGGCGATTAGCTCAGTTGGTTCAGAGCACCTGCCTTACAAGCAGGGGGTCGACGGTTCGAATCCGCCATCGCCCACACTACCATGGGGGTGTTTTGGTTTTGACAGCGTTGATGTCGGACGGTAAGCACGCCGGGCGTTGGAACCTTGCCCGTTAATCTCAGATTCCAAAAATCAGTTGCCAACAACAACTACGCACTCGCTGCCTAATTTGGCCAAGCCAATTAGCTTAATCCGCGACGCCTAGGCTGCGCCGCCGACGAGTATCCCTCGGACGTTCCGCCCGGTATCGGCCGACCCAGGGGTATCATTCCGACCGGGACGCTCCGGTGGACGCCTTTAAAACCGGCTAAGATTCAAAGGCTAAGGCCGTCTTCGCCCGCCATCCGGCAGGGGCGGCACGAAAACCAAAGGACGGATAAGCGTGTAGAAAGCCGCCTGGTGCGGCGTTTGGACAGCGGTTCGAGTCCGCTCACCTCCACAAAAAAAAGTCAGCCTGGATGGCTGACTTTTTTCGTGTGCTGACCTGCCTTTTCGGGCATCACAAAAGAGTCACGATTTTCTCCAACCAGACCTTGTCCTCTCCGTCGAACGTGGCGAGGCGGTCGCTGTCGATGTCAAGGACGGCGGTGACGGCGCCATCGGCCCCATGGACCGGGACGACGATCTCGCTGCGGGAGGCACTGCTACAGGCGATGTGTCCGGGGAACTGCTCCACGTCCGGGACGACGACGGTCTCGTTCCGTTTCCAGGCCGTACCGCAAACGCCTTTCCCGAACGGGATATGCATGCAGGCGACGGGGCCCTGGAAAGGACCGAGAACGAGCTCCGCAGATTCCGGGTCAAGCCCGGAAGGAATAACCACGCGGTAGAAGCCCGTCCACCAGAATCCGAACGTTTCGTGGAGGACGGCAGCGACGTTCGCCATCTTCGCAATCGTGTCCGTCTCCCCTTCCAGCAAGGCGGCGATTTGCCGCTCCAACAGGCGGTAATTTTCGGTCTTTTTCATTATAACAAAAAAGTTAAGTGGTAAAACATATTTGTTTCACCACTTATACTTCAATGAATTGAGCAACTACTTCTGCGGCTGAGGCGGCGTGGGCTGAGCCGGGCCCTGCGGCAGCGGGCGGCCGGTCATCTGGGCCACGATCTTGTCGAATTCAGCCTCGGAAATCATGCGGCAGTTGCCGTTGAACTTGGCGTCAAGTTCCACCTGGAGGCGCTTGATGTTCAGGTCGCCCTCGATGGAGCAGCCCCCCTTCAGGGAGAGGGTGTCCTTGACGTAGAAGTTGCCGTGCATCGTACCGGTGAAGTCGACGTTCTGGCAGATGATGTCGCCCTTGATCTGGGCCTTCTCGCCCACGACGACGCGGCCCTTGGAGCAGATCTTGCCCTCGAAGATGCCGTCGACGCGCAGGTCGGTCGGAGTGGTGATCTCACCCTTGAAAGTGGTACCGGCGGAAATCCGGCTCACTTCGTTCACATTGACAGGTTCCATTGGTTTAGCCATATTTTGATTTAATAGATTCTTTCGCTTCGCTCAGAATGACAGGGGCTACGCAATCCCCTTGCCGTGGCAGTTCTTGTACTTGAGGCCGGAGCCACAAGGGCAGGGATCGTTGCGGCCCACGCGCTTGTCCACGCGGATCGGAGTGCGGGCCTTCTGCTCGCCGTTGGTGGAGAGCTGGGAAGGATCGTTGGTGCGCATCTGGCTCAGGTCACGGCGCGGCTGGGCGGCCGGGCGCGGGGCGCGGGCCTCATTGGCGTCGCGGAGCGGGATGAACGCGCGCAGGAGGAAGGTCAGGACCGCCTCGTTCAGTTCCTCGAGCATCTGGGAGAAGAGGTTGTAGCTCTCGAGCTTGTAGACCACCAGCGGGTCCTTCTGCTCGTAGGCGGCGTTCTGGACACTCTGACGCAGGTCGTCCATGTCACGCAGGTGCTGCTTCCAGTATTCGTCGATCTCGTACAGGATGACCGAGCGGCTCAGGGACTTGGCCACTTCGCGGCTCTCGGTCTCGTAGGCCTTCTTCAGGTTCACGGACAGGTTGAGCATCCGCTTGCCGTCGGAGATGGGGATGGCGATGTTCTCGTACATGGACCCCTGCTTCTCGTACACCTGCTTGATGATCGGATTCACCTTCTCCACCATCGCGTCCATACGGCGGTTGTATACCTCCTGCATGTGTTCACACAGCTTCTCGGCGATGTCCTGCGGCTTCGCGTGCTCGAAGAAGGCCTCGTCGAAGCCCAGATCGATGGAGAGCGTCGCAATGACGTATTCCTCGAAGGAGGCGTAGTCCATGCCTTCGGCTTTCTCGGCGATGATGGTCGCGGTGTCCTGCATCATGTTCTGGACGTCGATCTCGATGCGTTCGCCGGAGAGGGCGTTGCGGCGGCGGGCGTAGACGGCCTCGCGCTGGTAGTTCATCACGTCATCGTATTCGAGGGTGCGTTTACGCCAGCCGAAGTGGTTCTCTTCCACGCGCTTCTGCGCGGTTTCGATGGACTTGGAGAGCATGCCGGAGACGAGGGCCTCATCGTCGGCCATGCCCAACTTGTCCACGACGCCGGCAATGCGTTCGGAACCAAACTTGCGCATGAGGTCGTCCTCCAGGGAGATGTAGAAGGTCGAGGAACCCGGGTCGCCCTGACGGCCGGCACGACCGCGGAGCTGGCGGTCGACACGACGGCTGTCGTGGCGGGTGGTGCCGATGATGGCGAGACCGCCGGCGGCCTTCACCTCCGGGGTGAGCTTGATATCGGTACCACGGCCCGCCATGTTGGTGGCGATGGTGACCTTGCCGCTCTGGCCCGCCTGGGCCACGATTTCCGCTTCACGGGCATGCTCCTTCGCGTTCAACACGTTCGGGCGCAGGCCGCGGAGGCGCATCATGCGCGCGAGGAGCTCGGAGGTTTCCACGTCGGTGGTACCCACGAGGACCGGGCGTCCGGCGTTCGTGAGTTCGACCACGCGGTCGATGACGGCGTTGAACTTGCCTTTCTTGGTCTTGTAGATGATGTCGTCCTGGTCGTCGCGGATGACCGGCCGGTTGGTCGGGATGGACACGACGTCCAGCTTGTAGATGCTCCAGAACTCGCCCGCCTCGGTTTCGGCGGTACCGGTCATGCCCGCGAGCTTGTGGTACATGCGGAAGTAGTTCTGCAGGGTGATGGTCGCGAAAGTCTGCGTCGCGGCTTCCACCTTCACGTTTTCCTTCGCTTCCACGGCCTGGTGGAGACCGTCGCTCCAGCGGCGTCCCTCCATGATACGGCCCGTGCTCTCATCCACGATCTTGACCTTGTTGTCCACGATCACGTAGTCGATGTCCTTGGTGAACATCGCATAGGCCTTGAGGAGCTGGATGACGGTATGGACACGCTCGCTCTTGAGGGAGAAGTCCTCCATCAGCGCATCCTTCTTCTCGGCCTTCTGGGCCGGGGTGAGGGTGGCGTCGTTCTGGATTTCCGCGATGGCGGAGCCCATGTCGGGGAGAACGAAGAAGTTCGGGTCGGACACGGCGTTGGCGAGGACCTCGTGGCCCTTGTCGGTCATGTCCACGCTGTTCTGGATCTCGGTGATGACGAAATAGAGTTCATCGGTGACCTGCGGCATCTCGCGCTCGTTGTCCTGCATGTAGTAGCTTTCGGCCTTCTGCAGGAGGGCCTTCATGCCCTGCTCGGACAGGAACTTGATGAGCGGCTGGTACTTCGGGAGACCCTTGTGGCAGCGCAGGAGGAGCTTGCCACCCTCGGCCTCGTCACCGGCCGCAATGGCCTTCTTGGCCTCGTTCAGGGTCTGGTTCACCAGGGCGCGCTGCTTGTTGTACAGGTTCTCCACATAGGGGCGGTACTCCATGAACTGCTCGTCGTCCGCGGCCTTCGCCATCGGACCGGAGATGATGAGCGGGGTACGGGCGTCGTCGATGAGGACGGAGTCCACCTCGTCGACGATGGCGTAGTGGTGCTTCCGCTGAACGAGGTCCGACATCCGGGTGGCCATGTTGTCACGGAGGTAGTCGAAACCGAACTCGTTGTTGGTGCCGAAAGTGATATCGCAGTCATACGCCTTCTTGCGGGCGTCGGAGTTGGGCTGGTGCTTGTCGATGCAGTCCACGCTGAGTCCGTGGAACTGGTACAGCGGGCCCATCCACTCGGAGTCACGCTTGGACAGGTAATCGTTCACGGTGACGACGTGGACGCCCTTGCCGGCGAGCGCGTTCAGGAACACCGGAAGGGTGGCGACAAGGGTCTTACCCTCACCGGTTGCCATCTCGGCGATGCTGCCACGCTGCTCCTTGTTGGTCTTGAGGGAGCCGTTCAGGACGATGCCGCCGATGAGCTGCACGTCATAGTGGACCATGTCCCAGGTGATCTCGTTGCCGCCGGCGACCCAGTGGTTCTGCCAGACGGCCTTATCGTCCTCGATATGGACGAAATCGCGGCCGTGGGCCGCCAGGTCGCGGTCGAAGTCCGTCGCCGTGACCGTGATGGTCTCGTTCTGGGCGAAGCGGCGGGCGGTGGATTTCATGATGGCGAAGGCCTCGGGGAGGATCTCGTCGAGGCACTTCTCGATGGCGTCGTCCTCGTCCTTGACCAACTTGTCGGATTCCGTGGCGAGGTCTTCTTTCTCGGAAACGGGGATGTCTTTCTCCAGTTCCGCCTTGATTTCGGCGATACGGTCCTCGAAGGGCTTCTCGACGGCGAAGATCTTCTCCCGGAGGGCGGCGGAACGCGCCCGGAGTTCGTCATCGGAGAGGGCGTCAATGCCGGGATAGGCCGCGAGGACCTTGTCCAGCATGGGCTTCACCTGCTTCATGTCCCGGTCGGACTTGGAGCCGAAAACTTTCTTCAGTATATCTGCGAGTGCCATAGAATGCTTCTCAAAATTCAGTTAAAAACTTAATCTCACAAAATTACGCATTTTCCGGCGGATTCGCAAATCCGATGACCTCGAATAAAGATAGGAAAAAACCGACAATTATTCCTATCTTTGCATAGATGCCCGCGGTCAGTGTCATCATACCGGTCTACAAAGTCGAGCCTTACATGGCCCGATGCGCCCGGTCGCTGTTCGGGCAGACGCTCGCGGACCTCGAATTCCTCTTCATCGACGACTGCTCGCCGGACCGTTCCATCGACGTGATGCGCGAGGTCCTGGAAGAATTCCCGGAGCGGAAGGACCAGGTGGTCGTGTACCGCATGCCGCGGAACAGCGGCCAGGCGGCCGTCCGGATGCAGGGCCTCGCCCTCGCCCGGGGCGAGTATGTAATCCACTGTGACAGTGACGATTATGTCGATGTAAACGCCTATGCGCTCCTCTACGGGAAAGCCAGGGCGGAGGACCTGGATGTCGTCACGTGCAACCTGGTGACCGTGAAACAGGACGGGCGCCTGATCGAGACAGTCCCCGGGAAATGTACTTCCGTCGCCCGCATGCTCGAGGGCAAGGAGCGGTGGAACCTGGTGTGCCGGTTGACCCGCCGGTCTTTGTGCGAGGGCCTGACCGCCCCGGTATCCGACATGGGCGAAGACATGGTGATTTCCGTCCAGACGCAGCTGAGGGCCCGGCGGACCGGGCACGTGGACAAGACGCTGTATTTTTATTGCTTACGCAGGGATTCCATCACCTCTGCGGAAGGGCAGGACGCCCTGATCGCCCGCTGGGAATCCGTGATGAAGAACGCCCGCCTGCTCGTCGGCCTTCTGCAGGAACAGTACGGCTATACAGGTGAGGAACCTGAGATCGTCCATTTCAAGTACAAGTGCAGGGGGATGCTTACGTCCCTGGTGCACATCCCCGAGTATTATCGACGCTGGAAAGAGACCTTCCCGGAGGTGGACAGGAAAGTCCTGTCCTCGCGCTCCTGCTCCCTGGAAGAGAAATTCTGGTTCGCACTCATCCACCTGCGGCTCTACCATCCGGTGAAACGGGTCACCGGCTGGTTCCGGAATCACCGCAGGAGCGATTCGTAGATCTGTTTCAGGCTGGCCATGACGGCCTCCGGGTGGAAGGCCTCCACCACTTTCAGGCTGGAAAGCCCCATTTCGCGGCAGACGTCCTCATCGCCGCACCGGGTAATGGCCGACGCAATTCCTTCTATATCACCGGGTTGCACCAGGATTCCATTATCCTTGACCACTTCCGGAATACCGCCCACCGGCGTGGAAATGATGGCGCAGCCATAGCTCATGGCCTCCAGGATGCTGATGGGCAGGCCTTCGTTGTACGAGGGCAGGACAAAGACGTCCGTCCGGCTGAGCAGTTCCTTTTTCAAGTCGCCGGAAACGAAGCCGTTGAAATGCACGCAATCCTCCAGATGCTGCGCGCGGATGGCTTCTTTCAATGCCTCCTCATTCTTGTTCCCGCCGATTTCCAGCCAGGCTTTTCCGGGGTCGGAGTCCTGGAGGAGGGCCATCGCCTTCAGCAGGTCGAAGACGCCTTTCCGCGGGCCGATCTCGCCGAGGAAAAGCAGACGGACGGGTGCGCCGAGCGCACGGGCGACCTTCTCCCGGTCGGCCGGGTCCGTGATGTTGTTCAAGATGCGCACCTTCTCCGGGGACACGCCGATGGACACGAAGAAATCGCGCCAGGACGCGGACAGGACGATAAGACGGTCCAGTCGGGCGAGCACCTTCCGGACCCGCCGCTGATGGCGTTCCGTCAGCCCTTCATACCATACTTTGAAACGGGATGCATGGCTGTGCAGGACGACTTTCCGGCCCATCATCCGGGCCAGACACGCGTAATAGGCGTGCTTGTCGAAGGAGCCGCCCGCGGCCGTATGGATATGCACGATCTTAATCTTCCGGTCCCACAGGAGGCGCCAGCCCAGGGCGAAAAGCCCGCCGAGGTCATACCGCAGTTTATCCTTCCAGGTAGGCTGGCCGGAAGACGCGATGAAGGGGAAGGTCTCGAAGCAGTCGCGGTAGGATTTGATGACGGAGACGATGCCGCCATAGACCGGGGCCCAATAGCACTCGCCCACGGTCAATACGCGATCGCTGACTGACTTGTCAATCAAGATGCTCTTCATACCTGTTCCCTCCTTTTTCCCAGCCGGCGGGTCAACCGCTTGATCAGGTTATATAAATGCATATGAATCAGCACAAACCATCCCTTCTTCTCAAGTGATAGATAAGGATTTGCCAGCAGCTTCGCATCCACCTCCGGGAAGGTTTCCCGCCACAGCGCATAACAGGCGCGATCCCCCACATAGGGTTCGATGCAATGCCGGGCGTAATACTTGAAGCAGGCGATTTCCGGGTCGTTTTCCGGATAACCGTATGAGCCCGTCAGCAGGCCGACGAGCATCCGGACATTGGCCGTCAGGGCCTGGTGCCGCCGGATGGCGGATTCCTCGCCCTGGGACTTGCTGATGGAAGCCGGGCGGTATTTGTACAGATAGAAGGGTTCGTCGATATGTCCGGAAGACTTGGCCCGTAACGTAGCCTGAAGCGCCAGGACCAGGTCTTCTCCCATATTCCCCTGCGGGGCCAGGAGGCCTTCCTGCAGGATGGCCCGGCGGATGAGCCGGCACACCAGGGAGCCCTGGACCTTGTCCAGCAGCAGGTCGCTCACGCCCTTGCATTCCTCCTTGACCAGCACGCAATGGCCCGACGCCTCCTCCTTCAGGTAATTGCAGGTGACGATGTCCAACTGCCCGGAAACGGCCTTCTCGTACAGGAGACGGTAGGCGTCCGGAGAAGTGAGTTCGTCATCGCTGTCGCAATGGATGACGTACTCCCCCGTCGCCAGGGCCAGTCCCTGCATGCGGACCTTTGCCTGGCCGCCGTTCTCCGGCATCTTGAAGAACCGGACCTGGGGTTCCCGCGCGGGGAACTCGCGTTCCAGGACCTCCCGGATGACCTCCATGGACCTGTCCGGCGTGCAGTCGTCGATGAAGATGAACTCCAGGTCCGCCAGGCTTTGGGCGAACAGCGAGCGCACGCAGCGGGCCACGAACGGTTCCACGTTGTAAACGGGTACTATGACACTGACAGCAGGCATGGCGACTGGGGTTACCGTGACGATTCCGGTTTCCGGAAAACACCCGTTATACGTTTCCAGGGATAGTAAAGACGCAGATGGATCAGGATGAACCAGAACTTGGTATCCGCCGGGATGCCTTTCGTCCGCAGGAACACCCGGTCAATCTCCGGGAAGGTATCCCGCCACTTGCGATAGAATTCGGGGATCTGCACATAGGGAATCAGGGGGTCCCGGCTGCGGTATTTGAACGAGACGATGTCGTCGGCATCGACCGCCACCCCGTTCCGGGAAAGATAGTCCAGCACCTGCCTAACGTTGCCCCGGAGGGCTTCCCAGCGCTTGAGCGCGGCCGCCTGTCCAGCTTCGAAACTGATGGAGGTGGCCCTGCGGTAATAGGTGTACAGCGGAATGCCCATGTGGCCGATGCGCCGGGCGCGGCAGGTCGCCTGCACGGAGAAGACGACGTCTTCCCACATGTCTCCACCTTCGGGCAAGGCAATGTCCTCCCATAGTTCCCGTTTGATCAAGCGGCTCCAGACGGTGGCCCAGACCTTCCCGGACAGGATGTCCGAGACTTCCCGACCCGGTTCGCTTACGTTCGACTGTATACGGGCTTTCTTCAGGTTCACCAGCCGGAAATCGCACGTAACGATGTCCAGGTCCTCGGCGACCGCCTTCTCGTACATCAACTGATACGCCTCCGGATCCACGGCGTCGTCGCTGTCACAGTGGATTACATACTCGCCCCGGGCGAGGGCGAGGCCCTGCATCCGGACGGCCACCAGGCCGCTGTTCCGCGGCATGCGGTACACGACCACCTGTTCCTTCCTCTCGGGAAACTCCTGGAGGACCTCCCGCATGACCGCGATAGAGGCGTCCGGAGTGCAGTCATCGACGAAGATGAACTCCAGGTCCTCCATCGTCTGGGAGAACAGCGCCCGGGCGCAGCGGGCGATGTAAGGTTCCACCTTGTAAACCGGTATGATGACGCTGACCGCTGGCATTCCTTGAAGCAAAAACAGAGACCTTTTCCCTTTTGCAAAGATAGGAATTTTTTTATCTTTGCATTATGGCATCGAACTCCGAACATCCGCAGCAAAATCCACAAGAACACATAACCCACACGAATACTATGAGCCAATATCCGAAAATCGGCATCCGCCCGACCATCGACGGCCGTATGAACGGCGTCCGTGAGTCTTTGGAAGACCAGACCATGGGCATGGCGCAGCGCGTCGCCGCCCTGCTGTCCAGCCGCCTCCGCTATGCGGACGGTTCCCCCGTTGAATGCGTCATTTCCGATACCACCATCGGCCGCGTGGCCGAAGCCGCCGCCTGTGCGGAGAAGTTCGCCCGCGAGGGCGTCGCCGTCACCATTACGGTCACGCCCTGCTGGTGCTATGGCAGCGAGACCATGGACATGGACCCGCACACGATCAAGGCCGTGTGGGGCTTCAACGGCACGGAGCGGCCGGGCGCGGTGTACCTCGCCGCCGTCCTCGCCGCACATGCACAGAAAGGCCTGCCTGCTTTCGGCATCTATGGTCACGACGTGCAGGACGCGGATAGCCAGGTCATTCCGGCCGATGTCGAGGAAAAACTCCTTCGTTTCGCCCGCGCCGCCGTCGCCGCCGCCTCCATGCGGGGCAAGTCGTACCTGTCCATCGGCGCCGTCTGCATGGGCATTGCCGGTTCCATCGTGAATCCGGACTTCTTCGAGGACTATCTCGGGATGCGCTGCGAAGGCATCGACGAGGTGGAGATCATCCGCCGCATGGACCGGGGCATCTACGACCATGAGGAATTCGAGAAAGCCCTTGCCTGGGCGAAGGCCCATTGCAAGGAATATGACGACGTCTGCAACCGTCCCGACCTCAAGAAGAGCCGGGAAGAGAAGGACGAGGACTGGGCTTTCGTCGTGAAAATGGCCCTCATCATCCGTGACCTCCTGCAGGGCAATCCCAAACTCAAGGAGCTGGGCTTCGGGGAGGAATCCCTGGGCCACAACGCCATCCTGGGCGGTTTCCAGGGCCAGCGCCAGTGGACGGACTTCTACCCGAACGGCGATTTTGCCGAGGCCATCCTGAACTCCTCATTCGACTGGAACGGCATCCGCAAGCCCTTCGTCCTCGCCACGGAGAACGACTCCCTGAACGGCGTCGCGATGCTCCTCGGCCATCTCGTCTCCCAGGGCCCGGCCATCTTTGCCGATGTCCGTACCTACTGGAGCCCGGAGGCCGTGCAGCGCGTCACCGGCGAGCCCCTCACGGGCCCGGCGGCCGGCGGCATCATCCACCTGATCAACTCCGGCGCCGCTTCGCTGGACGGCAGCGGGCAGTGCTCCATCGACGGGAAACCTGCGATGAAGCCCTTCTGGGAGATTTCCCAGGAGGAGGCCGACGCCTGCCTGGACGCCACCGTCTGGGTACCTGCGAACCGCGAATACTTCCGTGGCGGCGGCTTCTCCTCCAAGTTCCTCTCCAAGGGCGGCATGCCCTGCACAATGATCCGGATGAACATCGTCAAGAACCTGGGCCCCGTGCTCCAACTCGCGGAAGGATGGACGGTGGATGTGTCCGAGAAGCAGTTCCGCATCCTGGACGACCGTACCGATAAGGGCTGGCCCACGACCTGGTTCGCCCCGCGCCTGGACCTGTCGAAGCGCCCGTTCAAGGACGTGTACAGCGTGATGGACAACTGGGGCGCGAACCACGGGGCCATCGTCTATGGCCATGTGGGCGCGGACCTCATCACCCTCTGCTCCATGCTCCGCATCCCCGTGTGCATGCACAATGTGCCTGAGAAGGACATCTTCCGCCCCTCCACCTGGCGCGCCTTCGGCATGGATCCGGAAGGAGCCGATTATAGAGCTTGCGCGGCATATGGCCCGCTGTTTAAGAAATAGGTATGAAAGAGAAAAACAGTTTCTTCAAGTACGAAGGCGTAAATTATTTACTGCCATTTATTTTGATCACGGCGTGCTTCGCGCTGTGGGGCTTCGCGAACGATGTCACGAATCCGATGGTGAAGGCGTTCTCAAAGATTTTCCGGATGAGCGTGACACAGGGCACCCTGACGCAGGTGGCCTTCTACGGAGGATACTTCGCGATGGCCCTCCCGGCCGCCATCTTCATCCGGCGCTTCTCGTACAAGAGCGGCATCCTGATGGGCCTGGGCCTGTACGCGACGGGGGCGTTCCTGTTCATCGCCGCGCGGTCCACGGGATCGTACTGGCCTTTCCTGATCGCGTATTTCATCCTCACCTGCGGCCTCAGCTTCCTGGAGACCAGCGCGAACCCGTACATCCTTGCGATGGGCGACCCGGCGACGGCCACCCGGCGGCTGAACTTCGCGCAGTCGTTCAACCCCATCGGCTCCCTGTGCGGGATGTATGTGGCGATGAACTTCATCCAGGCGCGCCTGAACCCGATGGACTCCGCCGCCCGGGCCACCCTGTCCGACGCGGAGTTCGAGGCGATGAAGCAGTCCGACCTCGGGATCCTCATCACCCCGTACGTGGTCATCGGCATCGTCATCGTGGCGATGTTCCTGCTGATCCTGCTGAAAAAGATGCCGGCCGTCCATGAGGAGAGCTCCCAGACGGTGGGCGCCTCGCTGAAGCGGCTCATCGGCATCCCCCGCTACCGTGAGGGCGTGCTGGCACAGTTCTTCTATGTGGGCGTGCAGATCATGTGCTGGACCTTCATCATCCAGTACGGAACGCGGATCT
>JAEEGJ010012687.1_pt1 | contig 20744 bp, 18 predicted proteins | sample 8958761 | NCBI WGS metagenome assembly JAEEGJ01 (sample SAMN16246546, study PRJNA631951) | gut metagenome | biome: gut microbiome; feature: rumen; material: RS-attached | host: Bos | place: Iran: Karaj | collected 2018-10
CGATGAACTTCTGTCCTCCGAATCCGGCAAAGACGGACATCACCAGGATGTAGTCAGCGTGCCCGAGATACGGGAATACGTCCTCGACGGGGATGTCAGGGTTGATGGCCAGTCCGGCTTTCATACCAAGGCTGCGCACCTGGTCAAGCAGCTTTGCCGGGCTCCTGCGGGCCTTGCGTGCCGCCTCCAGGTGGAATGACAGCATGCTGCATCCCGCCTTGGCGCAACGCTCGAAATACTTCTGGGGATTGATTATCATCAGATGGGCGTCCATCGGCTTGACGGCGATCTTGGCAACGGCGTCGATGACGGAGAAGCCGAACGAGATGTTGGGCACGAGCGTGCCGTCCATGACGTCCAGGTGGATGATGTCCGCGTGGTCGTTGATCAGGCGGACGTCCTTTTCCAGGTGCAGGAAATCGGCTGCGAGGATGGATGGTGCAAGAAGTTTCATTCTACTTGAAGTTGACAACGACATCTTCGAGGAGGGCGACGAACTTGTCGAGCGATGCGAGGTCCATACGCTCTCCCGGCGCGTGCACTCCGAGGAGGGTCGGGCCGAAGGAAATCATGTCGAGGTCCGGGAACTTTTCCAGGAACAGGCCGCATTCGAGACCCGCGTGGATGGCCTTGACGATGGGCTCAACCCCAAAGAGACGCTTGTAGGACTCCACGCACTCGTGCAGGATATGTGACTGTGTGTCAGGCTTCCAGCCTGGATACTCATATTGGTGCTGGACCTCAGCCCCAGCCATCTCGAAGTTGGCCCTGACCTTGGCGGCGATCATACGCTTGGCCGATGTGATGGAGCTGCGCTGGCTGGTGACGACCTTGATCTCGCCGTGCTCGGTCATGCGGACGGAAGCCAGGTTGGTGGAGGTCTCGACCAGGCCCTTGATCTCCTGGCTCATGGCCTGCACGCCGTGCGGACTGGTGAAGAGCGCGGTGATGAGACGGCGGGCGCAGTCTCCGTCGATGGCCTTTTCGTTGAGCGACGCGGGTGCGGAGGTGAAGGCGACGTCGGGATCGCTGACAGCGAATTCGGCCTTGACGTCCCGGCCGAACGAGGCGAAGCGCTCCGCCGTGGCCTCCGGGTCCGGGACGGCCACCACCGCCTCGCATTCGCGTGCGATGGCGTTGGGCTTGTTGCCGCCCTTGATAAGAAGCAACTGCAGACCATACGGAAGTTCGGCATACAGGAAGCGCGCCATTTGCTGGACGGTATTCATGCGCTCCTTGTTGATGTCCTCGCCGCTATGGCCTCCGATGCCTCCGGAAATGGTGAGGCGGAGAAGTCCGTATCCGCTGACGCGGTTCTCGGTGCTGTACTTGAAAGTGGCCGTAGTGTTAAGGCCGCCGGCGCATCCGATGCAGAACTCGCCCTCTTCCTCGGAGTCGAGGTTGATGAGTGTCTTTCCTGTGAAGAAGCCCTGCTGCAAGGCCTCCGCACCGTCCATGCCTGTTTCTTCCGAGATGGTGAAGAGGCACTCGATCCTGCCCATCGGCTTGTCACTCTCCAGCAGAGCCAGCGATGCGGCGATGCCGATGCCGTCGTCGGCACCCAGGGTGGTGTCCTTGGCTATCATCCAGCCATCCTCTATGACATATTTGATAGGGTCTTTCGAGAAGTCGTGCTGAACTCCGGCGTTTTTCTCGCAGACCATGTCCTGGTGGCCCTGAAGGACGATGGTCGGGATGTTTTCCTTGCCCGGAGCGGCTTCCTTGATGATGAGGACGTTGCCTGTGGAGTCGGTCTTGCAGGCGAGACCGTGCGATGCGGCGAATGACTGCAGGTACGCAGTCATCGGCTCTTCGTGTCCGGACTCGCGCGGAATCCGGGTTATGGTCTTGAAATGCTCTAAAACAGATTCTGAAGTCATTGTGCTGTATTATTTGTCTACAGGCACAAGCATCTTGCTGATATCGGTGATGTACTGTTTGAAACTCTTGTCCGTCGACATCAAATCCGACACCGTAGTGCAAGCGTGCAGCACCGTAGCGTGGTCCTTTCCTCCCAGCTCCGCCCCGATCGTGGCGAGGGAACAATTGTCGATGAGATTGCGGCTCAGGTACATGGCAATCTGGCGGGCCTGGACTATCTGGCGTTTGCGGGACTTGGAGAGCAGGGTGTCGCGGGTGATGTTGAAATACTCGCAGACGACGCTCTGCACCTTGTCGATGGTGACCCCTTCCTTTTCCGTCCCTACTATCTTGTCGGTTATGTTCTGTACCAGGTCGACAGTGGCCTCTCGGTGTGTCAGGGTGGTATGGGCTATCAGGGATATGAGCGCGCCTTCCAGCTCACGGAAGTTGGACTTGACGCGTGCGGCAAGGCTTTCGAGGACCTTGTCGTCGATGGACACGCCTTCGCGGAACGCGCGCGCCTTGAGCATGGCCAGGCGGGTGGAGTATCCGGGACGGGTAAGCTCGGCCGACAGGCCCCACTTGAATCTGGACAGCAGGCGCTCCTCGAAATTCTGCAGGTCCACGGGGGCGCGGTCGGAAGTGAAGACCAGCTGCTTGCCCGTCTGGTGCAGGTGATTGAAGATGTTGAAGAAGGCGTTCTGCGAGCCCTGGCCGATCAGGTCCTGGATGTCGTCGACGATGAGGACGTCGATCTTCATGTAATAGGCCAGGAAGTCGGTGAGCTTGTTGCGGACGTTGACTGCGTCCATATACTGTGTCTTGAACTCGTTGCCGGTGACATACAGCACTACGAGCTCGGGGAACTTCTCCTTGATGGCGATTCCGATGGCCTGCGCGATATGGGTCTTGCCCAGGCCGGGGCCTCCGAAGAGGAACAAAGGATTGAACGGGGTCTTGCCCGGAGCCATGGAGATGTTGAGACCCGCGGTGACTCCCATCTTGTTGCACTCCCCTTCGACGAGGTTGCCGAAACAATAGACGGGATTGAGGCGGGGATTGATCCTGACCTTCTGCAGGCCGGGATAGACGAACGCGCCGGGATTGTTCGCGGGATTGTAGGTGTTGACGGATACCGTACGGTTGACCGGGGTGAGGCCCTGGGATGCGGGATAGCGCATAGGCTGTTCGGTCCTGACGGGACGCACGAGATAGACCAGTCGGGCATCGGTGCCGATGACCCTCTTCATGGTCTTCTTGATGACGTCGAGATAGGCTCCTTCAAGGTATTCGCGGAAGAAATCCGTAGGCACTTCGACCGTGAGCGTGGACTCAACGAAAGACACGGGCCTGATGGGCTTGAACCAGGTCTCGAACTTCTGCGGCTCAATCAACTGCTCGATGATGCGCAGGCAATTGTTCCAAATGTCGATATGTCTATCTTGAATTTGCATCGTGGTCTTGTTCGGGAGTGCAAAAATGGGTGAAAAAAACTTTATAAAAAATCTTTTTCACTATTGTAGTTTAAATTTGTTTTTCTTATATAAGCGTTTAGGAAGAGGGTAAACGCTTATTTTTTAAAGGCCACGTTTTCAGATATTTACAAAGCGTTTTTTTTGTAAGCGATTGATTTTTCGCCGATTCTTAATTTATATAAATTCTAAATTAAGAGCAAATCTCTATTTGACACGCGTGCAGCCGTTGTCATCCACCTTTACAAGGAAAGCGTCGGGATATTTCGCCTTGATTCTGGCGTGTTCCTTCCTTGCTGTCTGAAGGTCTTCGGAGACTCCGATGACGTACTTGTTGAGGGTGGGAGTGCTGATGCATTCGGGCTCGTATCCGAGGAAATATTTGTCCTTCGGATCCATGTTTTTCCTGGTGGCCAGCACTTGTGTCCCGTAGTGTACTCCGGTCGCCGGTGAAGCGGTGGCCGGTGATGCGGCGGGTGCGGATTTCTCCTCGCCCTTCGGCGCAGCGGCGGGCTTGGTCTCCTTCCCCGCCCCGACGCTCTCGTCATACATCTTCTTATATTCGGTGAAGGCTTCCGCGAGACGCTGGGCTATCCTGTCACGGGACTGAGAGGAACGGAGAGTTTCGAGGTCCGTGGGATTGGAGATGAATCCGAGTTCCAGGAGCGCCGCCGGCATCGAAGCCAGACGGAGCACCGCGAAATTGTTCTGGCTGATGCCGTTGCTTTTCCGGATGGGGCCTCCGGAAAGATGCTTGTCGACGACCTGTGCGAAAAGGATGCTTTGCTCGCGGTAGGCATTGGTCATCAAATGGAGGAAAATGTCCGATTCGGGATCCTTGGGATCGAAACCCTGGTACGTGGTGGAATAGTCGTCTTCCAGCAGGATGACGGAGTTCTCCCTCTGGACCACTTCCATATTCATTGCATAGGTGTCCTTGTTCTTGTCCGTCGAGGGTCCGAGTAGATGTATGGAATAGCCGTTGGGTGTGGTTTTAGTGCTGGAATTGATGTGGACGGAGATGAAGAAGTCGGCATTGTTGTCGGTGGCGAACTTGGCGCGGTCGATGAGGGGGACGAACACCTCGTCCTTTTCCCTTGTCATCAAGACGGTAACACCGGGATTGAGCTTCTCGATCTTCTGCTTGAGCAGCTTGGAGATCTCGAGCGTCAGCCGTTTCTCCATGGTTTTCTTGTCCTTGCTGATCGCTCCGGCATCCTTGCCGCCGTGTCCTGGATCGATTACGACGGTGCGCAGGCCAAGGGATCCGGAGTCCTGGGAAAAGGCATCGGGAACGAAACAGAAAACGCCCGCCAGAAGGAGCGCGGCACAATATATGCTGGTTTTCAAATTCATCTCGGTACTTTGGTAAACTTGGAAAATAGTCTTACATTTGTACTTTGCAAATTTAGGAAAAAAATTGCGTTCAAAGAATATCATATACTTGTTTGTGACGATTTTGCTCGTCCTGTCGGGCAGCGTCGTCATGTCGGCTCAGAACGACCGTCGGTCGCGCCGCCAGGCCAGGCGCGCGGACCGGACCGAAACGGTCTCCCTGCCGGATTCTTTGACGATAGATCCTGCCGCCCTCGACTCCCTGACTTTCCGCAGGGATTCCATCGCGAGGGCTGACTCGCTCCACCGCGCCGATTCGCTTGCGCTGCTCGGCAAGAGCTCGCTCGAGCGCCCCGCCTTCTCAGGCGCGAGGGATTCCATCATTGAGGTCTTCACCGACGGAAAGAGGATGGTCTATTATTACGGCGATGTCAAGGTGTCCTACCAGAACATGGAGCTCACAGCGGCGTACATGGAGTACGACATGAATTCCGGTGAAGTGTTCGCCCAGGGCGTCCAGGACCCGGAGACCGGCGAATGGACCGGGCTTCCCGTGATGAAACAGGGCAGCGACCAGTATGAGATGGAGAAGGTGCGGTACAACTTCAACTCCCAGAAGGCCCGCATCACCAATATGACCACCAATGACGACGAGGGCATCCTGCACGGGCACAACATCAAGATGCTCCCCGACCGTTCCATCAATATCACGGATGGCCAGTATACCGTGTGTGATGCCGATGAACCGCACTATTACCTGCAGCTCAGTTCGGCCAAGGTGATCACCAAACCGTCGCAGAAGACTGTGTTCGGTCCTGCGCATCCGGTCATCGAAGGAGTGCACTTCCCCATAGTCCTTCCGTTCGGTTTCATTCCGAAGAAGCCGCAGCGCGCCACGGGCATGCTGATGCCGACCTTCGGCGAGGAACAGGCCCGAGGCTTCTACGCGCGCGATGCGGGCATGTATTTCGTTTTCGGAGATTATCTGGACCTCTCGGTTACCGGCGACATCTATACCCTGGGATCGTGGGCGGTGGACGTCAATTCCAGGTACAAGGTCAACTACAAGTTCAACGGCAGCTTCTCCATGACGTACTCCAACGACCAGAAGGGTGAGCGCGGGAGCAGCGATTTCTTCCAGAGCCGCAACTTCGGCCTGAAGTGGTCCCATACTCAGGATGCCAAGGCCCATCCCGGGCAGACTTTCTCAGCGTCGGTCAATTTCTCGAGCCCGTCCAACAGCAAGTACAACTCCCGTTCGGTCAACGAAGCCCTGCAGAACCAGGTCTCGTCGTCCATATCTTTCACTAGGAACTGGAATGGCAAGATAAACCTTTCGGTCAACGCCCTGCACAGCCAGAACTCCAGGGACAGTTCATATGCCTTCACTCTCCCGAACGTCACCTTCTCGGTCAGCACGTTCTATCCGTTCAAGCAGAAGAACCGCGTAGGAAAGGAGAAGGCCTATGAGAAGATATCTTTCGGATACAACACTTCGTTGCAGAACAAGATCAACTTCAAGGCGTCGGAGTTCGGCGAGGAAGGGTTCCTGAACCGCTTCAAGAACGGCATGACGCACAACTTCAGCATCGGACTCCCCTCCTTTACGATTGCCAACTATCTTAATTTCAATCCTTCCGTCTCCTACGGACAGAACTGGTTCTTCAAGAAGAACGAGTATGAGTATAATCCCGAGACGGACAAGGTGGAGATGGTGGAGGGCAGGCAATTCAGCACCCTGGGCATCACACAGTCTTATTCAGGGGGAATATCCATGAGCACGCGACTGTACGGAATGTTCAATTTCGGCAAGTATCACCGGATACAGGCCATCCGCCACGTCATTTCCCCGAGCGTCAGCATGTCGTACAGCCCCGATCTCGGGAAGGCTTTCAACGGATACCGTACCTTGCAGTATACGGACAGGAACGGCGAAGAGAAGGAATACAAGTACAATATCTACTCCGGACAGTTGAACTCTCCTCCCGGAAGCGGAAGGTCGGCCACTGCAAGTTTCTCCATCGCCAACAATCTCGAGGCCAAGGTGCGTGATTTCGCCGATACTACCGGCACGGGGTCCAAGAAGGTCAAGCTCCTCGACCAGCTGAACTTCAACGGCTCCTATAACTTCCTTGCCGACTCCCTCAATCTCAGCAATATAAGCATGTCGATGTCCACCTCGATATTCGGCAAGCTCAGCATCAGCGCCAGCGCCCAGTTCGACCCTTATGCCATCGACAAGAGAGGACAGAGGATCAATAAGTTCAACGTCCTTGTCGATCCCGCCCATCCGCTGAGACTTACCAACGCCAGCGCCTCGATGTCATATTCGCTCAGCGGCAAGGGCGCGATCAAAGGCAATGACGGATCCAGCGGATCCAGCGGATCCAGCGGTTCAAACGGATCCGGCGGATCTCCCGCCGATTATTACCAGAGGATTTATACTCACCCCATCACCGGTGAATACATTCCCGGCGGATGGCTGTATTATACCAATCCCAATTCCCCTTGGTCGCTAAATTTCAGTTATTCATTCAGTTATGGCAAGACTTATGCTTATACGAATGAACAACTGTCCGTCAAGAACAGGTTTACGCAGACCCTTAGCGTTTCCGGCAATCTCAAACTGACGCCCAAGATGGCCTTGACCGCCAGTTCCGGTTTCGACCTGATGGCTCTGAAGATCACGACGACGCAGTTCAGCGCCACTTACGATCTGCATTGCTTCAACATTTCCGTGTCCTGGGTCCCTACGGGTACCTGGAAGTCATACAGCTTCCGCATAGCGGCGAATGCATCGACGCTGTCCGATGTGCTGCGCTTCAAGAAGAGCAGCAGCTATTGGGATAATTAGTTTTTTTTCGTATCTTTGCATCGATATCTTTTACTGCGCCGATATCTTCCGGCGCTTTATCCTACAATAACTATCGAATGCCACACACTCTGTTTGAACTGAGTACCATGACCAGAGAGCAGCTCGAAAGTATCGCTGCAGAACATGGTGTAAAGAATGTAAAGAAAATGGATATGGAACCCCTCGCCTTCGCCATCTTGGATGCGGAGGCCAAGGAGGAGTCCCTGAAGCCGGTTCCCGATAAACCCAAGGCCAAGCGCGGCCGTCCCAAAAAGGGAGAGGCGGCGAAGGCCGAGCCCGCAGCCGCCAAGCCTGCTGCGGATGCGGAGAAGCCTGCCGAAGCAGCCAAGCCCGCCGCAAAGAAGACCAAATCAAAAGCGAAGCCCGCTCCTGCGAAGGAGGCGGGGGCCGCGGAGGCCGCGCCTGTCAAGGCTGCGCCCGCAGAGGCCGCTCCCGCGGAGCAGGCCCCTGCCGCCGACAAGCCAAAGACCAAGCGCGGACGTCCCAAGAAGGCCGAGCCCGCCCAGGCGGCTGAAGCTCCGGCCGCAGAGGCCGCTCCCGCTCCGTCGGAGAAGAAAGACGAGCCCCAGCCTGCCCAGCAGCGTGTCAAGCAGCCTCAGCAGCAGAACGGCAATCACGGCGGCAATGCCCAGCAGGGACAGAACCAGAACGCCCAGCAGCAGCGCCGTCCCTTGCCTCAGCAGCAGCCTCCGCAGCCGAAGCCCGTGCCCAAGCCCGTCATAGAGTTCGAAGGCACCGTCGAGGCCACGGGAGTCCTGGAAATCATGCCTGACGGCTACGGTTTCCTTCGCTCTTCGGATTACAATTATCTCAATTCCCCTGATGACATCTACGTCTCGCAGAACCAGATCAAGGCCAACGCCCTCAAGTCCGGAGACACCGTCACGGGAGAGATCCGTCCTCCCAAGGAGGGCGACAAGTATTTCCCGCTCGTAAGGATCAAGTACATCAACGGCCGTACCCCGGAGTTCATCCGCGACCGCGTCCCGTTCGACTTCCTCACTCCCCTCTTCCCCGACCAGAAGTTCAACCTCACCGGAGGCCGTTCCGGACGCGACATTTCCTGCCGTATCGTAGATATGTTCGCCCCGATCGGCAAGGGTCAGCGCGGACTTATCGTCGCCCAGCCGAAGACCGGTAAGACCATGCTCCTCAAGAGCATAGCCAACGCCATCGCCGAGAACCATCCCGAGGTGTACGAGATTGTCCTCCTTATCGACGAGCGCCCCGAAGAGGTCACCGACATGCAGCGCAGCGTCCGCGCCGAGGTTGTCGCATCGACCTTCGACGAGCCCGCCGAAAGACACGTCAAAGTCGCCAATATGGTCATCGAGAAGGCCCGCAGACTTGTCGAGTGCGGTCACGATGTCGTGATCCTCCTCGACTCCATCACCAGGCTCGCTCGTGCATACAATACTGTCCAGCCGGCTTCCGGAAAGGTCCTTTCCGGCGGTGTGGACGCCAATGCCCTGCAGAAGCCCAAGCGTTTCTTCGGCGCGGCCCGAAATATCGAGGGCGGCGGTTCGCTCACCATCATAGCTACGGCCCTTACTGAGACCGGATCCAAGATGGACGACGTCATCTTCGAGGAGTTCAAGGGCACCGGCAACATGGAGCTCCAGCTCGACCGCAACCTCTCCAACAGGCGCATCTTCCCTTCGGTAAATGTCCTGCTCTCAGGTACCCGCCGCGACGACCTGCTGCTCGACAAGGGCATCGGCAGCCGCATCTGGATCCTCCGCAAGCTCCTCGCCGACATGACCCCCATAGAAGCGATGAACTTCATGCTCCAGCTCATGGACGAGTACAAGACCAACGAAGACCTCCTCGATAACATGAATAAGGTCAATCCCCGAGAGGCCAAATATTACGACAGTTATTGATGATGAATCTTCCGGAATCATTCAATCCCGAGGAGCGTGGTGAACGCGCCCGGGATTTTTTCCTTCAAGGGTTTAACTGCTGCCAGGCTGTCCTGCTGGCGTTTGCTGACATCCTTGAGGCTGAAGGACTTGACGACAGGATGCTCAAGACCATAGCCTCCGGTTTCGGAGGTGGCTTTGCGCGTATGCGCGAGGTCTGCGGGAGTTTCAGCGGGTGCACCGTGATGGCGGGCTTCATACGCCCGGCGGTTTCGCCGGGGATGGACGAGCGCAAGGCTAATTATGCGCTCGTCCAGGAGATGGCCGCCGCGTTCAAGGAACGCAACGGCGGCAGCATCGTCTGCGCGGAATTGCTCGGCCTCCGCGAGCGCAAGGCCGAGTCACCCGCCCCGTCCGATAGGACGGCGGAGTATTACCGCAAGCGTCCCTGCCCCGAGATAATCCGCAACGCGGCGGTCATCGTCGCTGAGAAAATGAAAGAAGCAGCCCTTTGAGGACTGCTTCTGTTCGTTTATAGGATACCTGTGCTTACATAGCCTGTGCAACGGCCACGGCGACAGCGACGGATGCGCCGACCATGGGGTTGTTGCCCATGCCGAGGAAGCCCATCATCTCCACATGCGCAGGAACTGAGGACGATCCTGCGAACTGTGCGTCGGAGTGCATGCGGCCGAGGGTGTCGGTCATACCGTAGGAGGCGGGACCGGCGGCCATGTTGTCCGGATGAAGGGTACGGCCGGTGCCGCCGCCGGAAGCGACGGAGAAGTACTTCTTGCCCGCAAGGACACGCTCTTTCTTGTACGTACCTGCGACGGGGTGTTGGAAGCGCGTCGGGTTGGTGGAGTTGCCGGTGATGGAAATGTCGACGTTCTCGTGCCAGAGGATGGCGACGCCCTCGCGGACGTCATCGGCGCCGTAGCAGCGCACGCCGCCGCGGACTCCGTCGGAATAACGCTTCTCGCTGACGATGTTCAGCTCGCCGGTGGCGTAGTCGAACTGTGTCTGGACGTAGGTGAAGCCGTTGATGCGGGAGATGATCTTGGCGGCGTCCTTGCCGAGGCCGTTGAGGATCACGCGAAGGGGCTTCTGGCGCACCTTGTTCGCCATTTCAGCGATCTTGATGGCGCCTTCGGCGGCTGCATAGGACTCGTGGCCGGCGAGGAAGGCGAAGCACTCGGTCTCCTCGGAGAGGAGGCGTGCGGCGAGGTTGCCGTGGCCGAGGCCGACCTTGCGGTCGTCGGCGACGGAGCCGGGGATGCAGAAGGCCTGGAGGCCCTCACCGATGGCCTCGGCGGCCTCGGCGGCGGTCTTCACGCCCTTCTTGATGGCGATGGCGGCGCCCACGACATAGGCCCACTTCGCATTCTCGAAGCAGATCTTCTGGGTGTCCTCGCAGATCTTGTACGGGTCGATACCCTTTGCATCGCAGATGGCCTTGGCCTCGTCGATGTCCTTGATACCGTATTTGTTGAGAGCAGCATTGATCTGATCGATGCGACGCTCATAGCTTTCGAAAAGTGCCATAGTCTCTTACTCTTTACGGGGGTCGATATATTTCACGGCATCCTTGAAGCGGCCGTAGGTACCTTTTGCCTTCTCGATGGCCTCGGGACCGGTTGCACCGGCCTTGAGGGCATCCATGAGCTTACCGAGGTTGACGAACTCGTAGCCGATGACTTCGTTGTCGGCGTCGAGGGCCATGCGGGTGCAGTAGCCTTCGGTCATCTCGAGATAGCGGGAACCCTTGAGCTTCGTGCCATACATGGTACCCACCTGGCTGCGGAGGTTCTTGCCGAGATCCTCGAGGGAACCGCCGATGGGGAGACCACCCTCAGAGAAGGCGGACTGGGTGCGACCGTAGACGATCTGGAGGAAAAGCTCGCGCATCGCGGTGTTGATGGCGTCGCAGACGAGGTCGGTGTTGAGAGCCTCGAGCAGGGTCTTGCCCGGAAGGATTTCGGATGCCATGGCGGCGGAGTGGGTCATACCGGAGCAACCGAGAGTCTCGACGAGTGCCTCCTCGATAATGCCGTCCTTGACGTTGAGGGTGAGTTTGCAGCAACCCTGCTGCGGAGCGCACCAGCCGATACCGTGGGTAAGGCCGGAAATGTCCTTGATTTCTTTTGCATGCACCCATTTTCCCTCTTCAGGGATAGGTGCATTGGCGTGGTTGGCGCCCTTTGCAACGCAGCACATCTGCTGCACTTCCTTTGTGTAAATCATAAAATGGTTATGGTATAAAAACATTAGTTCTCTATTCTGCAAAAATAACAAATCTGCCGTAAAATAACAATGGATTTTCGTAACTTCGCGTGTCATGATGAATTTTGCCAATACAGTCTGCGCTCCGGCGACTTCCGTCGGTGCTGGAGCCATCTCCATCATACGCGTCAGCGGACCCGACGCGCTCGCAGTCGCGGACCGAGTCGTGCACTTCCGCCAGGGCTCCTGCGCCTCCTCGGACGGCTATACCCTGAAGTTCGGCACTGTTCCGGACGTGGACGACGTGCTGGTTTCCATCTTCCGCGCTCCTCACTCCTATACGGGTGAAGACTCCGTGGAGATTTCCTGCCACGCCTCGCCGTATGTCGTCGAGCGTCTGATGCAACTGCTCTGCGGGGCCGGGGCGGTCCCGGCGGAGCCGGGCGAGTTCACCCGCAGGGCCTTTGCCAACGGCAAGATGGACCTTGCCCAGGCAGAGGCCGTGGCCGATCTCATCGCTTCTGACAACGAAGCTTCCCACCATGTAGCGATACATCAACTCAAGGGAGGTATATCTTCTGAACTTCAAATACTTCGTTCGCAGCTTCTGGACGTAACTTCACTGATGGAACTCGAACTTGACTTCTGTGAAGAAGAACTTGAATTCGCCGACCGTAACCAATTGATATCCTTGCTGGATTCTGCACTGTCCCATATCCGTAAGTTAACCGATTCCTTCCGCCTTGGCAATGCCATCAGAAGAGGCGTTCCGGTCGCCATCGTCGGTGCTACCAACACTGGAAAGAGCACCTTGTTGAATGCGCTTCTCGGTGAGAATCGTGCCATTGTCTCCCCTGTCGCCGGCACGACTCGCGACACCGTCGAGGAAGTATTCAACATCGATGGCACCACCTTCCGGCTCATCGACACGGCTGGCATTCGAGAGACGTCCGACGAGATCGAGAACATAGGTATCGACAGGACGTTCGAAAAGCTTATGCTGGCTGATAGCATCATCGCTGTTTTCGATGTCAACTCCCCTGTCACTACTCTTGTTTCAGAGCTTAAAAAAATCGTCTCTAGGACCAATTTGAAGAGTCAGCAACTGGTTATAGTATTCAATAAGGCGGACCTTTTGGAGGGCTTTGAGGAAGCCCGTGACATTCTCGCTTCAGGAACCAATTTTGGGGTGGAAGATCTGCAAAATCCGGCATTATTGAGGCTTAACAAAAATGTTACCGAATTTAACAAGATTGTTTCTTTCACTGATAATAAGATAGATATTATTATATTGTCGGCAAAGTCAGGATTTAACCTTGAAAAACTCTCCCAAGCCCTTTCTGCACACCAGAAAACCCGGATTTCCGATGCCGGGACCGCCACGCTCGTGACGAATGCGCGTCATTTCAACGCTCTTTGCGCGGCTTCCCGCGCCCTCTCGCTCGCCCGTTCAGGCATCGCCTCCCGCACCCCTTCCGACCTTGTCTCCCAGGACCTCCGCGAGGCCCTCTACCACCTCGGCACCATCACAGGTGAAATCACCACGGACGAAGTCCTTGGCTATATTTTCAGGAATTTCTGCATCGGGAAGTAAGTGCTTGATAATCAATTAGTTGCAAGTTCTGCAAAACTGTTATTTTTGTGCCAAAACTAGCTGAAAATGAACTCTTCAAAGAGTCATTTCGGCTAGTTTCGCTATTTGGGCGTTTAATCTGTTTTCCGGTCATTTAAGAGCGTTTTGTCACAAGGTTTGTCACAAAATCACCTTTTGTGACAGAGTTTTGTCACAAATTTCTGAAAAAGTTACCAAACCCAGTGTTTTATGAAATGTTTTTGAAAAATTCACACGAATAAGTATCTGTTTTAAAACTGCTATAAAAGCGACTTAACTTAAACTCAATTACTTTACTTAATTAGTTGAATATAAACTAGTTTAGAGTTCAACTATATTTATTCAAAATTTGTTTGATTTTCTTTTGTAATTTCACCTTAAGCTATTATATTTGTGGTGGATTTGTCACGTGGCGCATTTGGAAAGTACGGATTTCCGGCGGCACATTAATGTTGAACACTTTTAAGTATAAGGCCATGAGTAGTAGCACTGTAGCATCTAAGACAGACCTCGTAAAGTTACGTTCGAGGTCCAGTTCCAACGGTCGGTTGACCCTGTACCTTGATTATGTCCAGTTCGGAGAACGCGTGCGTGAGAGTATAGGTCTTTCTTTGATACCGGGCAAGTCCCCCGAAGTAAAGGAGAAGAACCGCAAGACCATGGCCAAAGCCGAGGCCATGAGGCTCGAAAAGGAGAATAATCTTCTTTCCGATGCCCCAGTCAGGGATAACAATGGCGCCAAGACGCCGTTCCTCGCCTACTACAGGACCATGATGGAGGACAGGAAGCAGAGTGACGGCAACTACGGAAACTGGAAGAGTTGCTATAAGTACCTTCAGGTCTATTGTACCGAGAGCACGACATTCGGCGAAATAACGCCCCGTTGGGTCCAGGGATTCAAGAGCTATCTCGAGACGGTTGAGAAGGACACGACGAAAATGAACCGGAGACCACATGAGGGTTTCAACGGGCTTTCCCAGAACTCGAAGTGTTCATACTTCAACAAGCTCCGCGCTTGCCTGAACCAGGCGTACAAGGAAGGCATCATCGCCTCGAATCCTGCCGATCCGGTCAAGGGATTCAAGGCCGACGAGGCGGAGCGCCAGTATCTTACTATTGATGAGGTCAAGAAGATGGCCGACACCTACTGCAAGTACCCTCATCTGAAGAGAGCGTTCCTCTTCGGTTGCTTCACAGGACTCAGGAAAAGCGACATTGAGAAGCTAACCTGGGGCGAAGTCCAGCGGTTTGGAGATTACACGAGGCTTGTCTTCAAGCAGAAGAAGACTGGTGGTCAGGAATACCTCGACATTCCCAAGGTCGCCGAGCCGTATCTCGGAAAACAAGGGGACAAGACATCTGAGGATCTCGTCTTCCCCCTGTTCAAGTATTCCTCTGAGACCTCTCTCGAACTCCGGAGATGGGCCTTGGCGGCGGGAATCACGAAGGATTTCACCTTCCACTGCAGCCGTCACACCTTCGCGGTGATGCTCCTGAACTCAGGAACGGATATCTACACTGTTTCCAAACTGCTTGGTCACAGGGAGATAGCCACAACCCAGATCTATGCACATCTGGTAGATTCCAGGAAACAGGAGGCGGTCGATAAGATCTCCGACATATTCAATGACCTGTAATCAATAAAAACCGCCGCGTATGGAACTCACAAGACAGGATGCCGCATTTGGTATCGCGGTCATCAACAGGACCTCAAAACTCCTCGCTTCCGCCGTGAGACTTGGAAAGGAAGGTGTCATCCGGGAGGCCCTGGATGAGGAGATCAGCTATTCCCAGCTGGCGAACTCCATTATCGCCTATGTCGAGGAGGATCCTGATCCCCTACTCTTCGAACAGCTGATGATGCTGGCCAATACCGAGCCCATAAGAGATTATCTGTCCGTTCATCGCACCGGCTTGCTGGCTGCGAGGATACGTGAGGTGGCGGATGCTACGGATAAGTTGGTCGCTTTCGGCAATGAGATGTTCCGCAAAGGTTCGGGAGAATATGGCAATCTGGTCCCGTTCTTCGCCAACCCCCAGGCAAAGGAACTTTTTGATCGTGCAGTTAATGCCGGGTTGCTGAAGAAGGACTACCAGCCGGCCCCGGGTGTTGCCAGATTCCAGCTGAAACTGATTGCTATCGCGATCCACACCATCCTGGATTACAGCTACCGTGACAAGTGGTGCCACTTTGCGGAGCAGTGGGGCGACGACGTGCACCGGGCTATGATTCCCTTTACGAAGGGCGTACCCATCAACCAGATCGTCCGGCTCTACCCGGAAGTCGCTCTTTGGGATAAGGTCATTCCGGAAAACGAAGGGAAGTTTTTCAAGACGGATTTCAGCGAGGCGCAGGCAAAGTTTCTCTTCACCGGCTTGATGCGGAAAGGGTATTTCGGGCACCACACTTCGTTTGATAGCTTCCTTTCCATCCTCGGGATGGGACAGGCGGCCTTCACTCCGCTCAACTGGATTGACCGGGGATACAATTCACTGATTTACTTCATAAAGGAGGCATTCGGTGAAATGAATCCCGACTACCTCCTTAGGATCTGCGACTGTTTCACATGCAACGGCAAGCAGATAACGCACAGCTCCCTCAAGACGAGGAGCAGCTACGTCTACCGGAACAAGGACAAGTGGGATTTTGTTCCGGTGATTGACAACATCATCGATAAGGCCAGGAAAAAATAAAAAGAGTATATCGTACTACGGCACTGCTTTAGGTTATCAAAAGGAAGTGCCAATTAACCAATAAATTATAAAATTAGAAATGGAAAACAATCAATTTTTCATCTCTCTTTTTATGTAGTACAAATTCTCATATCAAAAGAGACGCCTGCGTTGGCGATGAGGGACTGTTCCTTCTATGGAAGGATGCCCTGACAATGTACAGAACGGCCGTCGTTGAGAACGGGTTCTCCTACGAACGGTTCCGTGAAGACTTCATCCACTCCCACACCTTCCACGATTCAGCCGATGCCGACAGCCGGAACGACCACCTGGTCAATCTGGGGCGCATCGGCTCTCTTCTTTCAACCCGCCAGGATCTCATCCAGAAATACTTCAATTCCGCTCTGAGCCAGGATGAATTCCGCTCATGCATGAAGGAATTCATGATAGAGAGCCCGAGGATGAGGGCACGGCTTCTCAATCTCGAGTGTTATCTCTCTGATGAGAGTCTCCGGATCCTCACGGAGGCGGCGAACGACATTCCTTTGTTCAAACGGGACGTTACCCCATCGGATATGGATTGTCTTTTCAACAAATGCAGCCCGGCTACCGGCGGGCCATTGGTCGCGAACAGCAATGAGGTTCTGTCCTTTTTCTTCAGCCGGCTGAACTACAAAGGCATCATCTCCAATAAATACCAGACCATCCTTGCGGATCACGGGCTTGTGGTGAGGTCAACCGGTTCCAGGCCGCTTACCCAGACCGACATTTCCTCAGCCCTCCGTCACTTCGAGATTTCCGAAAACCCGGTCCGTTCCAGGGTTGAGAAGTGGGTGCTCCTTATCAAGTCCTCGACATTGCGTCCTGAAGAAGCCACAACTTGACAGCGGACTTGACAGAGCGCTCGCTGTCAACCGTAAATATTTGACAATCAAGTAGTACGATATACTTTTGCCCTCCGAAAGCATAAGCCTCCGGAGGGCTTTCTTATCGTTACACTTATAATGAAATGTTTATGGAATTCAATGTAAAAGAGATTCTGAGACTCATCGAAAGGGCCAGTGTCATTCCGGACATTCTGCGTCAAAAGGAAGAGGTCGAGAATCTGATAGTGAAGTTCGAGGACATCGAAATGTACCTTGAGCGCTTCCATTCCCTTGACGAACTGATCTCCCACATGAGGGAACTGGAAGACAGCATCTATCTTTTCAAGACCTACTTCACTACGGAGGAAGCTGCCAAATACCTTTCTATCAGTAAGTACACGCTCCGTGAGGCAGTCAAGAGTAAGGCATTGACCTACTACACCCCGCCGGGCAAGGGCTATTATTTCCTGAAGTCGGACATTGACGCATGGATGGAGTCATTCCGGGTCGAGAGCAACCCAGGTTGCGACAAGGCTGACGAGGAGGAAGAGGTGGATATCCGGGCCCAGTTCGAAGCATTCAAGAAAAGGAGGGGCATATGAAAAACAAGGTAGACAGGCGGGATTTGTCTCAGCTTCGGAATGAAGTTGATCTTCTTTCCCTCCGTTTGGAAGAGCTCGGCGCATGCGATCCGGGAGCAATCGGCCAGATGCAGTCCCGAATCAACAGGATCGAGGAGATGCTTGGCGAGACGAAGCGCATTCTGACAACAGCGGAAACGGCTGCTTTCCTGGGAGTCTCGAAGGAGAGGGTCTACAGTCTTGCAAAGACAGGAGGACTCCCCCATTTCCGTTCAAACAGGAAACTGTTCTTTGAGCGCAACAAGCTGACTGAATGGATTATGGACCGTGTCAAGTAAAGAAGAACATCATGGACTCAAGAATAACATTAGAGAACTTCCACAGGATATGGGCATCCATACTCATCAAAGCGACTGACAAGTACACTACACCGCCGGAAGTCATCCATGTCAGCAACTCGACGATCAGCACGCTGGGCAATTTCAGCGCTTCCACCGGCAAGGGCAAGTCCAAGAAGACGTTCAATGTCTGCGCCATTGTGGCATCCGCGATTACCGGCAGGAAAGTCCTCAATTATGAGGCGCATTTTCCTGAAGGCAAGAGGAAGATCCTGTACTTCGATACGGAGCAGAGTTCATACCATTGCCATAAGGTTCTGGAGCGCATCAACCGCCTGGCTGGGTATCCGGCCGAGGAAGACCTGAGCCTTATCGAATTCGTAATGCTCAGGGAATACAACCCCATCGACCGGAGGCAGATCATCGAGCTGGCACTTGCAGAAAGACCGGATGTCGGACTCGTTATTATCGACGGATTGCGGGATCTTCTCTTTGATATCAACTCTTCAATTGAGGCTGCGGAAGTAATTGGCTTACTTATGAGATGGACCAGCCAATACAACCTCCATATCCACACCGTCCTGCATTTGAACAAGGCTGACGATAATGTCCGCGGCCATATCGGAACGGAGCTGAACCACAAAGCCGAGACCATCCTACAGATCAGCAGGAATGAGGATGACGGCAAGGTCAGTGAGGTCCATGCCACGCTCATCCGGGACCGGGACTTCCCTCCCTTCGCTTTTCAGATCAACGATGAGGGCTTGCCAGAGCTCATTGAAGGATTCGAATTCAAGCGGAAGAACAACAGGAAGGCCGCGTTTGATTATGAGATCATGGCGGAAGACATTCACCGAATGGCCTTGGAGGAGGCGTTCAAAGACGCCACGTCACCGATACTGTATACTCCCCTTCTTAAACGCCTTTCGATTGGCTATGCGAGCATCGGATTCGAGAGAGCCCGTAATGTCATGGTCAACCTGCTGAAGTTCCTGGTCAAGAACGGGATTGTCGTGAAACAGGGGAAAGGATATGTTTTCAACAGGGATTTCCATTACACGCCTCTTCCCGTGAAATGAGCTTGTCCTGTTTAACAAGGTGGGCATAAGGGCAGGACAGACCAAACATGTATTCCGGAAATACCGTCTGCCAGTCCTGTCCTATGCTGCCCATATTAGGCATTAAACCATTAAACAACTTGTCAAGATAACGCAATTTAATTCATTGTATACTATGAGTATTGAAGAATTGAGAAGTATTTCTATAGTTGAATTGCTTGCCCTCCTGGGGCATGAGCCTGCTTACAGGACTGGAGGCGGGAAACAATGGGTGTATCATTCACCACTCCGGAATGACAATACCCCATCGTTCTTTGTTACCATATCGAAAAACCTTTGGCTGGATTTCGGGAGTTCGGAAGGAGGGAATGTCATCGACCTGGCGATCGCCATCAACGGCGGCTGCTCCTTTCACGAAGCCGTTTGCTGGCTGGAGGAGCAATACAGGGGCATCAGGGAAAGGCCGCCCATCGATTACTCCTCCTTCGACAATAGCGATAGCGGGATGAGTATAGTAAAGACTTTGCCTCTCCGTCATCCTACCCTGTTGAACTATCTAAGCTCACGGGGAATCCCCAGGGAGATTGCCGTCAAGTACTGCCGGGAGATCCACTATTCAATCCGCGGCCGGGAGTACTACTCAGTCGGCTTCCCAAACATTGTAGGAGGGTATGAGCTGCGGAATCCGTTCTTCAAAGGGTGTCACGGTGAGAAGGCTCCCAGCGTTATCCCCCTCTCCAAGAGCTGCAGGACTGAGTGCTGCTGCGTCTTTGAAGGATTCATGGATTTCCTGTCGTATCATACGCTCGAACAATCCGGGAACAGGGATGTGGTGCAGCCTTTCCCATGCGACTCAATCGTGCTGAATTCTACGGCCATGGCCCGGAAGACTGTGCCTTTCATTGATGTCTACCGTAAGGCGTTCTGCTACCTTGACAATGATGAAGCTGGCCGGAGAGCGTTCGTGAAAATGGCCGAGTCTATGCCTGGTAAGCTCATTAATCACAGCGAGATAGCTCCATTGGCACTCTATAAAGATCTTAATGACTATCTCCAGACAGGCAGAATGAGCCGGTAAAGTCGGAAGACATCCTGGTCAATACGCCCTCATTTGATAATCTTTGTGCAACTGGTCCACGCCTAACACCGCAGAAAATGATTGTACCTACAATGACACTGGAAGAGATTGCCCGTCAGTATATGGGCGACTTCCCGAACTTCATTGCCAAGCGTCGTAGCCTTCAACCGAAGTTAGAGACATTGGTGAAGCGTTCCTCCCGTTATCCGGTTACGGCGCAGTACGAGTACATCTCGCATACGAACAAGAACCGTTACTTCTTCTGCTATTCAGCTTTCAAACGCGGCGACTGGAAAGCTCCTCATTGTAATGTCGTCGGGGTGTTCGAAGGGGAAGGCGGGAAGTATGCCGTGGTGTCGGCCAATAAGAAACAGGCCGTCATCATTTTTACTCCGCATTTCTTCGCTCGCTACAGGGAACGGATCCTCGGAGGGGAAGACATTCACGGAGATGACCTGATAAAGCGTTTCTTCAAAAGGAACCAGCGCTTCGTCAAGGCCGAGATGGACGAGCGTTTTGCTCGGGCATATCGGAAATATGAGAACGATGAAAGCGTTTCCTATGCCGCGAGGGTGAACGAAGGGAATGTTTTCCTCAAGATCTATAGTGGATATATCGTCCTTTGTAAAACCATCCTCTCGGACGAAATGCTACGGGACGAGCAGGTGGAGGCCTTCGGGGAACTTAAAGCCCAATACGAGGAATTGAAAGACATTCGTCTCGAGCGTTTCAAGGATGTGTTCTAGGAATAAGAAAACAATAAGTCTATCCCTATAAATTCGAAGTTATCTGACAGACTGCCATTCCTCTTTGGAAAGGCATGTTATGTGTTCCGTTCGGAGAACGCCCTCTATGGCACAGGGCACATTATAGGCCGTATGATGATAATGAAAACCGCACTTCTCCTG
>JAEEGJ010012688.1_pt1 | contig 20742 bp, 18 predicted proteins | sample 8958761 | NCBI WGS metagenome assembly JAEEGJ01 (sample SAMN16246546, study PRJNA631951) | gut metagenome | biome: gut microbiome; feature: rumen; material: RS-attached | host: Bos | place: Iran: Karaj | collected 2018-10
CTTCGGAATCTGGCGACGGCAATGCGATTACGTCCATCGCAAAAGACATGGACGAAAACAAGAAGCTGACCGAAGAACTTTACGCCGCCTGGGAAAAGGCAAGTGCCGAACTCGAAGCCGCGAAAGACAAGTATAAGTTAGATTAAAAGTAAATAAGCGAAAGGCTGTGAAAAATCGCAGCCTTTTTAATATCGTTATTTGAGCAGTTTATTCGCAGGGTTTAGCCTGCTTGAACATTTCTTCTGTTATGCGGTAAAGCATGGCGTCGGGTGTCACATCTGATCGACCTGAGCAAAAATAACATGTACCAATATTTTCATAAGATGAAAAATTTCTAATATCATTTGTTTTCATTTCGGTTCCTTCAAAGTTCAAACATCTTTTTGGTTTCTTTTCAAATACAATACGAATGTCGTATAAAGAACCGTTTCCTTGATTTAAACCTTTTTCGTCTAACCAAGGAAATTTTTCCCCTGGTATGGAATAGATTGTATCACTAGGAGCAATTCGTAAGGTGTCTAGATTTTTTGTACTATCGCTAAAAGAACCGTATATAAATAAAACGTTAGAGTTCGTTTCGTTCAAAAATAATGGTTCATATTGTGGAGACATGTGTTGGTCTGTGCAACCTAACAAAATCAACGTTATAATAACATGTAATAAAATTTTTTTCATTATAAGCTCCAGCATTTGAAAAGGTTGCCCATGTCTTTGTTTGTGATATGCTGTATGTAAATATAAATATGAATTTATTATTGTAGGTAAATTATTTTTATATAAGTAATTTACACGTTTTGAAGCCTGAGCATAAAGAAAAAATGAATTATATATAAAAGTGCCGGGCAGGTATTTTGACGGCGCTTGATATTAAATAGTTTCGCTTATTCTTCTCTTTTGCGCTTGGCGAGCGTCATTCCGTTGCTACGATAGTATTGAATGTCCGTGAGGACTTGCCCCACCCAATAATGCTTTTGCGGGTCCTTGCGCCAGTTTTCGAACTTGTTGCGTTGTTCTGTGTCGGGGTAGAAGTGCGCAACGGCATCGGCGAGCGTGGGCGATGATGCGAGGACTTTTTTGAGGCGGCGGGCGCCTATGTCAATTTGTTCTAAACCTTTGCCGGTATCAAGCGCGAGTAATCCAGACGTATTGTTTTTGCCCTGATAGTTCATCTGGAATCCGGATGTGTGGTGGATGATGGACATGAGGACTGCCGGATCCGTGCGTTCGCGGAGGCATGCTTCAAGAACGGGGAGATTGCAAAGGTGTTCACTGTCCCAGCGCTTTCCGTTGTATGTGATTTTCAGCGTGTGGTCCGTATCTTCGGAAATGATTTCGATATCGTAGCGGATGCCTAAATCGCGTTGCAACGCTTTTGTGAGGCGGATGCCCCTGTTCCTAAATTTCTTGTAGCCGATCATCTTGATTTGGAGCGTGTCCTTGATTTTTTCGAGAATCGGCGTTGTGGGGCGCGTGACGACGAGATTGTAGTTGTTGATGACTGTGGGGAGGATGTAGGCGAGTTCTGCGGCGGCGCTGTCGAGGTCGCAGTTCATGTCGATAATGAGTTCGCCCTGATCGCAAAGTTTTTGAATTGCGGACGTGGTGTACTTTTGGTATTCGAGCTTTTCGTCGATGGTGGGTCGCGGCTCTTCTTCGGGGTGCGTCGCATATGCGGTCGTGATGGCCGCGATGCCCAATGCGCAAATGATGATGGTAAGCTTTACCTTGATGCTCCTCCAGAGAATACGGATAACTGCACGACCTTTTTTAGTCATGCAGATGCATATCAGCCAAATGACGGCGATGCCCGCCCAGAGGAGGATTAAGTTCACGCCCTCAATATACGTTATTTTTCGGCACTGGAGGACTGTGCGCTTTGTGTTGCCTGTGGAGCCTGGGGCTTATTCTGCGGCTTGCCTACCAGATTCGGGGTCTTGAGCATGTTGCTTGGCAAAGAGGAGATGACTTCGCTTGCCATCTTGATGGTCTTGATGATATTTGCCGTGTTGTCGAACTGCGCCTTGATATCGTTTTGGACGGCGTTGAACATCTGTGTAAAGCAGAAAAGATCGTCCTTTGATTCGTTGAATAATTTATATGTGTTGCGCAATGCGACGAGGTTTGCCGTTTCGCGGTCCATGGCTTCCTTGATTTCAGCGCTAAGCGTATCGCGAAGGACTTTCTTTTCTTCGATGATTTCAGGAGCGTTCTCTCTCAGGATGTATGTCGGGAGCGTTCCGAATTCTTCGAACTTGGTGCAAGAATTGGACTGGTTGACGGAACTGCGCAGCCCGCTGGTGCGGACTTGCGGGTCGATAGAAATGGTGCAGTTTGAAGTGCCGTGATAGTTGCAGACGACACGCTTTTCAACTTGGCGGAGTTCGTTGTACGGGTTGAAGTTAATGTCGGTTTCGATGTACTTGAGCGGCGCGTAAAGCGGTACGGATTCGCCTGCGATCGTGATGCGGTAGGCGAGGCACTTTTCGCCGTTGAACGGCTTGGTTTCGTAAAGGTTGTTGGAACTGTGGACGAGGTGGTTGACGCGCATAAGCAGGCCGTTTGCGTCATAAGGCGTTTCAAGGAGGCTTGGCGTGTTCTTGTATAACTGCTCCTTGAGAATCTGCTTATAGCTTTCAGAAATGGCGGTGTTCGATGCGCTGCGCCCCCAGATGGATGTTCCGAGGAAGAATGTGTCGATGAGCTTTGTCTCGGCGCGACCGTTGAGGAAAGCGATGGCCTTGATCATGTTCGAAAGCGCAAGCCACCTGCGGATAGGCACGTAGACGCAGTTCTTTTCGCAAGTCTCTGCGACCTTGCCGATGACGGCGAGCGTGTTCGGGGAAAGTGTCACCTTGCTGATGGCCTGAATCCATTCGGACTGTTCTTCGGCGCTAATGGCAACTGACGGGGGTACGATGACGTTGCTGTCGGTGCCGTGGAGCTGGAGTAACTTGCAGAGCGCATCGGAAGAAATGCTGTCGGGGAGCATGATCGTAAGCGTCACCTGGTCGCTTACTTCGGACCTGCTCAGTGCGGATTCCGGCTTCTGGTCGCCCGAAATGATGATGGAGTTTTTCTCGTGGTCATGGATGACGATCTGGAGGTTATTCTTGCTCTGCTCATCGGTGGGCGAGAAGTTGTCAAAGATAATCAGGTTGAAGTCGTTGATGTTGTCGGGAAGCTGTCTTTGCTTTTTGCCGAGCTTTAATATCTTGGCGTCCTTGAATGCGCTTGAAATTCTGCGGATAAAGAGGGAACTTCCACAGCCTGGGCGGCCATAGAGGTAGAACGGTTCCTGAATCAGTGCGGTGAGGAAACCCAGCTGTACATAGTATTCTCTTTCTGGAATGTTCTTGGTGATGATCTGAAGAAGTTCGGCAAAACGCTGACGCAAATTCATACTTTCTCTCCCTTGTTCTTGTTTTTTAAAAATACAATAAAAAAAAGGAAAGTTTTCAATTATTTACGAAGAATGTTGTATTAGGTGTTCCTTTATAAGGACAATTTCTGTAGAATTTTGTCTGAAACTTCGGTTTTTTGGATGGCGACGTGGAGTTTTGGGTGTACAAGGAGTGCCTGGGGTAAACGGCTCGCGTCTTTCTGTGAAATAATGATGTCGTTGCCTTGCGAGAGTTCTGCCTGAACGATTTGTGGAAAACGTCTGTCGTGATCAGGGCGGATAATGGATCCTGCTATTTGGATGCCTGCCGTTGATGCAAATGTGCGGATGTCTTCAATGAAACGGTTGGGGGAACCGAGTCCGCAAATGATTTTCGCCGTGAATTGTTTATAAGTTGTTGAATTTGTTAGAAACTCGATGGAAAAATGGATATCGGGTGCGTTACCGTAGCAGGCAAGGTGGGTGATATCGCGTTCGTCATGGTCTTGTTTGAGGCTGCGGAACGGGCCTGCGGGCATAAGGTGTATCCATGATGTTGGCGGTTCTTGCCAGTCGAGGCAAATGTAGCGCACCCCTGTAAAGCGAGTGTCTTCAAAGCCGTCATCACAGAGAATGATGTCGAATTTGTCCTGAATTTCCTTGGCGGTAGAATGACGATTCCTGGTGGCAAAGACTTTTATTTGTGGTGATTCGGCGGGGGGCGACTGGATACTTTCGAAAGCCCGCTGCATCATGATGAACTCGTCCCAGGCGGCGCTGTGGCAAAGAATTGCGACGCGATTACCTTGTTTATAAAAATACTTTGCAAGCCAGATGGTAAATGGCGTTTTGCCTGCGCCACCTGCTAAATAGCTCCCGACGATGATGACGGGAGTTTGGATAGGCTGCTTTGGTCGCAAAAAGAGCTTATGGTGTAGCTTGTATGCGATCCGGTAGAATGCGGAAGCGAGATGCCGACCCCGTCCCGGAATAAATCCGGGATGACAGTCCGGGGTGACAGCTTGACGAAGTGCGTTTTCACTTAATCGAGGCAATTGCGTTTTTGCTGCAAGTAGAGGTCTGCAAGTACAAGGGCTGCCATGCTTTCCACAATCACGGGAGCGCGGACGGCAACACAAGGATCGTGCCTTCCCTTGGCGGCAAGTTCGCCATTCTCGTAGCCGCGACCGGCTGTCTTTTGTGCCTGCGAAATCGTAGCTGTCGGCTTGAATGCCATGCGGCAATAGATCGGTTCTCCGTTGGAGATGCCGCCCAGGCTACCGCCCGCGTTGTTTGTACGCGTGTGGTAGGTGTTGCCTTCTACGTAAATTTCGTCGTTGTGTTCGCTGCCGTGCATGCGTGCTGCGGCAAAGCCGCTGCCGATTTCAAAGCCTTTGCATGCCGGGATGGAAAGCATCGCCTGTGCAAGGAGCGCGTCGAGCCTGTCGAATACCGGTTCGCCGAGAGCTGCCGGGACGTTTTTCACGAAGAGCGCGACTGTTCCGCCAATGCTATCGCCTTTGGACTTCGCCTCCAGGATGGCCTGTTCCATCTTGGAGCTGGCGGTTTCGTCCGGGCAGCGGACGGGGGAAGCTTCGATCTGGTCAAGCGTAAGGGTGTTAAGGTCGGGCATGGCGCCATCGACAGTGCCGACGGATGAAACCCACGAGAGGAATTCCGTGCCGGCAACGGTCTTGAGGAATGCCTTCGCGACGGCGCCTGCGGCGACGCGACCGATGGTCTCGCGGGCGGAGCTTCTGCCGCCGCCGCGGTAATCGCGGAAACCGTACTTGAGATCGTAGCAGAGGTCTGCGTGGCCCGGTCTGTACCATTTTGCTATGTCGGCATAGTCCTTGCTGTGCTGGTCTTCGTTAAAGACAACAAAGGAGATGGGAGTGCCTGTCGTCTTGCCTTCGAAAACGCCGGAAAGGATCTTTACCGTATCTTTTTCGTTACGCGGGGTCGTGAGTTTCCCCTGGCCCGGGCGCCTGCGATTCAGTTCTGCCTGAATCATTTCTTCGGTGATTGGGAGACCGGCGGGGCATCCGTCGAGGACGGCTCCGACAGCAGGACCATGGGATTCGCCCCATGTAGTGACAGAAAAAATCTTTCCAAACGTGCTTGACATGTGACCAAATATAGATACTGGGCCAAAAAAACTTTTTTTTGTGAAAAATTTTTGCTTACTTGAAAAAAGTTTACTATCTTTTACAATATCTAGAGGAGTTTACTGTGTCCAAATTTGGCATTGTCATTACTTTTTTGATTCTTGTGCTTTCGCTTCACGTGCAAGCGCAGTCTCAGAATAACTTTGCCGGTATTCCGTTTGGATCCTCCCGTGAGACCGTCATTGAAGAAATGATGAAAAAAGGTTACGAACCTTACGGCCAGACAGGCGTTGGCGAACGTGTGGTAATTCCTGTTTACATGTTTGGTGAACTGCCGGTCCAGGTCGATTTTATTTTCAACAAGAATGACAAGTTCTACGCCTTTGAAATCCGTACGGGCCGTGTGGAACGTGCTCGTCTGAGCAAGACTTTTGAAGCTGTAGCTTACATGTCCGACCAGTTTACCATGAAGTATGGCAAGGCGTCGGGCGCTCCGGCGATTAACGAAACTTCAAGCCTTAAGGAAAACGTCCATAATCTTTACCAGGAATGGTTCTCGGTGAAGGCCCTCGACGCCTATACGGCCGTGATCCAGAAAGGCAACCGCTATTATGCCGTGGGTTCTGTAACGCATCGCCAGCTTGCTACGGAAACCGAATCTACCAAGCGGGTCCGTGAAAAGGCTCCGGAAGCGGCAGCGTTCTAAAAGTTCAAGAAAGATAATGCGAATCGGCCCGAATGGGTCGTTTTTTTTATGCGTTCGTTTCGGCGAATGCGGTGGTTCGAAATTTTTTTTCTCCGACCTATTGACTTTTGCTGAAATAATTATATATTTGTAATCGTTACAAAAGCAAGAACAAATTTAAATAGAATTTTCATCAAATTCCGCATAGCGGAAAAGGAGTCGATATGAAGGTCTGGGTTTGTAAAGTTTGCGGTTATGTCCACATGGGTCCGGAAGCCCCGGATGAATGCCCGCAGTGCCATGCTCCGAAGAGCAAGTTCTTCGAAAAGGTTGAACAGCCTGCGGCAGGCAAGATCGTCTGGGCTGACGAACACAAGGTCGGTGTTGCTCAGGGACTCGATGCTGAAGTGGTGCAGGGCCTCCGTGAGAACTTTGCGGGTGAGTGCACCGAAGTGGGCATGTACCTCGCGATGAGCCGCCAGGCGGACCGCGAAGGATTCCCGGAAGTGGCAGAAGCGTACAAGCGCATCGCTTTCGAAGAAGCGGAACATGCTGCCAAGTTTGCGGAACTCCTGGGTGAGGTCGTCTATGCCGATACCAAGAAGAACCTGGAACTCCGCGTAGCTGCCGAAGCTGGCGCTACCGAAGGCAAGCTCGCTCTCGCAAAGCGCGCCAAGGAACTCGGCTACGATGCTATCCATGACACTGTTCATGAAATGTGCAAGGACGAAGCCCGTCATGGCTCTGCTTTCCAGGGCTTGCTCGGTCGTTACTTCAAGTAATTTTTTGAGGTGTAGGGCGGTTCCGCGCGTATCAAGCGCGTGGGGCCGCTTTTTTTGTTGGAATGTTTGAGAAGAGGGTGTGAATATGCAAGAAACAGCAAGCATACTCAAGGATCATGGCATTAGGCCTTCGCTTCAGAGGGTCTGTGTTTATCGTTACCTGCGGAGTGTCAAGACACATCCGACGGTCGATGAAATTTACTCGGCGCTTTTGCCGGAATACCCGTCGCTTTCACGCACGACGGTCTACAATACTTTGGAACAGCTGCTCGAAAAGGGCCTCGCGATATCGCTCGATTTTGGCGACGGATTCTTGCGCTACGATGCGGACTGCTCGCCGCATAGCCATTTCAAGTGCAAAAAGTGCGGCAAGGTCTACGACATCTTTGTGGCGCCGCCGGATTGCACACAAATGATTCCCCCGGGATTTACCTTGCAGGGGACTTCGCTTTATATGTTCGGGCTGTGCGACAAGTGCACGAAATAATTAATCTTTTAATTTGTCGAGGGCTTCGTTTGGCCCGATGATGAACAGCACGTCGTCTTCTTGCAGGATGACGTCTGCAATGTTACCGATCTTTGGCGTCGGCTCTTGCGGGTCGCGGATGGCGATGACCTGTACGCCATACTTGTGCGTAAGCGACAGCGTCTTAAGTGTTTTACCAATAAAGTTTTTAGGACAGACAATTTCGACGATGGAGTATCCCTCCATGAACGGGAGGAAGTCCACCATGTTCGGGCGGTTCAAGCGTTCGGCAAGGCTTATGGCGGCGTCGCGTTCCGGGTGGAAAATGTCCGTGACGCCGAGCTTTTCCAAAATGCTCGTGTGTTCGGCGCTGCTCGACTTCGCGATGATGTGCTTGACCCCGAGTTCCTTCAGGTTCAGGATGGTGAGGAGGGATGCTTCCAGGTTGTTACCGATGCAGACGATGACGCTGTCTGCCTTGGTGAGTGAAGGGATGGAAGCAAGCTGCTTTTTGCGGGTGCCATCGGCAACGACGGCTTGCGAGACCATGCTTGCGATATCCTGGATTTTTTCGGGATGCGAGTCGATGACCATGATGTCATGACCCAGCGACGTCAAGTGACGGGCCAGGTAGTTTGCCGAATTTCCAAGACCGATGATAACGAATTGTCTAGAAGCCATAGTTTAAATATAATTATTAGGAAATCAGTTACTAGTTACTAGTTAATAGTTGCTAGGTGTTTTTGTTTAAAGTTACTAGTAACTCAGAATTCGGAACTGCGGCGAAGCCGCCAAATTAAAAATTTCTAATTCCTACTTCCTAATTCCGAATTGTAGACTAGCCTACCATTATGTCTTCTTCGGCGTAATAGGCGGTGTCCTGGAGCTTGCCTGCGACTGCCGAGATGAGGAACAAGGGACCCATGCGTCCGATGAACATCACGCAGCAGATGACGATTTTTCCGACCGTGGAAAGCTCTTCGGTGAGTCCCATGGAGAGTCCGCACGTGGCATACGCGCTCACGACTTCGAATAGGATTTTGAGGAACGGTGAACTGTTGGCGGAGTAGGCTGTGCCGGAGGGAATTTCCGTGCAGAGCAGGACCAGTGTGGCGCCTGCAATTACGACCATGGCGACCACGAATATTCGAATGGCCTTGTCTACGGTGTTGTTCGGTATGGTGCGTCCGAGGACCTGGGTCTTTTCCCTGCCGAGGAGCCTGTTTAGGCCAAGAAGCCCAATGACTGCCGCCGTCGTAATCTTGATGCCGCCTCCGCAGCTGCCTGGGTTTGCGCCGATGAACATGATGATGATAAAGAAGAATAGCGATGCTTGCGTGAGGTCGGGGATGTTCACGGAATTGAGTCCTGCTGTGCGGCTCGTGAATGCCATGAACAGTACGGATTGCGCGTTTTCGCCAATGGTGTGGCCGCTAAAGAGGTTGTTCCATTCGGTGAAGGAGAAGATGAGGATGCTTGCGAGGATGACGATGATGGTTCCGTACGTCGCAATGCGGGTGTGCAATGAAACTCGGCGGATCTCCTTGTGCTTGAAGTCGAAGATGTAGCGCAGCTCTGCAATGGCCAGGAATCCGAATCCGCCTGCCAGTACGAGGATGCAGGTGGTGATGTTCATGACGGGGTTGTACTGGAAGCCTTCAAGCGAGTTGGGGAACAGTGTAAAACCTACGCCGCAGAAGGAACTGACGGCCTGGAATGTCGAGCAGAGAATGCGGTCGTACAGTTCCATCGATTCGAATTGTGTGAAGTAGACTACGCCGCCGATGAGTTCAAGGACAAACGTGAATGGGATCACGGCCCGGAGGATGCGGCCTGCATCGATGTTTCCTTCTTGCGTGAATTCGGAGAAGAATACGGACTGGTGGCTAAAGCCGGGGTGCATGCCGGCAAGCAAGATAAGCGTTGTAGATGCGGTCATGATACCAAGCCCGCCAAGCTGCATCAGGACGACGATGAACCAGTGCCCAACATCTGTGTATGTAGAAGAAATATCGACGACGGAAAGCCCGGTGACGCAGACGGCTGACATGGACGTGAAGAATGCTTCGATGAGGCTTACTGGGCGCTCCCCAGCCTGTGGCAAGCTCAAAAGTGCGGTGCCGACGGCAATGAGCAAAAGATAGGCGAGTACCACCAGCATGATGGGGTTTGCCTGGGTCTTTGTCTTGAAAATGTTCTCGGAGAGTGAGTCCGCGAGCATCTGGTACTTTGAACGTAGCATAAGAACGAATTTAGTAAAGTTGAGGTGCCGTTTTTTGTAGGAAAAGGAAAAGACCCTGCTTCCGCAGAGTCTTTAATGTAAGGAGGAAAATTGAAAAAACTAGTCCTGGACGCAGCGTACGCTGAAGCGCTTTGTCTTCTGGTCAACCTGGAAGAACTTCTGGTCGTCGCCTTCCTTGACGTAGTCCGGAGACTTTTCCACGATGATGAGGGCTCCGTTGCTGCCGCCATTTTCATCGTATTTCTTGTCGCTTGGCTGAGGGTCGCCCGATGTCCAGTGGAATCCCATGTCGCCGAGGAAGTCGCAGGTGCCGTCCTTGCAGCGTCCGCTGTAGCTCCAAGGGACGGACTCGTCATTGAGGGCTGCCTGGGTTTCTTCTCTGTTCGGAAGTCTCCAGCCGGTGGGGCATGCACGTTGGGCTGCGTTGAACGTGTAGAGTCTGCCGTTCGTGGCGCAGTTTTCGTTCTGCTCGTTGTAGCATTCGCTGTTGGCAACTTCGTAGTTGATATCCTGTGCCATCCAGAGCTTTCCGCCAATCTGCATGAGCTTGTAGGTCTTGTTGTCGCGCTGGTCGGTCATCGTCGTGCCGTTCACTACAGGCGGCTTGTTTTCTGGAAGGTCGATTGAAATGCCGCCCTGCGAAGAGGAGGACTTGGGGGTTGCCTTGGATGAAGATGAAGGCGGCTCGACGGCGCAATTAGGTGTCCAGATGCAGACCACCGGTTCGGTGACTATGTCGGGGTACGGGATCTTTGAACCGGGAATAGTGACTGTTTCGTGCTTTTCTACGGTATCCTTTCTGCCGATGACGATTGTAGAAGAGGAGATGTTCCCTGGCTGGGCGCCGGATGACGACAGATCGGTCGCGATAGAAGACGATGAATTTTCGGCAATGGGAGAATCCCCCGGACCTGTTATATCGTCGGAGCAGCCGAAAAAGAGGGCTGTTAACCCTAAGAAACTAAGAGAAAGTAGACTTTTCTTCATGATATACCAAATATAGTTTACAAAAAGGTATTGATGTAGCAAAAACTTTTTTACTATCTTTGGGATCACTATGAGCAATGTTGAAATTTTCGACACCACCTTCGCCATGACGATCCTCGTGATCATGGCTCTCTGCATTCCTACAGTCCTTCTCCTTGCCAACTGGTTCTTGCACCCGGGCAAGATCAAGCAAACCATTATCAAGGGTTCTGCCTACGAATGCGGTCTCGCTCACGTTTCCGGTACAGCAAACGAACGCTACCCGGTGAAGTACTACATGGTGGCCATGCTCTTCCTGGTGTTTGACCTCGAAGTCGCCTTTATCTATCCCTGGACCATCCAGTTCCTCGCTGGCGGCTGGGAATTGCTGTTCATCCTCCTCGGATTCCTCCTGATTCTTGAAGCCGGTTATATCTACCTCCTCAAGAAGGGTGTCCTGGACTGGAACAGCGTTAAGGACTAATCCTTAAACCGTTGATTATTCTATCTCAAAATGGCGGATGCAGACCTTGGGTTTGCGTCCGCTTTTTTTCTTGTCACCAAACCATTGCTTACTAGATATGACTGGATCCTTCGGCTTTGCCTCAGGATGACGTTCCTAGTCACTAGAATGCGTCGCGCACGTACATCGTCATGCCGACGTTCTTGAAGTCCACCCATGAAAGTTCGCAGCGGGCGTACAGGTTTTCTTTCTTGTTGAGGGCGAACCGCCCTCCGAAGCCTATGCTCCTGTGCCACTTGTTGCGCATGAGGTCGCTAAAGTAGTTCCCGGTCTTTCCGCCTTCAAAGAAGATGTCCCCGGCCAGTCGCCAGAACAGCTTCTTGCGGAATTCGACTTGCAGGAACATCGCCTGGTTGCCGTAGAAGTAGTTCTTTTCGACGCCACGGAAGCGCTTGAGGCCGTCCGACCCGGCAAGCTTGTCGAAGGGGGCGTCTCCGTCCACGCGCTGCCAGAGGAAACCGACGGCCATGGATGTGTTCCAGATGAATTCGGAGTAACCGCGGATGTCGAGTTCCTGGTGGGTGTAGCTGAAATCGCCCATTCCCTTGTTGTAAAAGTAATGTCCCCATTGGACCAGGTACCCATGTCGGGCCCAGTTGGTGTTGTCACGGGTGTCGATCGACAAGTGGTAGCCGATGCCGTTTCGCCAACCGTTGGTGTTTTCGGGGAGCTTTATATCTCCGTGGTAGTGGTAGTTGCTGAAATCTACGTATGTATGGTTCAGTTCCAGGAACAGCCCGTACCGGAGGTCGGGGAGCCACCGCTTTGTTCCATAGTTTGTTTCAACAAGCGTCTGGACGTAGAATGTCTGGCGGTCGAACTTGCGGAAGTTGTCTATATCGGGATCGTTGCGATTTCCAAAATAGTTGCCGACCCAGTCCTCGTAGTGGATGTCGATGTCGCCCGAAATCTGGTCGTCCAGAAGGTAGAACTTGGGCGAAATGGAACCTGTAACCTGCTTGCGCGAGGTGCCGTAAAAAGAAAGGTCTAGTTCAGATGCGTTCCCGCCTTCGAACGAAGGCTTGAAAAAGATGATGGCCATTGCGCCAAATTGATACTGGGTTTCCTCGGTATAGCCAAGCACAGGGACTGCTGAAAAACGCTGAAAGTAGTTTGCTGAATCCGTTACAGCGTTGGGCGCAGAACTGTCCGCTGGAGCTGTTTGGGCATTTTCCGCCGCTGCAAAAGCGGGGAGGGCAAAGGCTGTTAAAGTCAGTAGCTTTTGGATCAAGAAACGCATTTTGCCCAAATTTAGATAAATAAACGATTTTTCTATTTTTCAATAGGAAAAAGTAATTATAGAAGGGTTTGATTATGCCCATTTTGTCTGTTCAGAATATTTTGTTGCGTTTTGGCGGTCCGCCGCTTTTGGACAATGTCTCGTTCGATATCGAGGCGGGTGACCGCATTTGCCTTGTGGGCCGCAATGGCGAGGGCAAGAGTACGCTTTTGAAGGTTTTGACCGGCGAGATGGAAGCGAATTCCGGCGAAATCGTAAAGAAGACTGGGCTTAAAGTCTCCCGCATGATCCAGGAAATCCCTGCGCATCTCGACGGGACCGTGCGTGATATTGTGATGGGCCGCGTGTCCGTGGTGAGCGGCGGTTCCGTGATTTCCAAGAAGATTCTGGACGATGGCGCGCACAATGCGACGGCCGAGGCGATTCTTGGGAAGACGGGCATTGATGCGGATGCGCCTTACGACAGTCTGAGCGGTGGCCAGAAGCGCCGAGTGCTTTTCGCACGTGCTGTGGCCGAGGACCCGGACTTGCTTTTGCTCGATGAACCGACGAACCATCTCGACATTCCCGCCATCCAGTGGCTGGAAGGGATCGTGACGCGATTGAATTGCGCGGTGATGTTCGTGAGCCATGACCGTGCATTTGTCCGCCGTGTTGCGACTCGCATTTTCGAGCTTGACCGTGGCCGTGTGCGCAGTTGGGATTTCCCGTACGATAAGTTCGTGCAGTTTAGGGACCAGGCGCTTGCCGAAGAAGAAAAGGCGAATGCGCTTTTCGATAAGAAGTTGGCTGAAGAAGAAGTCTGGATCCGCAAGGGCATCCAGGCTCGCCGTACGCGCAACGAGGGGCGAGTCCGCGCCTTGATTAAGATGCGCGAAGAACGCGCGGCCCGCCGCTCCCGTACGGGCAATGTGAACATGCAGATTACGGAAGCCGACCGTTCCGGGCGCCTCGTTGCGCGTCTCAAGAACGTGAGCTATTCCTATGACGGAAGCCCGCTCATTAGCGACCTCTCGACCGAAATCAGCCGTGGTGACCGCATCGGCATCGTGGGACCGAATGGCTCCGGCAAGACGACTCTCTTGCGCTTGATTCTTGGCGAACTCCAGCCGGAATCGGGTGAAGTGCGCCTGGGCAGTAACCTCCATATTGCGTATTTCGACCAGATGCGCACCCGCCTGCGCGAAGACAAGTCGCTCATCGAGAACATTGGTGACGGACAAGCTTACATAACCTTGAACGGTGTCAAGCGCCATGTGTTAAGTTATTTGCAGGACTTCCTGTTTTCTGCCGATCGCGCCCGCGGCCCGATCAGTGCGCTTAGTGGCGGTGAACGCAACCGACTCTTGCTCGCGTGCCTCTTTAGCCACCCGAGCAACGTGCTTGTGCTTGACGAACCGACGAACGACTTGGACATGGAAACCCTCGACCTTCTGGCGGAACTTTTGGCCGATTATAACGGCACCGTCCTGACGGTCAGTCATGACCGTGCCTTCTTGGATTCCGTGGCAACCGGCATCCTCGCCATCGAAGATGGCGGCCACGTCTTTGAAGCGGTCGGCGGTTACTCCGATTACGAGGCAAACAAGAAGCTCCGCGACAAGGAAGCCGCCCAGGCCGCCCGCCTGGCCGCCGAACGCGAAGCCGAAAAGCAGGCCCGCTCAAATGCTGGCGCCGGCGCCGCCTCTGCAGCCCCCGCGCCTTTGAAAAAGAAAAAGCGCAGCTACAACGAGGAGCGCGAATACGCCGCCCTCCCCGAAAAAATCGAAAAGCTCGAAAAGGAAATTGCCGACTTCCAGCTGGAACTTTCCAAGCCCGAGGTCTACACGAACGCGACCCTCATCGTGGAACTCCAGAAAAAGATTGCCGATGATGAAGCTTTGCTCGAACAGGCCTACGAGCGCTTCGAGGCACTTGACAGTTTGGGATAATTTTTTTTGCTCCCCTAGTGACAAACCTCATGGGATAATATAGATTTATCCTGATGGGTCATGGTGTTAACTTGAGAGGAGTTTGAAAAATGAAATCGCTATCTTTGTCAATGGTGATGGCGTTGGCAGGCATGACGATGGGTTATGCTGGTCCGACAGTTTGGAGTTATGATAAGCCGAAAGGCAATGATATGCAGCCGGCATATTGGTATAGCTATGCGCAACCACAGCCGAATGCATCGGGCGTACGTGATATTACTGCTGAAGGATACATGCAGTTTTCTGCGACGCTGGACCTCAATTCTGAAGAATACAGTACAGCAGGTTTCGGATTTACCTGGAAACAGGCCAATAGCGAAGATGTCCCGGTAGATCTTTCGGCATATTCAGGTTTTTGCTTTACTTACAAGGCCGATCGTCCGTTCCGTCTGGATTTGAAGCAGTCTACGATTACGGACTACAACTACTACGGCGTCGTCCTTCCGGCTTCGACAGATTTTTCGGCGAAATACCTTACCTTCCAGGAATTTGCCCAGGAAGAAGGCTGGGGCCAGAAGGCTAATCTGGATTTGACAAAGCAGTTGGCCATCCAGATTAGCTACAAGGCCGGCATTGCGCAGCAGCTTGATGCTAGTGACGCAAACAGGAACAAGAACGTCATTACCATTTCTGCATTCTCTTTCGGTGAATGCGAATCGACTGTTCAACCGGGCTTTAGGGTTCTTGAACCTTATGACAAGACCCAGTCAATAACGGTTAACGAAACGGATTCCTTGAAGATCGACCTTTCGAAGGTCTTTGCCGCAGATGAAGGTGCCGAGATTACGATTGCGACCTCCTTGCCGGCAAATTTGTTGACTTTGGTAAAGCCCACGGGTGCGCCAACCTTGAAGGACGAACTTGTTTATGTTCCGAGAAATGTCGATAAGGACACGACCTTTTTGCTTTCTGTTTATGCCTTGATGGGCGGGGAATCCATAAAGGCCCTGTTCAACATCACAATCAAGGATGTTGGGGATGGTCCAGTTTGCCCGGGTGACCCGGATTGTCCGGATGATCCTCCTTCAGAAAACCATCCGCCTAAAGTACTTGAACCTTACGATGTCGCCCAGACGAGACAGATCAACGAGGTGGATACGCTCAAGCTTCCGCTTTCCAAGATGTTCGCTGACGAAGATAATGATAAGCTCACATTTGTTGTTGACATGTCGGCTCCGTTGGTCAAGGTCTTGACTCCGCTTGACAAGGCTACTTTGAATGATACGCTTAAGATTGTCCCTACAGGCGTTAAGAAGGATACTACGATACTCATTGCTGTTTATGCTGCGGATAAGGAAGCTTCTGTCTACAGTAAAATATTTATCGAAATCAAGGATATGAACAGGGCGCCTGTGGTTGTCGATACGTCGTACACAGTCAATGAAGATGAATCCCTTATTGTTCCGTTCCTTCGCGGTCTTAAGGTCATATGCTCGGATCCGGATGGGGATGACTTTGTCGTCATTCCGATTGATTCAACCAAGCATGGTTCTTTGATTGGCTTTGACCAGATGGGTGCGTTTACCTATACGCCGGAAAAGGACTTCTACGGTGACGATACGCTTACCTATGTGCTTGTGGAACTGGACAATCACGATATGATTAGTAACAAGGGTACTGTCGTTATTCACGTGAAACCGGTCAATGACGCTCCTACAGTTACAGTGCTCGATAGCGCGTTCATCAAGGATACGCTGGTTATTGATGCAGACTTCGATGAAGATACCGTATCGCAAATCAAGATCCCGACAAAGTCTTTGACCTTTAGCGATATCGAAGTGAGTGACGGTTCGCAGAAGTTTACCTATAAAGCTGCCGGTACAAAGATTGTCGCAGATGTTGATAGTTCAAATGCAAATTACCACTATATTTCTCTAAAGTCGGTGACAGGTGCGAATGGCATTGCGACGATCTTCTTCTATGCGACGGATGGCTTTGACTCTGTGGGTGTCAACCTTTATGTCAAGCTTGTTGCGCCGAAGGACGTTGCCCATGCGGAAAAGGACGAGTACACTACATTTAACGATAGTGCTCTTACGGTAGATGCAAAGAAGGGCGTACTTGCCAACGATACCTATCCTGAAGGTGTAACGAAGGGCATGGAAGCCGAAGTTGCTCAGTTGCCTGCTCACGGAACGCTTACCCTCAATAAGGATGGCAGTTTCAAGTATGTTCCGGAAGAAGGCTTTGAAGGTGTTGATTACTTTGGTTACTATGATGTAATCAATGGTACGAAGTCTAAGCCAGCCATTGTGACTATCGTGGTCGAAAAGCGTAATATGCTCCCGACCGTCGTCGTAAAGCCGGCAACGCTTGATACTACCGTCACGGAAGACTTCCCGACTTCGAAGGCGCTGAAGTACATGAAGGATGTCGTCGCATCCTGGTTCAAGGATCCGGAAGGCGACCCGCTGACCTATTCTGCAAAGAGCAAGGATGGCAAGCTTAAGGTTGAAATTACGGACAAGGGGATTCTTGAAATCAATTCTGTCCAGGATTCCTCGGGCAAGGCTTATGTGGTTGTAACTGCAACGGACAAGAAGTCTGGCTCCAAGAGCTTTGAATTCTGCGTGAACATCACTCCTGTGAACGACAAGCCTGTTGTTGTGCATGGTGATACGGCCTATGTCGCGAATAGCGGCTGGACGGTCAAGTGGAATCTTGATTCGCTTGTCTATGATCCTGATGGTGACAAGCTGACCTATACACCGAATGAAACAAGCGTCTTGACGAAGTACCTGACTATTTCGATGAATGGTTCTGTGCTTACGGTTAAGGCAAACGATGGAGTCAAGCTTAAGGACGATCAAAAGTTTGGTATCGGCGTGAAGGTTTCTGACCCGAGCAAGCAGAATGTGACCGTTCCTTTGTATATCATCGTCGGCAAGCCGCCTATTGGATTGAAGCCGCAGCTTGCACAGCCGAAGGCGAGCTGGCAGAACGCTGTGATGGCAAAGCGTGGCGCTGTTAAGATGATCGATATGCAGGGCCGTGTGGTCTGGAACGCAAAGCTCCCGGTGAACCCGGCTGAGGTGATGAACGCTTCTGCCAAGGTGCAGGGCCGCAAGATCCTCCGCGTCAACAACCAGACATGGACGATTAAGTAAGGCGCTGTGCGCGGTCATCCTGAGCGGTCATGGACCGCGAAGGATCCAGTTAATGTTTATGATGTCACCCCGGACTTGTTCCGGGGTTGACTTTTTTTATATAAAAACAAAGACTCCGCAATGCGGAGCCTTTCTTTTAGAATTTAACTGGATCCTTTGCAGCTATTAAGCTGCTCAGGATGACGCTCGTTTTACGAGCCTCACTTCACCAAAGCTTCGGTGTCGAGAGCGATGAGCAGTTCTTCGTTTGTTGCAACGACGATTGCCTTCGGTGTGCCATCCTTCGTGATGAGGTGGTTGGATTCTTTGCCGCTCTTGAGGTTGCGTTCTTCATCGACCTCATAGCCGAGGAGCTTCAGGTTGTCGAGAGCCTGCTTGCGGACGTAGAAGCTATTTTCGCCGATGCCGCCCGTGAAGACGATGGCGTCAATGCGCGGGAGTGCCATGGCGAGGCCGCCGATTTCGCGGGTGAGGCGGTAGCAGAAGACATCGAGGGCGATTTGAGCCTGCTTGTTGCCTTCGCTTGCGGCCTGCGTAAGCGTACGCATGTCGTTCGAAAGACCAGAGAGGCCCAGCAAGCCGGATTCCTTGTTCACGAGGTGATCGAGCTGGTCGATAGTGCCGTATTCCTTGCTGTACTTCTTTGCGATGTAGAAAAGGATGGCTGGGTCGAGGCTACCGGAGCGGGTGCCCATGATGAGGCCTTCGAGCGGTGTGAAGCCCATCGTGGTATCGACGCACTGGCCGTTCAAGATGGCGGAGCAGCTGGAGCCGTTGCCGAGGTGGGCTGTGATGAGGCAGGTTTCTTCCGGCTTAGTACCGAGAACCTTGCAAGCTTCGGCAGTCACAAAGCGGTGGCTTGTGCCGTGTGCACCGTAACGGCGGATGCGGTCGTTTTCATAGAACTTGTACGGAATGCCATAGAGGAATGCCTTCTGCGGCATGGTCTGGTGGAAAGCTGTATCGAACACGGCGACCTGCGGGAGACCCGGGAAGAACTTGGTGGCGCATTCCATGCCGGTGGCGTGAGCCGGTTCGTGAAGCGGGGCAAAGAGCGTGATGCTGCGGATGTAGTCGATGACTTCCTGCGAGACCTTTTCGCTCTTGATGTACTTGCCGCCATGCACGACGCGGTGGCCGATGGCTTCGATCGTATCCGTGAGCTTCTGTGCATCGAGGAACTTCTTGACCTGGTCCACAGCTTCGGCATGCGTGGGGCAGTCGAAGTTGAAGTCAATCTTGCCTTCAGGACCCTTGGCCTTTGTGTGGCCGTTCACGCCGATATTTTCGACGAGGCCGCTTGCGATGGATTCCTTGGTTTTTGTATCGATGACAGCGAATTTCACGGAGGAGCTGCCACAGTTTAAAACGAGTACGCGCATAGTTATAACCGGTGGTTAGAGATTAATGTTTAGCGGTTGGGGCTTAGGTTGTTTAAATTTTTACCCTTCACAGCATTTTTCGCCGATGAAGTGTAGAACAAACCAGATGACCGTCACCTCTTTTTGTAAATAATAGGATTTTATTAACTACATTTAAATGGATGTTTAGGAAAATTATAGAATTTGATAACCGGGTGTCGGCTTATTGGACAAACCGCCACTTTTCGGAAAAGACGAACCGCTGGCTTCGTCTTTATGTGCGCCTGGGAGATGGTTACATTTGGGCACTTTTCATTGTGTTTCTTATTTGGAAAGTCGGGTGGGATAGTTTCCTCCCGATCCTCTGGCAGGCGCTGGTATCGCTTGCGTTGAGCCTCCTGATTTACTGGGTGGTGAAGCTGAAGGTCAAGCGCTCGCGTCCGTTTGATGCCATTCCGCATATTACCGCCGAGGTGCCGCCGCTGGACAAGTATAGCTTCCCGTCTGGGCATACGATGAACAATCTGGCTGTTGCAAGTACGGTGTTCTATTGTGTACCTCAGTATGGCTGGTTCATGATTCTCTTGCCGTTTACATGGGGCCTTTTGCGCGTGTACTTTGGCGTTCATTGGATTTCGGATATCCTGGGCGGGTTCTTGCTTGGAATCTTGAGCTTTGCTCTTGGACATGCTATCTGGGTTCCGCTGTCTGCTGCAATTGCTGGCTAACGACCGATGACAAACGACTTCGTACAGCTTTCTGACTTTTTTGCCCAGGCTGACTGGAACTCTAAAATTTATTTGCTCTTGCGCCATGCAGAACGCAACCACATCACGCCCGGCGACAAGGACTTTGGTGCGCATGTGGGGCTTACGGATCGTGGGCGCCGTCAGGCGGTAGCGCTTGGAAAAATGATTCCGGCGTTTGGCGATGCCGTGTACTTTTCGAGTCCGGTCGGACGCTGCATGGAAACCGCGAAGTGCATTAGCGAAGGCCGCAAACTCGCTGGCTTTGGAAACTTCGCGATTCCAGGAGTTACATCGGGTGCTGCTGCGGACAGTGTAAATGTCACGCCGCTTGTTGAACTGGGCGATTTCTTTGTTCGTGATGTGCCTGCTTATGAGCAGACGTTGCGAGAAGGCTTTTACGAAGGTATCTGCAAGTGGCTGGAATCGGGTGAACATGGCGCGCTCTGGCCGCTTCATGAACGTGCCGAGCAGATGCGCGAGATGATGTTTGAAAAGGCTCAGTCGCGGTTTAATGTTTTTGTGACGCATGATGCCTGGGTTGTACCGTGTCTTTCGCATTTTTGCGGATTGAAGTTCGAACCGAAATGCTGGATGAACTTCTTGACGGGGCTTGCTTTTGAAGTTCCCGAAAACGGCAATGTGAAAGTCACGCCGATTACCGCCATGGAAACGGGCTGGCTGCATTTCTAAAAATCATTCAAATTAATGCTAGTTAAGAGTTCTAAGTTACTAGTTACTAGAGAATTTCATATCAAGAATTTTAGTAACTACCAACTAGTATCTAGTAACTGTGCCGAAGGCACTTAGTAACTATTAACTAGTAACTTCTATCTAAAAAATTATACATTAACGGTATGATGCAGTCGAATTGTTATCGCCGTATTTTTGTACTTGGTTCTGGTTTTAGCAAGTCCTTCTCGCCGCAGATGCCTACGCTCCGCGACTTGAACGAGCTTATCCCTTTTGGAATCCCGGACGAGTTCCCGCATTTTCGCGATTACTGCAAGCGTTTTTTGACGCTCTGCAACGGCGACAGCGATTACCTTGGCATCGAGCCTCTGGCGACATCGATTCTCTCGGCGCAGATTTTCCCGGGCGAGCGCGAACGGCTTTATCATGCGTCGCTCCGCTTTGAACTGTTGCGCTTTATAGCAAGCGTCATCC
>JAEEGJ010012690.1_pt1 | contig 20741 bp, 17 predicted proteins | sample 8958761 | NCBI WGS metagenome assembly JAEEGJ01 (sample SAMN16246546, study PRJNA631951) | gut metagenome | biome: gut microbiome; feature: rumen; material: RS-attached | host: Bos | place: Iran: Karaj | collected 2018-10
AATTGGGATGTGCTTGAGGTTGCCGCTTTTGTAGGCGAAGAAATGCGCATGACAGGCATGTACTTGACAGACGAATATCTTGATTATGACCTTTTCCCAACCCTCAATGCAGAGCCCATCTATTACACTACTGAAGGTGAAACCGTCACATTCAAGATGTACAATCACTCCACAGGCGACCTGTACGAAGTGTGCGAACCCGTTATCTGGGACGGCGACCCGATCACCATCCTTACCGGTGAAGAGCACTGGGAAGGTTTCGATGACCCGGATCACCCGCTCATGCTCAACTTCATCGGCGGAGAGCCGCAACCGACCACTTTCACCAAGCCCATCGAAGCTGTTGGCAGCGATAACTGGGAAGGCGGAAAGGGCGGCTACTACCTCATCGCTTCGCCTCTGGCCGATGCTGTTGACCCAGCTACAGAAGGCATGAACATGATTACCGACGAGTTGGGTGCCGAAGCCACTCCGGAAACCAGCACCTACGACCTCTACTGGTTCAACCAAGAGGAAGATTTGGAATGGCAAAACTATAGAGCCAGCACCTTCAACTTGGAAAACGGCAAGGGCTACCTCTATGCCAGCAAGGAAGGCACCACGATCACATTCACCGGCACGCCCTACAGCGGTGACGGAGAAGTGACCCTCAGCGTGGACGAAAACAACACCGAGTTCGGAAGTTGGAACCTCGTGGGTAACCCCTGCGGTGAGGATGCCTATATCGACAAGCCTTGCTACACTTTGGAAAACAGCGAAAACTACACTACTAACGACGCTGGAACCGCCATTCATGCCATGCAAGGCCTCTTGGTCGTAGCTGAAGGAAACGAAACCCTGACCTTCAACAAGGTTTCCGCTAAAAAGAATGCCAAGCTCAACATGAACTTGCGCAACGGCAACAAGCAACTTGACAACGCCATCATCGTCTTTGGTGAAGGCCAGCAACTCGGCAAGTTGAGCTTCCGCGAGAACAGCAGCAAGATCTACATGCCTATAGAGGGTAAGGACTACGCCGTCGTCAGCGCTGAAAGCAACATGGGCGAAATGCCTGTCAGCTTCAAGGCCGAGAAGAACGGCAGCTACACCCTCAGCTTCAACGCCGAGGAAGTGAGCTTCAACTACCTCCACCTCATCGACAACATGACCGGCAACGACGTCGACCTGCTCAGCACTCCTAGCTACAGCTTCGATGCTCGCACCAGCGACTATGCCAACCGCTTCAAACTCGTGTTCGCCACGGGTAACGCCAGCGACGACACCTTCGCTTTCTTCAGCAACGACAGCTTCGTCATCAACAACGAAGGCAACGCCACGCTGCAAGTGGTCGATGTCAATGGCCGCATCCTCAGCAGTGAAACCATCAACGGCTGCGCCAACGTCAAAGTGAACGCCGCTCCTGGTGTCTACATGATCCGCCTCGTCAATGGCGACAACGTGAAGATCCAAAAGGTGGTCGTGAAGTGAATGTAAGCTATTAGCCATTAGCTGTTAGCTATTAGCACGGTCGCAACCAAGCTAATAGCTAACGGCTAAAAGCTAAGAGCCAAATAAGCTAAATAAAGATAGTTAAATAAACAGACAAACATAAAACTTAAAACAAACAATGAAGAAATTAGCACTGACATTAGCTATCGTCCTCGGACTGAGCATGACTACCTTCGCCGATGGCGGCGGTCTCTTCCAACGCGGCACTGAGCCTGAGCAAAAAGGCTACTACGGCACTCGCGGTGGCTTTCCGGGCACTCCAGACCATGGTGGCACTGGCAACGCTGACGCCCCCCTCGGCACCGGCATCGCCGTGCTGACCGCCCTTGGCGCAGCCTACCTCATCGGCAAACGCCGCAAGGAGGATTAACCTAGAAGATTTCCCTTTTCATACTTTTTGACCGAGAGCCGGCAGCGCATGCTGTCGGCTCTTCCTGTCATTGCGTGGCCCCCTCGTCATCGCGAGGGCCCTTCGTCATTGCGAGGAACGAAGCAATCTAGAGTAGCAACCAGCAGAAAGACAGTACAATTAACAACAAGTACCATCCCTAGATTAACTACGTTGAATCTGCGATTTGCTTCGTCGTTTTCCGTTTTCACGGAATGAGGCCTCGCAATGACGCGAAGCGACAACAAAGACCAATCATCATGAAAGAAAAAATCATCTGCGGCATACAGCAAGTGGGCATTGGAGTCAATGACTTCGTGGAAGCCTGGAAATGGTATTACGACAACTTCGGCTTCGAGGTCAAGATCGTCGACGACGAAGGCGTGGCGGAGCGCATGCTGCCCTACACGGGCGGCAAACCCCAGCCGCGTCGTTCGGGCATCGCCGTCAACATCCGCGGCGGCGGCGGCTTCGAGATATGGCAACCCAAAGGCCGTGAACTCAACTACCTGAAAGAACCTGTGCGTTTAGGCGACCTCGGCATCCTCATCGCCAAGGTGAAGACCCCCGACATCGAGACGGCCTACAACACCTTCATTAATAAAGGACTCGACGTCATCAGCCCTGTCACGACCTCACCGGCGGGACAGAAGGAGTTCTTCATGAAAGACCCCTATGGCAACCTCTTCCAGTTGGAGCAAGACGACTACGTCTTCATCGACGAGAAGAAGACCACGGGCGGCGCCAACGGTGCCGTCATCGGCGTAAGCGACATTGAGCGTTCCCTACCCTTCTACAAGCAGCTGTTGGAATACGACAAAGTGGTCTTCGACCAGACGGGTGTCTTCGACGACCTGAAATGTCTCCCGGGCGGTGAAGGCACGTTGCGCCGTGTCATCCTCCAACGCAGCAAGCCCATCGAAGGGCCTTTGAGCCGCATCATGGGCACGTCGCATCTCGAGCTCATCCAAAGCGTCGACGGTCATGGCAAAAAGCTCTATGAAGGCCGTTATTGGGGCGACCCCGGCTTCATCCACCTCTGCTTCGACGTGCGCAACATGAGCGCCGTCCAAGAAGAAGCCGAGCTTATGGGCCATCCTTTCGTTTGCGACAGCGGCGTCGATTTCGACATGGGCGATGCCAACGGCCATTTCACCTATGTGGAAGACCCCGACGGCACCCTCATCGAGTTCGTTGAGACCTTCAAAATCCCGATCGCGAAGAAGTTCGGGCTCTATCTCAACCTGGCCAACAAAGACGACTACAAGCCTTTGGGCATACTGAAGCTGCTACGCTTCGCCAAAGTCAAGCGCGAGAGCATCAAATAACAAAAAAAGCCGGCTCAAATGAGTCGGCTTTTTTCTTGATTGGTCAACCGTTATTATTTGATACCGAGTTTGGACTTCACATCCTTGGTGGCATCAACGGCATTGTCGCCAACATAAACGGCAGCGCCCGTTGCGAGGTCAAGCATATAGGTGTAACCCTTCTCCTTACCCACGGCGTTGATGGCGTTCTGGATCTTATCGAGGATAGGCTTCAGAAGCTCGGCGCGCTTGTTTTCGAATTCGTTCTCAGCGTTGGCTTGGAACTGGGTGATACGGGTCTGCAGGTCGACGATTTCCTTTTCCTTCGACTGCTTCACCAGGTTCGACATAGTGGCTTGGTTGGCCTCGTAGTCTTGCATCTTGGTCTGATATTCCTTGGCCATGGTCTCGAGTTGGCTCTGCAACTCACCATAGTACTTCTCCAAGCTCTTCTCAGCCTTGGCTTTGTCAGGCATGGCATCGAGGATTTCAGCCGTGTTGACGTGTGCAATCTTCACTTGAGCATTGGCAATACCACTCATCACGAAGAGGGCCACACCCAAGAACATAACTTTGAATAATTTGTTCATTTTATTGAATTTTAATAATTTAACTCTCTTTTTTATGCGAATCAAGCTGCAAAGATACAGTTTTTTTGCATTCCATTGCCTTAAGCGGCATTATTTCCTAGGTTTCACGCTGCCGGATTTGCCACCGGTGGTGCCACCCGTTGAGCCACCCATAGCATTGGTGGCCTTGCGGCGGTCTTCACGGCGCACGGTCTGCATCACGTTGCCCAGCTGGTCGAGCACGTCATCGCTGATGTCGTTCTTGTCGTTGGCATAGAGCACCGAGGTGCCAGAGGCCAGGTCGAGGACGAAGGCGTAATTCTTTGACTGAGCCACTTCCTTCATAGCAGTGTAGATCTTCTCTTGGATGGGCTGGATCAACTCAGTACGTTTTTGATAGAGCTGACCTTCGGCGCCGAAATACTGCATCTGCAGGTTCTTGGCTTCTTGTTCCTTGTCAATGATGGCCTGCTCGCGGGCGCGCTTCTGGTCCTCAGAAAGCAGGAGCATCTCGGTCTGATACTTGCTGTACATCTCCGACACCTTGTCATACAAGGCCTTCACCTCGTTCTGCCATTTCGTCGAGAGGGAATTCAACTCTTCCTGAGCGTCGCCGTATTCCGGAATGTTTTCCATGATGTATTCCGAATCCACATAGACGATCTTCTGTCCACCGCCAAGCTGTGCGTTGGCAGTCATGATACCGCCACACACCAAGGCAGCGGTCAAAATCAAAGCTTTAAATGTTTTCATTGTCTTATAGTATTTCTAATTGCTTTCTTGTTTGCTATAACAATAATCGTTCCAAAAAAAGAACGGCCCTATAATAAGTCGGCCCTTCGACGGGCTCAGGGACCTTCGCCTTTAGTCGATAGATCCACCGATGGAGAAGTGGAACTGGCTGTGGTTCTCACCTGTGGTACCATAGACGTCGTCGAAGCCATAGCCCCAGTCGAGACCCAACAAGCCAAACATGGGCAGGAAGATGCGCACACCGAGACCCGCGGAGCGTTTCACCTCGAAGGGGTTGAAGTTCTCGAAGCCGAGCCAACAGTTACCAGCCTCGAGGAAGGTCAAGGCATAGATGGTGGCCTGCGGATTCAACGAGAGCGGATAACGCATCTCCAAGGTGTACTTAGTCATGAGGTTACCACCCGTGCCTCCCGAGCTGGAGTTGTTATAATAGCCCGGCGTGAGGGCGTTGTTGCCGTAGCCACGCATACCCACCAACTCACGGCTGTCCATGGAGATGTTGTTCAAGCCATCACCACCGAGATAGTAACGGTGGAACGGCGTGGGACCGATCTGACTGTTGAAGTGGCCCAGATAGCCAAAGCGCACACGGGTCATCATCACGAGCTTGTCGTAGAGTTCGGTATACCATGCTGCCTTGAAGCTCCAGCGGTGCATCTCGATCCACTTGTATTTCTCGTTCTCTTCGAGGCTGCTGTAATCCTTACTGGAAAGGAGGGAATAAGGCGGTGTGATCTCAAGTCCCAGCTGGAACTCGGAGCCGTTGCGCGGATAGATGGGCTGGCTCACCGAGTTACGTGACAGGACGAAGTTGTAGCTGATAAGGTTGAACTGGCCATTGCCGTCGCCGACATTCAGATAACCGGTTTGGTAGTTGTTCAGATTATAACGTTTCAGATTGATGCCCTGATACAGGCTGAAGTAGTCGTCAGGCCAGGTCAAACGACGACCCAAGCCGATGGTACCACCCGTCATCTTGAACCAACCCCAGTCAGGGGAGGTTCTTTCAACAAATTTTGAGTAATAGGACTGGTAGAGCGAAACCGTCAACGCATTGGGCTTACGTCCGCCCAGCCAAGGCTCCGTGAACGAGAGGCCATAGGAGATATAATGCGTGCCATAAGTGGTGACGTTGAGCGAGAGCTTCTGGCCGTCGCCCATGGGCAGAGGCCTCCAGGCCTTCTTGTTGAAGATGTTGCGCATCGAGAAGTTGGAGAATTGCAATCCTGCCTCCAACATTAGGAAACCGGCGCCATAACCCGCAGAAAAACGGATCTGGTCGGCAGCGGCTTCCTCGACGGAATAGTTGATGTCGACAGTATTGTCAGAGAAGTTGGGCTGCACGTCGGGATTGATGCTCTCCTGGTTGAAGAAGCCCAACGTGGCCAGCTCGCGGATGGAACGAACAACGTCGCTACGGCTGTAGAGCTGTCCCGGACGGGTGTACAGTTCGCGCAGCACCACATGGTCGTAGGTCTTGGTATTGCCCGTGAGCGTCACATTGTTGATACGGGCCTGCTTGCCTTCAGTAAGGCGTATCTCCAAATCGATGGAGTCGTTATCCACAGCCACTTCAACCGGGTCGACACGGAAGAAGAGGTAACCGTCGTCCATATACAGCGAACTGATGTCGAGGTTGGTCTCGCTATAGTTCAGGTTCTTGTCGAGCAGCTCCTTATTATATACATCGCCCGGCTTGATACCCAAGATGGAATTGAGGGTCTCGTCGGAGTATTTGGTGTTGCCCGTCCAGTTGATGTTGCGGTAATGGTAGCGGTTGCCCTCGTCGATAACAAGGTCGATACCCAAGTTCTTGTCGTCAATGCGGTAGACTGAATCCCTGACGATGCGAGCATCACGATAGCCTTTCGCATTGTATTTCTCAATGATATGCTTCTTGTCGTCAACGTAATTGCTCTCGAGGAACTTCGACGCCTTGAAGATACGCGGACGATAGTTGTCGTAGAAGTATTCCTCCACACCCGTGATGGCCCTCAGCGGCTTCAGCGTAATCACATCAGCCACCGTATTCACCACGAGGGGACCCAGGGGCGACAGCGGATCGAAATGACCGCGTTGCTTGGTGTCTTTCATGGCTGCAAGGATCTGCCCATCTGCGAGATGTTCGTTGCCTATCACGTTGATCCTCCCAATCTTCACTTTCGGTCCTTTGTTGATATAGATCTGCATATCGATATAATTCTCGCGGGCAGTGTCGGCCACTTGCTGGATATCAATATCAACGTTGTTATAGCCTTTCTCGTAATAATAGCCTTCGATGATGCGGGTGGTCTTCGTCAGGAGGTGGTCGGTGGCAATGTCGCCACGCGACAGGTTGATCTTGTTGCGGATGTCATCGGCCTCGCTCTTTTTGATGCCCTTGAAAGAGAACTTAGAGACGCGGGGGCGCTCTTTGATACAAATCTGCAAAAACACCTTGTTGCCCACAAAATTAGTGGCATTGATGGCCACATCCTCAAACAGGCCCTGCTCCCAGATCTTGCGGATGGCACGGCTGATGTCGTCGCCCGGAATCTTGATGGTATTGCCCACCCTCAAGTCGGCAATCATGCTCAACATGGAGCCATCGACATATTTGGCGCCATCAACGACGATACCGCCAATCTCATATTCGCGGGGGCTGGAATAATCGATCTCCGATAGGTCGTCGCCTATTTGGATCTGGGCGAAGGCGGCACTCCCGAAGCCCAGCAGTGTCATAAGCAGTAGTAAAGGAATATATCTCAATCGCATAGTTCTATCTTTCAATCATTGTTTGGTTACTTGTTCGCTAGTCTTGCCAAACCGGCGTTCACGGTGTTGGTAGTTGAGGATGGCCTCGTAAAGGTCCGCCTTACGGAAGTCAGGCCAGTATTTAGGGGTGAAATAGAGTTCGGAGTAAGCCAGCTGCCACAACAGGAAATTGCTGATGCGCTCTTCACCGCTGGTGCGTACCAGTAGCTCGGGGTCGGGCATGCCTGCCGTGGAGAGGTAGGACGCCAAGGTGGCATCCGTGATGGCCTCGGGGGCGAGACGGCCTGCGGCCACTTCCTGTGCCATACGGCGCGAGGCTTGGGTGAGGTCCCAGCGGCCCGAATAGCTCAACGCCAAGGTCAAGGTCATTCGGGTGTTATGGCTGGTGCCATCGATGGCTTGCATCAGCTGTTCATAGTTGGCTTTGGGCAGACTCCCCAAGTCGCCGATGGCGTTGAGGCGTATGTTGTTCTTGTTCAAGGTGGCAGTCTCAGCCTTGATGGTCTGGGCCAACAGCGTCATCAGCCCCGTGACTTCGGCGAGTGGTCGGTTCCAGTTCTCGGTGGAGAAAGCATACAAAGTCAGGTACGACACACCGAGTTCGGCGCAGGCTTCGGAGACCTCGCGCACCGACTGGATGGCGCTCTGATGGCCGAAGATACGCTGCTTGCCGCGTTCCTTGGCCCAACGTCCGTTGCCGTCCATAATGATGGCAATGTGCTGCGGCAGGCGCGCCATATCGATTTGTTGCTTCAACTGTTCCTTGAGTTCCATGTTCAGAATTTGCTAAGATTGCAGCCCCTTCCATCGGGGAGGTTGATTTTCCAGGTCAACGACACGCGTGCCATGCCAAACCAATCGTTGAAGGCAGAGTTGCCGCGCTGTTGTCCAGCGATATAATTACCCGAGGGGTCGCTTAAGTCGTATGTCGTCTCACCGATTTCAACGGTGGCATGCTCTTCAGGATAAACCGTGGCCACATCGTCGAGATAGTCGGTGAAGGTCTTCTGCATCCTCCACTCCATCGTGGCTGCGATGTGACGCGACAAGGCCAACTTGACACCAAAGCCGAAGGGGATGGAAAGCCCCACTGGGCTCGACTTCACAGAGAGTTTGTCATACCATTTGACCTCGCCCTCAGGACCCTCGGTGGCAATATCACGCAGATTCACCAAGGTGTCGCCCACCTGCATGAACGGTGTGTATTGGAACACGGAGATGCCGCCAAAGATATAAGGCGACACGTTACGTTTGGGGTTACCCGTATAATACTCCAGGAAGTTGAACTCAACAACCAAACTGACGTCGTTGATCTTGGACAGGAAATACAAGCCACGCTCAGGACGCCATTTGATCTGCTCATCCGATGCCTTGACAGTAGCGTGGGTGTAGTCCAGACGATAGGTCCAACGGCTGTTCTCATTGAAACGCACTATACCGCCATACTGCAAGTCAGCCATGGCAAAAGGCAACAAAGGATTGAGGTCGCCCATATAATAACTCACGCCACCATGGGGACCGATTTCCAGCGTTTTGGGGTCGTCAAACTGGGCATTGGCATTAAAAACAATAGCCAAACCGCTGACTATCAATAATAAACGAAGTTTTCTCCACATAATTTTATCGTGCAAAGGTATGAAATTTTCTAATGAAAACGTCAGAAATCAATTTCTATTGTCTTTTCCCCACATCAACTTGTTGCGGATGGTGCCGAAAAAGTCCTCGCCGCGCATTCTGACCAAGTTGAGGCAAAAGCCTGCCTTACGCACCTCAAGTTGCACGGAAGTATCTAACGTACAGCTTCTTGAGTCCATGCTGAAGACAAATTTCTTCTCGCGTCCCTCCACTTGGATGCGGATGGTGCTGTCGTCGGGGATGACCACAGGACGCACCGTCAGATTGTGTGTGGCGATAGGCGTGATGACGAAGTTCTTTGCATTGGGTGCGATGATGGGGCCGCCAGCGCTCAGCGAGTAAGCTGTGGAGCCCGTCGGGGTGGCCAAAAGGATGCCGTCGCCCCAATAGGTATTGAGATAGACATCATCGACAAACACCTTGATAGCCAGCAAACTATGTTCTGGGTTACGGATGACATTCAACTCGTTGAGGGCATATTTCACATTGTCGAAGACCTTCTCTGGTGAGACCAGCTCCAAGAGGGTACGCTGCTCGACGGTATAGTCACCAGAGACCACACTGCGCACCGCCATGGCGATTTCGTTTTTGGAGGTGCTGGAGAGAAAGCCCAAGCGACCCATGTTGATGCCCGCCACGGGAATGCCCGAGTCGAGGACGAAGGGCACCGTGTCGAGGATGGTGCCGTCGCCACCGATGGAGAACAACAGGTCGGCCTTCAGGTCTTCATGCGAGTGAAAGACTATGTATTGCACGTCATCGGGGACATAGGCGGCGACAATGGAGGCAAAAGGCTGGTAAACAGCAATTTCAATATGATTGTCAGCCAGTTCCTTGAACAGTTGTCGCATATACTCCCCATTCTCAGGGGCGATGGTCTTTCCAAATAGGGCGATGGTTTTCATATTCGTTCGTTTTTCTCGGACGCATGCGATGCGTCATTATTACCGGACGCATGCGATGCGTCCCTACGATCCTTCTTCTTTAACTGAATCATGGCTCTCACCCGTCATCATGCGGATGTAATTCACATAACGCCAGTCGGCGATGTCGCCGTTTTCGACGGCTTCCTTCACCGCACAGCCAGGCTCGTGGGTATGGGTGCAGTTGGCGAAACGGCACTCGCTCATCAAGTTGCGCATCTCGGGGAAACGCTGTGCCAAGGTCTCTTTCTCGAGGTCGTACAACACAAACTCCTTGATGCCAGGCGTATCCACAATCCATGCACCGAAGTCGAGATGATGCATCTCGGCAAAAGTAGTGGTATGCTTGCCTTTTTCGTGGTAGTCAGAGATGGCTCCGATGCGGACATTCAGCGAGGGGTCAAGGGCATTCACGAGGGCTGACTTGCCCACGCCTGAATGGCCTGAGAACAAGCATATCTTGCCTTGCATCAAGGCTTTCAGTTGGTCAATTTGGAAGCCTGTCTTGGCCGAAACACCGAAAGAGGTGTAGCCTAGGCTCTGATAGTATTCCATCAACACGCACATCTCCCCTATCTGCTCGTCAGTGTAGAGGTCGCACTTGTTGAACACCAAGGCGGCCGGGATATGATAGGCTTCGGCGGTCACCAAAAAGCGGTCGATGAAGCCTGTGGAGGTGCGTGGCTGGGCGATGGTGGCCACCACGATGGCCAAGTCGACATTGGCAGCGATGATATGCGAGGCCTTGCTCAGGTTGACCGACTGACGGACAATTACATTATCGCGTGGCTCGATCTTTTTGATCACGCCGGTGTCCTTGCCAGGCTCCTGCTCAAACTGCACGTTGTCGCCCACCGCCACGGGATTGGTGGAGCGTATGCCGTCCAGGCGGATCTTTCCGCGCAGGCGACACTCCCACTGTCGTCCCTGTTCGTCAAGGACAATGTACCAACTGCCCGTCGATTTGATGACCTTGCCTAGCATTTCTGATATCGCTTTCCAGGCAGTGCCATCAGCACGCCGTCGAATTCCAAATTCAATAATAACGAGGCAATCTTCGTGGTCGGCAGCTCCGACTTCACGATGATGTCGTCAAGACTGACGACGGCATTCGTGCCGAAGCAGTCCATGATTAGCTTTTCTTCCTCGCTGAACTCGCGGAACAAAGCGGTTTGTTTCTCGGCCTTCGTCTCTGAGTCCCAGCGCATGATATAACGTAGGTTGAGCACACTCTCCATAAGGTGGGCACGGTTGGTTCGGATGAGGTAGTTGCAGCCTTGGCTGTAGATGTCCATCACGCGGCCGGGATAGGCAAACACATCGCGGCTATAGGAATTGGCCAAGTCGGCCGTAATCAAAGAGCCGCCTTTCATCGCCGACTCGATGACCACCACGGCGTCGGCCATGCCTGCAATGATGCGGTTGCGACGCGGGAAATTTTCTCGGTCGGGCAAGGTGCCGCTCATGCACTCCGTCAAAATGCCGCCGCCTTGCTCCACCATGTCGGTAGCCAATTTCTTGTTGGGTGCAGGATAGACCTGCTGCATGCCGCTACCCATCACACCAACTGTTGGGATGCCGTTTTTCACCGAAGCCTTATGAGCACAGGTATCGACACCGTATGCCAATCCACTTACGATCAGCACATTGTCATCTTTCAAATCCTCCACCAACTGATTGCAGTTCTCTTTGCCGTATTCCGTGATGTTGCGTGTGCCGACGATGGCCACCACACGGTTGGCGTTGAGGTTGGCCTTGCCCTTGTAATACAGCATCATCGGGGCGTCGTCGCACTGCGACAGACGGCGCGGATAGTCCGAATCAAGGAAAAACAAGGGTTGAATGTCATTTTTCTCTATGAACTCAATCTCCTCCTCTGCCCTTTTCAAGTATTCCTTGGGCTTGCAGATAGCGTCGATGGAGGCCTCACGCATGCCCGTGATCTTCTCCAACGACTTGCGCTTCTCCTTGAAGATGGCCTCGGCGTTGCCGCAATACTGCACGAATTTCTTCCCGCTGATATCACCGATACCAGGGAGTAATGTCAATGCAATTTGATATTGGAGGGCGGTCATTTAGTTTAGAGTTTAGAGTTTAGAGTTTAGAGAAGGATCAATCCAGTTTCAGGACGGCAAGGAACGCCGACTGTGGAACTTCGACGTTGCCGATTTGACGCATGCGTTTCTTACCAGCCTTCTGTTTCTCGAGCAGCTTGCGCTTACGGGAGACGTCGCCACCATAGCACTTTGCCGTCACATCCTTGCGCACCTGGCGCACCGTCTCGCGGGCGATGATCTTCGCGCCGATGGCCGCTTGAATGGCGATGTCAAACTGGTGACGAGGAATCAATTCCTTCAGCTTCTCGCACATACGACGGCCGAAGTCGTAGGCATGACCACGGTGGATCAAGGTCGACAAAGCGTCGACAGACTCGCCGTTGAGCATGATGTCGAGCTTCACCAAGTCGGCATCTTGATAGCCAGCGATATGATAGTCGAAGGAAGCATAGCCCTTCGAGATGGATTTCAGTTTGTCGTAGAAGTCGAAGACGATTTCGCTCAACGGCATCTGGAAGGTCAGCTCCACACGGTCGGTGGAGAGGTAGACCTGGTTTTTCAGCACGCCACGACGGTCGATGCAGAGCGTCATGATGGGTCCGGTGAACTCGTTCTTCGAGATGATTTGCGCGAGGATATAAGGTTCTTCGATATGGTCGATCTTGGTCACCTCGGGCAAGCCGCTGGGGTTGTGCACCTCGATCATCTCGCCATCGGTCTTGAAGCACTTGAACGAGACATTGGGCACTGTGGTGATGACATCCATGTCGAACTCGCGGTCGAGGCGTTCCTGCACAATCTCCATGTGCAACAGGCCCAAGAAGCCGCAACGGAAGCCGAAGCCCAGTGCGGCCGACGACTCTGGCTCCCAAACCAAGGAAGCGTCGTTGAGTTGCAGCTTCTCCAACGAAGCGCGCAACTCCTCATAATCGTCCGCGTCTACGGGATAGATACCCGCAAACAGCATGGGTTTCACGTTCTCAAAGCCCGCCACCGGTTCGGCACAGGGGCGTTCGACATGCGTGATGGTGTCGCCCACCTTGACCTCCTTTGAGGTCTTGATGCCCGAGATGATGTAGCCCACGTCGCCTGCAGAGAGTTCCTGCTTAGGCACTTGTTTCAGCTGCAGCACACCAATCTCATCGGCGTTGTATTCCTTACCCGTTGCGAAAAACTTCACCAAATCGTTGGTGTGCATGGTGCCGTTCATGATGCGGAAATAGGCGATGATGCCACGGAACGAATTGAACACCGAGTCGAAGATGAGGGCTTGCAGTGGTGCTTCAGGATCGCCTTTCGGGCAGGGAATGCGTTCCACAATGGCATCGAGCACGGCAGGCACGCCTTCGCCTGTTCGGGCGCTGACCTTCAGGATCTCGCTCGGGTCGCAACCCAAGAGGTCCACCATCTGGTCTTCCACAATGTCTACCATGGCACTGTCCATGTCGATCTTGTTCATCACAGGGATGATCTCGAGATCGTGTTCAAGGGCCGAATAGAGGTTGGCAATGGTCTGGGCCTGAATGCCTTGTGTAGCATCCACCACCAGCAAGGCGCCTTCGCAGGCCGCGATGCTGCGCGACACCTCGTAGGAGAAGTCGACGTGGCCAGGAGTATCGATGAGGTTGAGGGTATATTCCTCGCCCTTGTAGTTGTATTTCATCTGGATGGCGTGGCTCTTGATGGTGATGCCGCGCTCACGCTCGAGGTCCATATCGTCGAGCACTTGGTCGACCAATTCCTTGGAGTTGAGTGTATGTGTTAGTTCCAAAAGCCTATCGGCCAAGGTCGATTTGCCGTGGTCGATATGGGCAATGATGCAAAAATTTCGGATGTTTTTCATTATGGGCGCAAAAATACAAAAAAAATCCTCGTTCCTTGACGCATAAAAAAGGATTATGCATAATTTTGCAGTCTGAAAAAGAAGATTGCCTATGACGCCCATTTTACCCGACACCTATTCCAAAGAAGAGAAAGAAGAAATCGAGCGACGACACCAGCGCCTGATTGACGCTTGGCAGACGCGAAAGGAAGCCCAGGACTTGGCCGAAGTCGACAAGGCGTTTTATTTCGCTGTGGAGGCCCACAAAGACCAACGTCGACGCTCGGGCGAGCCTTACATCTACCATCCCATCGAAGTGGCCACCATCGCTGCCCACGATATCGGATTGGGCCGCACATCCATCATATGCGCCCTGCTACACGACGTGGTGGAAGACACGAAATACACCCTCGACGACATCCGTGAGATGTTTGGCGAGAAGGTATCGCGCGTGGTGGACGGGCTCACCAAATTTGCCAACCTCGAAGGTGCCGAGAGCGCCCAGGCCGAAAACTTCAAGAAAGTCATCTCCTCGCTGTCGTACGACATCCGCGTGGTGCTCATCAAACTCTCCGACCGTCTGCACAACATGCGCACTTTGGACTCGATGCCCAAGCACAAACAGCTGAAGATCGCTTCGGAGACCACCTATATCTATGCTCCCCTCGCCTATCGTCTTGGGCTTCATGCCATCGAAATCGAGTTGGAAGATTTGTCCTTCAAATACACCAACCCCACTATTTACAACAACATCCGCAAGCGCATGGACGACGTGCGTGGCAAACGCATGGGTGAGCTGCGCGACTTCATCGCCCCCATCGAGGCTGAATTGGCGAAAAACGGCATCAAGGCAAGAGCGGAAATCAAGGAACGCTCGGTCAACTCGGTTTGGAAACGTATGATGGACAAGGAGTTGGCCTTTGAGGACCTCTATGGTTCCTTCATCGTCCGCCTCATCACCGACTGCCCGAAAGAGCAGGAACGCATGGAGTGCTGGAAGATCTACGCCGTGCTGACCAACTGCTACCGCCCTTACACCAAGAAGCTGAAGGACTGGATCTCGTTCCCGAAAGCCAATGGCTATGAAAGCCTTCACGCCGTGGTGATGGGTCAGACAGGCAACTGGGTAGAGGTGCAAATCCGCAGCCAACGCATGGAGGAGATCGCCGAGAAGGGTTTCTCCGCCTATTGGAAATACAAGACCGACAACGATACCACCGAGAGCGGCTTCGACGAATGGCTGAAGAAGGCCCAGGACCTCATCGGAGGCGACTCCGACAGCGCCATCGAGTTTGTCGACAACTTCAAGCTCGACCTCTTCTCCGACGAGATCTACGTCTTCACCCCGCAAGGCAAGATGATCACACTGCCGAAGGGCTCCACCGTGCTCGATTTCGCCTACAACATCCACAGTGAGATTGGCGACCACAGCATTGCAGCCAACGTCAACAACCAACTGGCGCAACTCGACCGCAAGCTTGTCAAGGGCGACCAAGTGGAGATCATCACCTCCGAGTCGCAACACCCACAAGAAAAATGGTTCGAGTTCCTAGCTACAGCCACAGCCAAATCAAGGCTTAAGAGCGGTATCAAGGAATACCGCCGCGGCTTCCGTGAAGAAGGCGAGCAAAAGTTTGAGGCCATCATGAAAAAACTCGACATGGAGCCTTCGAAAGCCAATCGCAACCAAGTGATGACGGCCGAGAACCTCACTAGCTCCATCGACTTCTATTATAACGTTGCCACCGACAAAATCGACGAGCGCCTCATCCGCAGCGTGCTGAAACCTCAGTCGAACGGCAGCTTCGTGCGTTACCTCACCTTCGGCCTCTTGGGCAACAGCAGCAAAGACAAAGACACGACACCGTCCATCACCACCTCGGGCGAATTCGACTTCAACGTGTCGACCTGCTGCAACCCCATCCCCGGCGACGATGTCATCGCCTTCAACTTCCCAGGCGAGCCACTACAAATCCACCGCAGCAACTGCCCCAAGGCCATACAGCTATCGTCCCGCTACGGTAACAACATCGTGAAAGCCAAATGGCAGCCTAAGAGCGAGATCGCCTTCCTCGCCGATTTGAAAATCACCGCTTTAGACTCGGCTGGACTGCTCCACCGCATGACCAACCTGCTCTCCAACGAGATGAAACTCAACCTGCACATGCTCCACATGGAAGCCAAACAAGACGTGGTGGAAGCCACCATCTCCATCTATGTGCATAACACCAAGGAACTTGATGACCTGATGGCCAAACTGAACCAGCTGAAGGAGATACAGAAAGTGGTGCGCAAGAACAATTAAAAATAATGCTTATTATTTAGAATTGTTCTGAAAAAATACTTATCTTTGCGCCAACATCACGACTAGAAAAATGAAAGACTCATTTGACAATACCTATTTGGCCGTCAAGAAGTTATTCATCGATTACCTACAGCGGAGGAAGTTGCGCAAGACCCCCGAGCGCTTTGCCATCCTGAAGGAGATTTACTCGACCAACGGGCACTTCGACATTGACTCGCTGTATAATCAGATGAAAGACAACAAGTACCGCGTCAGTAGGGCTACACTATACAACACCATCGACCTCCTCCTAGACTGTGGGCTTGTCATCAAACACCAGTTTGGGCACAACTGCGCACAATACGAGCGCTCCTACAAGTTCCGCCAACACGACCATTTCATCGATTTGGAAACGGAGACCGTCATGGAGTTTTGTGACCCGCGTTTGCTTGAGATCCAAAGATCGATTGAGGAGCAATTGGGTGTTGAGATTACGCATCATTCACTTATTTTTTACGGACATAAGAAAAGTTGAGAGTTTAGAGTTTAGAGTTTAGAGAATAATAGATAAAATATTTATAATGAACAAAATAGACATTCTTTTAGGTTTACAATGGGGCGATGAAGGCAAAGGCAAGGTGGTCGATGCCCTCACCCCGAATTATGACATCGTCTGCCGTTTTCAAGGTGGTCCCAACGCTGGTCATACCATTGAGTTTGAAGGTAGAAAATTTGTGTTGCACAACATCCCATCGGGTGTGCTCACCCCGGGTTGCATCAACCTCATCGGCAACGGCGTCATCATCGAGCCACATATATTAAAAGGTGAGATCGAAGGCCTGCGCGAGGCTGGCTTCGACCTGCGTCAGACTTTGATGATCGCCAACCGCGCCCATCTCATCCTGCCCACTCACCGCGCCATGGATGCCGCCAACGAGAAGGCTTTGGGCAAGATGAAAGTCGGCACCACGCTGAAAGGCATCGGCCCGACCTATACCGACAAGACCGCCCGTAGAGGCTTGCGCATCGGTGACATCAACTCGGCTGACTTCCTCGAGAAATACGAGAACCTGAAAAAGGCCCACCTGCAGCAAATCGCTGGCCTCGGTTTTGAGATGCAGGGCTTCCAACTCGACGGCCTCGACTTTGCCGAGTACGAGAAGCTGTGGTTCGAAGGCATCGAATACCTGAAACAATATCAGTTCGTCGATGGCGAGTATTTCATCAACGACGCCCTTGACAACGGCAAAAAAGTGCTGGCCGAAGGTGCCCAAGGCTCTATGCTTGACGTGGACTTCGGCAGCTATCCTTTCGTGACTTCATCGAATGTCATCGCCGCTGGCGTCTGTTCTGGATTGGGCGTTGCCCCGAGCCGTGTGGGCAAGGTGTATGGCATCTTCAAGGCCTACTGTACCCGCGTGGGAACAGGTCCCTTCCCCACCGAGTTATTCGATGAAACCGGTGAGATGCTCCGCCAGAACGGACACGAGTTTGGTGCCACCACGGGCCGTCCGCGCCGTTGCGGCTGGCTTGACCTGCCCGCATTGAAATATGCCGTCATGCTCAGCGGCGTCACCGACCTGATGATGATGAAGAGCGACGTGATGGACGACTTCGCCACCTTGAAAGTCGCCACTGCCTATCGCTACAACGGACAAGAGACCAAGCACCTGCCTTTTGCTGCCTGTACTGAGACCATGGAGCCCGTCTACACCGAAATCCCTGGCTGGCAACAGAAGATAGAAGGCAAGATTCCACAGAAATTAGAAGATTACATCAAATTCATTGAGAATTACGTCGGCGTGCCGATCAAATTCGTTTCGTACGGACCCGATAGGACGCAGAATATTATCAGATAGAACCATCCCTGTAGAGACGCGGCGCGCCACGTCTCTACAAACCGCATAACAACAATTAAACAATGATCATTTTAGAAAAACCATACGTTTCCGCCCCGTTGGTGGCGTATTTGGAAGAGAAACAAATCCCCGTTTTACATAACGATATGGCCGAGGTGCTGAAAAGTCAAGGCCATCACCTTAACCTTTTGGACGACAAGGCTTTCGTTGAGAAATACGATCAAAGCCATCAGTTGTATGCCGTCTCGGAAAATGCTTTGGTGTGGCTCTATGCCCAGCTGCCCGAGTCGGAACTGGTGAAGAAGGTCAAAATCCTGAAGGACAAGGCCGCTTTCCGTCGCATCTGCCAGCAGATCTATCCCGACTTCTATTACAAAGAGGTGGAGATGAAAGCCTTGCGCAGCCTCAACCCGGATGAGTTGCCGCTGCCATTGGTGCTGAAACCGGCAGTAGGCTTCCTCAGTGTGGGCGTGTATATCGTGCGCAACAAGGCCGAATGGCAAGCTGCTTTGGATGACATCGACCAAAACTTCGCCAAGCAATGCGCCGTGTTCCCCGAGACCGTGGTACGCAGCGAGAAATTCGTGTTGGAACAGTTCATCGAAGGCGAGGAATATGCCGTGGATGCCTATTATGATGCAGAGGGCAAACCCAACATCATCAACATCTTCCACCACATCTTCAAGAACGAGACTGATGTCAGCGATCGCCTCTACTGCATGAGCAAGCAGATCTTCGAGGCCAACTATCCCGCCTTCAACCAGTTCTGCATCGACCTGAACGGCGTGCTTGGACTGAAAAACTTCCCCATGCACGTGGAGTTCCGCGTCGACAAAAACACGGGTCGCGCCATCCCGATTGAGGTCAACCCGCTGCGTTTCGCCGGCATGTGCCTCAACGACTTGACACGTCACACCTGCCATCTGCTGCCTGTACAGTGCTATTTCGAGGGCATTCGTCCCGACTATGCCACCATGTGGAACGGCATCGAGAACGATGTGTTCAGCTTCATCGTCTTGGACAAGCCTTACGACACCAACCGTAAGCTCGACTTCGAGCGCATCAAGCGGCACTTCCACGGTGTGCTTGAGACCCGCGACATCATGAACCCCGCCATGAGCATCTGGGGCTTCCTGTTCACAAAGACCACGCCCGAGCACAAAGAAGAGCTGAAAGAGATTCTGTTCTCTTCTTTGGAAGAGTTTATGATTTAGTTGACTTGTCGTCGCTTCGCGCCTCCCCCTTCTAAAGGGGTGCCCGAAGGGCGGGGATTCAAAGGCACGAAGCGATCCAGAAGAAATGTTGTCAAAAAGGTGGTAAGCTTACCACCTTTTTTGCATTTTTTTACAAAAACGCTAGACATTGTAAGAAATATTCTTACATTTGCAGCATAAAGACGTACTACTATGGGCAGAACAGTAACCGCATCTATTGGCCCTCATTATGAGGAATTCATTCGGGAAAGCATCCTCAGTGGGAGGTATAACAATGCCAGTGAAGTCATCCGGGAAGGTCTTCGTCGCTTGGAGGAAGACGAAGCCCGCTTGGCTATCCTTAAAGCGGCCATAGACGAAGGTATTGCCAGCCCTGATGTTGAAAATTTCGACCCAGAGAGTTTTCTTCAAGAACTAAAAGCAAAACGCAAAGCAAATCTTTGACTATCAACAAGTCTAGATTATAACCCCTTATTTCCCACTCTTCCGTCTATTACATTCCTTGCAGAGCATCTGACAATTCTCCGCAATGGTCTTGCCACCGAGATGCCACGGCGTGATGTGGTCGGCTTCCATTTGGGAAAGCTCGAAATGCTGTCCGCAGTCGGCACAAAAACCCATCTGCCTTTCGTAAGCTGCCAACTTTTGCGCATCGGTGAAGGCTCGAATTGACAAATATTTCTCTTTGCGTGTGAGGATATAAGGATAAATACCTGTATTTTTGGTCACGTCGTCGTCGAGGATGAGGCGTTTCACTTCTTCGTCGATGGCTTTGTAGTCAAACACCTGGTCCTTGTATTGCTTGTAAAGCATCCCCCACTCCACGCCTTTCATGATTTTCTTGCGTTCCTTGGTTGGGCGGAACGAGGTCTCAATCCAAGTGATGACCGACTGGAAGAACTGCCACAGCGGTGCGGCACTGGCATCATGCTGGTGGTTCGACATGTAAACCTCGATGTTGCCATCGGAAATCCAGTCGATGGCGGTTTCGAGGTAGTCCTGACGGATGGCAGAGCCGTTGAGGTAGTCGCTGCCGATTTTTGCGGCAGGTGCACCGTTCTTGCTGAAATAGCGTTTGGCGTCGCTCACCCAACTGCCCGCATACACCGCGTTGCGCAGCTCCTGCTCGGTGAGCGCCTCACCCGCGATGTTGATGGTGCGAAACCATTTCAGCTTCTCGCTGTCGGTGCCACTACAGATGTAGATTTGCAGTTCGTAGTTGAGGATTTGCTCCTGCTCATCAGGCTGGAGGTTGTGGAAATAGCGGAAGTTGAAGGCGAAGTCGCCGTTGACGTATTGGCAGATGCTGATGGTACGTTGCTGCCCGTCGATGATCTCGAAGGTGTCGTCGTCGCGCACAGCCCAATACATCACATTGAGCGGGAAGCCTTGGGTGAGTGTGTCGATGACGGCATCGCGCTGTTTTTCCTTATAGACGAACTCGCGCTGGTAGGGTGGGCGCACGTCGAGGCGGCCGTCGTAGGCGCGCACGCCGTTTTCATTGTTGTCCACGTAGCCTTTGGTCAGCTCGCGGACGGTGATTTTGTGTAGTTCTATGTTCATATTCTCTTTGTTTGTCGCAGGGACTTACGTCGCCTGCTTATAAGCTGTCGTCCCTACGGGACTTGGTTTTCTGCCGCCATCGAGACCGTCGGTTCTATCGAAGCGTAGTCTATTGGCTTTTGCTT
>JAEEGJ010012691.1_pt1 | contig 20740 bp, 18 predicted proteins | sample 8958761 | NCBI WGS metagenome assembly JAEEGJ01 (sample SAMN16246546, study PRJNA631951) | gut metagenome | biome: gut microbiome; feature: rumen; material: RS-attached | host: Bos | place: Iran: Karaj | collected 2018-10
CTTGCATACCTCGCCGTTATCCTTAACCCCAGGGATGAAATTCATTTTTCGCGTATTGTAAACAAGCCTACAAGAGCTCTCGGCGACAAGACACAGCAAAAAATCGTTGACTATGCACGCGCCAAATACAACGCCCCGGATTCTTTGGAATTTGAAAAATACAGTCTGCTTTCCGCCTGCCGGGATTTGTTGCCGACTCTTACCACAAAGGCAAAAAAGGGTATGCAGGAATTTTTGTCCATAATTGACTCTCTTGTTGCGGATTTGCCGTCAACACCTGAAAATGAAGATTCCACAGGCTTTTCAACCCCGAATCTTGCAGTAGATGCATTGACAGGAACAACGACTTCTCAGACTCAGCCTGAAAACACGCTTGCGGACTTTATTCAAAACCTTGTAAAGATTACAGGGCTTGCAGACTATCATTCCGCACAGGATGAGATAGCGGGAACACAGAAAGTTGCCAACATGCAGGAACTTGCGAACAGTGCACTGCTCTACCCTAAAACGCTTGAAGGGCTTACTGCCTTTTTTGACCATATCGAACTTGACCGTACACTGACAGAAACCGACGATGCGCCGGATTCCGTAACGCTGATAACGCTGCACAATACAAAAGGGCTGGAGTATCCGCGGGTTATCATCACAGGAATCGAAGAAGGCGTTTTCCCGCGCAAAGACAAGGAAGGCATGGACTTGGAAGAAGAACGACGTCTCTTTTATGTCGGAATCACCAGAGCAAAAGACGAGCTGTATCTTACAACGTGCGCTTCAAGACGACTTTACGGCAGATACGAATATGTTTCGCCAAGCCGCTTCTTAAAAGAAATTGACATAACCGGTATTGACGTTTTGGGCAAGCTTCCTTCATCTTTCAGCAGAAAACCGGCTGCCGAAAAATCCGCGAAAACAGACCCTCTGTATGAAAAATGGAAACCCGGTACAAAAATCTACCACGACGATTACGGCTACGGTGTTGTTTCTTCCGCCTGGTACGATGAAGACGATTTTCTCATAAAAGCTTCATTTGAAAGCGGAAATCAAAAAACCTTTATGCCTGATTACCAAAGAGGCCGGCTAATGGTTATAAAAGACAATTAACTCTATACGTAAAATCAATCTAATTCTTCAAACTTATAAAATTCCAGTCTGTTGCCCGGTGTTTTTTTACTCTTGTACAAAGCAAAATCAGCAGCCTTGTAATAATCAGACAACATCATTCCTGACTTTGAAGAACACAAAACAGCGCCTGCACTTACACTAACTTTGTGATCGCCGATTTCAGGAATATTTATCCTGCTAATTTCTGTAAAAAAGCGATTTACACATGCATTTACAACTTCTTCCGTTTTTACACCGACAGCATAAACCGAAAACTCATCACCACCAAGGCGCATTATAATGTCGCGGTCACGGAAAGCTGTTTTCATACATTCTGCAATCGCAATAAGAACTTTGTCACCTGCGCTGTGACCATATTTGTCATTTATGATTTTGAATTTATCCACGTCAATGATACAGAACATTCCGTCCTTGCCGTTTAATAACAATAATTCAGCTTTCTGTTCACCGCTGCGCCGGTTGTTGATTTTCGTAAGATCATCGGTTTCGGAAAGATAAACAAGTTCTTTTTCGAGCTTTTTATATGAGGTTATGTCTGTATAGTTCGAAATACCTATTTTCTCTCCGTTCTGCAAGGTTACAATCTGTATATCAGCAAGCATATAAATCTTTTTGCCATCGGCATGAGTTACTGATGTTTCAAAGGATGTCGAACCGCCAGAACCTTTAAGTCTTTTTATCTCTTCAAGGATTCGACTCTTGCCTTCAGTTTCCGCCTGTTCATAAAACGTAAGAGCATTTCCATCAAAATGCTTTACATCCTCAAAACCGAACATTCTTGCAGCTGCATCGTTGATAAAAACAACACTATCGTCCATATCGATAGCAACAATTCCGTTTGTCTGTCTTTTGAGCATTTCAAAATAAACCGCATTCTGCCCTGCAAGTACTTCAGACAGCTGCGTCTCATAATCAGAAATCTTTTTTAGATTGGCTTCCTGATTGAGCTGCAAAAGCTGCCGGGCATGATCCGATGTTGAATTGAATACATAAATTATGAGAACAGAACACATGTATCCGATGGTATAGCATGGAACAAACGGGAAAAAGAGAAGTACTACACCCATTACAAGCGGAACCATCGAAGAAACTATCACAACCATAAAACGTTTGCGTTTGTATCCGTCTTTTTCAATGATAAAAAGATAGGAAGCTCTTATGAATGCACAGAAAAAGTAGAAAAACTGCAAAAAGAAAAGGTATCGGCGATGCGGACCAACAAGATAAAAACCGTTGCTATCAACTGTAAAAATATTCTTATACCAAAAGTTCATAAAAATCAGAATCAGCTGTATAAAGAACGGTACAAGCAGGAGCAACATATTTGTATTCTTTTTTGAAGAGATATAAAGAATTGTATAACGGAACCAGATTAATGAAAAAGAACTTGCGCAAAAATGGAACAAATACGAAAAAATTATGACATAAAGCTGGGTTGGTTTAAAAAAGCCGGCACTGGCTAACCCCCAAAACGTATCATTTATACAAAAAGCAAATGTTCCCAGCAAAAGCGTAAAAAAGGACTTTAGCCGGATATCCGCTGAGTTAAAAGCTTTTTCTCTGAATAAAAGAATAGTTGATATGAATACACCAATTAAACATATCACTATATACAAAGAATCAGACATACCTCAATTATAAGGTATGATTCCCGTGTTTTCAATTTTTTTTTCTGCAAAAATTAATTATTCTGACTCTTGTCCAAAAAACATTTTTGGGAATAATTGAATATATGGGCATTATTGATACAAATGCAGATTCACAATTCAAAAAAATGACCGAAACTCCGGTCAGCAAACTTGTTGTACGTCTTGCAGTTCCAACCGTAATTTCAATGCTTGTTACAGCAATTTACAGTATGGCGGATACCTTTTTTGTCTCAAGAATAAATACCCAATCCAGTGCTGCCGTAGGCATAGTTTTTCCTATTATGTCCATCATTCAGGCTTGCGGTTTTACACTGGGGATGGGTTCAGGGAGCCTTGTATCCCGACGTTTGGGTGAAAAAAAGAACGATGAAGCGTCCTGTATTACATCAACCGCTTTTTTTACAGCTATCGGCGTAGGACTTGCAATTACAATACTGGGGAATACCTTTTCCAGCGGATTTTTAAAACTGGTAGGTGCTTCGGATTCGGTACTACCCTATGCCGCCTCATACGCCAAATACATTTTTTTCGGCGCACCATTTATGTGTGCGGCATTTGTTCTTAACAACGTTCTTCGTTCGGAAGGCAAAGCGTTTTTCTCGATGATTGCCCTCACATCGGGTGGGATTCTGAACATTTTTCTTGACCCGCTGTTTATTTACGGCCTTAAGATGGGAATAAGCGGAGCCGCAATTGCAACCCTGATCAGCCAGTTAATAAGCTTTTCAATTTTATTGAGCTGGTTTATGCGCAAAAAAGCGATATGCAGAATCAACATCTCCCTTTACACAAAAGAAATCCGCATTTTAGGACTCATCATCGCTACCGGTCTGCCGTCTCTTGCACGACAGGGCTTGGCAAGTGTAGCTACAATACTCCTGAACAGAAGTGCCGGAGTCTACGGCGATGCGGCTGTAGCCGGAATGTCTATTGTCACAAAAATTGTTATGTTCATTGCATCAATGATGATAGGCATAGGACAGGGCTTTACACCTGTAAGCGGCTACAATTACGGCGCAAAACGATACGACAGGGTAAAAAAAGCGTATAGCTTTACGGTTTGCGCAGGTTTTTGTGTTATGCTGTTTTTTTCCGCACCATGCTTTATTTTTGCAAAACACGTTATTTCTTCGTTCATAGCCGACTTAACTGCAATCGCAATCGGAACAACAGCGTTGCGCTGGCAGGTTGCGGTTCTTCCGCTTCACTCGCTTATCGTAACAACAAATATGCTTATGCAGTCAACCGGAAAAATAAAATCCGCCACATTCCTTTCAATGAACAGGCAGGGAGTCTATTTTATTCCGGCAATTCTTATTCTACCACACCTGCTTGGTCTGACAGGAGTAGAAATTTCACAGGCGGTTTCGGATTTTCTCAGTGTTTTGACCGCAATTCCGTACATGCTCATTTTCTTTAAAAATCTGGAAAAACAATAATGACGCATACCCACAAATATTTTGGGCCCTTCACATTTTACAAAAAAGCACTGGGTATTGCACTTCCCGTTATGGCGCAAATGCTGATTCAAAACCTTGTTTCACTGATAGACAATTTTATGGTCTCTGGTCTTGGGGATATAAAGATGTCGGGTGTTAACATAACCGGACAGCTGATTTTTGTATTTATGGTTCTTATGAACACTATCTGCCTTGCCGGCGGAATCTTTATGTCGCAGTTTTTCGGAGCAGACGACAAAAAAGGAATGAGACAGGCATTCTGTTTCAAGCTGATTTTCGGGGCAGGAGCTGTTATCCTTTATACACTGGTTTGTATGGTTTTTCCCCGTGTCTTTTTGAGCCTGATGGTCATGCACAATTCACAGTCCGCGGAAATCCTTGATGTTGCGGTTGAATACATAAAGCTCATGGGCTTTATCGGAATCCCGATGATGATATCCACGGCAGTTTCTTCTTCCCTGCGAGAAATAGAGAAGGTAAAAGTACCGCTTTTTATTTCTGTTGCCGCTACAATTGTAAACACATTTTTCAACTGGATTTTGATTTACGGTCACTTTGGCGCACCGAGACTCGAAGTACGCGGTGCCGCTTATGCCACAATCATTGCACGTGTTGTTGAGACGGCGGCGTTTTTGACATATATCGCAATAAAAAAGCCGCCTTTTGCCGTGAAAGTACAGGATTTGCTGCACGTAAATTTCAAGCTTATAAAAGAAATCCTCAAAAAAGGCAGCATGATATGGTTTTCGGAAATGCTCTGGGTTCTTTCGGAAACAACCATTACCGCGCTCTATAACGGCAGGGGCGGTGCAGATGTTGTCTCAGGCATGGCAGCAAGTTTTGCGATTGCCAATCTCTTTTTTGTAGCTAACGGCGGAATGAGAACCACAACCGGCGTTATAATAGGTCAGACTCTTGGCAAAGGCGAACTCGAAGAAGCACGCAAACAAAAAAACTGGCTGCTCAACGGTTCATTTATTTTCGGCTGTTTTATGGCATTATTCGGATATTCAACAATGCTTTTGATTCCGGTGGTTTTCTCAAACCTGAGCACAAGCGCGCGGACAATCGCAAACACTATGGTTTTTGTTATGTCTTCTCTCATGCCTTTATGGGTTTACATAGACACACAATTTACTATCTCACGCGCCGGCGGCGACACCGCAATGGGGATGTGGGTAGACGGAATAGCAAACCTCGGCTTTGTAATTCCGGGAATGTTTTTTATGGCACTCTATACAAGTTTTGGCCCTGTCGCAATGTATACGATTATAAAGGCGTCAGACCTGATAAAGCTGATAATCGCGCATTTCTGGCTGAAAAAAGAACACTGGCTGCGTAATCTTGCCGTTGAAAACCGTCAGGAAACACCTGTGTGATTTAGTTACTTGGACGGCTGTTTTTTTGAAAGCCATCCTCTAAAAATTCCGCCTGATAAAATCGAAGTAATCACAAAGAATATGTCCGCAACAATGATAAACACAAACGCCGGCAGCATAATCCTTGTGTAGTGTTTGCCGTATTCTTTTCTGCGATTTATGCAAGTTGCAAGCCAAATATCAAACGTGATGATTCCGCAACCAAACACAAGCACTTCAAGCGCCTGCTTTGCAAATCGTACAAGATATCCAGTTTTAAAAGCGTGTTCAAGCATCAAGCCCCGCAAAACATTAACCAGCATCAGGGCAAAGAACACCGTAATAAGAATCCGCAGCACATTCATCATCACCCCACCGCCGATTCCAAGACCACCGCACCATCTGTTGCCGCTGCGTTCACAGAAGTTTTCCATAACCTGCATTAGCGGCTCATTCTGTTTGCCTTCAATAAAGCCGTTGTTCGCAATCACATAAACGTTAAAATTACTGCCGTTTTCTCTGCAAAAATTTTCCATCTCCTTCAGGAACGGAAGAACATGCGACGGAACACCGTCTACATAAAGCGGCATCGAAAAAACGACATTATCCGCGCCACGGACTGCTTCAAGTACACGTGAATAATCTCCTTTTGTGCAAAGCTTTTCCGAAAGCTTTTTTCCGCGTACAAAAACACCTGTAAATCCGGCAATAAATCCTGACGCACTCAGCCTCTTTTTGGGGCTGCAATTTATAAAAACCGTTTTCATAAGCTTACTTTCTCCAGTTCGTCTTTTGAGACAATAAAAACAACTTCGTGTCCGGCAAATCCCTCATTCATCGCATTCCGCTCTACCATAAGGTTCCATGTCGCTTTTTCGCGCTCGGTTATGTCGCCGTAGACCACAACTTTCAAATGATTGTGTCTGCCGTACCGCAGAGTATGATGCATATGACCGCCCCTAAGCGTACTCAAAGGCGTTGATGTACCTATACTCCGGTCAAGAAGATTTTTGACAGCCGGACTATGCCCGCCGTACCAGTTTTCTGTTATTACAATCCTGTTGTCACTCTGTCCGATTACTCTGCATATTTCCTGTAATGCATCCTTAAAATCACATTTAGCCGGATTTTTTGTCCAGCAGTGAAAACAACCCTTGCACGGAACGTATTTTCCATCCGCGTGAATCAGCAAATCCGCTGAATCTTTCAAAATTGTATTGTATTCTTCGCCCAAGTCGTGAATAAGTACCGTCATTCCGCTTTCTCCATAATCCAAATTATAAGCATTCCGTTTTATGTTCACAATCAGGATTCCGGTAAAATGCGTTTTTGCAGGGGTAAGATGCAAGTTTAATTGAAGTGGATTTTTCTTGAGTTTTGTAGTATCACTTACCTATGACAACAAAAGAAAAAGTTTTGCAAAGACTGGCGCAGGCACAGGGGCAGCCGGTTTCGGGAGAAACACTCGCCTCCGAATGCGGGGTGAGCCGGGCTGCAATCTGGAAAGCGGTCAGCACACTCAGAACAGAAGGCTGTCAAATTGAAGGAACGCCCAACGGCGGTTATGTTCTGGGTGACAATGATGTATTTACACAGGAGATTTTTGCAGAAACTTTTTCGACCTGTTTTCCCGAGTTTTCTAACTGCCATATAGAATGTTTCAAAGAGATTGATTCCACAAACACTTACGCAAAGCGTGTTCTTGCCGAATGCGGAAATCTGCGCAACGCAGACGGCTCGCTGACTCCTGCCGGAGAAAAATACAACCGTTCAATTTTTGTGGCGGAAAAACAAACTGCAGGCCGCGGCAGAATGGGGCGCACATTCGTTTCGCCGGACAAAACCGGAATCTACATATCCGTGATTTATGCACCTGCAGGCGGTATAAAAGACCCTGCAAGAATTACCGTATGTACAGCTGTTGCAGTGTGCCGAACACTTAAAAAGCTTTACGGCGGCTGTGGAGTACAGCCACAAATCAAGTGGATAAACGATATTTTTGCAGGTGGCAAAAAAATCTGCGGGATTCTTGCAGAAGGTGTTGCCAACTTTGAAAGCGGCATGATTGAATCTGCTGTAATCGGAATTGGCATAAACGTAAAAAGCAGCAGTGCCCTTTCCGGTAAACTTGCGGATATTGCAGGTTCTTTGGAAGAAGTAATGAAAGATAACACGAATGCACAAGTCTCACGCGCAAGGCTCGCGGCGGAAGTTGCGGGTCAGGTTTTCAGTATTTTGGAAGAAGATGCAGAAAGCAGTGCTGCCCACGCCAGAATAATCAGCGAATACAAAGAAGCTTCGTTTTTGCTTGGTCAAAAAATAACCGTGTTCCCGCTCATCGGCTATGATAAATCGAGCTACAAAGCAATCGCAACTGATATTGATGAAAATGCGGGACTTGTCGTTACTCTCGATGACGGAACAACACGAACACTACAAACAGGTGAAGTATCACTTAAATCCGGCGAATTTGTTACCTGATCAAGATATATCGTCTATTCGGAATTTTTTTTCTACTTACAGTATGTTTTTACTGGACAAATCAGCCTGTTTGTTTTATAACTAGTCTATAAACACCGGTTTTATACAACTAATAATTTGCAGGACAAATTAAGATTTGTAAAGGTGTACTTAAGTTATTTTTTTCTTTCACAGACCAGAACAGGAGGCGTCTATGAATAAGTTTTTTAAGAGAAGTTGCGCTTTGTTTATTTGTTTATTAGCAGCTTCATTTGTGTTTGCAGCAGAGAAATCTCTGGGAATCACAAGCGCTGATGTAGACAACTACATCAAGAATTTTTCCGCTATCAACAAAGAAATCGATGCTATGGGCTTCAACGATAAAGGAATGGAGCGGGAGCCAACAAAGGAAGAAGCCCAGAAAAGAGATGAAATTCTTAAAAAGTACGGAATCAGCGGTCCGAACAGATTCGATAAGATGCAAAGAATCACACAGTACAGCACACAGTTAGATTACTGCAATGGTCCAAAAGCCACAAAAGACCAGAAGGATGCTTTAAGAAATAATATGAACCCAAGCGACCTTAAAGTAATTGAGCCAAAGTATAAAGAAGCTTTGTCTGCATATAATAAATATAATGGTCCCGCCGGCAGCTTATTCAACTTTGATATCAAAGAAAAGCTGAACCTGCCTTCATTCGACTTTAAGAAAAAGAAGAAGGATTAATAAAAGCATTTCAATGCCGTTATACAGAGGTCGTAAGTTTCTTACGGCCTTTTTTTTGCCATAACACATGACAATTACTCAAATTATAAAACATCATGCTGAACGCCTTAAAATACCTTGCTGTACGCCCATCGATATACCAATCTTGCAATTGTTTTTATTGTCTCACGGCAAGAGCTCGTGCAGAATTATATGCCTGCTTCATTCCTACCGACAAAAAGACAGGCAGAAGCACAACCAGCATTCTAAGCGATTTTTTGCCGCCGCGGGCTTTCCAGGCACGTTCTGCCTGCTGCCAGTTTTTTGAGACTTGCGGTATAAAGCAGATAAAAAGTGAAACAGTCTGCGCAATTTCTGTCCGTTTTTTCAGGTGGAAAAAGCGGCACACGGCAGTTTCCATCTGTTCCAATCCTTCCCGTATTTGCAGGGATGTGGAAGTTTTAAAAATGATTGAAGCACTCTGCATTATACAGAGGAGTTTTAAAAGAAGAATAAAGGTTTCCTTTTCACCGGTTAAAAAGTCAATTGCAAGTTCGGGGAGTTCCGAAAAGCCAAAAGCGGTTCCGTTAGTCACCATCACAGCCACATTCCCTGCAAGTTTTGCAAAAAACAAAAGAAGTGCATAATACAAAACCGCACGCAAATCCCTCAGCTGCTCGCAGACTGTGAACCGCAACGCAAAAGCAATTATTGCCTGAATCACAAAAAAAACGAGCGCAAAAACCGGCGGCAGCTTGAAGACCATGATACTCAAGACGGGAATCAGCAAAATCTTAAACCAAGCCGGACAGCGGTGCATGAGAGAGTTTCCCTGTTTGTACGAAAACGCAGTATCACTCATTCCCATACCAGGTCCTCAACCTTTGTATATGCCACAAGCGGATTTCTGATATTCCATTCTTCCAAATTTTGGTACAGTCCATCCGAGGGTGTTCCGTCAAACACTTTCTTTCCGCGGAACAGCACAACAAATCTGTCTGCCAAACCGAGGCATTTTTCAATTTCGTGCGTCAGAATTACAACTGTTTTTCCTTCCGCCTTGAGCTGCCGGATAAGCGTGTTTACCTGCTTAACGCCGCCAAAGTCGAGATTTGCATAAGGCTCATCCAAGATGATTGCAGGAAGATTCATCGCAAGCATACAGGCAACAGCGAGACGGCGTTTTTCTCCGCCGGAAAGGAAGCGGGCAGGAAAATCCGCCTTTTTCGTAAGACCGGTTTTTGCCAGAGCATCTGTAACGGCAGACTGCACAGCCTGTTTTTTCCAGCCAAGATTTTTAGGACCAAAGGCAATGTCTTCCGCGGGAGTTTCACCGAGAATCTGCGTTTCCGCTTCCTGAAACACCAGCCCAACCTTTCCTGCAATTTCTACGGGAGTTGAACTATCCTTGCTGCTGTCCGCTTCTTCCAAACCTGCAATAATCGACATAAGCACGCTCTTGCCGGAACCGTTTTCACCGCCCACAACAACACATTCTCCTTCAAAAATCTCAAGACTAATACTGTCCAGAGCTTTTGTTTTTCCTGCAGTAGTACGGAAGGTTTTTGACAAATCAGTTATTTTTATCTGTGTCTTCATACAAATACTGGGCAAGTACAGGACGAACCTTGAGAGCAACCGGAATTGCGATGACTATCTTAAGAATATCACCCGGAATATACGGGATTACACACGCACCCATAGTATAGGCAAGCGCAGTTTTATCCACCGGAACTTTTCCGGCGGCAGTCGCCCAATACGCAAACCTGATTACACCAGGTATATACAAAATTACCATTCCGGCCAGAATCGCAAGTGAGACACGGACAACAAGCATAACAGAGCATTTTCTTTGTTCAACGGACGGCTTTCCTGCTATCAACCCCGCAGTAACAGCTCCAAGCAAATAGCCGGGCAGAAAACCACCGGTTGGTCCGAGCCATACCGCCAATCCGCCTGTACCGCCGGAATAAACAGGCAAGCCGATTAATCCGGCAAGCAGGAACAGAGCTGTCGGTGCTCCACCGAGCAAACCGCCGAGAAGCACGCCGCTCAAAACACAAAGCACATTCTGCAACACAATCGGAATAACACCGAGAGGAATCCTGATAAAACAGCCGACGCAAATAATCGCGGCAAACAATGCAATAAATGAAATTTTTAAGGTTGATTTATTTTTCACAGATGAGACTATAGCAAATAAAAGAGGTATTGTAAACCTAGTTCGCAATTCAAGTTTACAATACCTCTTTCAATATGAATTATTTCGTCACAATGACGTCAACTTATCGCGAGCCCTTGTCGTAAGGGATTCCCTCCGCCTTTGGAGCACGGGATTTTTGCGAAGTAAACGCAAGAACTACGAGCGAGATGATATATGGCAGCATTTTGTACACATCGCCCGGTACAAGGTGAATCAGAGCATCAAACGCCGAGTAAGTATCCGCAACGGCACGGAACGCACCGAACAACAGTGCGCTGGCTGCGATACGCAGCGGATTCCACTGACCAAAAATCATAACCGCAAGAGCAAGAAAGCCTGCGCCTGCGACACCGTACATAAAATCCCACTGACTGTTCGCTGCGGAAATATAAATGATTCCGCCAATACCGCCGCAAAGACCGGAAATCAGAACACCAGCATAGCGCATTTTGTAAACATTGATTCCCACACTGTCCGCCGCCTGCGGATGCTCACCACAAGCCATCAGCCGCAGCCCGAAACGTGTTTTGTTCAGAACTACATAAGCAATCACAATAAGAATTACTGTAAGAATCATATAGATATTAAAATCACCAATCAGGAAAACCTTACGGTTTGCAATATAATCAAGAATTGCCGAAGGATTTGTTCCGCCCGATCTTGCATTATTAAAGGCTTTTACAATAACAACCGCTGCGGCTGTTGCCAGCATATTCATAGCAGTACCTACAAGAGTCTGGTCTGCCTTAAAGTTAATTGCCGCCACTGCAAGGAACAACGAATACAGCATTCCGAAAATCACGCTTGCAAGAATTGTCAGTATGATTATCAGAACCGCAGGAGTACCAACCGGCAGGGAGTAAAGCATAAAAGCGCCGCCAAGCGCACCCATTACCATAATTCCTTCAAGACCAAGGTTTATAACACCGCTCCGTTCGCTGAACATACCACCGAACGCGACAAAAATCAAAACCGAAGCATAAATCAAAGTATACTGAATCAACAACATAATTAACCTCTCTTTGCCTCCGGAGCTGTGTTTGCATCCGGAACACTTTTTTTCTTTCTGCCGTCAATCAGCTTTGAAATCTGTGTTTTGAACAGGAACATAAACGCGCACGAATAGATGATAATGGAAGAAATTAAATCCGCTATCTGCGGGTTAAAGTATTTGGTATCGATAAAACTTCCGCCCTGAGTAATGTGCTGGATAAAGTAGCCCGAAAAGATTACACCGATTGGATTGAGCTCACCGAGGAATGCAACCGCAATTCCGTTAAAGCCCATGCCCGGCACTGTAGAGCTGGTTTTCCACGGCTGAACATCAGTAAGGTAAAAAAGTGCAGCCGCAAGTCCCGCAATTGCACCGGAAACAGCCATTGTAAGAATCAGGTTTTTTTTGTCCCGCATACCAGCATATTTTGCGGCATGTTTGTTCAAGCCCGTCGCGCGCAGTTCATAACCAAGTACAGTTTTTTTAAGAATAATATTGATAAGAATCGCAACAATAATTGTAAGTGGAATCGCAATCGAAACATATTCGTTGTCATGAAAAAGCTTTCCAAGTCCGAGAGTCGGCAGGAGTGAACCCGGCGAAGTCTGTGCAATTGAGAAAGTCTCGGATTTTCCGACATTCATGACGGTTTCGTTCTGCATGAGTACGTTTACAAGGTAAAGACTTATCCAGTTGAGCATGATTCCGGCAATAACTTCGTTCACGTTACAGAACGCTTTCAGCAAACCGGCAAGGCTTGCCCATAAAGCCGCGCAAACAACCGCAAGCAAAAGACACAGCCACCACGGCAAATGCCATGCAAGCGCACACCACAGCGAAATACCGATTCCAACACAGTACTGCCCCGCAACGCCAATATTGAACATACCGGATTTATACGCGAACAAAACTGCAATTCCGCATAGAATAAGCGGTACAGACTTTACCAGTGTCTGACCCAGGTAGTAAAGCTTTTTGCCGCTACTTCTGTAGTACATAAAATTTTTAAGAATTACGCTGATAGCTTTGGGTGCATGTTCAGCGTTGATAATCAAAAGTATTATAAAGCCCACGATGATTCCGACAAGTGCGCAGATAATGGCGGCCGCAATCGAACGGAAAGTATCGGAAGCCAGAACCTCTTTGAATTTGCTCTGTTTTATTTTTGCGTCACTCATTTAGGCTTCCTCCTTTGATGCGCCGACGTTTCTCTTTGCGCCTGCCATGTAAAGACCGAGTTCTTCCGGCGTAGTCTTTTTAGGATCAAGTTCACCCACAATCTCGCCCTCGTACATAACAAGGATTCTGTCACTCAGGTTCAAAACTTCTTCAAGCTCATACGAAACAAGAAGAACAGCCTTTCCGGCGTCGCGGTCGGCGATAATCGCCTTGTGCAGGTATTCAATCGCACCAACATCAAGTCCGCGTGTAGGCTGAACCGCAATCAAAAGCCTGTGCTCTTTTGCAAGCTCGCGTCCTACAATTGCTTTCTGCTGGTTTCCGCCGGACATATCACGGGCAATCGTCTTGTTACCCTGACCGCTGCGCACGTCAAATCTATCAATCAATTCCTGCGAATAAGCGGAAACTTCCTTTTTTCTGATGAATTGGTTTTTCTGGAAATCCGGCTCCCAGTAACGCTGCAACACCATATTCTGCTCAAGTCTGTAATCAAGAACAAGCCCGTGCTTGTGGCGGTCTTCGGGAATATAGCTCATGCCGGTCTTGCTTTTTTCGCGGATAGATTTTTTGGTGATATCAACACCGCCAAGCGTGATTTTTGTATTGGAATGAGGTGCAAGTTTTTCAAGTCCTGTAAGTCCCTGAATGAATTCAGACTGTCCGTTGCCGTCGATACCGGCAATACAGACAATCTCACCCGCGCGAACCTGCAAGCTGACGTTGTTTACAGCAAGCTTTTTGTGCAGACGGCTTTCAACACACAGGTTCTGAACATCAAGAACAACCTCACCGGGATTAGCGGGAGCCTTATCCACTGTAAATTTAACGTCACGACCTACCATCATCCGGCTGAGTTCTTCCTTGCTGGTGTTTGCAATTTCAACCGTACCTATGTAGCGGCCTTTGCACAAAACCGTACAGCGGTCGGAAACTTCCATAATCTCGTTCAGTTTGTGAGTGATAAAGAGAATTGATTTTCCTTCCGCCGCAAGATTTTTCATAATCTGCATGAGTTCTTTTATTTCCTGCGGAGTGAGAACCGCGGTTGGTTCGTCAAAAATCAAAATCTCGTTGTCGCGGTAAAGCATTTTGAGAATTTCAACACGCTGCTGCATACCAACGGTTATATCTTCAATCTTTGCGTCAGGATCTACGGCAAGCCCGTATTTGCGGCTCAAGCTCACGATTTTTTCGCGGGCGGCGGCTCTGTCAATAAAACCGTGTTTTACTGTTTCGCTGCCCAAAATGATGTTATCAAGAACGGTAAAAACTTCTACAAGCTTAAAGTGCTGGTGCACCATTCCGATTCCAAGCGCAGTTGCGTCGTTTGGATTACGGATTTCAACCTTCTTTCCGTTTTTGTGGATTTCGCCTTCTTCAGGCTGATAAAGTCCGAAAAGCACACTCATCAGAGTAGATTTGCCCGCTCCATTCTCGCCCAGGAGCGCATGAATCTCGCCCTTTTTAAGCTGGAGGGTAATGTTGTCATTTGCGACAATTCCGGGGAAACGCTTTGTAATGTTAAGCATTTCAATGATGTATTCTTCACTCATAGCAAATAGTATACACCAAAATCAGCCGGTTATAAACAAAAAAAGCGAAACTGCAGCAAATCCTGTTAAAGCTTAAAATCTCCGATTTTTCCGGAAAGAGTCAACATACTCTGCTGGTTCGTCTGAGTGGATTTTGAAACATTATCCATGGCATTGGAAATACCCTGAATACTGGATGCCATCCCGGACATTTCATTATTTATGTTCTTGGTGATTTCAGCAAGACTGTCCATTTTCCTTATAATCAGCTCACTGCCGGAAACCATTTCTGCAGAACCTGTTTTTACTTCATAGCTTGAAGTGTTTATGTGCTTTATTGCTTCAAGAACATGCTGATTTCCTTTGGACTGCTCCTGCATAGCCTGCATGATTTCGCTTTCCTGATTCATTACAGTTTGCGCCAAGTCATAAATTACATTGAACTTTTCCTGTACTTCTTTTGTATTTGTAGAAACAAGCTGAATAGAAGAAGAAAGATCCTTAAGATTATCATTAATGTTCTTGCTTTGTGCACTTGACTGTTCGGCAAGCTTTCTGATTTCGTCCGCAACTACAGAAAATCCTTTACCTGCTTCACCGGCATGTGCTGACTCAATGGCGGCGTTCATAGCAAGGAGGTTTGTTTGCGAAGCAATATTCTGAATAACCGAAGTTGCTTCCATCAAAGCTGCGGATTTCTCAATAATACTCTGTGATGTGTTAACAGCGGTTTCAACTGATTTTCGTCCGTCGTCAGATGCGTTTGAAAGTGCATTTACTGATTGAGTGTTCTGATTAAGAATTTGTGTTACACCGTTAATATTCTGAACCATTTCTTCAACAGCAGAAGAAGATTCTGAAACAGCGGAGACCTGTCCTTCGATGCTAGTATTTAAAACATTGGTTCTGTTTATAATTTGATTTACGGAAGAACCTGTTTCTTCAACACCGGTCATCTGGTTTTTCATCTCATTATTTACGGAATCAATACCACCGTTTATAGATTCAACTTCTTTTTTTACGATTGTTATTTCCTGCCCAAGATTTTCTGCAATCTGAGCGGTTGTTTCTATAGAATCTTTAAAATCCTTAAGCAAATCTTTTGTAGAATCCCTTAATGAGTTAAGGTGATTAGCCAGCTCGCCAAGCTCACAGCGAATGATTATAGGAATATCTTTTGTCTGATAATCCTTATTCATTAAATCTTCAGAGAATTTTCCGATACACCGGATACAATGCTTAACATGATTAAGTTGGATATACATATCCAGAAGACCTACAATGCCAATAAAAAGGGCAAATGGAGTAACTTTTTTTACAAAAAGAGTTGCAATTGGTATTTGTCTGTTCATGGGAATATCAAAAATTGCTTCGAGCATAAGTACCATTCCAAGCAGAACAAACAGCGAAATAAGAAGACTTCTTTGCATAAAAGAAAATGTCATATATTTACGTTTATACGGAAGCCAGTTAACGGCTTTTTCAATAGCTGAAACAGTTAATATATAGAAGAATACTGAAAAAATACAAAGCCCGCCGAAAATCATGCAGAATGCGTAAAACAAATATGAAGCTCCCATAAATGATGCCGGCGAAAAACCTCTGTTGATATTATATTTTGCCAAGACAATAGGATCAATGATTGCATAAGTAACTGGAATTGCAAAACACAAAAACTCAGCTGTTTTGATGACTTTATTGAATTTAGCAACTGAATCTTCATCTCCCGGAATATAAGCCCTCAAACTTTTGTTCAACCAGAGATAAATCAATATAGGAATCAGGACGGAAGTGCCCATGAAAAATGAAGAAAATGCATTGTTACCTGTTTCCAGACATTCTTCCAGAGTTAAGCCGCCAATGAACACGTTGAGCGGCATATACATAATAAATGGTAAAATAAATGCTCCTATCATGTAAAACAAAATTTGCAGCGGGAATTTTCTTTTAAGGATATTCTGGTTCGCAAAATTATCAACACTACTCATGTAAGCATCCTCCAAGTTGCACAATGTTTTTATTTGCTAATTGTGTTTGATTTTTAAATTATGAAGTTATTCAGCAGTTTGTAACAAGGAATTTGTCACTTACATCTGCTGTTTATATATATTAACTATAAAATACATCCGTTTTTTTAGCAAGAACAAAAAGCCGCCCGAAACAGGCGGCTTTATCATTATAGGGTTAATCCTACAAAACTATTTGATGTTCTGGTAGTAGTTAACTTTTACAGAAACAGTAGGATCTTTGTCGATTGCGTTAGAAACTGTTACTTTCTTTGCAAATACATCAGCTACGAGTTTTTTGTAGTCAGCTACAGAGAAGTTCTTGAGAACCCATGTATCTGTAGGAAGACCTACGTAGTTAACTGCCAAATCTTTGCCTGAAACAAGACCGAGTGTAGCAACTTTACCGGAGTAGTCAGCCCATTTGCCACCCTGAATTGCGGAAAGTGCTGAATTTACTGTTGCAGCCAAACCTTTCATTGCAGAAGTAACGTGCATATCTTTTGCATAGCTGTTAATCTGTGCTGTCTGATCAACGTCTACACCGATTACTTTTCCGCCTACTTTTGCAGCAGCTTCACAAGCAGATGTCCAGATACCGCCGCCGCATGCGAATACAACTTCTACACCGCGGTTCTTGTACCAACCGTCCATAGCAGCTGTGATTGTCTGGTCGCCGTAGAACTGTCCGCCGTATACGTATTCGATTGTAACTTTGTCAGCAACTTTGAGTTCTTCAGCAGCTTTGTTTGCACCCTGAACAAATCCGTATCCATAGCGGATAACTGCAGGAACAGCCATACCACCCAAGAAACCGAGGTGGCGATAGCCTTCTTTTACAGCTGCATAACCAGCAAAGAATCCAGGAAGTTCTTCCTGATAAACTGCACAGAATACGTTGGCAGGAACTGCTTCGCCGCCGAGGTCGCCTTCGCTGATGTCAAGACCGATGAATTTTGCATCATCATAGTCTTTTGCTACTTTTACGATAGCTTCACCAAAAAGGAATCCGGGAAGAACGATTACATTGTAGCCGTCCTGATAAGCTGCGTCGATTGAAGCAACACGGTCAGCAGTTGAATCTCCTGCCGGTTTGTAATACTGAAAGTCGAGTCCGTTAGCTTCTGCATAATCTTTACATGCCTGATAAGTTGTCTGGTTGAAAGACTGGTCTGTAATATCGCCGGAGTCTGTTACCATAGCGATTTTGATAGAAGACTTGCCAGCCTTCTTTGAATCTTTCTTTCCTGCTGCAAATGTTGATGTGCAGATAAGTGCCAACACCATTGCAATTGCAATAAGCTTTTTCATTTAATTCATCCTCCAAAATAAATGATAAAATTATTATAGAGGATTTTTGGAAAAGTATCTATATATTTTTGGGGGATGAGGAAACTACGGAATGGGTATCTCTTTTTAACAGCCAGATAAACACCATCACGCAAATCACGTCAGAAAGCAGACTGCCCATGGGAGCGGCAAGCCCCATAGGATACAACGTTTGAGGCCAGAATTTGGAAGAAAGATAAGCTCCCGGTATTCTCAAAAGTATGATGGAAAGTGAATTGTGAACAAATGAAATTATTGATTTGCCCAGAGCACAGAAGTAGCCGCTGAAGCAAAAATGAATCGTTGCAAGTATGCAGTCCGTTACATAAGCCTTCAGGTACTGTGTGCCAAAAGTGACGACAACCTCATCACGCGTAAAAAGTTTAAGAACCGGAGTTGAAATAAACTGAAATGAAACGGCAAACACCGCACCGATTCCAACCGCAATCGCAGTTCCCACATAAAATGTTTTTCTCGCCCGATCGTGATAACCCGCACCAATATTCTGCGCCGCAATCGCACTGATAGTTGAAAGCATACTGGATGGAATCAGAAACAAAAAACAGATTATCTTTTCCACAATACCTACAGCCGCCGCAACATCAACCCCGCGCCTGTTAGCAATGATTGTAATTACCACGAACGAAACCTGAATAAAGCCGTCCTGACACGCAACCGGTACACCGATTTTAAGGATGCGGCTCATAACATCGCGCTGAATACGAAAATCTGCTTTGGTAAGCTTTAGGCTTTTTGAACGGACAATCGCAACCAGGCTGATAATAACGCTTACCGTCTGTGCAATTACCGTTGCGATTGCAGCACCTTTCGCGCTCATACCTAGAATACCCATAAAAATGTAATCGAGAATGATGTTGAGCGTACAGGCAATAATCACAAAAATCATAGGGCTTTTGGAATCGCCCATACCACGGAAAATTGAAGCAATTACATTATAAGCAACAATGAATGGAATACCTAAAAAGCAGACTTTGAGATATGCAACAGTCTGTTCAACGCTCTCAGGCGGTGTAGAAACAAGGATCACAATTCCGCGGCACGCAAACAGGAGAACAATCGTAATAACAACAGAAATAATTACAAAGAGCGAAACTGTGTTGCCGATAACTTTGGCTGCTTGTTTTCCGTCTTTTGCGCCTACAGCCTGTCCGATAAGAACGGTACCACCCATCGCAAGCCCCACGATAATAACCGTGAGCATGTGCATAATCTGACTTCCGATTGACACGGCGGAAATTACGTCTGAACCATTGAACTGACCGGCAAGAAACAAGTCGGCCATACCGTAGAGTGTCTGCAAAAAATACGACAACAGGTATGGCAGAGAAAATACTACTATGTTTTTAAGGATGCTGCCTTCAGTAAGATTTTTTTCCATATATGGGATTATTTCATCAAGTCCGCGATTGAGACACCGTCAAGGTAATTTTCAACAATCTCGTCGAGTTTTGTCCACATAGGCAGCGTTCGGCACTCATTTTTACGCGAACACACAGCCGCATCCTGTTCAAGGCAGGCTACAGGAACGAGCGTTCCTTCCGTAAGGCGCAGAATATCGCCGACTTTGTATTCTTCCGGCTTTTTGTTCAGCTTGTAGCCGCCGCCCTTACCGTGGACGGCATCTACAAAACCGTTTTTGGAAAGCAGCGTCATAATCGCTTCTATGTATTTTTGCGATATGCCCTGGCGTTCCGCGATTTCCTTGAGAGGAATGCGGTCGCTTCCGCTGTTTTCCGCCATATCAATCAAAACCCGCAATGCGTATCTGCCGCGTGTTGAAACTATCATTTAAAGCTGGCCGCCTTCTACAACAAGCGAGTCTGCATCAGAATTAGGACCGTATACAGAACGGAGTGTTGCTTCGTAGTCAGCATGGAAAAAGTTTTCTTTGCCGAGAGCTTTGATTTCGTCATTCAACCAGTTCAAGAGTGAGGTATTTCCTTTTGAAACTGCAGGAGCGATTGTATCAAGGCTTCCCAAAGATTCAATTCCTACAGTAAAGCCGGGATTCTCAATTGCCCAGGCAAGAACTTCTGTATTATCGGTTGAAAGGCCAACACCACGACCGTCTAGGAGTGCATTGTATGCTTCCGAATACTGGTCAAACTTCAAAAGATTTACCTGCGGATAGTTTTCTGTAAAGAATGTTTCGGCTGTAGTTCCTTTGGAAACAATTAAAGTCTTGCCGTTCAGGTCTTCGGGTTTTCTTGCAATATCCTTGTCGTTTGAAACAACACCGAGAGCGCACTTCATATAAGGAAGAGCAAAATCAACTTTTTCTGCACGGGCAGGTGTTACTGTAAAGTTTGCCAAAACAAGGTCAACCTTGCCTGTTTCAAGAACTTCTACACGGGCAGCAGCTTCAACCGGTACATACTTTACCTTTACGCCCAGATCCTTTGCGATGCGTTCTGCAAAGTATACGTCGTATCCCTGATACTTTCCGTATTCGTCAACATAACCAAAAGGTTTTTTGTCGCTGAAAACCGCAATTTTAATTGTTCCGTTTTTCTTAATCTGTTCGACTGTGCGGAATTTCTGCTTTGGCTTTGCAAATGCAGAAACAACTGTAAGAGCCACAAGGCCCAATGCTATAATTCTTTTTAATGACTTTTTCATAAGTTCACCTCATCTTTAGAATTTCAAGATGATTACTTATAGCACTTATTAACCTACTAAGTCAATAGGTATAGAAAGAAATTCTTTTATTTGTTTGTT